>Ga0180216_1003841_pt1 | contig 11649 bp, 10 predicted proteins | sample eDN3rd37CBELigMG_FD_128879 | JGI IMG/M metagenome (GOLD analysis project Ga0180216, IMG submission 128879) | Enriched Miracle-Growth compost microbial communities from Emeryville, California, USA - eDNA 3rd pass 37_C BE-Lig MG (version 2)... ...
ACAGGCCGTACCGCGTCTGCAGGTCCAGGAAGAACGGGTAGAAGCGGCGGTCGCGCGGCGTGGGTGCGTCGCTTGCTGTGGTCGCTCCGACGGCGGCGCCGGCGGCGCCGGCGGTGTGAATGCCTCGGCCAGGCTGGACCAGCCGCCGGGCCGCGACGATGCGCGCAGCCATGCAGGACTACCTACAGCAGCCCGAGATCCGCGTAGATCTCTGGCAGGCGATACGCGGTGGTTACGGGTACCGGCTTCGACGTCACGCTGTCGTAGTCTCTCTATCCAGCGTTGTCCGGTGACCCCGGCGGTCTGCTGGCTCTGCCCGGCCGCCCGACAGGGTCCACGCCGCTTCCTGTCCCTCGATCGTCCACTTTGGTGCACGCGTTCTTTTATCGTCCTGCGCTGCCCTGTCCTCCTGCCTGTGTTCTCCTCCTCGTCCTCCAGCCTGCGTCCTCGTCCTCGTCCTCGTCCTCCTCGGTCCTCCTGCAGTCCTGCTCCCGCCGCGAATGACGTCATCGGAGCGGCCCGAGAGACCAGAGAGGACCAGACGCGCCACCGCACGGCGGCCGTCGCGAACGGCGTGGGTGGAGAGGCGGGTGCAGCAGCGGCAGGCATGACCAGCGGGTGCGTGCTGCTGGAGCTGGAGGCGGGTGCTCGAGGCAACTGCTCGAGGCAGGTGCTGCTGAGCGCTGCTCGAGGCTGGTGTTGTCCTGCCGCTGCCGCTGCTGCTGCTGCTGCTGCTGCTGCTGCTGGAGGCGCTGGATTTGGAGCTGGTGGACGTGGTGCTGGAGCTGAGTCCTGGTGCTAGAGCAGGAGCACCTGCAGAGGGCTACAGCGTGCACCACAAACGGTCCCGTCTGGTCTGCCTACCGCGAGCGTCAGGCCGCCTGCCCGACCCAAGCCCAGCATGGCCACCGCCGTGGCGGCTGCCGACGGCGCCGACGCCGCGGCCGCGGCGCGGGCGGCGGCCCAGGCCCAGCTGGCCGCCAACACGGCGTGGCTTGCGCGCCTCGACGGCGTGCTGGCGCTCAACGTCCGCCGCATCAGCCAGGCGGACGCCCTGGCCCTCGATGGGCAGCTGCTCGCCATGCTCAAGGCGACGCTGAAGGCGGCGCTGAACCGCGCCCAGCGCGGCGCCTTCGACAGCTGGGAGGCCGAGCTAACGGCGGGGCTGCAGCTGCTCATGGTGGTGTGGTCGCTGTGGCCGACGGGCGCCACCTACGGCATGCGGCTGCTCGGCCTCGTGTACCGCGACGAGCGCGCCCACCGGCGCAAGCCTTGTACGCCGGCGGTGCACGGCGACGCGCTGGCCGACGCGGCGTGCCGTGCGCTAACACCCTCTGCGACGCTCCACTGCGTGCACTGCGGCGCCCCCAGTCGCGGATAGCGTGCCGGTGACGACGGCCCAAAAGGCCGGGTGGGTGCTGCTGCATGTGCTGCTGCCGTACGGCTGGAGCAAGCTGAGCCAGTGGTCGCTGAGGGACGAGGACGGCGCGCCCGACGGCGACACCGGCGCCCGGAGGCCGGGACAGCGGGCCCTGCCCTCGAGGCGCCAGGTGCTGAGCGCCATGCAGCGCGCCGAACGCGCGATGCAAGTGATCAACCTCGTCCACCTGCTGGTCTTTCTGTATAATGGCCGGTACGGCGCTGGCGTCTAGCGACAGCGCCTCGTCCTGCCCATGCTGACGGCGCGTGGCTGCCTCCTCGTCCCACGACTCTAACCGCTGCAGCTATCGCACCGTGGCCGACCGCGTGCTGGCCATGCGGATGGTGTACCGGCAGCAAAACATGATCCCTGCAGTTACGTTCGACTTTCAGAACCGGCAGCTCATGTGGCAGTCCTTTACGGTGCGCTTCGGCGCGACCTGCACAGCGCTGAAGCAGAGCAGCGCTAACGCTGCCCGCGGTGTGTCTGCTAGTGGTCGCGTCCGCATGGCGGCGTCCGCAGGAGTTTCTGCTCTTTGTGCTCCCGCTCGTCAATGTCCGCGGCTGGCGCGCGCGGCTGGGGCGGTGGTACCGCCAAGTGGCGCGGCCGAGCGGCGGTGGCAGCGACGCGCCCGGCAACGTGCCCGCCAAGACGACAAGCGCCTGCGGCGTCTGTGGCCTGGACCCGATGGTGCTGCCCTACCGGACCGAGCCGTGTCAGCACGTGCTGTGCTACGTGTGCCTCAGCACCGCCCAGCTGGCCGACGGCTCGGCGGTCTGCCCCATCTGCGGCGCCAGCGTCGTGCGCCAGCATCGCATCGCACCGATACGGGGAGCGGAAGCATTGTAACAAACTTTAATTGGCACAAGGTGTACAGCGCGCCCTATGGCCTTTACAGACTAAATTGTACAGCTTAAACAACGACGATAGTTGCCTCCATGCGGCACCGCTCGGGACGGGCTACAGTACATAGGCCATGCTCGAGCGGTCCACGCGGTCCTTGGGCGCGGGCGCGAAGTCGCTGCGCGCGCGGCGCATGTCGCGCTGGAAGTTGTCCGGTCGCACGCCCAGCCGATCCCCCATGCTGGCGCCGTACTCGCGCTCGACACGCTGGCCGTACGAGACCATGTGCGTTTCGAGGTTGCGCGCCTCGGCCAGCGTCAGCGGCTGCAGCGTCAGCGGCGTCTTGGTTAGGTCCGCGACGTCCCGCAGCAGGAAGTAGCACCGCGTGTACCTGCCACCGTCGCGCGTAGAAAACCCATGGGGAAAGTCTGTCAGTATGTGCTGGTTTCCGGGCCCCCTGCGAGCCGGCGGCGGGCCCGTACGAGCTTGTCTTGACGTTGACGTGAAAGTCCATGGCCGTCAAGTACAACCGCTCCAGCTCGTTACTGTAGGCGTGCCCTCCACGAGTGCATCTAGGTTCGTGGTTAGCCAAAAAAAGTTCCACCGCAGGTGCGGCGATGCCGCGGCGTACAATTCGCTGACGCGCATTTGAGGGAAGAGCGCGCAAAAGTCCACGTTCCAGACTGCCTGGTCCTCCCAGACCTTGCGGGGCGCCGCGCCAAGGGCACAACGTGCCTAGCTACCAGCAGAGATTAGCTAGCCCGCGCGCACGAGCCATGCTAGGGTCTCGAATCTTGTCGCGCGTGTTTACCTTGAAGGCCATGATCAGGCCGCCGAGCGTGGTGCGCTTCCAGTTGGCCGCGGTCATGCGGATGCCCGTGCGGGTCAGCATGCGGTGCACATAGATCTGCGAGAGGGGTGGGCCGCCCGTCCGAGCGCCGGCAGACCATCGTGCTTTTTTAGTGCGCGGAGCGTGCGCCGCGATTCCCGCTGCGGCCGCCATGCGTACCAGCATGATCACGGCGCTGTCAGCTTTGAGGTGGGCGGCCTTGAAGACGCGGGAGAGGAAGACAAACACATCTTCCGCTGTCGGGATGGGGGGCAGGGCTTGGACCGGCGGTTGGGACGACTGTGGGGCGCCGGCCCAAATAAGCGTTAGGAAGAACAATGCGGGTAATGAGTATCATCGTCCTGCGTCACGCATTGCGGCCCGTCGTCTGTGCGGGCGAAAACTTACGTCCAGCGGCTTGCACAGCGTGTCATACATGGGTGGGTTGGTCGTCTGGTTGCTGCGATGGTTGGCGGTCATCTCGAGCACCAGCACATACGCAGCGCTGCAGCCGCGCGCGCCCGCAGAACCGGGTCGAACGACCATCGACTCGTCAGGCAACCACGGTGCGGGGGCCCTTCCGCGACACACTCCCTGTCCAGCCGGCCGCGCCGTACCACCGCAAGGTCGACTCGAGGTTGGGCCGGTCGATGGTGCTGTCTACGTGGATGGTCCAGCACGAGTTGTAGATATGCCGCGAGCTGCCCAGCGGGCCGTGCGACCCGCGGCCGCGCGGCTGCGCGCCGGGATGCTGGTAGGGCAGGTCACCGCCCGTGCTGCCGGTCCCGTTGGTGTGGAGCGACGCCTCGGACATGGTGGTGAACGACTGGCCCAGCAGCGAGCCCTGGTCGGTGAGGCCGGTCTGGCTCGCGAGCGGCCGGCCCGGGTGCGGCACGGCGAGCGCGCCGTCCTCCGGCAGGTAGAGCGCCAGCATGGACGCCACGGGCGCGCACTCGGGCGTCGACTCGCCGCTCGCGACGGCGCCGCGGAAGAGGTTCTCGTCGACGGTGTGGCTCTGCGTGAGCAGCGGCCGCGGCAGCGACGGGCCCGGCGGGAAGGTCTGCGACTTGGCGTCCGGGGCGACGGGTGACAGAGGCGGCGACACCGCGAGGTTCAGGCTGCTGGTCTCGCTCGTGAGGAGGATCTTGGCCAGCGCGCTCGGCGGGAGGGCGGCGACGGCCGACGGCGACAGCGCCGCGGCGGCCTTCGACCCGCGCGCCTGCGATCCGCCCGAACGGGACTGCGCCGCCAGGCCGCGGTCAGCCCGGCCAGGGCCGGGGGGATGCCGCGCGCGCCCCAGGGTTTGACAGGCGCGGCCCGTACCTTCTTCTTGGAGAGCATGCGCTTGCTGTAGGCGCCGCCCATGGTGGCTCCCGCGTGGCCCCGGGTCACGTCCCGGGCCGGCGGCGCGGGCGGACGGGCCAACAAGATGGGCCGGCGCGGTTTCGGGTTCGGTGCGCTCGACTGGCGGACGCGGAAATGGTGGCGGCGGGATCACCCACGTGGCGCGGGCGCTGTCAATGGCGGCGGCGGCGCGTTTCGGACGATGACGACGACGCGCGCGCGCCGCGTGGAGCGCTGCGCATCCAACAACTGTCGTGACGCGTCGACAGGCGGCGCAACTTGCACGTGTGTTGTTCCGACCGGCTGGCGCGTCGGAAGCCCGCGCAGGCAGGCGTACTAGATCGCGCGCGTTGCCAGCCGCGCGACCCGACGCGGCGCGCTTTCCGCTGCCAGCGACCGATGCGGCGGACGAAGCACAACGAAGTGGCGATGGCGGCCCGCCCTCGCCGGGCAGCAGCGTCGTTGCGGGCGGTGGGGCGGTGCAGCCGCCGCGGGATGAAGCGGCGACGCGGTTGCGGCGAGAGATACCGTGGGGCGGTGGAAATGAGTCGCGCGGCAGAACAGCGGCGGAAGAGCGGCAGAAGAGCGGCAGACGCGCGGCGGACCGTGGGCCCCCGCGTTGCGCTGGCAACGACATGCCGTGAAACCAGATGCGCCGCATACGGCAAGAACTAACAAGACTCGTCGTTTTTAGGGGCAGCGCTACCCCGAACCCTAGCGCCTCCGTACCACCGCCGTCCGACCCGAGTCCAGATAGGCGCCATGCTGGCGTCATTTGGACACCAGGCGGCCGGAGCGCGAGGGATTACGAGCGCGAGTGAAACTGGGGGCGCGCCCTATAGGAGGGCCGCTGCCCTGCGTGCTTGTCAGGCAGGGGCGCTAGCATGCGCGCATGCGCGACGCCGGCGGAGGGCGCGCCGTCAAGCTACGGTCCACACCACGTGAACGGACACGTGGCGTGCGCCGTCACTGTGGCACCGCCAGACGGCAGCGCCACGCACGCTGCGCTGGCCCTTGCATATGAGGGGCCTCGCACGCCACCACAGGCCAGCGGTGCATGCAACCGCATGTGAGCGTCCATCAGGTTGGCCACCTTGTCTAGCAAGGTGTAGACAGAAGCTGCTGTGGGGCTTGCGGATCGTACGTCCGGCTCGGTGCCAGTCACCGGTGTGCTCGCGGTCACTCCGCGAGGGGTCCTGGGCGAGGAGTCCTGGCCCGCCCAGGTGTGCTCGCGATCACTTTGCGAGGGTTCCTGGGCGAGGCGTCCTGGCTCAACCAAGTGTGCTCGCGATCACTCCGCGAGGCGTCCTGGGCGAGGAGTCCTGGCCCGGCCAGATGTGCTCGCGATCACTCCGCGAGGGGTCCTGGGCGAGGAGTCCTGGCCCGGCCAGATGTGCTCGCATTCACTCAGCGAGGAGTCCTGTCTTGGCTTAGCCAGGTGTGCTCGCGATCACTCCGCGAGGGGTCCTGTCTTGGCTTAGCCAGGTGTGCTCGCGATCACTCAGTGAGGGGGCCTGGGCGAGGAGGTTGAACTGTAACTGTCGCCGCACTTGTGATCTTGACTGCGACCGTGGCATCGTTGCTGCGCTGCCCTGAACGACGATGGCGGCCCCAGGAGCAGAGGCGGCGCCGCGGACGGTGGAGGCCGCCCTACGGCAGTTCCTCGCCCTACAGGAGGAGCGGGCGCGGCAGTACCACCGCTTCGACAGGTACAGGGCAGGGCAGCGGCATAGCGCTCATCGCAGGGCGCGCGCTAACACGGCGGACTGCCCGTAACGGCCGCGCGGCGGGCGGGCCGGGCGCCACAGCGAGTTTCGGCAGCTGCTGCTGGACGGCAACGTGGAGGCGTACCGCGAGGTGTGCGAGAGCGTGACGGCCGAGTTCAACAAGGTCTCGCGCGGCGTCATCGCGGTAGAAGCGGCGCTGAACGGGCCGCTCGCGCGGCCGGAGCTGGGCCAGGGCATACGCCGCGTCCAGCTGGCCGAACGCGACAAGCTCGCGCAGGTCAGGGCGCGCCCGCAGCCGCCCGACCGCAGCGCACGGGCGCAGGGGCACTCACGGGGGCGGGTACTGCTGCTCGGCTGGTGCGCACGCCCCTCCAGGTCTCGGAGTACCAGATCGCGCGGCAGCGGTGGCAGGAGCACGCCACCGTCCTCCGCCAGGCCAGCCAGGGCGCGGCACTCCACGGCGACGGCCACGGCCATGACCACGAGCACGGGAACGGAGTGAACGGGCACGCCCATGCGCACGCCCACGCCCACGGCGCGGCGGAGCGCCGGGCGCCGGGCCAGGCGGCCCCACCGGCGTACTTTTGGACGGACGCGACCGAGGCGCTGGATGCCGACGGCGGCGCAGGCGCCCCTGAGGCTGAGGACGCCGAGGGCGCTGACGCCAGCGAGGTGGCCATGGTGGCCGGCTTCCTGCGGGACGCCCGCGCCGCGCGGCAGCGGTACGCGCGCGCGCAGCGGGTGCTTCGTGCGCGCGCTGGCACCGTGCTGATGCGGACTCGCTGGCGCAGCAGGTGCACGTCGTGCCTGCAGGGTGGCCGAGACGGACGAAGCCATCGAGGACCTGGTCGCGGAGCTGCGCGCCGAGCTGGCCGACCTCGTGGCCGAGCCCTAAGCAAGCGGATGTACATAGGGGGTGTATCCTATCGCGACGCAAGGGCCAATCCATCATGTACAGCAGCCATGGGGGGCAGGATGCGCAATGACTACGGGCGCGCGCGGTTCTGCATGCATGCGCGCGACGCCCATGCTTCCCGAGGGCATTGGCCATAAGCGGATGTCGACGCAGTTTGCATCCGCGGTGGTCCAGGCGGTAGTGGCGCCATCGCCGACAGCCGCGGACCACCGCTTGCGTGCTTCGGGGCCGCCCCAGGGTTTCGTTCTTCGCTTTCGGCGTCCCTCCCTCCTCCGCGACGGTAGGCCTCGCCCTAGCCTCCTATCGCGCCGTGACGTCAGCGCTGTTCACGCGCCGTTGCTGCCGCAGCGACGTCAACGCTCCGGTCGGGCGTGCCAGTCGTCGCGATCTGACCCGAAGCGGCAGGCGCTCCGTGCTTGCGCCCCCGTGCGGCGGGCACCGGCGATAGCGGGGGGCCACAGTGGCACAGGCGGGTCGCTGCGAGGGCTGCGGTGGAGGATTCTTGTGCCTTGCGGAAGTGGCCGGGGCGCGCGGGGCGCCGCGTTCCAGGGGGCCGTGTGCCTCGCTGACCATGCGCCCACGTTGGCAAAACACGGCGATCTGGGGCGTGCCCAACCGTGCGTGGCGGCGGCACCGCTCTCAGCGCGCCTCCCCGAGCCCTTTTGCTTAGGCGCGCATAGGCACCTCGCCGCCCGCATAGGCCGCTGGCCACACACACACACACACACACACACACACACACACACGCGCGCGCGCGCGCGCGCGCGCTCCGTCGTCGTCGCCGTCTGCGGTGCCGCTGCGCCGCCGCCGCCGCCGCTTCCTGCCCTTGGATCGCGCGCGCCACCGACCGGCGGCTGGAGCCAGCCTTGGCGCCCCCGGCCGACCGGCGAGCGGGCGACCCGGCCCGTTCCAGCACAGACACGCTCTCGCGCCCGCCGCTTTTCCGTCTTTTTTCCTTGCTTTTCGTCGCCGCCGCAGCGGCCCTCTTCACGCCGGAGCGACGACCGCGGACGGCGGAGCGCGGGCGCGGCTGAGAAAAACACACGGCAACCGCCGCGGGGACGTCGACTTTTTTTCTCGACGGTGCGGTGTATTGGGCGGCGGGCATGCCTCCGTCCGCTGGCACGCCGCCACATACACCGCCAGCGCGCGCGCCGCACCGGACACATAATACGGACGTCAGCGAGCCCCGCTTCGCCGCGCTGGAACGCGGCGCCGGAGGCCGCGCACACACGAATCGCTGCAAGCGCCGCGAGCATCATTGCGTGATCGAGTGCGGGAGACGCGTACGCGCGCACCGAGGCAGGCGAGCGCCGCGCCCGCAGTGAGGAGGAGGAGGACCGACAGAGAGGAAGGACGGGAAGGGTGGCGCCATCATCCCCGCTCGCGTGCTGGCACGCCGCGGGGGGACGGGGCTGCCGTGACGCGCCAGCCGGCCGACCGACGCTGCGTCGCCCGGAGCGCCCCCGATGGCCGCCGCCGTTGCGCCATCGTCCGCCGCGCCCCGCGAGGGCCCGGCAGCCGGGCCGTTCGGCCCGCTCAGCATGAAGCTCCTGCTCGATAAGCAGGCGCTCAAGGTCGGCGGCGTGGACGTCGCCGCCAACACCATCAAGTCGCACGACCGCGTCGCAGGTGCGTGTCTTTGCCATCCCGACGCGCGCCGCCGCCGCCGCCGCCGCCGCCGAGCGCGCGCGCGCGCGCGGCGCGGCGCGTGAACGCGCGCAAAAAACAGTGGACTCACGCGCGCATCCGCTCGGCTTATCGCGCGCGTCGGCGGCTCGTGTGGCAGAGTTTTTCTGCCGCGTCGCGCTCAAGTACATGGCGCCGCCGCCCGAGACGCACGACACGCTCTTTGTGCAGCTGGTCTCGCACATCCTCAAGTCGACCAAGGTCACCTTCGGCGTCGTGGTCATCGCGCTCCGCTATTACGACATGTACACCCGGCTGGCCGAGGAGTTTGTCGACACGACCGAGCTGCCCAAGCTCGCGGGCCAGGTCAAGATCGTCGTGGCGTCGATGATGACCGCGGCCAAATTTTTGGACGACGTCACCTACGGCAACCGGTCGTGGTCTGTGGTCAGCGGCATCGACCTCGCCGAGCTCACCGAGGCCGAGATCGCGCTCCTGCGCGTGCTCTCGTACAACCTCCACTTCTATCCGAACGACTTTCGGCTGTGGATGGCGCGCCTGCACGTCGTCACCGACGAGCTCGAGCGCGCGCGCTTCGCCAAGTTCGAGCAGGCCCGCCAGCCGCGCGCCGCGTCCGACTCGCCCGCGCAACGGCCGGCGTCCATCGCCGCGTCCACGGCGATGGAGCTCACGCCGCCCGAGTGCGCGCCCGAGCCGCTCACCCTCGAGCCGGACGGCAAGCTCCTCCCGACCGTCGCCGCCGCCGCGGCCACCGGCGCGGGCGGCGGCCTCGCGCCGGCGCTCCCGGCCGCCGCGCCCATCGCCGTGCCGGTCACGCCGGCGGCCGAGGCCGGACCCGTCGCGGTCTCGGCGGACGCGCTGCCGCCGGCCAGCTTCGGCAAGCCGGCGATCACGCGCCCGCGCTTCTCCAGCGGGAGCAGCGGCAAGGACGCGCACGCGCCGCCATCGGCGGCCACGCTGCCCCGGCTGCCGCCGACGTCGCATCCGGCCGGCGCCACCGCCGCGGCCGCGACGCGGGCGTCGCCCGTCAAGGGGTCCGCACAGCTCGGCAGCGCGAGCAGCCGCTCGGTGTCGACCGAGAGCCTGCGCAGCAGCGACGGCGACATGGCGACGGACAGCCGGCGCTCCTCGGTCGCGTCGCCGACCGACCCGCCCGGCGCGCCCGTGCTCGCGGCGCAGGACCTCGGCAAGGTCCCCAGCGGCCGCAAGCCCCGCCAGCCGAGCGGCGAGCGCCGTGGCTCGATGCCCCTGGAGAGCACGTTGGGTCTCGCCGCCGCGGCGGCCGCCGCCAGCGCCAACGCGAGTGCGAGCGTCAGCGCCGCGGACGGTGGCAGCAGCAGCCGCAGCTCGCCGACGTTCACCGAGTTCACCACGTTCTTGCGGCGGTCGATCCGGTCGTTCATCATGCCCTTTTTTGGCGGGCCGTCGCCGGACACGACGCCGCCCGACGGCTCGCCCGAGATGCAGCTGCCTGTGCGGCTGCCGGTCGGCGGCACGGACGGCATGTGGGTTAAGCAGGGGGCATAGAGCGCGCGGGCAAACGTCGCGAAACGGTGGGTGACGGAGCTGTGAACTCGCTGCGCGCAGCCGTTAACGTTCATAGTCTATGTGGATATGTGAGTGCGGGGCATAACTGTGCACCGACCGGCGCACACTTAGAGCTCGGCGGGCGGCCGGCGCCCGTGTCATTTATTTGTTCCTGCGATTTCTAGCGCGTGCTTCGGCTTGCCATGTGACATAGTCGTTCGTACCGGGGGATGGCGGATGATGTGTTAGTACTGCGACGTGGTCAGTGCATCCGGAAAAATTGGCTGGCGCCCGTGCACGGTCCTGCTGTACAAAGTTTGCTGTCGTCACGAGGGATCCCGATTCCTGCTGTCTCATCTCCTGCCCGATGGCGCTTCGGCGACGCCGCGCACGATCTACAAGACTGGCCCCTGAACTTTGAACTTTTTCCCTTGGCTCGTGTGATCCTGTGTTAGTATGTCGCACAATACTGTAACCTGTATCACCACCGCGCCCGTGCCTGGGCGGGGTGCGCGCGCGCGCGCGCTGCCGTGCCGGCCGCCCTGGTTGGCGGCTGGTCGGCAGCCGCGCTGCGCCCCCTCGATCGGCCACGGCGCATGCGCGTCTTCCGGGCGCGGTTAGTTTGTAATGTTCCCAGAACGTGTACAAAGTTGCAGTCCTCGTACATACATCGATGTGAGCACCTGACCTGGGCGACACGGTGCGCGGTCGGGATCGCCGCGGACCCCCCATGCTGACATGCGCGCCGTGTGCCACGAGCTCTGGCTGACGATTCGCCGGCGGGTGCGGTTGACGTCATCACAACACTCCGGGACCAGCACTGCCGTGTGTGTGGCCGGCCGCCTGACCGTGTGCCCTGCTCTCGTGCGCCCGGGCGGCCGTTCTGCCCCGCCGCCGCCCCGCCCCGCACCCACGGCGGCCACCACCGCCAGCCGCCGGCTGACCAGCGCGTGCGGCCTCGCCGGTCGTGCCGCGGCTGCCGCTCGACCCCACCCCCGCCTCGGTGCGCGACGTCCCGCCCTCGCCGCGTGCCGCCACCGTTCTGCCTGCTAACGGACGCGCGTCGGGCACGACCACCCGCCTGGGCCGGCCGACACGCCGGGCAGGTGCGGCTGTGCTGCCCCGCGCCGCCCCAGCTCGGCCAGCGCCTCCCACCGTCCACCGCCCGGCAACTTGGCCTCGCTGGCAGGCGACCCAGTCGACCGCCGCGGCGACCATGGCGCCGCCCGCCCCGACAACGTACCCGGCGGCCCGCCGGGACGAGACCGTGGTCGAGACGCTGCACGGCCGCACTGTGGTGGACCCGTACCGCTGGCTGGAGGACCCGGACGCGCCTGAGACTCAGGCCTTTGTCGCGGCGCAGAACGAGGTCTTCCGCGAGTACATCAAGCAC
>Ga0180216_1003843_pt1 | contig 11645 bp, 8 predicted proteins | sample eDN3rd37CBELigMG_FD_128879 | JGI IMG/M metagenome (GOLD analysis project Ga0180216, IMG submission 128879) | Enriched Miracle-Growth compost microbial communities from Emeryville, California, USA - eDNA 3rd pass 37_C BE-Lig MG (version 2)... ...
ATAATAATGATTTCTACTAGAGTTTTTTAATATATCCAATTAGTAGCTTTTAACCTCTCGATCATTCAAAGACTGTACTTGACGATGATTATCATGAAAGATATTTTGAAAAATATCAATTTGTTGTTTAGACATTTCAATTGGATCTTTAAAAACAGTCCATTTTACCGATTCTGAGCAAGGTGGTGTTGTTAAAGAACCATTATAATAATAAGCAGACTGATCTTCAGGTAAAAGATTATTTAAATTGATTGGATCATTTACTGGTACATCCGCATCAGTCTTTTCTTCAGGTATAACATTCCAGATCGAAGCTAAATCTTTGTTTTCTGAACCTTCTTTAATCATTAGTCCAAGTACAGCAATATTCCCATCCTTGTCTGTATGTACAAGATGCAACTCCATATTGTAATTTTCACCATCAAACTGATGTTCACTCGGGGTATGGAAATGGAATTGGCTAAGCTTATACTCCGTTCCATCTAAAATAATCCTATTATTTTCGTCTAATAGATTTGCTTGTACAGTATGACCATTGTTCATAATAGAAACAGATGTTGAGGATCCATATTTTATCTGCACCTTTTTTGCATTTTCTTCCTTTAATGCTTTTGCTGAATCAATGTTGATAGGTGACTGCTCTGTTCCATTTGTACATAATGCGTTTGCTGAATCTAGCTCAGCCCAATGTTCAGGACCTGTTTCACCTTCATATGACCAATGAACCTCCTCATTTTCTGATGATTCATCCTGTTCGACTTGATCAGTTGAAGAATTTGTTGTGTCGCTACTAGCTTCATTAGAGGAACAAGCCCCTAATGATAAGATTAACATTGCCATAAAAAATAAATTTAAAGATTTTTTTAACATAGAATTTATTTCACCTCCGTAATAAATTACTTTATAAATAATAGAAACAATACTATTTTTTGTAAACTGCGATTTCTTATAAATAAAGCGCATACAATACTAGAATGCTATCTATTTTATAAACTTGTTCTTATTTCCTGATGATTTTGGATTTATTTGGTACTATACGTAAATTTAAAAAACAATTAATGGCCAGGTCAACATGCAGTAATTAAAAAAAACCTCTCTGATGAGGTTTTTTTTAATGCATTAGAAGGGAAGATGTGCTCTACTCTCCTACTGCAAATGGGCAAACAGATTATCTTATTTCATTGTTCTCTTTCTTTTTAATCCAATTGACCATTTCATACTAATAAATTGTGTGGTGCAGAAATCAACTATATCTTCTTTTTAACATTTTTGATAACTACTTTACTATGGGGAATACTTGGCATACTGACCATACTGAAACTCAAATCCTGATTAGGAACTTCATAATCCATTCGATTCGCTAGAAATTCAAGAGTTACTTTCATTAATTCAATGGTGACCCACTCTCCAGCACAACGATGTCCCATAAAGTAATCACCACCACCTTGCGGAATGAAGCTAAAAGGGCTATCTTCCCATTTAACAAACCGATTAGGCCTGAACTCCTCGGGATTTTCCCAAATTCTTGGGTCATGATTTGTCCCATAAAGATCTAGTAAGGTTAAAGTACCTTCTTCAAATTTATATCCTTTCCAAGTAAAGTCTTTTTTCACCAATGCAGCAACAAACGGAAAAAATGGATAAAAACGACGTACTTCCTGTACAAACATCAGAGCATATTTTTCATCGTTTAATTTAAGTTTCTCCTTTTCTTCAGGAAAATGGTGTATTGCCAGAGCAATGAAATTGATGAATATAGCAATCGCTACAATTGGTCTCAAAATATTGATTACTTCTACAGCAACGGTTTCAGTATCTAGAAGATTTCCTTCCTGATCGCGATACCAGGTAAATCTATGTAATGCTGTATTTTTAGGAGGGTCAACTTCCCCTTTACGAACCCTTTCAACAAGTTCACTAATCCAAATTTCCACAGAATTCCGTGCTTGTCTGCCTAGCCAATGTTTTGGGCCTACTGCACCTGCTGACTCGAACATTGCTCCTAAACTTTTTGTCAGTACCTTAATATTTTCTTCTTGTGCAGACACACCTGCCCATTTACAGGCAGCCCTGCACATAATTTCCTTCGCTTCTTCATAAAGAATAACCTTATTCATCTTTTCCCATTTATCAGCTGCTATTTCCCACTGTTTTTTTGTTATATCGGCCAGTTTTTCAATTTTGTCAGGAGACATCAGCGACATGAACATTTCCTTCCGGTGTTTATGAATCTCCCCATCTAATGCCTGTACACCATTTTTGCCAAACAATGTTTGTACCGCCCGGCCTGGTGCTGCATCTTTCCTTTTGAACATCTCATTATCATAAAATACTTCCGCAGCTTCCTCCCCTCCCAGGCAGATCGCTTTCTTCCCAAGCAATCGGGTCTCAAAAATATCAGAATGAAAACTATGACGTCTATTCATAATGTACATATATCCTTCTCTTAAAAGGTCTAAGCTGTGATCTATTCCTTTTTCACGGGGCATTCGATTTGTATTTGACATATGATCCATCTCCAATGTTCGTTGTGATGGTTTTATTCTTTGTGAATTTATCCCTGCCTAGTCTTAAAATTGGGAGATTTAAATAGATTTCCACCTAAAAAGCCAACTTCGCGTTTGTCCTCTAACAGAAAGAAAGAGCCCAACTCTTTCTTCAAAATTCCGCCCATGTATTCCCAAACTATTTAATTAGGAAGACTAAGTTGCCACGAGACACCGAACCGGTCATTTAGCCAGCCAAATTTCTTACTGAAACCATAATTATCTAACGGCATAAGTGCTTGCCCATCCTTAATGAGCTTCTCATAAAGATGATCGAGCTCCTCTTCAGAATTGCATGTGATAAAAATTGAAAACGAAGGTGTAAAAGAGAACTCATGCTTTATAACACTGTCAATACACATAAATTCTTGCCCTTTTAATGAAAAGGTTGCTTGCATGACCGTTCCTTCCTCTCCTCCCTCATCCTTTCCGTAACGAACAATACTTGTAATTTCCGAGTCCTCAATAATTGACGTGTAATAATTCATCGCTTCCTCTGCCTTACCATCTTGAAACATTAAGAACGGTGTTACCTTTCCCATAAAAACCGACTCCTCACATTAAAAATTTAATTCAGGTTAAACAATAAATAACTTATACTGAGGAAAACCTGTCACAATCATTCCAAGTCTTTTTCAATTTTCAAAGTATGCACCCCTAAAAAAAGAACATACATTCGCAATAATAACACGCATTTTATATATATGGAAGTAACACAATAAATTATCTTTCCCTTGTATTAAATATTATCGAAAGTGTTATGAGTATTTTCAATACTAGTTCTTACTTTTAGGCTTTATAAGAAAATTGAAAGCTCATATGCTATCAATTTTTCTCTTTATTTAGTCTGCTTTGGTAGAAATTTTTGATAATGTGTATTTGCCCGCGATGGCTGATTTTGTCTTCAAATACATGAAACCATTTAATATAATGATTAGCTTGTTTTTCATGCCAAAATGGTGTTATAGTGTCTAACCACTCATCAGGTAGTGTTTGAAATTCATGTAATGTATTTTAACGCACAGTATGCAACTTCTCTAAGTAAAATTCTATAGGGTAGTTTTTTATTTTCTTCCTCCCTAATTCTTCCCCCAATTGTAATGCGGGTTCCCAAATGGTTAGCTTATCAACCGTAAGATCACGACTCTCAAATGTGTAAACCTGTTTAAGTCGTGGGAACTTTATTAATTGTTTAGTGTCTGACCTCCCTCACATTCAAGAGGTTGATGAAAGAAATAAAAAATAGTTCAAAAGTTGTTGTAAATGCTCTTATGGCCACATTAGATGATGCAATGGACCCAAGCTCATATTTTTGTTGATAATCCAATTATGTGAGTTCTTATGATCATTTCCCTTTTAGTACTATGCTTGTAAATTTCATAAAAAAACTTCTTCAATGCCTTATGTTAGAGCACCAATTCTTTCAAATTTCAATTTGAAAGAATGGTTATATTCCTATGAGTCATACTCCAGCTTTACTGATTCCCCTTTAGATGAGTTATTGTTATAATTTTTATAAACATCTTGTTAAAAACTCTAAAACAAGGACAGACATATTAAGCAGAGAAGGTCGAACAAATGGTAAAAGAGAACGATAGTTAGGTGGTATATCAAATGAGCGCACAAGAAATTCAGCAAAAAATCGATGAATTAAAGATGGAATATGTTAAAGTTCAAGGGGATATTGAGAAATTAGAATCAACTGGACATTCAGTTGAAAAGCTTGAGGAAAGGCTTAGTGTGATTGAAGATGAGCTTTCGAGCTGTCGTAATGCACTGAAAAATCTTTAATGCTGTGGAAGAAGGAAAGATCCTTCTTTCACGACTTTTATCTTTGTACGCGATTATATTTTGTTATCCTACATGATCCCGAATCGCGATATATGCGACATATGTGGCTTGTAAAAAAAACAGAAATCCCCAAAGTACTGCCGGAAGCTTCGTATAATTAGCTAAGCTTGAAGCGTCACCTGCTGACTTTCTTTGTACAATGCTTAACATAAAAATCTGAAAAGCAGATGAAACGGATTGTATTAAGAGAATGCAGGATAAAAAATAGGCGAAAAAGGTTTGCAAACCAGCTTGTTCACTATAAATGATCCATCCGCATAGCAAGATAAAAGATACTAACCAACATACACCATATATATTACGTATCCAAAGAAGCAAGTTTAAAGAAGCTATGACAAGAAATCCATATAAAATTCCGATAAATAGCCCCTTATTAAGAAGCATAAAACAAATGTACACAACAACTGAAGAAAATGTATATCCTGCATAAGAGATAACAATACTCGAAAACCATCCTCTTCGTCCTGTTACCGCTTCCCCAGATGTATTTTGAAATAATTTAATAGAATATACCTTACCATTAACTAGTAAAGCTGCAAGCGCATGACCGTTTTCATGGATGAGTGTGTTGATCATTGAAATATAGCGTCCGATGATAGGCAGATGCGAAATGATTAAGGCAAGAATCATATAGATCACTAGTTGATTTGTCACTAAACCTTCTCCCTTCTGTCTATACATTTTAGGAAAAAGTTTATGAAAGTAAACATTAAAAAGGGGCAGATCACCTCTCCCCCTTTATTTAGCGTATTATATTCGGTGGCGTTTTTCCCTCTAAAGCGATTGCCATGTTTTCAGCTGCCAGCTTCGCCATGCTTGCCCTTGTTTCGTTTGTAGCTGAACCGATATGCGGAAGAGTCACAACATCAGGTAGTGATAGTAATGGGTTATCCTTTTCAATTGGTTCTATTTCAAAAACATCTAATCCTGCTCTAAGAATTTTTTTCTCTTGCAGTGCTTTAATTAAAGCAGCTTCATCAACATTTTTTCCTCTTGAGCCGTTTATAAAGATCGCCGATTCCTTCATTAAATTAAATTCTCTTTCACCAATCATTTTTTCTGTTTGAGGCGTATGAGGGACCATTAAACAAACAAAATCAGACTTCTTCAGTAGATCATCCAACGTACAATATGTAGCATCAAATTTGTTTTCAGCTTCCTCATTTCTTGAACGATTATGGTATAAAATCTCCATATCAAACCCAAATCGTGCTCGTTTGGCAACAGCCCTGCCTATGCTTCCCATCCCAATAATACCTAATGTTTTATGATGCACATCCACACCAAATAGATCTTCACCTTTTGTGCCTTCCCATCTTCCAGACTTAACATAATGATCGAGCTCTGGCATTCTTCTTGCCGTTGCAAGCAATAGACCAAAAACAGTGTCTGCTGTCGTATCATCCAGTACTCCAGGTGTATTTGTTCCTAAAATTCCCCGTTTCTTTAATTCTTCTAAATTAAGATTATCATAGCCAACTGAAATATTAGAAATCACCTTTAACTGAGGAGCTTGGTCTAAAATCTCTTGATCTATTTTCATACTAGCACCTAATAAGCCTTGTGCTGTTTGAAGCTCAGATAGAAAATCCTGATAATTTCCATCATCTAAATTTGGAAAATAACTCACATTAAATTTATTTTTTAAAAAACTTAATACTTGTTCAGGTAATTCACGGTAAACCACGACTTTTTGTTTCATGCTGCTCCCCCTTGTGATAAGAAAAACTTGGCTTGTCGCTAAGTTCAAATGGCGAAAGCCTTAGGTTTTTTATACGATCATCCATATCGATAGTATAAAAACATTCCTTTAATTACTTCAAGGAAAGTTGAAAAAGTCCTGCTTACGATATTAAATATGAGAAAACTTAGTTTATCGCGAAGGCATGAATAAAAAAACTCACCCTAAAACATTGATGTTTTAAGATGAGTTACATTTTGATTTGTTATACACTTTGCAATACTTTTCTCCAGCTTCCAGTTTCCGTAATATCCTCTGCCCCTTCTACTGCATACCCTTCACAAATAAAGCCTGGTACCTCTGTGCCATCTTGGAGCTCAACTTTTCCAATACCAAGCGGAGATGGGATCAATTTGGCAAATTCTCCAAAGGAGGAAAGAGGCATCTCCCAAATTTCTAAATGAATAGACTTTCCGCCTGTTTGTTTCTTAATCAATCCTGGCTTCGCTGGTTCTGTTGGCAGCTTGATAAATTGGTATTTTTCAGCTGTTCTATCTTCACGAACAAAGGTTGCGCCAAACTCCAGCATTTGTTTTTCAAGTGGAAAGCCTCTCATATGCAGGCCACAAACAGCAACTTGAGTTGTCTTTTGTTTGTCCTTACTTTTCGAGACAAACGCCTCTGCTGCTCCAGCGATTAGTCCTTCTTCATGGGATAAAGCGAAGAAAGTAACACCAAACGGCAGGTTCTCGTCTGCCTCACCTGCCTGAACAGCTAGCGCACTTAAATCTAGTAAGTTGCAGTGATTCGTATATAACCCCATATCACTATTTGTTTTAATTGGATCTTCTCGAACTTGATCACGTGTCCAAGTTCCACCAGCTGTTGGTGTAACAAGAACGGCATCTTTTAATAGAGTTTTAGCTTTTCGTTTAAATTCTTGTAATTTGTGCATTGAATTGAACACAGATGCTGCATCATATTTTGGTTGAGCACCTGAACGAAGCACCTTTTCAGTAACCGGGAATGCTACGCCAGGATGATCATTAATAAATTCCCCTAAGTCTGCCCATCTTTCTGCCACAAAAGGTCCATCATAAAGAATGGCTGCTGCCTCGCGGAAAAATTCATAATCAATATATTCAATTAAAATTGGAAGCTGTTTTAATTGTTCAACTGCTCGATTCCATGCATCTTGATACTTACTTGCATAAGGACCGTAAAATGAAATGGAATCCTTTGGTAAACAGATTTTTTTGGGAAGCTTAGCTAGAGGCAATGGAAAATCTCGAGACCACGGATCCTCTTGATCTATTCCTCTAGCCACAGCATCTACATGATAGGCGTCTTCTAAACTATGAGAAAATACGGTAACACAATCAAGACTTGCGCACGCTGGGACGACCCCTTTTGTTGACCAAGCTCCTAAACTAGGTTTTAAGCCAACTAGATCGTTAAGGGCAGCAGGGACGCGACCAGAACCAGCAGTATCTGTTCCTAAAGCGAAAACAGCCTGACCTCTTGCAACAGATACGGCAGATCCTGAGCTTGAACCACCACTTATTAACTCTGGACGTAAGGAGTTATGTGTTTCCCCATATGGACTGCGAGTCCCGACTAACCCTGTTGCAAATTGATCTAAGTTTGTTTTACCTACTGGAATTGCACCTGCCTCGATTAACCTCTTTACAACAGTAGCATGTTCTGATGGTTTATAGCTAAATTCTGCACAGCCAGCAGTTGTTGGTACATCAGCTAAATCGATATTATCTTTTATCGCAAACGGTATTCCCCATAATGGAGATGAATCAAAATCAAGCTCGGATAGACGATTTATATATGGCTGAATGTAATCCATTTTTGGTGGAGTAATCCAAATATTCATGTCCTCATCCTGATGTGATCTTTGAAGTATTTCTTCAATCACATCGCCTGGAGTCAGCTGGTTACTAGCGTATTTTTCTCGCAGCCAGCTTAGTGTTAACTTGGTTGGGAACTTTCCTTTGCTCATTGTGCAACACCTACCTTTTTTTCCTCATATAAACTAACAATTAGTTGTCCTGCATGCACAGAATCACCGGGTTTTACATAAATTTCTGCAATTTCACCGTCACATGGTGCTGCTTGCGGGAACTCCATTTTCATGCTTTCTTCTATAATAAGGACATCACCTTTTTTTACTTGATCACCTGGGGAAACCAGGACTTTCCACACGCTTCCCGGCATTGAACAATTAACAGGGATTGCTCCTTCAGGAATCATTTCTTCCTCATTTGATGCCAAAGAATCATCCTCAGATACATGTTCCTCGATTCCATGCTCCTTCCATCTTTCACGCTCCTCATTAAAGGCAGCTTGCTGACGTTGTTTGAATTGGTTGGCACTTTCTTTGATTTCCTCTTGGAACTTCAAATACTCTCCTAGATCAAAGGTCGTTTCTGTAATATCAACCTCAAAACGACCACGAAGAACATCTTCCCGCATTTGTAGTAATTCATCTGCTTCAACCGGATAAAATTGAATTTGATCGAAAAATCGTAATAACCATGGCTTACCAGGCTCAAAGCTTTCAGTAGACCTAAGCTTATTCCACACCTGGATCGTACGTCCTACAAATTGGTATCCTCCTGGACCTTCCATGCCATACACACACATATACGCTCCACCAATGCCAACTGCATTTTCTGGTGTCCAAGTACGAGCTGGATTATATTTTGTTGTGACGAGACGGTGGCGCGGATCAATCGGTGTCGCAACTGGAGCACCTAAATAAACATCCCCTAAGCCTAGAACTAAATAACTTGCATCAAATACTACGTTTTTAACATCTTCAATGCGATCGAACCCATTGATTCGTCTAATAAACTCCAGGTTATCAGGGCACCAAGGTGCATCTGGGCGAACATTTTGTTGATAACGTTCTGTCGCTAATTGTACAGATGGATCATTCCAGGATAGCGGCAAGCGAACGATTCTCGATGGTACTTGAATAGATTCAAGCGGTGGTAAACTGCGATCAATTTCCAGTACCTTTTTGGCAGCATCTTTTACCGACATTTTTGATGCATCAATATGAATTTGCAAAGATCTAATTCCTGGTGTTAAATCTAATGCAGGAATGGCCTCACTTTTTTGAATACGATCCATTAATACATGTGCTTGGAAACGCAGAAGTAAATCCAGTTCCATGTCACCGTATTCCACAAGAAGATTTTCATCTCCACTACAACGAATCGTAATTGGAATTTGACGATCAGCTGACTCCCTGGCTAAAACTGGATATACAGGAGTAATTTCAATTTTTGGATCAGCTAATTGTACCTCTACTAACCTTGATAGACGATTTTCTGTGATAGCTTGCAGATTTTCTTCTTGCAACTTACGTAAACGATCCGCTTCTTCAAGCGTGATAAGCTTAAATTGGACGGTATCTCCAGGATGAAGCTGACCAATTTTCCAAAACTCAGCTGAAGCTGTTGTCACTGGACACACAAACCCTCCAAGACTAGGACCATCAGGACCAAGCAATATCGGCATATCCCCTGTTAAATCTAGGGTGCCAATTGCATAAGCATTATCATGAATATTCGAAGGATGTAAGCCTGCTTCTCCTCCATCTTCACGAGTCCATAGTGGTTTAGGTCCAACAAGGCGTACACCTGTACGTGAACTATTAAAATGAATTTCCCATTTTGTCTCTGTTAGCTGTTTTAAATAATTGGGCTGTAAAAATTCCTCTGTACAATGGGGCCCAGGAATCACACCAATCGTCCATGAATTGTTAATTTTCGGTTGATGATTGATTGGTAAAGTTTCTTCGGCAATTGGTGTTCGATTGTTATGAATAGCAAGAACATCACCAGTACGAAGTGCTCTGCCTCCATGTCCCCCAAAGTTTCCAAGTGTAAATGTAGACGAGCTTCCTAAAATCTTCGGCATATCAAACCCGCCTGAAACAAGCAAATACGTTCTCATCCCCACTTTTGCTTCACCAAATGATAAAACCTGCCCCTTTTTGGCTAGTATTGGCGTATATAATGAGATATCTTCCCCATCAAGCTTCGCTTCCATATCAGCTCCCGTTAAGCAAAACCACATATCATTTCGGAATTGATAGGCTCCACCTCGGAGTGTAAATTCTAATCCTGGTGCGTTGTCATCATTTCCTAATAATTTGTTTCCAATTCTGAAGGATAAAGGATCCATTGGACCACAAGGAGGAACCCCAACATCCCAATGACCTTTTCTTCCAGGCCAATCCTGAACAGTTGTCTGAACACCGCCATCTATGACTTCAAGGGCATTTTCAACCGATTCAAACCTATTTAGCATTCTTGTGTACACATTTCCAGCTGCACAATCCTCTTCCTGTAACAATGCTTGTAAATATTGAAGATTTGTTGTGATCCCATACATACGTGTTTCACTTAAAGCTTTGATCAATTTTTGAATCGCATCTTTACGATCTTTTCCATGAACAATGATTTTTGCAAGCATTGGATCGTATAAAGAGGTAATCGTAATGCCATCTCTTACCCATGTTTCATTACGTGCAAGCTCTGATAAAATGACTTGATCAAGCTGACCTGCGCTTGGACGGAAATCATGATGACAATCTTCAGCGTAAATACGAGCTTGAATGCTATGTCCTTTTGGCTTCTGAACAAGATCTTGTAAATTTTTCAGCTCACCTGCAGCCTCTTTGACCATCCATTCTACAAGGTCTACTCCTAAAACTTCCTCTGTTACACCATGCTCTACCTGCAAGCGAGTATTTACTTCTAAGAAATAAAATTCACATGTTTCAGGGTCATATAAAAATTCAACAGTTCCAGCACTTCGATATCCGACTTCTTCAGCTAAGCTTTTTGCTGCAGCAAACATTTTTTGGCGAACTTCATCAGACAACTTTGGAGCAGGACTTTCTTCAATCACCTTTTGATTTCGACGTTGAATGGAGCAATCACGTTCCCCTAAAGTGACAACTTCACCAAAACTATTTCCAAAAATTTGCACCTCTACATGTCGTGCTTTGGCAATATATTTTTCTAAAAATAATCCGCCGTTATTAAAGTTTGTTTCTGCTAGATGAAGAACTCCATCATAAGCAGTACGTAACGCTTCTTCATCCTCACAAACACGCATTCCAATTCCGCCGCCACCTGCTGTACTTTTTAAAATAACAGGATAACCAATTTGAATCGCTTGCTCTAAAGCAGTGTCTAAGCTGTCAATTAAATTTGTCCCTGAAAGCATTGGGACTCCAGCTTTTTCAGCAATTTCCCTCGCAGAGTGCTTCAAACCAAACATGTCCATTTGCTCTGGTGATGGTCCGATAAATGTAATGCCATTCTCTTGGCAAGCGCGGGCAAAATCAGCATTTTCACTTAAAAACCCATAGCCCGGATGGATCGCCTCTGCACCTGATTCCAGGGCTGTTTTAAGGATTAATTCTGCATTTAAGTAACTATCTTTCGCTGCCCCTTCTCCGATCAAAACAGCTTCATCTGCACCATCAACATGTAAGCTGTCTTGGTCAGCTTTTGTATAAACCGCTACAGATGAAA
>Ga0180216_1003845_pt1 | contig 11639 bp, 6 predicted proteins | sample eDN3rd37CBELigMG_FD_128879 | JGI IMG/M metagenome (GOLD analysis project Ga0180216, IMG submission 128879) | Enriched Miracle-Growth compost microbial communities from Emeryville, California, USA - eDNA 3rd pass 37_C BE-Lig MG (version 2)... ...
CATCTCGCGGGCCAGCGCGGTCAGCAGGTCGGCGCCCACCACGCCTTGTCCGGCGCTGAGGCGTCCCCTGGCCTCGATCCAGCCGGGCCCTTGTCCCGGTCGATCGCCCCATCGGGCCGCCTCGACCGCCACCCGGGCCGAGCCGGCCAGCCGATGGCTCGGGAACCGGCGATCCACCATCGCGGCGAGGTCCACGTCGAGCAGGTCGCCGGTGAACTCGCCCTCCCACTCGCGGCCGCCGGATCGTCGCAAGGCGAGTTCCCCGGCCACCTTGGCGTCGTCGCCCATCCAGCCGGTCGCGTCGAAGAAGACGTTCAGGACGCGAGCCGAAAGCGGCGGGCCCTCCAACGTCTTCAGCGCCAGGCTCGCGCGCACCGGGTCGGTCGAGCGATCGCGGCTGAGGACCATCTCGCAGCGCGTCTTCGAGCCCGCCTCGACCAGCCGGTAGGCGATGCTGAGCTTTGGCTCGATCGGGTCGGCCTTAAACGCGCCGGCGACGTCTTGAGCGGCGAAGACGAGGCCGCCGCCCAGGTCGATTTTGCAGGATGGAACGGTCAGGCTGACGCGATCGTAGGGAAGCTCGCCCGAGCGCTGAAGCAGCGCGTCGACGGTCGCCATCGCCTCCTGGGGAGACTCGCCGACGAGCGTCATCTCCTCGGCGTGGACGGTCAGCTCGCGCCCGGCGCTGATGAGGCGAAGCGACTTCGCCCGGGCGATCTCGACCAGGCCCTTGCTCCGAGGCTCCTCGCGTCTGAGCACGAGCCCCCGATAGACGACCTCGCCGGGCCGGGGATAAACCGCCTCGTCGAGCGTCACCTGCATCCCGAGCCGACGGCCCAGCGTAATCTCCACGTCGCGGACGTGTCCCGGCCGGTTGATCCGCCAGGCGTAAAGCGTCACGAAGACCGTCGGCAGGACGGTGAAGACGACCAGGGCGGCGGTCGCCAATCCCTGGCGGAACGGTCGCGAAAGGGGAAACATCCTTGCCGCCCTCGATTCCACGCGCGATCGCCGACGCGCGGTTCCTCCGCGCTCCCGCCGGCGCTCAATGAGTCTTATCGGCAGGCTTCCCCTCTCGTCCCCAGGAGGATAGGTGCTGGCGGTTCAATTCGTGCATCGCGGACATCGCGGCTTTGATCGCGTCGAGGCTCGTGCCCACGTATTTTTCAACCACCGCGGCGGCAATCTCGAAGGCGACGACGTTCTCGACAATCACGCTGGCGGCGGGCACGGCGCAAACGTCCGAGCGCTCGTAGGTGGCCGGCGACGGCTCCTTGGTCGTCATGTTGACCGAAGGACCCCGCGCGGCGAGGGTGCTGATGGGCTTCTTCGATGCCCGCACCAGAATCGGCTCTCCGTTGGACGTGCCCCCCTCGATCCCCCCCGCGTTGTTGGTCGGCCTGCGGAAGCCGAAGCGGCGGTCGTCGGCCGGGTGCTCGGACTCGTACCGGATCGGGTCCATGACCTTCGACCCGGGGCGGCGTGCCGCCTCGACGCCGAGGCCGATCTCGACGGCCTTGATCGCCTGGATGCTCATCACCGCGGCGGCCAGCCGGGCGTCGAGCTTCCGATCGTACTGGACGTGACTCCCCAGTCCCATCGGGCAACCGGTGACGATCGCCTCGAGGACGCCGCCCAGGGTGTCGCCGGCCTCGCGGGCGGCGTCGATCGCCGCGACGATCGCGGCGTCGGCCTCGGGGTTGAGCGTGTAAACGGGGCTGGCGTCGCGGACGGCCGGATCATGGCTCAAGGGAGGCGCGGCGATCCCCCCCAACTCGGCGACATAGCCGAAAACCTCGATCCCGATTTCGCGGAGCAAAAGCCTCGCCAGGGCGCCGACGGCCACGCGGAGGGCCGTCTCCCGGGCGCTGGCGCGCTCCAGGACTTGCCGGATGCCGGTCTGGTAGTTTATCGACCCGGCCAGGTCGATGTGCCCTCCCCGGGGGGCGGCGGGCTGGGCCAGACGCTCCAGCTTCGCGTCGTTGTTGATGAGGCGAAGCGTGATCGGCGCGCCCGTGGTGACGCCCTGGAACGTCCCCGACTCAATGAACACCCGGTCGGTTTCCAGTTTCTGCCGCTTGCCTCGACCGTAGCCCCCCTGCCGCCGCTCCAACTCGCGGTCGATGAACGGCTTGTCGATTACAACGCCCGCGGGGAATCCTTCGACGATGGCGGTGAGGGCCGGCCCGTGCGATTCGCCGGCGGTCAGGTAGCGGAGCATGAGAGGCGGTCTTTCAATGGATCGCTGGGAGGGCGGCACCCTCCCATAAAGGGTCGGAGGCCAATCACTTCCAGGGGAACGCCCGGCCGGTCAGCAGTTCAAAAGCTTCAATATACTTGGAGCGGGTCCTGGCGACGATGTCGTCCGGCAGCGCGGGGGGCGGGCTCGCTTTGTCCCAGCCGGTCGTCTCCAGCCAGTCGCGGACGAACTGCTTGTCGAACGAGGGCTGCGGGCCGCCGGGTTTGTACGTCTCGATCGACCAGTACCGCGAGCTGTCCGGCGTAAGAACCTCATCGATCAAGAGCAGCTCGCCGGTTCGCTCCTCGAAGCCCCATTCAAACTTGGTGTCGGCCAGGATCAGCCCCTTGCCCCGCGCCTCGTCGGCGGCCTTCTTGTAGACCTCAAGGCTCAGGTCGCGGAGGGTTTCGGCGACGTCGGCGCCGAGGGCTTTGGCCATCACCTCGAACGAGACGTTCTCGTCGTGGCCGGTCTCGGCCTTGGTCGCCGGCGTGAAGATGGGGTCGATCCGGTCGCTCTCGATCAACCCCGGCGGGAGCTTGACGCCGCAGACGGCGCCGGACGCCCTGTATTCCTTCCAGCCGCTGCCGGATAGGTAGCCCCGGACGACGCACTCAAACGGGGCGACGCGCGCCTTGCGGACCAGCATCGACCGCCCGCGCAGGGCCTCGCGAACCTCGTCGGCGACGTCGATCGGCGCGTCGTCGATCTCGGCCGAGATCAGATGATTGGGCACGCCCAGCCGCTCGAACCAGTGGACGCTCAGGGCCGTCAACACGCGCCCCTTGTCGGGGATCGGCGTCGGCAAGACCCAATCAAAGGCGCTGATGCGATCGGTGGCGACCAGCAAGAGCCGGTCCCCCAGATCATAAACGTCGCGGACCTTCCCCCGCCTGACGGGAAGCCCCTCCAGGTTCGTCTCCGAAAGCGCCACGCCGCCTCCCCCTCCGCCCAACATCCGTTCATCACCGCGACAGCAAGAACTTTAATCAAAAGCCGGCCCGACGACAAGGGGCGGAAAACCGTGGCGAAGCCGCGCGCGGCGATTTCCAGAAGTCTTGCTTAAGCCTCGTATTTCGCTCCCTATTACAATGAGGACTCCAGCGCCCAACCACCGCCCCACTCGTTTCCAATTGGAAGGCCGGGCTCATGCGCCTTGCCGGCCAGTCCCCGAACGGGCCCAAATTGGGTTCGTTCGGCGCGGTGAGCGGAAGGCCGTATTGGGACGTAAGCATCAAAACCATAATAATTTGCGCCATCCGCACCCGGCGGGGAAAATTGGGTTCGTTTGGCCAAAAACGTCGATCACCCGCCCCGAAGCGCGGGGGTTGACGGCCCGGCGTCTCGGGCCGGAAGCTCCAGAGCGCCGCGCTCCCCCATGACGGAGAACCCCGGCGACCACGGGTTCCCGAGCGATCCCAATTTGGGTTCGTTCGGCGCGACCACAGAAAGAGCGATTCGTGATGCAACCTCCTATTTATTTTGGGTTTGCGTTCCCAGAACGTAGCGCGGGAATTTGGCTTTGTTCGGCCAAAAATCGCGCGATTCGCCACGCGACGAGTCCACCGAGTTGAGAAAGAGCCGTCATGCCGCCGCGCAGCCCACTAAACCCCGTTCACGCTGAGACCGGAAGGCGACCAGGGGCTAACGCCCGCTGGCTATTATCTTCCGCCCCTTCGGGGCTAAGAAGGACTTCGGATTCTCCATTCTGATGGGCTCGGCGTCGAAACCCGACATCGACGATCGCCCCGGCGCGTCGGTTGAGCGATGGTCTCCGGAGGCGAGGCCAGACTGTCCCGTTTCATACGATCAGCGGAGAGCGGCTCGAAATTTCATGATTTTGGAAATTATCGTGGAAATCTTCGTGGGCCCGAGGGAGGAGGCGTCAGGGCCCCGTGGCGCGGTTGGGTCGGCCGCGCCTCAAGCCATCCGCCGCCGAACCACGGACGGGCCGCCCGCTCCGCGAGATCCCAGCCCTTCATTAAGCGAGCCCCACAACGGAAAATTGCTCCCACAGGAGACTTAAAACGGAACGAGGCTCTCGACTTGTAGAACACGCTCGGGATGCATTCGGCGCCTGGGAAAGAATCAGAGAAACCGACGGCGCTCGGTTGTATCCTGCGTGTTAACTTCTCCACAAGCATTGGGACAAAGATCCTCGCCCAGACCGCGCGAGCTTCGGAAAGCTTTGCTCATGTCGTCAACGTACCCAGATGACGCCGATGGAACACCGAGCGCCACCCCTCGCCGTCGTCGGCGCTGGTGGTTGTTTCGACTCGCCATTCTCCTGGTGATCGCGGTTGGGCAGGAGGCGCTGTTTCGGGTCTTGTTCCCGTTTCCGGAGGTTGAGGGATTCAACCGGGTGCATTATCAGCAGATGGCGTCGACGCATCCGAATTTTGGGGCGGCGATGGATCGGGGGCTCGTTTACGACCGGATCTTGCTGGAGAGCCGGCCCGATGGGTTTTCGGAGGTTCACAACCTGAACCTCTACGGGTTCCGAGGCCCCGATTTCGCGATTGAGCCCGATCCCGGCCGGCGGCGGATTTTGGTGATTGGCGACAGCGTGACCGAGGGCGAGGGCGTGGACGACTCGCGGACGATCCCGGCCGATTGGTCGCGGCTGCTGGCGGAAGACGGGGTGTCGGCCGAGGTCATGAATCTGGGCGTGATCGCCGCGAGCCTGCCGCATCTTTGGATCTTGACTCGCGACGCGGTCTCGCTGCTAAAACCGGCCGACGTGGTTTTGATGCTCTACGCCAACGACCTTCCGGCCCCCGAACACTCGGACGAGGCGTTCGACGCGCCGGGGCCGAAGTTCCCCCGCGCGGCGACGGAGCTTTGGCGGCGGCCGAGGCTCGCCGTCCTGATGGACCGGGCGATTTACGAGAAGCCGATTTACAGGCGGTGGCCCCACCTTCCCGCCCGGTTCTTCGCGCCAGTCCCCGACTCGACCAACCCTTGGTCGGACGGCCAGCCTCGTCCCGACGACCTATCGCCCCAGCTTTACGAGGACATGGTGACGGCGCGGCTCAACCCCTGGCTGTATCATCAGTCAAAGGACATGCCGAAATTGCTGTCCCACGACTTCGGCGAGAAGGGTTCGCCAAGAGCCTTCTTGGAGCACATGGCCGAAGTCTGCCGCCGCGCGGGCGCCCGGCTGATCATCGGCTACACGCCCTTTTGCGGCGTCGTCCACAAGCGATACGCCGAGTCCCTGATCGAACTGGGGATGGATTCGGCGACGGCCGAAGCGCTCTCGACCGACCCCAAATACCGGAGCCAGAACCGAGCCCTGGCCGAACTCTGCGCCGAGCTGAGCCTGCCGCTGGCCGACGCCACCGAGGACCTCGAACGCGCCGAGGCGGCCGGCCGGCCGCAATACTGGCGGTACGACACCCACCCCAACGCCGACGGGTACGCGACCATCGCCGCCCGCGTCCACGCCGTTTGGCGGAGCGCGGTCGGCGATGTGGCGGCGACCAAGAACTAAAGCGGCGAACAGTTGCGTGGAGCACGCTCCGGAGGGTCGGATTCGGGAGGGCAATACCCTCCCATTTGGGACCCGCGCGCAACGCCCGCGCGAAGCGGCCCACCCCCGTGGCCGACGCGCCTCCGCGGATGGCGCGTCCGCGCCACGCTTGACACGCCCTACAACGACTCGATCACTGATCCTCGGCCTTGATTTGCCGCATCTCCTCCGGGGTGAAGCGGCTTTCGGCCTTGGGGCCGGGCTCCCAGCAGGTTTCCAGGGTGTTTGGCCGGGGCCGCTCGATCGGGATGACGAAGGTCTCGGTTCCCTCGGCCCTCTCAATCCACCCCCCGGCGCGCGCGACGGCCTGATCGGCCAACTTGTCGCAAACGTCGATCAGGGTCGAGAACGAGTAGGTGGTTGAGTTGAACTTCGTCTCCGTGTCGAGAGCGCTGGTGTACTTCTCGGGGAGGTTGGCGTAGCCGATGGTGGTGAACAGGACGCCGGCGGCGTTGGAGGGGTTGCAGTCGGAGTCCTGGCCGCATCGGGTGGCGATGTTGATCGTCTTCTCGGGATCGCCCTCGCCGTAGAGCAGGCCCATGACGATGTAGGCGCCGTTGATCTTGGCGTCGATGTTGAACTTGTACGGATGCTCCTTGTCGTCCTTGCTGCACGAGAACCGGCGGTAGTCGCGGTTCTTTTGGTATTTCTCCTCGATCTTCGCCCAGGCGGCCTCCCAATCATCGGGGTTCTCGGCGTGCCAGGCCAGCACGTCGGAAACGCACTCGTGGTACTGGCTCCCCTTGGGGATCGCGGCCAGCCCGGCGCGGACGATCTTTTCGATGTCCTTCTCGAAGAAGGCCTCGGCGTACATGGCGCCGACGAACTGGCCGCCGTAAAGGCCGTCGCCGTAGTTCATGATCCGGCCGAAGACGTTGCCGAGCTGGATGGCCGTGTTGGGCAGGCCCGGAGCGATCAGGCCGGAGAAGTCGGCCTCGATTTGATAGTCGATGTCGTCGGCGTGGTCGCTGAAGGCGGGGTGGCCGCTGTCCGGCGGGGCGATCCCCTCGCGGAGTCGGTCGCGGCCCGCCTTGTTGGCGTGCCAGAGGGGATAACGGCTGTTGGCGAAATCAATCCCGGCCTGACGGATCGAGACGCCCAGACCGTGCTCCTGAAGCGTCTTCAGGAACGTCATCTCGACGTAGATGTCGTCCTGGTCGAACTGGTTGATCATGGAGGGCTGCCACTCGGGAACCTCCTCGGCCGGCACCTTGGCCTCCTGGTATCGAAACTCGGTCGGCCCACCGACGGCCACGCCGGCCATCTGGCCGATCCAGCCGGCCTTCATCTTGTCGCGATATTCCTCGCGCGAGAGCCGGCGATGCTTGCCGTCGCCCTCGTCGGCCAAAAGCGCCGGGGCGAGTGCGAATACGGCCAAAAGGCCGAGCGCGCAACCTTGAATAAGCCTGTTCATAGCGTCGATTCCATTGCGATCTTGAATAAACAATTGCACGCGCGTCCCCACTCCACTTTGGGAGCGGGCGGCCCGAAGGGCTGGGTGAGAATCGTGGGATTTCGGGGAGAGTTCGGGAAGCGGTTGTCTCGGGAGGGTATGGCCCTCCCCACCCCGTCCCGAACTTCTTCCGTAAACCCCGCGACCCTCATCCGGCCGCGCCGGCCCCCTTCCTCCACGGGGAGAAGGATGCCTGGCGACGGCCGGGCGTGGGCTCCGGCTTACTCCGCCTTGCCCGTGGCGGCCCAGAGGGCGCCGCGGCGGAGCCATTGCTGGAGGTTGGGGTCGGAGAGGGCTTCGACGTCATGGCCGAGGGCGTTGTTGTAGACGCGGCCCTTGCCATACGTGTTGACCCAGATGACGGGCTCGTCCTTGTCGGTTCCTCGGGGCTTGGCCGGGTCGGACCAGGCGGTGGCGAGGACCTCGGTGCCGGGAAGCAGCTTCGAGTTTTGATACAACTCGTCGATCACGTGTTCAAACTCGGCGGGCAGCCCCTCGGAGATCGGGTGCTTGGCGTCGGTCTTCTTGACCGAAAAGACATGCCTCGGCCCGTGGAAGCCCTGGGTCCGCCAGCCGCCGGCGGTGGCCTTCTCGTACTCCTCCCAGTTGGGGTTGGTGAAGGCGCTTGAGGCGAAGTGGTAAACGACCAGCCCCTTGCCGTCGCGGACGGCCTTGAGGAACGCCTCCTTGTTGGCGTCGGACCACTTGGTTTCCGGGCCGCCGTTGGGGGTGTCCTTGTAGTTCAAGAGCAGGACGTCGTACTTGGCCAGGTTCTCGTCGGTCAGGTCTTTGCTGGGCGTCGTGGTGACGTCGACGGCGATCTTGCCCCCTTCGGAGAGGATCGTCTTGAGTGATTCGGTGGTCGCCTTCCAGTCGTGGCCGTGGTCGCCGGTGATGATCAGGAGCTTCGCCGGCTCGGCCTTCTCCTCGGCCTTCGCGGCGACCGGCGCGGGGTTGACCACCGGGTCGAGGGCGATGGGGCCGAAGACGGGGACGGCCATGTCGGCGGAGTCGATCAAGTTGCAGTAGGGATCGTAGCCGTGGCCGTACCAGAGGAACGAGCCGGGAGGGACGGCGCCGGTCAGCTTCAGGATGACCGACTCGCGCGAGCGGCCGACGCTGGCGTCGAAGATCAGGGGGAGCGGGTTGCCGTCGGCGTCGCGGATCGAGAAGCCGGCGATGTGCCGCTCGGGGGCGAGCCCCACCTGGATCGCCGCGGCGGAGCCGGGTCGGCCGGCCGCCTGCCCCCTCATCGACCCCATGCCCCCGCGGCCCATCATCATGCCACGGCCCATCATGCCGGGGAAACCGACCCCGCGGTTCACGCCCCGGAACTTGACCTCGAGGGTGTTGTTCGGCCCTTTTGTCACGCGGTCGAAGGTTGGGGTCGAGGCGCCGACCTGGCCGAACTGCTCGCGGAGGGCGATCTTCGCCAGGCGCTGACCGGCGCGCTTGAGGCCCTGGGTGCCCACGTGAATCGCGTCGTCAAGCTCCAGGTCGATCACCGAGATGACCGCCGTGTTGGCCACCTGGTCAACGATCCGCCGCTGGGCGTCTTGAACGATGTTCCACCCCTTGGAGTCGCCGCCCACCACGAATCGCCCGATCTGCACGTAATAGAACGGAAGATCCGCCTGGCCAAGATCAGCGCGTACCGCGTGGATGAATTTCGTGAAGACATCCTCAAAGATCGCCGAACCCTCGGGCGAGGAGTCGCTCTCTCCCTGATACCAGAGCAGGCCCTTGACCTTGCCGCCGGCGAGGTTAATGGAGCGAAGCATCGAGCCGTAGAGGCTGTTGCCCCCCTCGCCCTTCTTGGCGGGGTCCCACTGCGCCATGCTCGTGCCGCCGTGGGCGGTGGCGACCAGGCCGACGGGAACGCCGGTGGCGTCGACCATCGCCGCGGCGAACGGAAGCCCCAAGCCGGCGCCCTTGGTCCGCGACTTGTGCTGCTGGGCCGACCGCTCGGCTCGGGTGTTGGGATCGCCAGAATGGACCGGGTCGGGCGAGTCGACGAGCCAGTGCAGGGGCTCGGTGGCCTGAACCCACTTGTCGTCCATGCCGAGCGCCGAGACCTTTTCGTGAGGGGGCGTCACGTCGATCAGGTCGCCGACGCCCTCCATGTTCGACTGCCCGGCCAAAACCCAGAGGTCGCCGACGAAGATGGGGCCGATCTGCACCTGCAAAACGGCGTCGCCTTTTTTGATGTTCGCGGTGACGGAGTACGGCCCTCCCGTCGGGACGCCGGAGAACTTGCCGTCAGCCAGGCGAGGCAACCCCGCCGCCTCGCCGTTCAACTTCAGGGCGGCGTCGAGGATCTCCGCGTCCTTCCAATCCCCGGTCAGTTCGATCGGGATCGTGGCCTGATCGTTGACGTCGCGCTGATAGACCTGATGGGGCGCGGGTTGCGCAACTTTGCCCGCCCAGTTCGACGCCTCTGGTTGGCTTCGCCCTCCCTGGGCCAAGGCCGGGCTGGAGGGAGCCGACAGCGCGGTCAGGCCGACGAGGGCCGCCGCGGCGATCGAAAGTCGGAATGATCCCAACATGGTTACTTGTTCTCCTGGAGGTCAATTCGGCGAGGCCGCGATGGCGCGGAGTTTAACGCCCAAGCCCCACATGGTATAGGCGCGATGGAGCGTCCGAAAGGGAGTAGAGCGCCCGCGGAAAAAGACCGGTAGGGTGCGTCAAGCGAAGCGCCGACGCACCAGCCGAGACGCGATGGCGAGACATTCGGTGCGTCGGCGCTTCGCTTGACGCACCCTACTTCTACTTGTGGTTCTTCTCAAGCAGCAGCCCCAGCCGGCGCGCGACGGCCTCGGCCCAGACTTCGGCGCCGATGGGAGAGAAGTGGCCGTCGCCGATCGCGCCGTTGTACAGGGGGCTCGTCGACGGCCGACGGCCCGCGCGGTCGGCTTCGAGGATCATCGCCATGTTGCGGTCGACGAACGCCTCGATCGGGTCGAGGTACGCCTCGCTCCCCTCGTCCAGGATGTTCGAGATCAGTCCGGGGTAAAATCCCGCGCGTCGGGGGGCGCTCAACTGCCGCTCCATCGGCGCGGGGACGAACAGGTGGATCAGGCCGCGGGTTCGGCAAAACTGGCTGATTTCGCCGAGCCAGTATCGGCCCTCGTCCCAATCGCCCTCGCCTCGAACCGCCTCCTCGATCCCGCCGAAATCGTTGGCGAAGAGGCTCACGACCACGAATTGGGGCTTGAAGCGATCAGCATATTCTAGAAGCGTGTAATAGTATTGCTCGGGCGAATAACCAAGGTGCCCCGTGTTGAGCACCGAAACCTTGGCCTCAAAGCGTTTCTCAAGCCGTCGACGCAGGCATTCGGGGGGCGCGTGCTCATCGTCGATGAACATCCCCTGCATGTAGGAATCGCCCAGAACGATCCCGCGCAAGGGAGCCGACGGATCGGGTTCGGGACCGCGCAGGCCCCATGAGTTGGTCGTCTGGATCGAGCTGGAGACGATTACCCCGCCGGACCCTCGCAGGACCTCGGCCAGCTCGGGGCGGTCGGGGACGATCAGGAACGTCAGCGGCGTCTTTCTGGGCGAGACGTTCCGCACCCAGATGGAGCGGGTGTTGGGCCGAAGTCGATACGAGCGGCCCGAGTCGTCGGCCTCGAAGACCGTCGAGGGAAGCAAAAGCGTCTGATCATAATTCCCCCAGCGCAAGAGGCCGTGATCGGGGTCGCTCCCCGCGTATCGGAAAAGGCGCTGGATTGGCTCGTCCATGGTCGGGAAGTTCGCCCGAAACTTCCGGGCCGCGTCGTCGATCGCCAGAAGCCGATTCCGGTGGGTCGCCGCCTCAACCTCAGCGCGGGGCGTCGGCAGGCCGACCATTGATCGCGCCGACGCCTTCGCCGCGTCGATCGCGCCCGCCGCCAGGTTCCGCCCTCGGGGAGAGCCGGCGAGGAGGCCGACGAGGATCAGGATCGTGACGGCCAGGATGGCGAGCTTGAACCGGCGCTGGAGCCTCCGCGAGCGTTCGACGAAGCCGAAGACCCGTTGGTGAAACCGGGCGGGGCGGCGAAGGGCGGGAAATCGAAGCATCCGCACTATGTGTTCATCCAATAATAAATCGACCGGACCACCACGGCCGCATTCGGGAGAGCAATACCCTCCCAGGATCTTCCCATGCCCCGCCTCGGCCCGGCGGGGGTCGCGCCCTCCCAAATGAGCGCGGCGCGGCAATCCGGCGGCGGGCCTCTTATAATAGTCGCCCGAGGCCGGGGACGGGCGGGGCGAGGCGGGTTTTGTTGTTTCTCTTGCGCCGGGCGGTTTATGGCGATGGATCGACGGGCGGTGTCCTGGTGGTTGGTGGCGGCGTTGACGGCGGCGCTGACCGCCCTAACCACGGCGCAGGCGCTCCAGCAATATCACGACCTGCAAACCGGCTGGTCGTGGGA
>Ga0180216_1003846_pt1 | contig 11637 bp, 16 predicted proteins | sample eDN3rd37CBELigMG_FD_128879 | JGI IMG/M metagenome (GOLD analysis project Ga0180216, IMG submission 128879) | Enriched Miracle-Growth compost microbial communities from Emeryville, California, USA - eDNA 3rd pass 37_C BE-Lig MG (version 2)... ...
CTGCTCCGTGATCATCGCATAAACCATGCCTTCGTGCTCCGATACCTCCACGGTCTGGGTGGCCACACCCCCCGCCCTTGCCCGCCCGCTCACCGGCGCTCCGATCCGCGTCAGCCCGCACCACCAGAATTGCGGCGCGCGCGGGGGGGCCCGAGCTGTGGGAGCGCACCTGCAGCCGGCCGGGGTTGAGCGCCGGCGCCTCGGTCGACGGCAGCCACGCCTCTACCAGCAGGAGCCACAGCTGGTGCGCGTACTTGTCCCACAGGGCGAGCTCGTCCGCGGACAAGCCCGGCGTGTGCGCAGACGGCTCGAGCAGGCCCGTGTACCGGCCGCTCCAGTCGACCGAAAACGCAATGGCCTGCTTCCAGGTGTGCGCGACCGGCAGCGCCTGGCTGATGCCGGCGCCGGTGGGCAGCGGGCGCGGGCTGGCCTGGTCGGCGGACGCGATGCCCGAGAAAGTGGGATCTTCGGGCGAGTGGGGCTGGCCCGTGGCGGATTCGTGCAGCGCCGGCTGCTGCGCAGTCACCGTCCAGCCGTAGCCGTCCGCGTTGGCCTTGACCGTCACCTCCTGGCTCTCGTAGAGGTCCAGGTCGCTCTCGTTGTCGGCCTGCCGGCGTGGCGCGCAATGCAGCGGTTCCGCACTGGCCCGCGTGAGCGTCCTTGGGACGCGTACGGCACGTGGCAGCGGCGGGCGCGCGGCGCACCTTGGTGTTGGTGAGGATGAGCCGGTACGTGAGGGTGGCGACGGTGAAAGTGATGCTGTCGCCGCGCTGCGGCAGCCACGTAAGCATCGGGCGGCTGGCCGTGGCGGCCGTGTCCGGCAGGCCCTCGTCGGACGCCATGGTGGCTGGATCGTGGCAGGACGCCGCGGGAGGCTGATCTCAAGGGGCTTGGGGGCGGTCCGAAACGCGGGCGGCAGCGGCTCCGGCGGGGGAAGCGCGGCGGCCGTCCGGGGTTCCGGAGGGCACGCGGCGCGTTCCCGGCGCTCGCCAATGGTGCGCGATCACGCCGTCGCGCCCGCTGGAGCGAGATCCGGGCGTAGCCCTCCCCCACGCACGCGAGCGCACCGTGCCTCGCGGGGGTGGCGGTATCGCGGCGTTGCGCTCTGGCCGTGCGTCGCCGTCCTGCTGGGTCCGCTGGGTCCGCTATGTGTGCGGGGGTCGCTGGTGGTGTGTGTTGGTGTGCGTCGTCGTCCGCTGCGTCCGCTGCGACGCGCGCGCAGGCAGCGGCAGCGAGGGCAGACGGTGGAATGCGCTCGAGGGGCACTGTGCTCGCGGGGCACATGCTTGTGGGGCACTGTGCTTGCGGGGCACTTTGAGCGCGGGGCACTTTGGGCGCGTGCTCGCGGGGCACTACCATGATGGCGGACTTGAGCGTGGAGGGGCATGAGCAGTGGCGCCAACTTGCAAAGGCGACGGCGGCGGCCACGCGGTCGACGCGATCTACCCGTCCCCCCTCATCCGGCCTCCCCGAGCTGCCGAGCTGTGGACAGGGGCGAATGCAGGGCGAGTAACGCGTCGCACGCCACGCACGTCACGCTCGACACGTGACGCCTCCTCGGCGCCGCTCGGGCTGGAACACCGTCACCACCATGGCGGCCGCGGCGGCAGTGCGGCTGGTGCGGTTCGGCTACGCGCCCGCAAGCCGGACGGCATACGCAACGCACGCTGCCAGGTTGAGCACCGCAGCCGCCGCGCCCGCAGCCACGGCCTCTATGGGGAGCGCGCTGCGGCTCAGCCCGGCACTAGAGGAGCGCGTGCGCCAGGCCGCCGAGCGCCACCGCGCCATTCGGATGCAGCTGGAGGACGAGGCGTCCGCTACGGTAAAATCTGCAGGCTTCCCCCCGCACCTCTGCCATGTTCATAGCGTGCTGACCCACGCGTGCGGGCCCCTGAACTCGCCTGCAACCTGGTGCCAGCTGCCGCCCAACCAGCTGGCCGAGTACTCTCGCGAGGCCTCCAAGCTGGAGCCGCTGGCGCTGGCCTACGACGAGCTGACCCGGCGGCGCAACGTGCGGCGGCAGGCGTGCTGCCGCGTTCGGCCCACAGCGTTGGCTGACGCCATCGTGGCACGGCCGTCATGGTCGCGCCGGGTGCCGCCATAGGAAATGCTCGAGCTGAAGCAGCTCGCGGACGACCCCAACACCGAAGCGGCGCTGGCCAAGCTGGCCCAGGAGGAGATGGCCGAGCACCGGGACCAGGTGCAGCAGCTGCAGAAGCAGCTGCTCACCCTGCTGGTGCCCAAGGACGTGGCCGACGACGCCAACGCCATCATCGAAGTGCGCGCCGGTAGGAGGACGAACCTGGGCACCGCACCGTGCGTTATTTGTGGGGGCCTGTCGTGACGGGTGGCCCGCCGTGTGGCCCCCCGGCAGCGTGCGCGTGGCCGGCGCAGGCACGGGCGGCAGCGAGGCCGCCATTTTTGCGCGCGAGCTGTCGCGCATGTACGAGCGGTACGCCGCGGTCCGCGGGTGGCGGTACGAGCTGATGAACGTCAGCGTCGACGAGGCCACGCAAGGCTTCCGCGTACGTTGTCCACGCGCGCGGTGGGCGGCCTGTTGTTGCATGGATATCCTGATTAGCCGCAATTGTCACTTCGCCCTCGCTCACCCGGCCTACACCAGGAAGCGACGGCGTCGGTGGCGGGCAAGGGCGTGTTTGGGCGCCTCAAACACGAGAGCGGCACGCACCGGGTGCAGCGCGTGCCGGTCACGGAAGCCAACGGTCGCGTCCACACGTCGACCGCCACCGTGGCCATCCTGCCCCAGGCCACGGAGGTGCGTTCGCTCGACCGCGCATTCAGTGTCAGGTAGGCGGTCCATTTAACGCGAGCGCGCTGGGCACCTTGCCGACGCGCTTCCAGGTTCAAGTGCAAGTGCGGGAAGAAGACCTGCGCATCGAGGTCTACCGCGCCTCGGGCGCCGGCGGGCAGCACGTCAACAAGACGGAGAGCGCCGTGCGCATCACCCACGTGCCGACCGGCCTCGTCGTGGCCGTGCAGGACGAGCGGTCGCAGCACAAGGTCCGCCCCCCGCGTCCGCACGCTCGTCGGGGTGACGGTGCTCCGCTCACAGTTTGTACCCAGCCACTGGGTTCCTTGCAGCAACGGCCGCAGAACCGTGAGCGCGCCATGAAGATTCTGCGCGCCCGCCTCTTCGAAGCAGAGCGGCAGCGGCTGGCCGCGCAGCGCCGCCTGGTGCGCAACGAACAGGTCAGACGCACGCACGGCGGCGTACGATGGCACTGTGAGCCGTCTCGAGTTCACTCACCTCTCCCGCGCGGACTCGGCCGCTTGTGCCGCCCCCCGCCAGATCGGCAGCGGCGAGCGCTCGGAGAAGATTCGCACGTACAACGTGCCGCAGGACCGCGTGACAGACCACCGCATCGACCTGACCGTCCACGGCGTGGAGGCCGTCCTGAACGGCGACAGCCTCGACCGCCTGGTGGACGCGCTCGCGGCGGACGCCGAGGCCCGCGCGCTGTCGGAGCTTTCGACCAACGGGCCCTAAACGGCGTAACCTAGAAACGTGCATACTTTTGTACAGTGTGTGTACAGCGAACAATTCACGCAGCAGCAGTGCCTCGCTTGCGCCGCTTGGGCGTCGCCGCGCTCCTGGCTGGCGGCGCGTCCTCGTGCGATGCCGCGGCGTCCACCGACGTGACCGCGGCCGCCGGCGCTTTCCGTCGCCGGCGCGGCGGGGCCGTTGCCACCTTGTCCGCGCCGGCGTCGCCGTCCACGTCGGCGTCGGCATCCGCGTCGCCGGACACGGCCGCCGCGCCAGCCGCCTCTTCGTCGGCGACGCCGGCGCTGCCCGTGGCGGCGTCCGCGGCTTCGCTGCCGTGGTCGTGCGGCTCTTGCGCCTCGCGGGTGGCCGCCACGGCGGTCAGGTACTCGAGCGCGAACCCGTTGCTGTCGGCGAGCCGGACGAGCGAGTCGCGCTGCTCGTGGAGCGCCTTGTGCAGCGCGCGCAGCGTCGGCGCAAACGTCGGCCGGTGCAATCGCACGTAGGCGGCGTGCGGCCCCAGCAGCGACAGCACCCAGTGCACGTTGACCTCCAGGTGCGGCTGGCGCTCCAGGTGGTCCGCCACCACACGCAGCAGCCCGGCCAGGTGCGGCCGCGGCAGGTCGCGCGCCACGAGCTCGATGGAGGCCTTGGGCACGCTCCGGTACGCCGCCGCCAACGGCTCTGGCTCGTTCAGGCGGAGCGCCAGCACCAGGGCGCGCAGGTACTCGCGTTGTGCGATGCAGCGGTGCACAGACTCGGGCGTCAGGTCCACCTCGAGGTCCATGGGGTCGAAGGACATGAACGAGTCGAGCGCATACACCAGCAGGCCCTCGGTGGCGGCCACGGCGAACGACTGACCCGTCGGCGAGAACCGGACGGCGTGCGCGCGGATCACCGGCCGGAACTGGCGCGTACTCAAGTCTACAAGGGAAAAAGAAAGAGCGCGACTCCTAGACCAACGTCGGCGCGGTGAGCGCCGCCATCTGCCAGCCGCCGCCCGTCTTCCCCCCAAGCCGCATGGGCGCGCTGGTGCCGACCTTTGCGCTGCGCGCCCGGCAGCTTGAGTGCCGCGCGCTCCGCCGAGCGCTCGTCTTCCTCGTCATCCAGGTCCAGCGTCTCGAGCGGGCCCGCGTCGGTCATGTCGCGGTTGGAGAGCTGGTCGAGCACGCCGTCCAGCGACCGGTTGTGCGACAGCTCAAACCGGCGCAGCAGCAGGCGCGAGCGGACCTGCCGGCGGCCGAACATCACATCACGAGCGCCCCGTGCCGACGGTTGCATGCTTAGCCCCGTGCCGCCGGGGCCGCGGCGGCCGCCTCCCATTGCCCAGTCACTGGGCGTACGTCGTAGATGCACACGTATTTTGAGGCGCCGCCGGCCAGCAGGCACTGCCCGTCCGCGGTGTAGCAGATGGACGTGAACGCCTTGTTGGCGGTCGAGTTGAGCGCGGTGCGCCGGTCCCACACCGACCGGCCGCCCGTGATGTCTCGGCGCGCCTCGATTGTGCCGATTTGCAACCTGGGTCCAGCCACCATACCCGCCGCTGGCCATATGAAACGATGAGCAAAACGGGCTTGCTTAAACCTGCGGCTTCCCCTCACGGTTCGCCTGCGACCGTACATAGTCTTGAGGTCCCAGAGCGCAATGTTGCCATCGAGGGTCGCGACCGCGAGCTCGTTGCCGTCCGGCCGGTAGGCGAGCGCGAGCACGTCTGCGCCGTGCTGCAGCGTCTCCTTGGCGCGGCCGCCGCCGTAAACGTCCCACACCTTGACGCTGGCAGCCGCGAGCGGCCGAACAATCCACGGTTCCGCGGACCGCTGGCGTCAGTTGGTGCTGCCGCACGCTGTGCGCGCCGTCCGCGTCGCCAGCGGGCCGTACGTCTTGTCCCAGGAGCCCGAGGCCAGGTGGCCGGGCTGCGACGGCGAGAACGCCACCGACGTTACGGGGCCTTCGTGGCCGGAGAGCACGTCCAGCAGCTTGCCGGTCTGCAGCGACCACAGGAAGATCTCGTACGAGTCCTCCGAGCCGGCCACCACCAGTTCGCTCGAAGCGTCCAGCGCCAGCGACACGAGCGACAAGGGCTTGGGCGTCGTGAACGTGCTGCGCGCGGTGCCGGCAGCAGCCGCTGCGGCTCTGGCGCACGCCGTCGGTTAGCGGCAAGCAACACGCCCGCGCACGCTGCGGCACCATGCGACCGTACCGGAAGTTGCGGTAGCGAAGCAGGTCAAACGCGCGCACAGTGCCGTCCTTGGACGCCGACACGACGACCTGGCCCGACTGGGCAAACTGCACGGCGGTCACCGGCGCCGAGTGCTCCGTGAAGGTCACAAAGCAGAAGCCCGACGCGACGTTCCAGAGCTTGACGCGGCTGTCCTCGCCGCCGGTCACGATCGTCTGGCCTTCGGGGCTGTACGCCAGCGCCGTCGGCGGGTACGCATGGCCCTGCTGGCGCAAGATGTACGACTCGGACTGCCACTCCCACACCAGCAACTGGCCCAGCTCGCTCGCGCCAAAGGCCAGCCACTCGCCCGAGGCGTTGATCGCGCACGCCGTGACCTTGTGCTGCGAGATGCTGGGTCCCTCCACCGCCCACCTCGGCGCGCGGGCGCCCGGCGGTCAGCCTGCGCTCAAGGGGCGGGGGGTTGCGTGCTGGGCGCACGCGCTGGACAGCGTACCTGAGCATGTGGATGCTCGTGCAGTCCGGCAGCTCGTACAGGCCAAAGATGCCCGTGGAGAAGCCCACGACCAGGATCGACGACGCCGTGTGGAACGCGACCGAGGCCACCTTGGCGCGCGCCTGCTTGAAAAAGTGGCGCTTTGTCAACGTCCATTGCGGCGTGCCCGGCGCCAGGGGCTTGCCGCGGACGCGCTCGTTGGGCGCAACCACGGTCTGCTCCCACGTATACAGGCCGCCGTCTTTGCTCACGGTGTAGATCTGGATCGGCGAGGGACGCGCCGTCGGGGCGACAGGAGGGACCGTCAGCCATGGGGCAACGGCGCCATCCATGCTTGCTGGGGAGCAACCCGTGCCTGCTTGCCGTCCCGGCTAAAAAAGCCACCGACCACGACGTCGCGGTGGCCGCCGAGCACCGGCGGGCGATAGTCTTCGCGCGGCTCCGCGGTCCAAATCCGCGCGGTCATGTCCCGCGCAGTCGTCAGCAGCAGCCTGCGCGCGCGTGCGCCGTACGCCAGCTCGCCATATCACGATCAGAGGGCAAATCGTCGCGGCCGCAGCCCCCCAGCCGGGGGCACACGCACCGCGAATCCGCGCTCCACTCCAGGTGCAGCACGTCGTCGTCGTGGCCGGCGTACGTCCGATGCAGCACAAACGGCGCAAACTCCACCTCCAGTGTCGGCGTCCGCCAGATCTGCACCTGCTTGCCGTGGGTCACCGCAAAGAACCTGGGGCGTGCGACGGCCAAGACCTTACGGGGCGGGCCGCAGGAGGTTAGGACCCACAGCGTTATAGATCGTCGCGCGCAGCCACCCAAAGACGCACCGCCCGTTCGGAGAGAACTTGATGTCGCGCACCCGCTCCTTGAAATTGAAGTGGTGCAGCACCACCCGCCGGTAAAAGTTGACGAGCAACGCGTGGCCATCTAGTTGGGGGCCCGCGCACGCGCCGGCGCCGGTAAGTGTGCGGCCTATGCTTGCAGACCGCCAGCCGTGGGCCGGTGCCGCACCTTCGTCGACGGTGATCAGCACCGCGTTGTTCGGTGACAGGGCAATGCGGTCAATGTTCTTGCGGTTCTCAAACGGGAGCGTGGCCGACGTGTTCCTGGACGCCGGAAGTGCCCGACGGTGTTCGTCGCGCCCCGTTAGCCCGCGGGCCGCGAACGCGGGTTGTGAGCGTCGCCGCCGCCGCACGCACTTGACGAGATCGAAGACGGTGACGCGGTTGCCGACGGGGCTCACCAGCGAGTTGCCGTCCGCCGTGAACACGACGTTGCCCTGCTTGTACACGGTGCCGCACAAGTTGGCGAACTGGGTGACGGCGTACATCCAAAGCAGGCAGCGACGGGCCGGTTAGCGGCCGCAGAGACGCGTGGTACGCCGATCGCGTACGTCCGGGCGGGCGTCTTACCTTGTAGGAGAACCGCATGGTGGCGAGGGCCCCGGCGGCGCGGCGCTGCTGCGGCCGCCGTCCGCGTTCGATCCGGCACGTCTACCTTGAGCGAGCGAGCGGGCGACGGGCTGCTACGCGGCTGTTGCCGCGCGTGACACGCTCTTTCGTCCTCGCCCCGGCGTCCGGCGGCCTGTGTGGGCTTGCGCGCTGGCGCCGCTCCTCCCGGGTCGGCAGCGGGCCCCGTCGGCCGCGGGCGTGTCCGCGGCGGCGTGCGGCGTCGCTGGCGTCGTCTGCCCGCCGCAGCGAAGGCCACGTGGCGGCCATGTGGCGCCCCGCGATGACGTCATTGGCGGCGGCGCCCGCAGCAGCGCAGCGCAGAGCGCAGCAGTGCAGGAGACCCCCCCTGGACGACCCCGTCGACCGCCGCCTGCGGCCGCTGCCACGTGGAGGAGCGGGTCGTGAGCACGCCCGGGACGCGCCCGAGGACCTGCCGGACGCCGCTGCCGGGCTGCATTCCGCGGCGTCGCGCGCGCCTTGCGGCCGATCCACCGCGAACACTATGCCCCGCCGCCGCCGCCACGCCGCCGCTGGCGGCGCTGGCAAGGGTGGCGCGGCCGCGGCGGCGGCCGAGGACGACACCCCGGCCGCGCCGTGGATCGAAGACCGCCAGGGCCATTTGGCCACCGCGGTGGCCGTGCCTCCGGCGTCCGCCAAGGGCAAGGCCGCCCGCGACAAGGGCGGCCGGACGCCCCGTGGCGCTGGCGGGAACCGCGGCCGCGGTGGCGACCGGCAGCAAAGGCAGCAGCAGAAGCAAGACTATGTCGTCCTGCCGCCGGAGCCCAAGGGCAAGAAGGGCGACCGGGAGAAGGGCAGTAAGGCCGCGGGCGCCAGCGGCGAGCGACGCCACGAGGGCTTCCTGGACGAGGAGACCTTGTCGTACTTTGCCCAAGTGGAGACCATGCTGGACCGCGACGCGTTCCCTGAAGACGAAGGCATGTGCGGCAGCACCGACACCAAACCCGCTGACCGACTGTCGCCCTGGTAAAGCGCCACTCACACGAACCACGGTCTTGGGTCTGCCCGTGCTGGCCGCCGCAGACCGCGCCATCTTTGTCGCCAATGTGCACAAGGAGATCGCCGGCAAACAGTGGTCGCTGATGGCGCACCACGACTGCAGCCGCGTGCTGGAGAAGCTGGTTCAAGTGTCCACCCCGGAGCAGCTCAACGGCCTGCTTAGCTCCGTCGCCGGCAAGTACGTCAAGGCCATGACGACGCGGCACAGCTCCCACGTGCTGCAGACGCTGCTCGCGGCGGTGGCCCACCATCTGGACCGGCACGCGGCGGCGATGGAGGGCGCGGCCGGCGCGCAGCCGCTGCCCGCCGAGCTGGCGGAGGCCTTGACGGGTCAAGTCATCGCCATGGCCGACGTACGGACGCGTGCGAGGCACGCGGAGGCCACAGCTGCCGCCTGGCCCGCTCACGTTGTTGGGCGCGCATCACCCCCGAACGGTTGCGGTTTCACCGCGCGCAGGAGGTCCTGCCGGAGGTGTCGGGTTTGGCCAAGGATACCTACGGCTCCCACGTGCTGCAGTCGCTGCTGTGCGCGCTGTCGGGCCATGCCGAAACAGAGGTGATGCGCTCGAAGCGCTCGCGCGAGTACCGCCGTAAAGCCGACGAGAACGTGGCCGCACTCGAGGCCGCCACCAAGCCCGCCGCGGCGGTGCGTAGCCATCGCAGGCGGCCGTCCTTGAACCGTGCAGCGGCTCTTATCCCGTCACCCCGGCCTGCGATGTCCTTTGCTCGCGCCAGCCCGACAAGCTCCTGCACGTGCCCAAGGCATTTAGCAGAAAGTTCAAGGAGATGCAGAAGGCCCTGGTGCCGGTGCCCAGCGAGGATGGCGTCAGCAAAGGGACCGTACAGCGCATCGTGCGTGACATGGCCATGGACCAGCACGCGTCGCCGCTGCTGCAGGTCCGTCGGCTGGGTGGCGCAGTGAACGCGCTCGACTCCCGCCTAAACTGGCAGGACGACTGGGTGGCCTCTGCGGTTACTGGGTTGCACAGCTGTTCATGCGCATTTCGGCGTCCCAAAAGTCCAACTACACCAAAAAGCTGGTGGACCTACTGCTGGACGACGCCGACGCGGGTACAGCCATTTCTGGACCCTTTGCGCCGTACCGTTGATCGGGCATTCAGCTCTGTGCCGCTCGCCCCATTTGCGACCCGGCGATGGTTTCAGAAGAAGGCAGCACATCGTCGTTTGCGGCAGCGATCCTGCTGCATCCGGTGGGCAGCCATGTGCTGGAGACGCTGCTGGAGGTGCGCGTACAACCGGACCGGATTGTACCCCAGTCACGCGGCCGTCCGTACTAACGCTAACAAGCAGACTCGCGCGCGCGCGTGCATCGCTTCGGGCTGGTCATAGATTGGCGACAGCGCTCTGTTCATGCGCCTCTACACGACGCTGTTCCGTGGCCGGCTGTACAGCCTGAGCACCGACAACGTGGGCACCTTTGTCGTCGCCAAGCTCTTCGCCTCGGCGCACACGACGGGCCAGCTGGAAATGCTGTCGGACGAGGTCTACCCCCACCTGCCGGAGATCATCGGTAGGCGCTGTCACCGTGCTGCCCCGGGGCGGCACATACCCAGCGGTGTTGGTGGCCTCACCTCCCGTGCTGCACGCTGGGTGTGCCTTGCCGCCGTCGCTCAGCTGACAATCGGCTGGCCCGGCTGCTGACAGCGCTGACGAGCTCAATGGTGCGGCTGTCGGGGAGCAACCAAAAGCAGCTCATCACGGTATGCAAATGCCGGCACCGTGGGCTTTGTTGGCAGATACTGTGATAACAATCACCCTCTAGATCCGACCCCATGCGTGACTGCCGGTTCGAATCTGCGCAGGAGCTGATGCGCGCACTCCATTGCCAGGCGCCGTCCCAACGGCGACATTTCTTCACAGCCCTTCTGTACTGGCGGCCGCAGCCAAGCCAGCCGGCCGCGGGCGCGGCAGATGCCGACGACGCCAAGGCCACCGAGAGCGACGCCCCGCAGCCCACGGTTGGCGGTTCGCTGGTCATCCAGAACCTGTGGAAGTTTGGCGCCGACGCCGCAAGCACCCTGGCAGAGAGGTGCGTGCGCGAAACGGTAGCACGTCAAAAAATCATGGAAATGGCTAACTCCAGGCTCGTACGAACATAGCGTTTTGTCGTTGACCTCCCGCAGCTTTTTGGCCATCTCGATCGACGACTTTGTGCGGCTGGCCAAGACCTTCCCCGGCAGTCGCGCCATTGAAGGCTTCTTTGGTAGCGCCGCTCCGCTCGCAGCCAAAAACCGCGTCCTGCGCCGCTTGAACGGCCACTACGCGGAGGTTCGTGATCGAGCGTCCATGCGACGATTCAGCGCTGCGTGGAACACCGGGGTTGATGACGCGCGCCCGTCGAACACGATATGCCCTGCGGCTGGCTGCAGCTTGCAGTGGACAAGTACGGCAGCCACATCGTCGACGCCGCCTGGCGTGCCTCGGACCTCAACCAGAAGGTTCGCCGGGAGCACTCCCTGGCCAGAACTTGGAGCTGCTAGCAGCACGTGCGCACACTCATCCCGCTGCCTGCCAGTCCCACCCGCGCGTGGCCGGCAACAAATCAGACGGCGATAGCGGGCGAGCTGGCGAACCGCGAAGGCTGGGTGGCGACGTCGTTCTACGGGCAGATGGCGCTGCGCAACTGCAATGTCGACAAATTCAAGCGCCGCCGGCAGGAATGGACCGAGGCGGAGGAGGCTCGCGAACGCAAGGCAGCAATGTTTGCCGATCTCTTAGCAGACGAGGAAAAAGCTACGGAGGAAGCTGCGATGAGTGGCAAGAAGCGGAAGGTAAGTAGCGTTGGCAGCAATGCAGCCCAGTCTCCCCAATACTCACATGAGCTCAGCAGAACCTTGGCGCCTGCTGTGAATTTTTTGTCGTCCGTGCCTGCAGCGAGGCGCGGACAAGGCTAATGTGGACGAGATCGACCAGTTGTTCGATGCCGAGACCCGTGGCAAAAAGCCGAAGGCTCGCAAGGACGCCGCCTCAGCAG
>Ga0180216_1003847_pt1 | contig 11634 bp, 12 predicted proteins | sample eDN3rd37CBELigMG_FD_128879 | JGI IMG/M metagenome (GOLD analysis project Ga0180216, IMG submission 128879) | Enriched Miracle-Growth compost microbial communities from Emeryville, California, USA - eDNA 3rd pass 37_C BE-Lig MG (version 2)... ...
TGCTGTCACGGTCGGCGCTCACAATCACCGCTCCGTCGGGTGATACCGCAACGCCTGATGGCGAATGCCCGGTTGCCAGCCGATCAGTTATCTCGAATGTCTCGGGATCGATGATGGATAACTGGTGATCGTACCAGTCCGCAACGATGATCCTCCCATCCCGTGGATGAACAGCGATGCCAAGCGGGCCATTTCCGACCTTCACCCGCGCCCGGACCTCACGGGTATCCGCATCGATGACGACCAGTTCCTTTGCCTCCGGCGCCGTCACATAGACACGGGCTCCGTCGGAAGACATGGCAACACCCGCCGGGCTGCCGCTCACTTCGATTTCGGAAACCAGCTTCAGCGCAGTCAGGTCGACGACAGAGACCTTGTTTCCGGCTTGCGCAGTGACGAACGCTTCCCGGCTCGCCACTGCGTTTGCTGCTGGCCGCCTGGCGCCGCCATCTTGCTTTGCAAGGGAAACCCGGCCAGAGGCTTCTCGCGCATCGGAAGCCAAGGTGGCCTGACCAAAGAACAGCATGCCACTCACAGCGAGGGAACACGTTAGAACCGACAACAAACTCCGCATTGACACTCAGCCCCTCACGATGAAGCTCCACCGCTCCTGATCAGCCGCCGCTGACCTCCGATGCTCCCGGATCGCCCGCCCCTTAGCCGCCGGCCTCGATCACCTTCTTCAGATTGTCGAGGCCGGTGCGATATACTTCCGTTACCGCCTTGATCGCAGCCTCATCATTCAGATCTGCCGGCGGATCGTTATTCATGTAGCCCCTGTAGAAGGCACCCCTCCAGTCCACCACCGACTTCCCGTTTTCTTCCGTGACGCTGAGTGTCGATGTATAATTGTTCACCGGCAGTACTTTGACGTCGACCTCGGTGATTGCGTACTTGAATGATCTCTTTCCTGGATCATGAGCAAGAAGCTCCTCATGAATGAGGCCACCTCCGGCGAGTGTAAGCGTACGCTTTGCGCCTGCCGTGCTGCCTCCCTCTCCTTCAGTCTTGGTGATGGCGGGATGCCAGCTCATGTCCTGGAAATTCCCGATAACTGCCCAGACCTTGTCGGCCGGCGCATCAATCTCGACCGTTTCGCTTATCTTCTGGCGCGTCGGTCCATGCGCACCGGCAGGTGCGGAAAGCACCAATGGCAAGAGCACCAGCGACAATGCAAGATATCGCAGCATTCATGTTCTCCGTTACAATCAGATGATGGAACCTGAATAAAATCAGTGCCGTGCAGAAAAAATGCGCGGGGACAATAACGGTCCTCCATAAGCTGCGCAATGCACGATGAACAGCGAAGAATTCTCGCGTCAGGCGTTTCCTTTTCCGCCGATTGTGCTTAGGAAGAGGCGTGCATTTCTGCTTGAGCCGCTTGCGGGTTCCTCATCCCCTTTGACGAGGGCCAGGGAGACCCGTGGCAGCGTCGAGCATCAGCCTGCGGAGCTGCGGCGAACGCCCGCTGCATCATTGCCAGTGCTGCCTTCCTTGCGCTGTGCGTACTATAGTCGTGACCCCGAGGGCGATCCCGCCCGATCAACTGTCAACTAGTCAGAGGCCCCGATGCGCGAAACAAGCCAACTCGAGGTAGTGCCTTGTCTGAGGTGAGTTCGAAAATCCCCCAGTCGATGAACGTCAATGGCATCGTCATCGACGACACCTTTGCCGAAGCTTTCGGCATGAGTGCCACGGGCATCATTATCACCGCCGATACGATGAAATGGGCCCGTCAGGCTGCCATAACGATGACTGGTTTCGGCACATCCGTGATTGGTTGTGGCGCCGAGTGCGGCATCGACTATGAGGTGCCGGCCGAGGAAACTCCGGATGGCCGGCCCGGCGTCCGGGTGCTTTTGTTCGGCTTCGCTCCCGACGGTGTCGAGGCCCAGTTGAAGAACCGGGTCGGGCAATGTGTGCTGACCAGCCCTGGCTCCGCCTGCTTCAATGGTCTGGATGCGCCTGCACGCATTCCCCTGAGCTCCGGCCCGCGCTTCTTCGGCGATGGCTGGCAGACCGCGCGCAAGCTGGGCGACCGCCGTTTCTGGCGTGTTCCGGTGATGGATGGCGAGTTCATCATTGAGGACACCACGGGCGTCATCACCACGGCTGTCGGTGGCGGCAACCTGCTCGTCATCGGCCGCGACCGTGCCGGTTTGTTGCGGACCTGCGAGGCAGCCGTTGAGGCCATGGACAAAGTCCGCGACGTCATCATGCCGTTCCCCGGCGGCATTGTCCGTTCCGGGTCCAAGGTGGGCTCGAAATACAAAGGGGCCGTGGCGTCAACCAACGACGCCTTCTGTCCAACCCTGCGCGGAGCCACCAATTCGCAATTGGGTCCGGATGACCGGGCAGTGCTGGAAATCGTCATTGACGGCCTGACATCGGAAGCCGTTTCCGAGGCCATGAAGGTCGGGTTGAAGACCATCACGGAAGTCGGTCCGGCAAACCAGGTGACTCGCGTCAGCGCCGGCAACTACGGCGGAAACCTCGGCCAATACCACTATCATCTGAAGGACTGCCTGCCATGAGCGCGCTGAGCCTGCGGCTGACCACAACACCCGCCGAACGACTCGACATGTCCCGTCTTGTACCTGCGCGTCTTGCCGGCCTCAGTGCCAGCGAGATTGCCGGTCTGGCCCTGGGGAATTCTGATCGCGCGCCCTGCGTCGGCGATTATTTCAAGATCGAAGGCAACGGCGGCGACACCCTCGTCATTGAAACCTCAAGCGACCGGCTTGACTACATCGGCAAGGAACTCGCCACCGGCACGATCATCGTCGAGGGCGATGCCGGCGCATATGCGGGCCGCAAGATGAACGGGGGCCGCCTGGAAATCCGGGGCAATGCCGGTCCATTCCTTGCCTCAAGCCTTCAGGATGGTTTGGTCATCGTTGGCCGATCCGCTGGAGACTATCTTGGCGCACCGTTGCGTGGCGACCGCGATGGCATTTCCGGTGGAACGGTCGTCGTCAATGGCGACATTGGCAGTTCAGCCGGTGCCCGCATGCGGCGCGGCACGATCATCGCCAAGGGCAGGGTCGGTGCTGCCGCAGGGGAGCGCATGATGGGTGGAACCATCTGGGCCTGCACCGGCTTCGGGACCGATGCCGGCATCCAGATGCGGCGCGGAACCCTGATCGGCCCCAGCGTCGATCAGATGCGTCCGACCTTCGTTGACTGCGGCCTTCATGAACTCGGCATCCTTGCCATCATGGGACGCTACTTTAAGGATCTTCTGGGCGACCTTGCTCCCGCCCCTGTCAAAGGCGAAGTGCGACGCTTTGCGGGCGACATGGCAAGCCTTGGGCGCGGCGAGATTCTGATCACCTCCAACTGAACCGCGTCTCGCCGGAAGAATGATACAGAAGCATTGGGGCCCGCCGGAAAGCGGGCCTCAATTGTTTCGAGATTGGCACGCGCCAGATCTCGGAATTAATCGCCCGCATGTCTTGCGGTCTGTACCAGGCCGGGCCCTGGCGTTACCGAACTGATCTCGACGATGAACTTCTGCCGGATGGCCCGGCCGAAGTCGGAGAAGCCAACGGCAGGCAGGATGAATGATCCAGGTCCCGCCTTCACGTTGTCGCGGTACCAGTCTTCGATCGTCGCGACTTCCTGCCCCTCGAGTATGGGCAGACCGTTGATCGTCGTCCCGTAGCTCGCAATCTCATCACGCACGGCAGCAACCGGCTCCTGGGCGTTGCAATTGTCCGCACCATCGCCTGAGACATCTACCACCGTACGCAACGCATGGACGGGGATCTGCGGCAGGATCTTGTCATTGACGAAGCGAAGCATCGTACCAAGGCAAGTGAATTCCCCGGTCATGTGCGGCAGGTTCCGCACGGTCTGGGCCACGTTGCGCGCGTCATCCTCGCTTCCGATCCGCATCCAGGGCATCGCCACCTCGGCCCGGTCCGCCCACGTTACGAGGCTCACAAGAATACTGCTGCGCGGCCCATTGAGGATCGTGCGCACGACTCCCGGGTCCTCCAGGGCAGATGCGATACCTTCCATCTGCAATCGGTAGCGGTTCTCGTCGACCGAGTTTGAAACATCGACGGCGATGACGAGTGCTGTGTCTACGCCCTCGGCTTCCTGGGCGGGAGACGGCGTGCTCGCTGCCAGGCTCAGCATGAATCCCGCAACGATCGCGAGGACCAGCCCCTGGGCATCCCTGCCCGAACGACGTCTGGCCACAGGCCAACATTGGTTCTGTTTCACGGAAGCTCCTTTACGGCCGAACGAACATCCCCAATACCCTTCGCGGATTTCAACCCTCGTGCACCGCTCAGGTTCGCATCCATCAGATTAGCTCCGGTGAAATCCGAGCCGGCAATATCTGCTCCGGAAAAATCCGCACCGGTCAGATCCGCACCTTTGAAATTGGCGTTCGTGACATCGGCATCGCGGAACTTCGCAAACGCCAGAGCGGCCAGCGTCAGGTTTGTGTCGCGCAAGATTGCACCGGAAAAATCGGCGCCTTCCAGATGACTGGCAGGTTCTGAGGAAACGGTCCCGCTCCGCAGCTCAGCAGGCGCAAAATCGGCATCGGTCAGATCGGCACCGCGGAAGTTGGCACCATCTAGGCGGGCAAGCACACGAACCCGAACGAGCCGGGCTCCGGCAAATCGTGCCGCATCCGCCCTGTTGAACTCCGTGCTGGAAAAAGTTGTGGGCAGCAACAGCGTCGCCCGTGTAAGGTCGGCGTTGGAAAAATCCGTGCGAATGATCGTCGCGCGGTCAAGCCGCGTGCCAGACAGGTCGGCACCGGCAAGATCCGCATCCGTCAGATCGGTGCCGTAAAGATCGGCCCCCTTCAGGATTGCCCCCTTGAAGTCCAGTCGCGACAGATCGATCAGGCTGAAATTGTAATCCGCGAAATTCAGGCGCTCGCCGGGTTTTGCCTGGAACAGGCGTTCGGCGACTTCCCGAGGGGTGAGATCGGACGCCGCGCCGGTTCCCGCGCTGACGAACGCCGACGAAATTAGAAACGCCGCAATGAACAACAAACGGCAATATTGTCTCATGAATGATTTCACCTCGCCTCGGATTTCGCCGGTTCGTATCGATCCCTGACCTGATACTCAAGACAGAAAGACACGGAATTATTGCCGGTCAACCCCGTTGGGAGTACGCGCGCTTTTATTTGAAGGTACATGATCCGATGTTATCGGCGGCGGGCAACAGTTCCTGAAACCGGCCGGACTTCCGAACGTTCCCCCATCAGGTAACGGTGGGGAAGGCTTGATACGATGTTCGGCGACAAGTTCCTCGATGACGTCAATCGGCAATTCGATGAAGCCGCCCGCCTCGTTCCCATGGAAGACGGGCTCGCAGAAAAGATCAGGGTCTGTAACGCAACCTATGTGACCCGCTTCGGAGTCCGGCTGCGTGGCCGCATGGAAACCATTATTGGCTGGCGCGCCGTCCACAGCACCCACGTCGCCCCGGCCAAGGGTGGCATCCGTTATGCCCCTGATGTGGATCAGGGGGAGGTCGAAGCCCTCGCCGCATTGATGACCTACAAATGCGCCCTTGTCGGCCTGCCGTTCGGCGGCTCGAAAGGTGGCCTGCGCATTGATCCGGCTCGATGGGAGGACCACGAGCTCGAGAAGATCACGCGCAGGTTCACCCGGGAACTCGTGCGCCACGACTTCCTCAGCCCGAGCCAGAACGTTCCCGCGCCGGATGTCGGGACCAACGAGATGACTATGGCCTGGATCGCGGACGAATATCGCCGCTGGGCTCCCGGCGACATCAACGGCCTCGCATGTGTCACCGGAAAGCCTCTGGCCGCAGGCGGAGTTGAAGGTCGGGTTGAAGCAACCGGGCGCGGCGTCCAGTACGCCGTCCGCGCCTTCTTCAGCTCCCCCGATGATGTTGCCTGGACACCGCTCACATGCGAACTGCGCGGCAAGACCGTCATCATCCAGGGCCTGGGCAAGGTCGGCTATCATGCCGCCAAATTTCTCAGCGAGGAGGATGGCTGCCGCATCATTGCTGTGATCGAACGGGATGGAGCGATCTTTCTGCGCGATGGATTGCCCATCGAAGCGGTCAAACAGCACATCAGGAAGACCGGCAGCGTGAAGGCGTTTCCCGGCGTCGAATATTTTCCCGATGGCGCCGCCCTGCTCGCGCACGAATGCGACATCCTGATTCCCGCCGCGATCGAGCGTGTGATCGATACCGACATTGCACCGCATATCAAGGCAAAACTCGTCGTCGAAGCCGCCAATGGCCCCACGACCTTCGAAGCTGATGCGATTTTGAGAGACCGCGGTATCGTTGTGCTCCCGGATCTGTTCGTGAATGCCGGTGGAGCAATTGTCAGCTACTTCGAATGGGTCAGGAATTTGACCCATATGCCCTTCGGCCTCATGGAGCGTCGCCACAACGCCATGAGCAAACGCATGCTCGCTACTTCGCTGGAAACCATGACGGGCGCCAAGTTTCCAGGCGATCTTGCCCGTTCTTTCCTGGCTGGCACCCGGGAAATAGACCTGGTCCGCAGCGGCCTCGACGAGATGATGCGATCAACCTATCGCCAGATATCAGAACTTCGCCACGACGGCAGCAACATAAAGGATATGCGCAGCGCGGCCTACGTCATCGCCGTCCGGCACATAGCCGAAGCCTACCGGGCCATCGGCATCTGACACATGTCAAGACAGGAAAGACCAGGCACAGGCCGGCGTTGTTTTTGCCTCGCTTGCCCTGTCGCAGGCGAGATGGAACAATATCTTCCGGGTTATCCAACTGGCTCTAGATTTGATTCCGTGTGAGCGCATCGGACCATGACTTCCAGACCTGCAAAACGCCGCCCTGCCGCAGAGCAGGATCAGATGCTTCTCAATGTCCTGCGCAAAGCCGAAGGTCCGGTGAGCGCCTACGATCTGATTGAAATGCTGCGCCCCTCTGCCGTGCTCGCACCACAAACCGTCTACCGCTCACTGGATCGCCTGATCGAGAACGGCCACGCCCATCGCCTTGAAAGCCTCAATGCCTACGTTTCCTGCCGCCATCCCGATCACCATGAAGCGACCGCCTTCGCCATTTGCCGAAGTTGCCGCAAGGTCATCGAGTTCGACGAAAGACGTGTTTCCACGCATCTCAGGAAATGGGCTGGCGAAAATGACTTCGAGTTGGCTCAGGTGACCCTGGAACTTCACGGCACCTGCTCAGCCTGCCGCAGCCAGCTGGCGGTCTAGCCTCTCAGGCTATGGGGTCTCCGCCGCAAGCGGCGGCTTGTGCTGTTATTTCCGCACCGCTGGCGTTTCAACCGCCAGCCCTTCGGCACGCTTGGCGAGATAGAGCTCAAGGCTCAGGTATTCGGGCGAACCATAATCGAACTGTACCGCCCGCACACCATAAGAGCAGGCGCGAAGCCGCCGGTGCAACGAGCCTAGCGTCTGCCACTCGAGTCGGTAAGCCGGATAGCCGTTGCCCAGACCGTGGCTGATGGTATCGCCGCGCAACTGACGACCGGCATTGTCATCGTGGCATTGCGCGCAGGACAGGTTGAGCTGCCCCAGTTTCTGATGGAAGCGTTTGCGCCCGGCCTCGAAGTACGGTTCCGCCGTGCCATTGGTCCTGACGTTCATGGGCAGCCCGCGCGACTGATGCGCAACGAACGCCGTCAGGGCCAGCAATTCGTCGGATTCATAGGCCAGCGGCTCTGCCTTCTGGTGCGTCGTCCGGCAGTGATTGATGCGTTTTTCCAGATTGAACAGTTCGCCGGATGCTTCCGCCACCGCGGGATAACGCGCCGCTACCCCCTTCATCGTCTCTTCGGCACGTTGATGACAAGAGGCGCACGATTTCTGTTCCGGCCCGGCGGGTCTTTCCCAAAGCTCTTCACCCTCGCTCACCCACAGCATACCGGGGTTTGCGACATCATCGTTCTGCAGCTTCTTCATCGTCTCGGACAGGTAGTAGGTGCCCGGATGGACTGTCTGATCGGCAGCCACACCCGCAACCGGAAGGGCACAGAGCGCAATCGCAAGCCTGAGAATGCACCCGATCTGCTTCATGTTACCGTCAGTGTCCGGCTTTCACTGATGACGGTGCCCGCATCGTCCGTCCACGTAAAAACCAGTTCGCCGGTGTTCGTTGCGACCGTCGAAAACCCGATGAACGGGTTCGCCGCCACTCCCGGTTGGAGATGCCAGCGCAGCACTTCAACGCCGTCGTAGGTCACAACCAGCTCCGTCACGATGTTGCGCGGGATCTTCTTGCCGACCCTGTCAACCCGATAGCCCGTTTCCATGGGATGGCGCAGGATCGCCTTGATGTCGATGATCTCGCCCTTCTTCGCTTCGGAAGGCATGGAAATGCGAACCGGTGCACGTGCCATTGTCGCTCCTCAACTGCCGTCGATGCAGGCCGCAACCGTCACGACCACATCCTTGCTGTCCTGCCAGAAGGTTCCATCGCTCATTTCGGCCAGAGCCGTCACTGTCTGGGAACCTGCCAGCCGGATGTTCGTCGAGACCCTCGCGCGTCCGGCCCGCGGCCCGAGGTGAAAGCTGGTGATCAACGCGATCGGGTTCCTGGGCGATAGGATATGGATCGCCCGCACATGATCGCTTTCCGTCATCGGGCTCGCGACGGCCACCGTCGTAAAGACAGACTGCCCGTTCTCCGCAATGGCCGGTACGGTCAGCGTCACCCGGCCCTGATTGATCGGAGCCCCCTTGGTCAATTCCTGCAGGGCCTCATCGAACAGGGCCGGTGTCGCCAGAGCCCGGACCGGTAGAATTGCCAGTCCTGTCAGCGCACCGGCTCCGATCATGATGTCTCTTCGGGTCGTCATCGCTCACTCACCTGACTGGCCAGATAGCTCACCACGTCTTCGATCTCCTGCGCGCTGAGCACAGGTTTGCCCGCATACTCCGGAGCCACCTCGTTGAGCCCGTCGATACGGTAATAAGCCGGCATCAGCGTTTCCGGATTGAGCCGGCTCGGATCTATCAGGCGCAACCGGATTTGGCCTGCGCTGAGGCGTGCGCCAACTCTGCCAAGCGCAGGTCCGATCTCTCCCTGAAAATCTTCGCCTGCGACCGGAATCGCATGACAGATGAGGCAGTTGCCACGCCGTCGGTCGAGCACGATTTCCTTCCCGCGCCCGGGATCTCCGGCAAGTCCGCCGAGTGGTTCCGGCACCGCGTCGCCCACAACCTCGTAGGCCAGCAGCCCGCTGGTGCCCGGCTGGGCGGCGGTAATCCCCATCAGCATGACCGCCGCCTTCAGTGCGACCCCGCATCCGGTGACGTTAGCCGCCCGTCGCATCGGCACTACGCCTTGCGCAGATCATGATGCTTCAAGGGCAGCGAGCGAATGCGCTTGCCGGTTGCAGCGAAGATGGCGTTCAGAACCGCAGGTGCCGCCACCGCAATGGTCGGCTCGCCCACACCGCCCCAGAAACCGCCGGATGGCATTACGATCGTTTCAACCTCGGGCATTTCGGCAATGGTCATGACCCGGTACGTGTCAAAGTTCTGCTGCTCGATACGCCCGTCCTTGACGGTGCACTCGCCATACAGCATCGCCGACAGGCCGTAAACGAACGAGCCCTCGACCTGAGCCTCGATCTGCTGCGGGTTGACCGCATAGCCGCAGTCCGTCGCCGCCACGATGCGATGGACCTTGAGCTGCCCGGCATCGCTCACCGAGATCTCCGCGCAGGCCGCGATATGGCTGCCAAACGCTGTGCATTGGGCCAGGCCTCGATGGATACCTTCGGGTGCCGGTTTGCCCCATCCGGCACGTTCCGCAACGGCTTTGAGCACCGCGGCGTTCTTGGGATGCTTGTCCATCAGCTTCAGCCGGAATTCGAGCGGGTCCTTCCCGGCCGCGTGCGCCAGCTCATCGATGAAGCATTCCATGTAGATGGCGTTCTGGTTCGCGTTCACACCACGCCAGAAACCGGGCGGCACTGGCGGATTGCGCATGGCATGGTCGATCAGCAGGTTCGGGAATGTATAGCTGATGGCCTGATCACCCTCCGGCAACAGGGTCTGGAACGTCACCATGTCGGCGCCGTCCTTCAGCCACTCCGGCAGCACGCTGGCGAGGATCGATTGCCCGGCGATGCGCATTCTGAAGCCGGTCACGTCGCCGTTCTCATCGAGCCCTGCCGTCAGCTTGCAGTACGTGATCGGATGATACATGCCGTGCGCCATGTCCTCCTCCCGCGTCCAGATCAGCTTGATCGGCGTGCCGGGGAACTCCATCGCAATCAGAACCGCCTGGCGGACATAGTCGTGGAACGCACCACGGCGACCGAACCCTCCGCCCAGATGGATCTTGTAGATATCGCATTGGGTCGGCGCGAGACCGGCTGTCTCCGCACAGACCGCCAGCGCCGCTTCGCCGTTCTGTGTCGGGCACCAGACTTCGCAGCGCTCCGGCGTCCATTTGGCCGTCGCGTTCATCGGCTCCATGGTGGCGTGATGCTGGAATGGATAGTTGTAGGTCGCCTCGACAACCTTGGCGGCGGTTCGGATGGCCACCTCCGCATCACCAGCCTTGTTGCCCACGAACGCGTCTTCAGCGGTCAGACCTTCCGTCACAAACTCTTCGATCGAGGCACTGGAAAGTTCGCGGTTCTCGCCTTCGTCCCAGACAATCGGCAAAGCTTCAAGTGCCGTATTGGCCTGCCACCACGTCTCCGCAACGACCGCGACAGCGTCCTCGCCAACCGCCACGACGCCCTTGACGCCAGGCATGCCCTTGACCTTGCTGTCATCGAACGAAACAAGCTTGCCGCCGAACACCGGGCACGCCTTGATGCTGGCGTTCAGCATTCCCGGCAGCTTCAGGTCAACGCCATAGATCTGCTTGCCGGTCAGCTTGTCGACGGTATCGAGCCGCTTCACCGGCTTGCCGATCAGCTTCCAGTCCTTCGGGTCCTTGAGCTTGACGTCCTTTGGCGCCTCAAGCTTGGACGCGGCCACGGCCACCTTGCCATAGGTGGTCGAACGCCCCGAGGCCTTATGCGTGATAACACTGTTGGCGGCCGTGCATTCGGAAGCTGGCACACCCCATTCCTTGGCTGCCGCCGCAATCAGCATTTCCCGTGCCGCCGCACCGCCGCGCCTCACATAATCATGCGACTCGCGAATCCCGTGGCTGCCGCCCGTCGAGAAACTCTGCCAGATGCGCCCGCGCTCAAGGTTGGTGGCCGGGGTGGGATATTCCGTGGTCACCTTCGACCAGTCACATTCAAGCTCTTCCGCCACCAGCTGCGCCAGCCCGGTCAGTGTGCCCTGCCCCATCTCCGAGCGGGCGATCCGGATGATGACCTGGTCGTCGGGCTTGACCACGACCCAGGCGTTGATCTCGTCCAGTTCATCCCGGGCTCCGTTCTGCGCCTGTGCCTTGCCGCGCCCGAACGGAATCGAGAAACCGAGTGTCAGGCCGGCAACGGCGCCAGTCCCGACGATGAAACCGCGGCGTGAAATATCCAGTGTCGTCATGGTTCCGCTCCTCAGGCCTTTTCGCTCGCAGCAAGGTGAATGCCCTTGCGGATCCGGCGATAGGTGCCGCAGCGGCACAGGTTGGTGATCTCGGCGTCGATATCGGCATCCGTCGGCTTGGGATTTTTCTCAAGCAGAGCCGCAA
>Ga0180216_1003848_pt1 | contig 11628 bp, 10 predicted proteins | sample eDN3rd37CBELigMG_FD_128879 | JGI IMG/M metagenome (GOLD analysis project Ga0180216, IMG submission 128879) | Enriched Miracle-Growth compost microbial communities from Emeryville, California, USA - eDNA 3rd pass 37_C BE-Lig MG (version 2)... ...
GACGCGGTCCTTGGGCGTGATCTGCGTGGCACCGCCGCCGCCGCCGCCGCCGCCGCCGCCGCTGAAGCCCATGGCTGGGGGTCAGCGGTATGCTCGCCGCCTCCACGGCCGGGGGGGCGCACGCTGCGTCGACGCACCAGGAACGAGTTGACAAACGTGGCCGCAAACCCGTACATGCGCCAGTGCCGGATGACCGCCGCCTTGGGCAGGCCCGTCGTGCCCGAGGTGTAGATGTACCCAAAGATGTCGTCCATCGTCGCGCGGTTCAGGATGTCCGGCGGCGGCAGCGTCGCGGGCGACGCGGCCACCGCGTCGTCGACGTACTGGCCGGCGCGGAGCCCGGCGGCCAGCGTCGCGCCTGGGCCTGGACGCAAGGCCGGCGGCGCGCGTGATCGACGCGTCAACGACCCCCCGCAGGGACCCGCAGCCAGCTGGCTCGAGGCGATGCGGCATACCGGAGAAGCCAATGAGGACGTTGGCTTTTTGGAGCTCGTCCGCGACCTCGTAGACCGCGTCGGCCAGCTCGGTGCCGGTGATCAGCCAGCGGGCGTTGGCAATGTTGATGCAGTGCAGGAAGCCCTTGCCGCTGTGTGGGGGGGGGGGATGCCACCGCCGGCACGACCCGAGTCGACGCGATGTCAGCCACAGGGGTGCGGCAGGGCACCAGCGTTGCCAGCCCGTACCGCAGGTTGGTGTTGATCAGGGCGATGCGCACGCCGATCTTCGTAAAGCCCATCCACCAGACGACGTACTCGGGCCGGTTCTCCATGAACAGCGCGACGCAGTCATCGAACTTGAAGCCCTGCGCCAGCGCCCACTGCGCCACGCGGTTGGACTGCTCGTCGAGCTGCTGGAAGGTCAGGACGCGGTTCTCGAAGACGATGGCCTCGTTCTTGGGCTGCTTGGCCACGGTGCGCAGGAACAGGCGCGCCGTGTTGGAGCCGTCCTTGCGCAGCTGCTCCAGCTCGCGCAGCGCCCGCGCAAAGCGCGGCAGGTACGTCAGGTCCGACGAGATTTGCAGGCTAGCGCACGCAGTGCACCGCGCCAGGCAAACCGCGCAGGATAAGCGACGGCTCCGGCGCTGGACCCCCCTACCAAACGAACGCGTGAGGGCTCCGTACCGCGAGTCCAGCACCTTCCAGCCGACGTAGGCGCCGACGGCGGTCGCCGCCACCACGGGAGCGGACGCCATGGTCGCGGCCTGCGCCGCACAACAATTGCACCACACCAACAACGCCGTGGATCAGGGCGGTGCAGAACCGCGTGCGGGGGGACGGGCGCGGCGTCGCGTACCGTCGTTTATGCCGCCAGCGTCTTAGATCTCCTCTCTGTGCACGCTGGCGAGCCGCTGCTGCCGGCCTGCCGCCGCGCCCATCCCGCATCCCCGCCGTCCCCAGCGGGTCCCAGCGAGCGTCAGCGTCCGTCTGGCAAACCCCCAGATCGGCGTCCACACCCTGCGATACCTCTGCCGTTTCCCGCAGCAGGTGCCGTGGGTCGAGGCGTGCGCGAGCGGGGCGCCTGGCGGGTGGTGGGGGGCGGTGCGAGGGCGGGCAGACAGGGGCGCCGGCCGTCGTCGCGTCGCCGTCGCCGCCGCCGGTTTTTCTTTCGCGCCAAAAAGAACACACGAGGAGGAAAAATGGCAGAATCGCCCGGCAGACTCGCGGCAGAACCGGCGCTCCCGCTCTGTGCCTCACACGTTTCCCTCCCACAAAGCACCGTTTTCGTGTGGCAGAGCCGCGGCAGAACAGCGGCAGAACAACGCGGCGGAAGCGCGGCAGAACAGCGCCAGAACAATGGCAGAACGGGGTGGAATGGCGCCATGGATGACGTTATTGGGCCGGGCCATGCGCATCGCGCGACGACCATGGCGCGCGGCGACGATCTCGCGGCGGCGGCGCCCGCCGAGCCCGCCGCCGGCGCAGCGGACGGGCCCAGCGTGCTGGAGGAGTTGCTGGCGGCCGGCGGCGAGCTGCTCACGCCGTCGCTCGTGGTGCTCGACAAGCACGACGGCCGCGGCCGCGGCGTGTACGCGGCCACCCCGCTCCGCGCGGGCACCGAGGTCTTCCAGGCCGAGCCCTTCGCGGTCGGCGTGCCCGAGTACTGGCACCGCAACGTGTGCGTTAATTGCATGACGTTCGACTGCCGCCGCAAGCTGCCGGTCACCTGCGAGCAGTGCCGCGTCGCGTCGTTTTGCAATGAGGCCTGCCGCGACCTGTACCGCGACGCGCACCGGCTCGAGTGCGTGCTGCTGAGCCAGCTGCGCGGGCGCATCGCCAAGCTGTCGCGGGACTGGAACTTTCCCAACTTTCGCACGCGGCTGCGCACCATGGCCATCTTTTACGCGCGCGTCATGGCGCTGCTCGAGCAGGAGGGCACGCTCGACGCCACGCTGCGCTACGGGCCCGGCGGCGGCCAGCCGCTGCCGCTCGAACTCGTCGGCGCGCTCGCGACGGCCGCCGCCGTCACGCCGCCGCGGCCGAGCCTGGCCGACGCCGTGCGGCTGGTCAGCAACTACGACAAGTACAAGGCGGACGAGGACCTCATGCTCGTCTTCAAGGAGGGGTACAAGATCATGCGGAGCCTCCTGCCGGAGCCGGTGCTGGGCGGCAGCGCGGACGACTTTGTGTCGATGCTGTGCCGCGAGGAGTGTAACTCGTTCGGCTTTTGGGACGACGGCGACGAGATGTACGCGTACGGCCTCTTCCCGAGCGCGTCCTACTTCAACCACAGCTGCTGCCCGAACGTGTGCAAGACGACGCGCGGGCGGTCGCTCTTCTTTCGGGCGATCCGCGACATTGCGGCGGGCGAGGAGCTCACGATCTCGTACGTGCTCCTGAACGACAGCACCGAGATGCGCCAGGCCGCCCTCAAGTCGTCGTACCTCTTCACCTGCACCTGCCCGCGGTGCAGCCTGCCGGAGGGCGCGCCGGACGAGTTCCTCGTGCGCTACGTCCACCACTGCGGCGGGCCCGTGTACGTGGGCTACGGCGACGAAGACGGCCAGCGCATCTGCTCCAAGTGCGACGCGCGGCTGCCCCCGCTGCCCGACGCGGCGCGCGGTGGCGCCGCATAAATTTGTAAAGGCACTGTACAGGGGCCCAGACACACACAACTGTACAACAACATTTGCATCCAGTGACAAGCCAGAGTTCGTGCTGGTGGCGTGTGCAAGTGTGGCTAGGCGTCTGGGTCGAACGGCGGCGGCGGCGACGCCAGTGCGCGGTCCAGGATGCGGCCAAGTTTGTCGGCGGGGATCGTCCCGCCGCTCGTCGGCAGGAACCAGTGCCGGTGGCCGAGCATGTCGGCCATGATGTGGAAGAGGAAGAAGGTGACATGGCTCGGCACGAACTCGACGACGTCCAGGCCCGCGGCGGCAAACATCATGTTGTAGAACGCGCCGCCGTGCATGCCGACCATGAGCCGCACGGACGCCAAGTCGGCGATGAGCGCGTCGACGGACGCGTAGTTGCGCGCGTTGAACTCCCCGTACTCGAGGCCGTACTTGGCCGCGGCGGCGCGCACGGTGTCCTGCACCTCCTTGTCGTTCACGACTGTGCGACCGTTGCGCGCGTCCTGGCCGCGCGGCAGGTAGAGCACGCGGGTGCGCTGCTGGCCCTCCTTGGGAAACGTGGGTGCGCCGAGCAGCTCGCGCATCTGCCGCCACAGGATTGGGTGCCAGCCGGGGATGTCGCACACGGAGAAGAAGCGCCGCGCCGTGACGCCGGGCCCGCGCACTTGGACCAGCCGCGCCGGGTCGATGCCCACCTGCCGGTACAGCCGCAGGACGTTGTCGCCCGCGGGGCAACCGGGCACCCAGAGCTTCACCTCGGGGTCGCGGATGACCGGCAGCGCCGCCACGATCTTGGGCAGGATGCCGTCCAGCCAGTGCTGGAAGGCGCAGCCCTCCGGCACGTCGAGCGACGCGATCTTGTCGTACTGGGGGTGCTCGTGCGCCTGGAGCGGCCGCGCGATCTCGGGCGTGGCCATCCAGCCGCACTCGTGGCGCCGCACGTGCACGTTCTCGAACACGTCGACGCTGCCGGACGTGAACGCGTGCTGGTAGTAGATCAGGTCGCGCGGCCCGCGCTCGCGGCACAGCCGCGCGCTCAGCGCCGACTCGGTGCTACCGGCGCCGCTGCACCACTGCGCCGTCTCGGCCAGCTTCTCGGCCTGGTGCGGCTTGCGCGCCCACTCCTCCAGGTCGGCGGGGTCGTCCACCTGCGGCGCCCGGATGCGGAACGGCGGGTAGACGATCTGCATGGCGAAGGCAAAGTTCTGGTTCGGGAAGCGCGTCTTGCGCTCCTCCACGCCCTTGTAGTAATCGAGCGTGAACTGGCGGTCGGCGCTGCCATCGTGCAGCGGGAAGAGCGCGTGCGTCTGCGCCAGCGACAGGTCGCTCGCCTTGAGCGGCTCGGAGGCGGCCGCGGCCGCGCTGAGCGTCTCCGCGCGCTGTGTCGCGGCGGGGGCGGTGGGCGCGGGCATGCACGTCGGCGGCGGCTCGGCGGCCTCCCGCTCCGGCCGCGGCTCGGCGGCCTCCCGTTCCGGCGGTGGCGCCTCCCGGCGGTCGTCAAACCGCACGAGCTCGCGGTTGCTGGCCTCGCCCGCGGCGGCGTCGCCCCACTGGATACGGACGCGCGGCATGTAGACCGAGCTGGTGACCAGCAGCAGGGTCACGGCCAGCACGGCGCCGGCCAGCACCAACCGGCGGGTGGCGGGCGCCATGTCCGTCCGCGCCCGGCACGACGCAGCGGCCGGGAGGCGCAGACGCTTCGACGTGGAGGAGAGCCAGTGGCAGCCGACGAACCGCAGAGTAGCAGGGTCGGTGCTGGTCGTCTTGTTCAACTTGGCACCCACCTTGGGGCAGGAGCGCCTCTTCCTCCTGCCGTCCACTGCGTCCGAGCGTCCCCCTGTCTCGTCTTGGTTCACGCGCTCCACCAGCACCGGTCGGTCATCGCGTCCTCACACCCACTAGCCGCCGCCGCCGCCGCCGCCGAGTCTTCAGGTTTCCCGGGCCGTTCTCTCCGCCTCTTCCCGTTCCTCTTCCTACGCAGCCGCTCCCGCGTCCTGCGTCAGCGTCAGCGTCCGCCGCGCCGTCCGCCGCGTCGTCCGCGGCGCCGTCCGCGCCGCCGCCTGCTGACTCGTGCCCCTCCGTAGAATGACGTCATTCTCTTTGTCACGTGACGGCGGCGCCGAACGACGACGATGGCGCGCAGCGCAGCGGCGGCGGCGGCGGCGGCGGCGGCGCTGCTGCTCGGCCTGGTCGCCACCACGGCGGCGGCCGCAGCGGTCGTCGACCCAGAGGTCACCGCACTGCTGCAGGCCAAGGGTAGGACGCCCGCCGCGCTGCGTCGCGTGGGGGAATCGCCGCGCGCCGGACGCTCACGGGCCGGCCTTCCCGTGGGCTGTTGTTTGCTCGCGATGGATCCGGCACGGCTGCAGGCCGCGCCGACGTGTTCCTGCTGGTGCCCCGCGTCGAGACCGGCGACTACGTTGCCGAGGCACTCCGGTGGCACGCCCGCCGCAGCGACCCGAGCATCACTCGCGCCGAGCGCCGCGAGACCGTGCACCGCCTCCGGTCCATGATCGCGCGCGCGTCGCAAAACTACGTGATCGACTGGCTCGAGCAGCACCACGTCCGCTACGAGTCCTTCTGGATCACCAACACCGTCTTTGTGCGCGAGGCCGACGCCGACGTGATCGCCGCGCTCGCGCAGCGGTCGGACGTGCTCCGCATCCGCGCGAACCGCATCGCCGCGACGCTGCCCCCGCTCCACAAGGCCATCGGGAAGGCGCACGAGCCCGTCTACTCGGCCGCGGCCCGTACGCCCCCGTGCGTAGTGATAACGAAGATAGAGCCCCCAACTCACTCGCGAGGAGAGCCCTGCGGCGTTGGCACGCTGCGCTCCAGAGCGCATGGTCGAGTGGAACATTGCCCACATCGGCGCCGACCAGGCGTGGCAGCGGACGACCGGCGAGTCCGTCACGGTCGCCAACATCGACTCGGGCGTGCGCTACACGCACGAGGCGCTCGAGACGTCCTTCCGCGGCTACCGCAATGGCTCCGAGGCCGTGATTGACTACAACTGGTTCAACCCGGGCGAGCTGGCCGACGACCCCTGGTGGTGCGACCCTAGCTGGCCGCTGCCGGAAGACTGCACCACCGAGAACCCCATCGACAACACTGGCCATGTACGCGCCGGCGGTCGCTTATCGGCGTGGGCCGCGCCCACAGAGCGCTGACCACTCAGTTTCGGGCGAACGGGTGCGCATGTGCGGTCCGCCAGGGCTCGCACACGATGGGCACCATCGCCGGCGTGAACGGCATCGGCGTCGCGCCCGGCGCCAAGTGGATCGCCGCCAAGGGCTGCAAGGACGGCAACTGCCTCGACTATGGCCTCCTCAGCTCCGCCCAGTGGGTCATGGTACCGGAGACGGCGAACGGGGTGGGGTTGGCGCCGCCGGGCAAGGGACGTGGCCGTGGCTGACGTGGTCGCTCGGCACGCTCCCGCGCTGCGCTCGTCACAGTGCCCGACCAAGGTGGATGGCACGAGCCCGAACTGCACGCTCGGCGCGGACATTGTCTCCAACTCGTGGGTGCGTTTGCCACCTCGGTGCGCACGGCCGCGGCCCACCCCCTGCGCTCCCGCCTGCTGACCTCCCCTTGACTCCTTGTGACCGTGGGGAGGGGCACGGCGCAGGGCGGGCCCTCGGGCGACTCGTTCTACATGGACTGGACGACCGCGTGGGAGGAGGCCGGCATGTTTGCCGTCTTCTCGCACGGCAACAGCGGCCCGCGCTGCGGCACCGCCGGCAGCCCCGGCGAGTTCGAGTCGGTGATCGCCGTCACCGCGGTCGACAGCGAGGACTCGCTGGCGTCGTTCAGCAGCCGCGGCCCCGGCACCAACGCGACCGGCTTCAGCGTCAACAAGCCCGACCTCAGCGCGCCCGGCGTGGACATCCGCTCGGCGACCTCGACCTTCAACAGCCAGAACGACGCCAACTACGCCGTCAACTCGGGCACGTCGATGGCCGCCCCGCACGTGTCGGGCGTGGCGGCGCTCGCCCTGTCGATCAACCCGAGCCTCACCGTGACCCAGCTGCGCGAGCTCGTCAAGACCGCGGTGGACCAGAACGACGTCCCGCCGGACAACGGCCGCGGCGGCATCGGCCAGGACGAGTGCGGCGGCATCCGCTACGATGTCTTCCCCAACTACCACTACGGCACCGGCCGCATCAACGCCGTCAAGGCCGTCGAGGCCGCGCTGGCGCTCCGCAAGGCGTGAGTGGCGGCTGCCGCACGCTGAGGCTTGCGCCTCCGCACCACTGCCACCACGTCCGGCGACGACCTCTTGTTTTGTGAGCCTGTGGTGTCTGCCTGTGTGTTATGTCCCGAATCGGTCCGTTCGTAGCAGAATACATGCTGGCTCGGCCTCTACACGTATTTACAAGCGGATGGGCAGGCTCGGCCAGAGGACCGGCGCGTGGGCCTCCGCCACCCGGTCGAACCGCGCCTGCAGCCGCGCCTCCAGCGCGAGGATCTTGTCCGCGGCGTCGGCGCCGTAGCGCGCCCGCGCCGCCTCGGCGTAGAGCGCCGGCGCGCGCGCCGCCGCTTCCAGCGCCTCAGCTGCACGCCATGCCACCCACCCCATTATCACAAGAACGCAGTCGCGCGTTAGCGGCGCTCCGGTTTGGTCCACGCAGGCCATGCGCGATCACGATCGTACCCCGCTCGGCGTGGCGGGCCTTCTCCAGCGCGGCCGCGGCTGCCTCGCCTGAACGCCTCCGTCCCCCCCACGACGCCTGCAATTGAACACGCCCGTGAGCACAGGCCACGTGCACGGCTCACATTCTCCGGCGGGCCGTACGCTCCAGCTCGCGCGCAGCGGCGCGCGCAAAGAACTCGGCCGCCTCCGGCGCCAGCTCCAGGTCGTCCTCGTCGTCCCCGCCGTCGCCGTCGCCTTCAGCGTCGACCTCGGCCGCGTCGTAGACGCCCGACGTTGCCGGCGTGCTCCAGACAGCCGCCGTCGCCGTCGTCGCCGCCGCCGCGGCGTCGTGGGGGGCCGCCCACCACGCCGCCGGCGCGGCAGCACCTCCGGACGGCCCGACGGCGCTCAGCGCCCACTGCCGAAACTGGGCGACCTTGTCCTGCGCGCCAGGGCCCGCTCAGTATGCGATGCCTCCGCGCGCGGTCAGTGGCCGCTCCGAGGGGCTCGAACGTCGGCATCCGCGCCCGGCATACCGGCCCAAAGTGCGCCGCATGGAACTGCGCAAACGCCAGCGTCCGCCGCGGCGGCGGCGGATCCGCCATGGCTCTTGGCGACGTGCAATATACAGTAGTAACCCTGTCCACGGCCTCGGAAGCCCGCGTTTCCGAGGGGGTACCGCAACGAACGGAAGGAGAATGCCCCACCTCCTGCACCTCCTGCGCTCGCCGCGCGGCCTGCGGCATCAACCCCACGAGGCCGACCCACTCAAATGCCGTCCACGTCAGGTGCCGTCGTCAATCCATTTTCGCATCCTGCGTTAGGCGGCCGTACCTTTTAAACACCCATCAGCGATGGCACAGTGCGGATGCGGCGTATGGTGCGGCGGATGGTGCGGCGTATGGTGCGGCGTATGGTGCGGCGTATGGTGCGGCGTATGCCCCGTCGAGCGTGCGGCGGACGAGATGCGTTTTGAACACCGATTTCTCGTGGGGCACTTTGCTCGCGGGGCACTTCGGCTCGCGGGGCACGAGCGCTGTTGACTTTGCTTCGCAGATCGCTTTTGCGGGCGAAACGCTGTCGGACGACGACGACGACGACGACGACGACGACGACGACGATGGCGGGCGCGGCAGCGGGCGCCGTCACAGGCGGCGGCGCTATTGTGGTACGCGGGTGGCGTGCAGGCACACTCTCGGCCCAGCCCACTGAGCGCTGACGCACGGCGGCGGGGCTGTGGCGTGCGGCCTGGCGACACCCAGACCTCGCTCTACACGGTGAAGGCCGTGCTGGTGCTCGACACCGAGGGCAAGCGCGTCCTCGGCAAGTACTACGGCAACGACTTCCCGACGACCAAGGACCAGTTCGTCTTTGAGCGCAACCTCTTTGAGAAGACCAAGCGCGTGCCGGGTACGGCGCTGGCCGGCGCTGGGCCCGCGCCGCCGCAGCCGGCCGGGCGGCTGACCACGGCTCGGTGTCATCGTGGGGGCCGCGCCGCGTAGCGGGCGAGATTGTCATGTTCGACGGCCTGATCACGGTCTACCGCAACGTGATCGACGTCTTCTTCTACGTGGTCGGCTCCGCCAAGGAGAACGAGCTCATCCTGGCGCACGCGCTCAACAGCTTTGTCGACGCGCTCACCCTCCTCTTCCGGTGCGCTGGCGGCCAGAAGTGCCGTCGAAGAAAGCGCCGCCAGCCCCCAGTGCTGACCAGCGGCGGCGGCGTGCTCGCTGCGCCGATGGTGGCCCGGCCACAGGAACCAAGTGGAGAAGCGTACGCTGCTGGAAAACTACGACGCGCTCGTGCTGACCCTGGACGAGCTCGTCGACGACGGGTGCGTTGGGTCGCCCACCCCGGTTGGCCTACGCGTCGCGCGGCCAACGCCCTGCTGACGAACGGGCGGACGGCGTGCGTGTGACGGACGCCGCGCAGGATCCTGCTGGAAACGGAGCCGACGCAGATCGCCACGCGCGTGTCGCTGAGGGGCGCGGAGGGCGCCGGGTCCGACGGCGCGTTCAGTGACCAGGCGCTGCAGCAGGCGCTGTCCACCGCCAAGTCGATCGGGCGGTCGCTGCTCAAGTGAGCGAGCGCGCTCGCGGTGCGACGCGGCTCGCGTCATCCTGACCACGTTTGTACAGTTACGGCGCAGAATCTTTCGAGGAGAGGGGGGCGGCTCCCTTCCAATAAAATGAGCGGCTAGTTTATACTTGCACGCCGTGCCCGGCCCGGCGGACGGGCGACGGCAAGGATGGCGGGGACTGTACAGGATTCGGGAGGCGCGCGCCAACGCGCGCGCTTACGGCTGCATGGGCTCGCCCTCGCTGACCGTCACCAGCTGCCGGAACGGCGTGAACTGCGACGTGAGCACGGCTAAAGTCGTTATAACGCCCACAGGGAGAGGCCAACGGGCACTGCGTCAATCGCCGCGCGCGTGCCACCTGTCGAGCGCCCTTCGCTGGCGTACCGGTGGTGCCGCGCTTGTACGAGTAGTCCAGGTGCAGGTCGGGCTTGGGGTTCGCCTTGTCAAAGTTGCGCATGACCTTGACGGTGCCGTCCTTCAGGATGGCGGTCAGGTCCACGTTCGAGCCGGACCCGAGGTCGTTGAAGATGCCCGACCGGATGGCGTCCGCCACGAGGTCGCGCGCCTCCTCAAACTGCACGGGCTCGACCAGATCCATGTTGTCCAGGCACGTCAGCGCACGCACAACCGCGCTTCGCCGTCCACTTTTTCTTTCAGCGTCGCGTACGCTCATGTCGGGCTTCCACCGCGACTCGAAGACGGCCATGGCGGCGAGCGAGCCGGAGCCCATGGTCACGTACGGCAGCTTGTCGGTCGAGCCGGCCGGGTGGATGGTGAACAGGTGCGGCCCGTCCTTGTCCACGCCGCCGAGCACGAGCGCGGCCGAGATGTAGCCCTGGTACTTGAACAGGTACTGCTTCGTCAGCGTCAGCGCGGTCACGACGCGCGGCTGCCGGCCCGTCGCGAGCCGGTGCAGCTCCATCTGCCGGCTGATCATCGCCGTCACGTTCTCCGTGTCTGCCGCGGCCGCGAGCCGCTCCCACCGCAATGGAGGCGCGGGTAAGCCTATGCCCCGCGCTGCCGCCTCTTTCCTTGAGCAGACGACGCACCCGCCGCGGTGCCGGCGCCGCAGCAGTAAATGTTGTCCGCAATGTAGTGGATCTTTTCGCAGTTCTTGTCGGCGACGATGGGGCCCTCGGTCGCGCGCGTGTCGGCGCCCAGCATGACGCCGTCCTTGAAGATGATGCCGGCAATGGTCGTGCCGGTCTTGACGGCCTTGGGCGCCTGCATGCCCAGGCGCTCCAGGAGCGCGTTGCGCTGGACATTGTCGAACTGGAAGCCGCCGCGGGTCGGCAGACCAAACTTGACGTCCGACGTGGTCGCCATGGCTGAAGGCGGGGGCGAAGCGTGCCAGCGTGCCCGGCGTGCGACTATGTCAGCGTGTGCGGGCGCGCGCGACGGGCAAGCCACGGGCGGTGACCCGGTTCGCGGCGTACCTGGCGGTGTCAGCGCGTCCTGAAACGCGCGGGAAGGGCGCTTGCAAGAACCGTCGCTCCTTTGCGTTCGCCGCACCGCGCTTCGCCACGCACCTCGCACCGCGTCTTTCCCCACGACCCGCACTGCGGTGCACAGCGCCCCAAGCCCGCTGTGTCGGCTGTCTCGGCTGCCGCTCTCTGCGGCTCCGCCGGCGATGGCGCCGCCGCCTTCGACGCACTGACGTGGACTTCAACTGCCCCTCTAGTCATGCCCCGCTAGTCATGCCCCGCTAGTCATGCCCCGCTAGTCATGCCCCGCGAGCGGTACCCCCAGACCGTATTTACCCTCCAGAAGGAAGGACGACGCAGCGGCGCGCGGCGGAGGACGACGCAGCGGAGGACGACGCAGCGGAGGACGACGCAGCGGCGC
>Ga0180216_1003849_pt1 | contig 11624 bp, 8 predicted proteins | sample eDN3rd37CBELigMG_FD_128879 | JGI IMG/M metagenome (GOLD analysis project Ga0180216, IMG submission 128879) | Enriched Miracle-Growth compost microbial communities from Emeryville, California, USA - eDNA 3rd pass 37_C BE-Lig MG (version 2)... ...
CTTGCCGCCAAGAACAACAGCGACACGGGGGCGGGGCAAGGCTGCAACATCGGCCGGCAGGTTCCGCGCCAGCTCGGCAAGACGTTCGCTTGTAAAACTGTGCGGCGAGGTCAACGTGGTCACGACATTGGGGCCGCGGCGCCTGTCATGGGCGGGGACCCAGATCAGGTCGGCGGTACCAGGGCCCGATCTTGGATCCTGCAGTACGACCGTATAGGTCTGCGGCCCGGCAAGCCTCTTTATGGCGCGGATATAGGGGATACTGGCGCGGCCTGTTGCAATGGCGACGGAAGGCCAGGGTGGCGCGAAGTCACTGCCAGGCTGGCCCAAGCGTGCCGAGGGATCAACGGGTCCCCACGGAGCGAGCATCCGCCACAGCCGCGAAGGCTGAACGATCTTCATCTGATAATCGAGTCCCAGGGCATCAGCGACGCCGCGCGCCTGAACGACCATGCCGGCCTTGCCATCGGTGATGATCCAGCCGCGCTGGCCTGCGAGCGGACGAGATACGCGCGGTGGGGGCAGATCTGGTGTGGTTGCGGTCATGATCAGGCTTTGAAGGTTGTGGGCGCTACTGGATGCGCGTTCTCACTCGATGCGAAGGACGGCGTGGGATCCCGGTGTTCGTCTGCAGAGTGCAACAATCTTCCGTCAGAGGCAGCTAAAGTTGTCGGTTGTTGCAAGAATTCACGCGTTGTTCTAGCCTCCGCGCGGAATTTGCGGCAACACCCAAGCGGATCTCGCCATGACACTCAAGCTCGACATCATCGACTGGAAGATCCTGAGAGAACTACAGAATGACGGCAGGATTACAAATGTCACCCTGGCGACCCGCGTCGGATTGTCGGCGCCGGCGTGCCTGCGGCGCGTTCGTGCGCTTGAAGAGGCCGGTCTGATCGTTGGCTATACGGTTCTGCTGGATGAAGCCTCCCTTGGCTTCTCGCTGACCGCATACGCGATGGTAGGGCTGCACAAGCAGTCGGAGAGCGACCTGCGCTCGTTCGAAAATCTGATACTGGGCTGGCACTGTGTCCGTGATGCCTACATGCTGTCGGGCGAAACCGACTTCATGCTGAGATGCGTCACGCGGGATCTGGGAGAACTGCAGGATTTCGTTCTCGAGCATCTGACGGCAGCACCCAATGTTGCCAGCGTAAAGACGTTTCTGACGATCCGCCGCGTCAAGCGCGAAGCCGGGGTCGCCATAACGCTGCCGGCGGGCTGAACTCACTGCCGTCGGACAGCCCGCCGCGCGTGATTACTTCCAGAGAATGTTCAGGATCTCGAAGGAACGCGCGCCCTTCGGCGTCGTAACCTCGACAGATTCGCCCTTTGACTTCCCGATCAGGGCGCGGGCAATCGGCGAAGAGATAGAAATCTTTCCTTCGCGAAGATTTGCCTCGAAATCTCCCACGATCTTATATGTGACTTCCTCGTCGGTATCCTCGTCGACGAGATTGACGGTGGCACCAAATTTCACGGTATCGCCAGAGAGTGTTGAAACGTCGATCACATCGGCCCGGGACAGCTTGTCCTCGAGCTCTGCGACCTTCGCTTCGTTCAGTCCCTGGGCTTCCTTTGCAGCATGGTACTCAGCATTCTCTGACAGGTCGCCGTGGGCCCGCGCTTCGGCAATCGCCTGGATGATGCGCGGGCGCTCCTGCGATTTCAAACGGTGTAGTTCCGCTTCGAGCGCACGGAACCCTTCAGTCGTCATGGGAACCCGTTCCATCGCCATGCTTAACGTCTCCTGCGTGGCCCGGCGGATAGCCGGGTCCAATGTTCTTCACTGTACGCATTTTGAAGGTTGCTGCCCAGCTCGTCGCTCGGGCTGCGGTGGGAACTAGTTTATGCGGCTATTGTAGCTCTGCAACGGCGCGACCTTGATACCATCTCCCTTGAGTGCCCGAATTGCCCGGGTGACAGCAACTGCGCCGGCAAGTGTTGTATAGTAAGGAATGTGATGGAGCAAGGCTGTTCGGCGGATGTCCTTGGAGTCGGCCAGAGCCTTGGCGCCTTCGGTCGTGTTGAACACCAGGTGGACTTCCTGGTTCTTGATGGCGTCGACAATGTGCGGACGGCCCTCGAGAACCTTGTTCACCATCTCGCAGGCGACGCCATTCTCTTCCAGGTAGCGCTTGGTCCCGCGCGTGGCCAGGATCTTGAATCCCATTTCGGCCAGCTCCTTGAGAGGAGCGACGATGCGGGCCTTGTCGGCGTCCTTCACCGACGCAAAGACGGTTCCGGAGAGTGGCAAAGGCAGACCTGCGCCGAGCTGGCTCTTGCAAAACGCCATGGCGAAGTCCGTATCGATGCCCATGACTTCGCCGGTGGAGCGCATCTCAGGGCCGAGAATCGGGTCGACTCCCGGGAACCGCGCGAAGGGGAACACAGCCTCCTTGACCGCGATATGATTTAGCTTCGGCGCGGTCAGGTTGAAGTCGGCGAGCGGGCGGCCTGCCATGATCTCCGAGGCGATGGCGGCAATCGGCAATCCGATCACCTTGGCCACGAACGGCACAGTCCGCGAGGCGCGCGGATTGACTTCGAGGATGAAGACCTCGCCGTTCTTGATGGCGAACTGGATGTTCATCAGACCGATGACGTTGAGAGCGATGGCAAGTTCGCGGGCCTGACGCTCCATCTCGGCGATGATCTCGGCCGGCAGTGAATGGGGTGGCAGAGAGCAGGCTGAGTCGCCCGAATGGATGCCAGCTTCCTCAATATGTTCCATGACGCCGGCAACGAAGGTGTCCTTGCCGTCCGAGAGGCAATCCACGTCCACTTCCACCGCATCCGTCAGATAGCTGTCGATCAGCAGCGGACGGCGGTCGGAGACGAGCAGTTCTGACGGACGGTCCAGGGTTGCGGACAGTCGTGAAATGTAGCGATCGATCTCGGCGCCGTCGTGAACGATCTCCATGGCCCGGCCACCGAGCACGTAGGATGGCCGGATGACGACGGGATAGCCGATGCGGTCAGCCACGGCGCGTGCTTCACCCGGCGTGCGCGCAATGCCGCTTGCTGGCTGTTTCAGGCCCAGGCGGTCGATCAGCTCCTTGAAGCGGTCGCGATCTTCGGCAAGGTCGATGGCATCCGGAGACGTGCCAAGGATCGGTACCCCTGCTTCCTCCAGAGCAGCCGCAAGCTTCAGCGGAGTCTGGCCGCCAAACTGCACGATGACGCCCTTGAGTGTCCCGTTTCTGGTTTCCGCACGAACGATCTCGAGGACATCCTCTGCGGTCAGCGGCTCGAAATAGAGCCGGTCAGAGGTGTCGTAATCGGTGGAGACCGTTTCGGGATTGCAGTTGACCATGATGGTTTCGTAACCCGCCCTGGTCAGCGCATAGCAGGCGTGACAGCAGCAGTAGTCGAACTCGATACCCTGGCCGATACGGTTCGGGCCGCCGCCGAGAATGATGATCTTCTCACGGTCCGTCGGCTCCGATTCGCATTCGGGTTCATCGACCAGACCGCTTTCGTAGGTCGAGTACATGTAGGGCGTCGGAGATGCGAATTCCGCCGCGCAGGTATCGATACGTTTGTAGACCGGAGTGACGCCAAGCGCGACGCGGTGGCTGGCGACCTCGGATTCGGCAAGCTTGGCGAGGGCCGCCAGACGGGCGTCGGAGAAGCCCATGGCCTTGATCTCGCGCATCAGACGCGGGGACCGCGGCAGACCGTGGGCCTTGATGCGCTCCTCCATGTCGATGATTTCCTTGATGCGTGCGAGATACCACGGGTCGATCTTGCAGAACGCATGCACCTGCTCGAGGTCCACCCCGAGGCGAATGGCCTGGGCGACCTTCAACAGGCGATCGGGGGTCGGGCGCGACAGCGCGGCGCGGATGACGTTCTTGTCGTCACCGTGGCCCAGCCCTTCGAACTCGATATCGTCGAGCCCTTTCAGTCCGGTTTCCATGGAGCGAAGCGCCTTCTGCAGGCTTTCCGCAAAGGTGCGCCCGATGGCCATGACCTCACCGACAGACTTCATCGACGTTGTCAGCGTTGTATCGGCGCCACCGAACTTCTCGAACGCGAAACGCGGGATCTTGGTGACCACATAGTCGATGGTCGGTTCGAAGGATGCAGGCGTGGCGCCAGCGGTGATGTCGTTGGCGAGCTCGTCGAGCGTGTAACCAACGGCCAGTTTGGCGGCAATCTTGGCGATCGGGAAGCCCGTTGCCTTTGACGCGAGCGCCGAGGACCGGGACACACGCGGGTTCATCTCGATGACGACGAGACGGCCATCCTCGGGATTGACGGCGAACTGAACGTTGGAGCCGCCGGTCTCAACGCCGATCTCGCGCAGCACCGCAATCGAGGCGTTGCGCATGATCTGGTATTCCTTGTCGGTCAGCGTCAATGCGGGGGCGACAGTGATCGAATCGCCCGTATGTACGCCCATCGGATCGATGTTCTCGATCGAGCAGATAATGATGCAGTTGTCGGCGCTGTCGCGCACGACCTCCATCTCGTACTCCTTCCAGCCCAGGACACTTTCTTCGACGAGGACCTGGTTGGTCGGAGAGGCATCGAGGCCCCGCTCGATGATCTCGAAGAATTCTTCACGGTTGTAGGCGACGCCGCCACCCGTGCCGCCCAGCGTGAACGAGGGCCGGATGATCGCAGGAAGGCCGACATACTCCAGTGCGGCGCTTGCCTCTTCGCGGCTGTGGGCGAGTTTCGATCTCGGTGTCTCGAGGCCGAGCTTTTGCATTGCCTCACGGAACAGCTGCCGGTCTTCGGCCTTGTCGATGGCCTCCGCGTTGGCGCCGATCAGTTCGACACCAAGAGCCGCGAGACGACCCTGCTTGTGCAGGGTCAGCGCGGTATTGAGCGCGGTCTGGCCGCCCATGGTCGGCAAGATCGCATCTGGGCGTTCGATCTCGATGATCTTGGCGACAATTTCCGGCGTGATTGGCTCAATGTAGGTGGCGTCGGCGAGATCGGGATCGGTCATGATCGTCGCCGGGTTGGAGTTGACCAGTATGATCCGGTAACCTTCAGCCTTCAGCGCCTTGCAGGCCTGTGTGCCGGAATAGTCGAACTCGCAGGCCTGCCCGATGACAATGGGCCCCGCGCCGATGATGAGGATGGAGTTGATATCTGTACGTTTCGGCATGTCGGGGCGTCTTCTGTTGTGAGGCAAGCGATCCGGTCAGGACCGGCCTGCGCGTGGGTTGTCGCTGTCGGCCGCGCGGACGGCTAATTGCAGCGGCCAGGGTGATGTTTGCGGTTTTTGCAGTCCGGGCGCACGGGCGATTCTGGCCAGTCCAGTCTGGACCCGCGCGGCCGTTTGTCAGTTGTTACCGATCGCCGGGGGTTCGATCGTTATGGCTTCGGGGTACGTATAGTTTGCGGTGAAGAATGGCCGGTCCGGCTTGCCGACGGGAGCGACCTCATTGCGAACCGGCAATCCGCTTTCCGCATCGATGTAGAGCCTGCGCACCGGCAGCCCCTCAGCCTTGTTTCCCTTCTTGTCCCGCTCTGTCCCTTCGTAAAGCTTCATCTGGCGTCCATTCAGTTCAGCATCGAGCCCGCAGGTATAATGCAAGGGATCCTTCGGGGGATCGACGACGGTCTGCTGCATCTGGTCGCGCAGTTGCTCTGCGAGTTCGTCCGGCATCACCTTCCATCCTTCGCCGTTACTGGACCAGGCCTGGTTGCCGATCAGGATGATCTCACTGGCGTTCGGATCCGTGAGCGTTTTGGAGACCTGATGCAATTTGTTGGGCAGGACATACTCGACGGTCATCTGGACGAGACCGCGTTCATTGACCAGCGTTGAGGCCATGCGGAAGGAGCCGGACTTCCGCTGCTTTTCGAAGGCGGCATTCACCTCGGCGTTGCAATCGGCATGAGCGGTTGCGGGAACCAGCAAGGCGATCAGCGAAAATGCTAACAGTCGACGCATATTGTTTCTCCGTCAGGACCAATGCCGTACTTGCAGACGTTAAATCCGAGGGCGGGCACACAAGCAAGCCTGTCGTATCCAGTATTGATTAATTCAAAGATCATGGATCGCGCGGCGGCGGTTGAGCAACGTCAGGCGATGGGGTGGCGGAGGGTGAAGCGGGAGCGCGCTTGTCCATCTCGCTTCGCATCTTTTCGCAAGGATCGGGCCGGTCGGCACGAGGTGTAAAAACCACGAAATCGACGGCCGGTGATCCGTCGGGAGCTGCTGGAACATAGGGGGGCGGATACTCCTCACCGGTGCGCACCTCGATGTGGGCGACGCTGATGATGCTCTCTGACGGGATGCCACGAGCAGCGAGGAAATACGGCACACCGCGATCACGCCTGACGTGCCCGTTGCCAGCAATGAGGATGGCGCCCTTGTAGGGGCCCGCTGACAGCAGGGCATCTGCCATGGTTGCATCACGGAAACGCTGAACCCTGCTCATCGGGAAGAAGGCGCGTTCCGGAATGAGCCCGCAATGGCTGTCGCGGATTTCTTCAATGAGCGCGTTCTGAAGGTCCGGGGTGAAATCCTGATCAAGCTTCAGGCGTGCAAGGTCGTCCTTGGAAAGGGTATTATCCCAGTCTTTGGAGACCTTGCGGCCCAATTCCAGCGAGGGGCTCGCCGGCACAATCAGGATCTGCTCGTACAAGGCCTGGGCTACAATTGGGGAATACATGGCGTAGTCCGGCCAGCCCGACTTGTCCCATTCGAGCAGGCGGCCCAGGGCCTCAGGCTCCATCGGACGCGGCACAGGAACGTTACGTCCATAGAACTTGTCGAGGGCGGCTTGCTGGTCGGCGCGGATCATTTCCATCGCGACCAGATCAAGCTGTGCCGCTCCTTCGACGATGCGCGCGCCCCGCAGTTTTGAAATAGCCCGGATGCCCCAGGCCTGCCACTGGTGATGATCGGGGTTGTCGTGCACTTCGCCGAGCAGGATAAACCGCGCCAACGCCATGGAACGGGCAAGGTCTTGTACCGGCACAAACGCCCGGGACCGGGTTGCATAGACCTTACCGACGAGCGGATGTTCGCGGTCGAGCGTCGCGATCCACTCGGTGGGCGGGGGCGGCGCGCTCCGGTTATCCCCGGCAAAGACTGACGAGCCCAGCAGCGTTACGGCAAGCGTAAGCGCTGCGAGCGCGGCCGTGGGATACCTTTGCAAAAGCGACATCATCAACGGAGCACGGAAGCGGAGTTTCCAGCGGGAGTCGAGCGTTTGTGCTCGCGGATGAGGTTCATGAAGTGGACGAACAGATAATGGCTGTCCTGGGGTCCGGGAGTGGCCTCGGGGTGGTACTGAACCGAGAACACCGGTTTCCCGTCGACCGAGATACCGCAGTTGGTACCGTCGAAGAGGGAACGATGCGTTTCGGTTACCCCGGGCGGCAAGCTGTCACGATCCACAGTGAAGCCGTGGTTCATGGAAGTGATCTCGACCTTGCCGGTGGCATGATGTTTCACCGGATGATTGGCGCCATGGTGCCCCTGGTGCATCTTCTTCGTCTTGGCGCCGAGGGCCAGTGACAGCATCTGATGCCCGAGGCAAATGCCGAACATGGGCAGGCCTGTATCGATCAGCTTCTTGATTTCCGGCACCGCGTAGGCGCCGGTTGCAGCGGGATCCCCCGGGCCGTTCGACAGGAAAATGCCGTCCGGCTGGCGTTCCAGGACTTCCCTGGCGGTGGCGGTCGCCGGGAGCACGGTGACGCGGCAGCCGGCGCTCGCAAGACAACGCAGGATGTTGCGCTTCAGGCCGTAGTCAATGGCAACGACGTGAAATTCAGGCTTTTCCTGATGCGTGTAACCGACGCCCCATTGCCAGCACTTCTCGTCCCAGGTGTAGGACTGGCCGGTCGTCACCTCGGGAACAAGGTCCATGCCATCAAGGCCGGGCCAGGCTGCTGCTTCAGCCGACAGCTTCTCGATATCGAAAATGCCGGAAGGTTCATGGGCAATGACAGCGTTGGGAAGTCCCTGTTTGCGGATGCGCGCCGTGAGGGCACGCGTATCGACGCCAGCAATGGCTATGATGCCCCGCGCTTTCAGCCATTGATCGAGGTGAGCCGTGGAGCGATAGTTCGAGGGGTCGCTGATGGGCGCGCGCAGGATGCAGCCGCGAATGCCCGAGGACGCTGCGAGGTTTGATATCTCGCTGTCCTCGTCGTTGGCCCCGACGTTGCCAATGTGAGGGAAGGTGAAGGTGACGATCTGACCGGCATAGGAGGGGTCCGTCAGGATCTCCTGGTATCCGGTCATCGCGGTGTTGAAGCAGACCTCTCCAACAGATGAACCTGTAGCGCCGAGACCCTGGCCGGAGATCACGGTGCCATCCGCCAGAATAAGGCGCGCCGTCAGTGGCGCTTCATGCCACGAGGCGGGGGGCGTTTTCAAAGGGGTTGAAGTCAACTCGCACTGTTCCGATGTTGAATGCCGCGGGTCCGATATGAGGCTGGACGACGGAAAAGAACACCCCGCCGCCGCACCAATAACCGGTAATATCATTAAGGCTGTGTGCTTATCGGTTGGCGGCGTGATGTCAAGAGAGCGTGGATCACGTTTCGATGCTTGTGCTCCGGTGTAAACGTGCGCGTTCCTTTCTGGTTACGACAGGTTAACTTTGCTTGCGGGGTTCTACGCAGCGGACTAAACCTCGCGACCCGGCCTTCGCGTTTCGGCTTTGCACTACGCAGACGCGGATTACCCAGGACAGATTTACCGAACAGGACATGCTGGCACCTCGATCCGGTTCCCGGTCGCGGCCAAATCACGTTACGGAGGCGATATGCGTGAACGCATCAATCAGGCGTTGAAAGACGCCATGAAATCTGGCGACAAGGCCCGCGTGTCGACGCTGCGGCTCATCAACGCGGCGATCAAGGACAGGGATATCGCGGCGCGGGCGGACGACAAGGGGCAGACCACCGGCAAGGACCGGGCGGAGGATCAGGAGATCCTTGGCCTGCTGCAGAAGATGGTGAAACAGCGCCGCGAATCGGCTGAGACGTACCGCCAGGCAGGGCGCACCGATCTTGCCGAAAGGGAAGAGGCCGAAATTCCAATAATCGAGGAATTTCTTCCGCAGCAAATGAGCGAGGCGGAGACACGCGCTGCGGTCAAGGCTGTGATGGGCGAGCTTGGCTGTTCCGGGCTGAAGGACATGGGGCGTACCATGGCCGCCCTCAAGGAGCGGTTCGCGGGCCAGATGGATTTCGGAATGGCCAGTGCCCTCGTTAAGGAAGAACTGAAGTAGGGCTCCGCTCGGGCCGGGGCTGCGTGCGTCCCGCGATCCTGTGGAAAGCGGGCAGAGATTGGGCACATGCGCTTGCCACGCGAGTAGCGCTGCCCGAATCATCCTAGGTTCACGAATGGTTCCGCCGGGATGGACGCCCGCCCGGGATGAACGTTCGCGCTTGCGCAAGCGGCAGCGCGGCTCCCTACGGGCAGCCTTCTGCGCCCTGCCGTGCTAGATCGACGTGAAGAAAGGTTTCCGAGGCCAGTCGATGCGTTTTCCCCCTCACATCCTGGACGAGATTCGGGCGCGCCTGTCCGTCAGTCAGGTTGTAGGGCGCAAGGTGGCGCTCAAGAAGCAGGGCCGGGAATTCGCCGGACTTTCGCCGTTCAAGACGGAGAAGACGGCATCTTTCTTCGTCAATGACCAGAAGGGCTTCTATCACTGCTTCGCGTCCGGGGAACACGGCGACATCTTCACGTTTCTCATGAAGACCGAGGGGCTTTCGTTTCCGGAGGCCGTCGAAAGGCTGGCTGAGGAAGCGGGCGTTGCTTTGCCAAAGCCTGCTCCACGTGAGCCGGGCTTCGAGGCACAGGAAGATGAGCGGGACAGGCTCTACCGGCTGCTGGAGGTTTCAGCTCAGTTTTTCGTGGATTGCCTGCATTCCCGGGATGGCCGGAATGCGAGCGCCTATCTCTTGAAACGCGGTCTGACCGACGAAACGGCGGCTGCTTTCCGGCTGGGCTATGCGCCCAATGACCGATCGCGACTGAAAGCACACCTTTCCGGGGCCGGGTTTTCCGAACGAGACATGATCACGTCCGGGATGCTGATTGGCGGGGCCGACATCCCTAGCTCTTACGACCGGTTCCGGAATCGGCTGATGTTTCCGATCCGTGACGCCAAAGGACGGGTGATTGCCTTTGGCGGCCGGGCGCTTGATGACAGCCAGCTCGCGAAATATCTCAACTCGCCGGAAACACCCCTGTTTCACAAGGGCCGGGTCCTGTTCAATTTCGATCGTGCCCGTCCAGCCGCCCATGAGACGTCCCGGATCATTGTCGTCGAGGGCTATATGGATGTGATTGCTCTTGCACAATCCGGGATCAGGGAGGCGGTCGCGCCCCTGGGTACGGCTTTGACCCATGAACAGATGCAACTGCTCTGGCGCCTGGCCCCCGAGCCAATTCTCTGTTTTGATGGAGACAGTGCAGGGCGCAAGGCAGCGCACCGGGCCATCGATACCGCTCTGCCCCATCTGAAGCCGGGCATGAGCCTTGCCTTTGCATTCATGCCCCATGGTCTCGATCCTGATGATTTGCTGGGGCAATCCGGTCGGGACGGGTTCGAGGCGGTGCTTGCGCGATCGCGGCCGCTTGCGGATGTGCTCTTTACGCGAGAGTGGGATGCGGGCGACTGGTCAACTCCTGAACGCAGGGCCGGTCTCGAGTTGCAGCTCCGCAAATTAGTTGCGCAAATCGCTGACGAACGTGTGCGCGCGCACTATGAACGCGACATGCGCGATCGCCTGTTCAAGGCCTGGCGACCTCCGACTGGCGGTGATGGTCACGGCGACCGAACCGGGTTTTCCCAGCGAGGAACTTCGCGCAAGCCGTTTGCAGGCAGCTCAGGATGGACGGGCGCCGCAGGTCCAGGAAGATCGCGCGGGGGACCGCGCTTTCCTTCCAGGACGATTGCCGCGAGCAGCAGCCTCAAGCAGAGCACGCTCGTAGCGTCGGGGAACGGGTTGCCGCAACGTGAAGTGTTGCTCGTGCGCACGATGCTTAATCATCCCTGGCTGATCGACCAATATGCCGAAGAGATTGCTGCGATTCAGTTCAGTGCAGAGCCGTTAAGGAAGATCCGGGATGGGGTTTTATCGGCACATGCAATTGAGAATTCCCTTGACATATCGGGTCTTCGTTCGCATTTGAGCCAATTAGGCCTTGACAGGTTCGTCGAACTTGTCGAGCGCTCGGTTACGCACCGGTGTGACAAGTTTGTCGAGCCTGAAGCCGACGCTGCAGAGGTGGAGACTGGTTTTTGCCACTCCCTCGCGCTCCATGAGAGCCAAGCCGGACTTCCAGGTTCGCTTCGTGAGGCTGAAGAAGCCTGGATCGGAGAAGACAACAGCGGCGCCGGAGCGAACTGGAGTGACTGATCAGCCCCGCCAGGGGTAGCGGATTGGCTGGTCTATCTATGGGTGAGGCGGGGACCAGAGGCATTAGCCTCGAAACAGGCGGTAAGGGCGAAGGGGCCGTCCCTCCAAACGGCGCAGGAACCGGGATCGCATGACGAGAGTGGGCAGGCCCAAGAGAAATTCAGGCGGCGCCTCGTTGATGGTACCTGGTGACTACGTGATCAGTCCCAAGGGAATACGAGTTTTCGAAACGAGATCCGATCGTACGTGAGCCGGCGGGGCCGATC
>Ga0180216_1003850_pt1 | contig 11624 bp, 9 predicted proteins | sample eDN3rd37CBELigMG_FD_128879 | JGI IMG/M metagenome (GOLD analysis project Ga0180216, IMG submission 128879) | Enriched Miracle-Growth compost microbial communities from Emeryville, California, USA - eDNA 3rd pass 37_C BE-Lig MG (version 2)... ...
AAGCGAAATCCAGCGCCATATCATCGCCCGCGACCTCCTTCGCCCGCTCGGAGCCTGATCGTGAGCAAAAAGAACCTGTCTCGTGTCTTGCGTCCCCGTTCCATAGCCATTTTCGGCGGAGGATGGTCTACGGCGGTGCTCAGGCAATGCCATAAAATGGGCTTTGAGGGGGAACTCTGGCCTGTCCACCCCACCCGCGATACTATCGACGATATTCCCTGCTACCGATCTGTCGCCGACCTTCCCGGCGCACCGGATGTAAGCTTCATCGGCGTCAACCGCGACGGAACAATCGATATTGTTCGCCAGCTCTCAGCGCAGGGGAGTGGCGGCGCAGTGTGCTTTGCCTCTGGCTTCAACGAAGTATCCGACGGCGCCGAACGCAATCAGGCCCTGCTGGCGGCGGCAGGCGAAATGCCGATCCTCGGCCCCAACTGCTACGGCTTCATCAACTACCTTGATGGAGCCTTGCTGTGGCCCGACCAGCATGGCGGCAAGAGGGTGGAAAGCGGCGCCGCCATTGTCGTGCAGTCTTCCAACATAGCTATCAATCTTACGATGCAGCGCCGGGGTCTTCCCATTGCCTATGTGCTGACAGCCGGAAATCAGGCACAGACAGGTCTTTCCGAATTGGCGGAAGCCGCGCTCGAAGACCCCCGGGTTACCGTTCTCGGTTTGCATATAGAAGGCTTCGACAATATTTCGCGGTTGGAACGTGTCTTCGCCAGAGCGCGTGAGATGAGAAAACCGGTTGTCGCCATCAAGGTTGGAACTTCAGCTGCGGCACAGGCGATGACCCTGTCACACACGGCATCGCTAGCTGGAGCAGACACGCTTGCCGACGCTTTCTTTGCGCGATGTGGCGTCGTGCGTGTTGGAACGCTCGACGAATTTGTCGAAACGCTGAAACTGCTCCATGTGCTTGGCCCCTCACCGGACAACAGCCTTGGCTCGATGAGCTGTTCGGGCGGCGAAGCCTCACTTGTCGGCGATCTTGCAAGCGCCACTGGTCTCGATCTCAGACCGCTGGCGCCGGACGAGGCAAACAGGCTTCGCGCCACCCTGCCCGAGATGGTTACCATCTCCAACCCCCTCGACTACCACACCTTTACATGGGGAAACGGACCGTCGCTGACTGAGACCTATCGCGCCATGCTCGATGGCAATTTCGGCCTGACCATACTGGTGCTCGACTTCCCCCGTGGGGACCGTTGTGTTGACAATGGTTGCGAAACATCGCTCGAAGCGGCGATAGCGGCGCACGAAGCTGGAGGCGGTCGCTTTGCGCTGGTTGCCAGCCTGCCGGAGAACATGACGGAAGCCCGTGCCGAACGTCTAACAGCCGCAGGAATAGCACCTATGATGGGGCTTGCAACTGCGCTCGCGGCGGCAGCCAATGCTGCCTGGGTTGGCGAAATCTGGTCGAAACCGCAATCTCCAATGCTGGCTGACCAAGCGCCAGCGTCGCCATCTGCAGCCACCGCAATGGATGAGTGGTCATCGAAATCCGCCTTGCGCGAAATCGGCCTCATAACCCCGACGGGCGGCGTAGTATCGACTATCGACGATGCTGTCGCCCTTGCCGAAAAGCTGGGTTACCCCGTCGTTCTCAAGGGGGTGGGTGAGAACTTGCTTCACAAAACGGAAATGGCGGCGGTGTGCCTCAATCTGGCGAATGCCGAAGCAGTACGCACTGCCGCCCTCTCGCTTACTGCTTTGAAATGCGATTTTCTCGTCGAGAAAATGGTTCAGGGTGGTGTGGCTGAACTGATTATCGGCATCGCGCGCGACCCGCAATTCGGGCTTTATCTGACCATTGGCGCAGGTGGCGTGATGGTTGAGCTTTGGAACGATACACGGTCGCTGCTCTTACCTGCGAGCCGCGAGGAAATCCGCGAGGCGCTTCTTTCCCTGCGCTCCGCATCCCTTCTCACCGGCTTTCGGGGCAGGCCAAAAGCCAATATCGAAGCCGCCGTCGAGGCCGCGTGGCAGGTTGGCAACTATGCGCTCGAACAGGCAGGGAAACTTGAGGAACTCGACATCAACCCGCTTATTGTCACAGCGGATAATGCAATCGCCGTCGATGCCCTGATACGCAACAGGAGAGCTTGATGACTGACGAGGTGAAGGCCGTTCGCAACGGTCAGATATTGGAGATCACGCTCGACCGGCCAAAGGCCAATGCCATCGACCAGCCAACCAGCCGAATGCTGGGCGATGCTTTCGCCATGTTTCGCGACGACCCGGATCTGCGCGTTGCTATTTTCACAGGCGGGGGCGAGAAGTTTTTTTCCGCCGGCTGGGATCTGAACGAAGCGGCTTCGACCGGCGGAGATGGGTATATCGCCGACTATGGTCAGGGTGGAATCTATGGCTTTTCCGAATTGCCCGGATTGGAGAAGCCCGTCATCTGCGCGGTCAACGGTTATGCCATCGGCGCGGGTTTCGAAATTCTCCTGACTGCCGATTTCATCATCGCCGCCGACCACGCGCAATTCTGGCTGCCGGAAACTTCGCTCGGGGTTCTGCCGGATATCGGCTCATTCGTTCTGCCCAAGCTCCTGCCCAAGGTTATAGCGAACGAAGTTCTTTATGGAGGACGGCGTTTCAGCGCGCAGGACTGCCTCCGCTGGGGTCTGGTCAATGACGTGGTGCCGCAGGCGGAGCTGATGAGCGCTGCTCGTGCGCTCGCTGCCCGTATCCTGCGCTCCGCGCCGCTTTCTGTGGCCGCAGCCAAACAGACAGCGCGTATGGCCGAACATATGAGCCTGGCCGAAAGCTACGCCGCCATGCGGGCCGGTAATTTCCCGCTGTTCAAATCGCTGATCGAAAGCGAAGACGCGCTGGAAGGACCGCGCGCAGCGGTCGAAAAGCGCGATCCCGTATGGAAAGGCAGATGAAATGAGCGCACATGCCGAAGACGCCATAACAACCCGCCGGGACGGGGCTATTCTGGAAGTTACGCTGGATCGGCCCAAGGCCAACGCCATCGACTTGCCGACATCGCGCGCGATGGGTCAAACTTTTGCAGCCTTCCGCGATGACCCGGAATTGCGTATCGCCATCCTCAAGACCGCTGGCGACCGTTTCTTTTCTGCCGGTTGGGATTTGAAAGCCGCGGCAGAAGGCGCGCCTATCGATGGTGACTACGGAATTGGCGGTTTCGGCGGCATCCAGGAACTGCGAGACCTGAACAAACCTGTCATCGCCTGTGTCAGCGGCATGGCCGCAGGCGGCGGCTTCGAACTGGCGCTGTCCTGTGACCTGATCTATGCCTCGGAGCATTCAACCTTTTCGCTTCCCGAAATTCGCTCCGGAACCATTGCAGACGCAGCAAGTATCCGGCTTCCGAAACGCATTCCATACCACATAGCCATGGAACTTTTGCTGACCGGTCGCTGGATCGACGCTCACGAAGCTCATCGCTGGGGTTTCGTCAACGAGGTCCTGCCTCAGGAGAAGCTCGAAGAACGCGTTTGGGAGATCGCCCGTCTGCTCGCCTCCGGTCCTCCACTCGTTTACGCCGCGATCAAGGAGACGGTCCGGCGCGCAGAAAGCGAGGACTTCCAAACCATGATGAACCTCATCATGCGGCGCAAGTTGGCGACGGTCGACATTCTGTATGGTTCGGAGGATAATTTGGAAGGCGCCAGAGCTTTCGCCGAAAAGCGCGATCCTGTCTGGAAGGGAAAATAGCGACTGTTGTATCAAGGAGCAGACGCGCGGCCGGTGGCAGATACCATCCACCAGACCGGCTTTTTATCGCAGGCTGCCGATAAGACAGTCCGGCAGCTTTTTTCTGCGTTCAATATGTCCCGCAATTATTGATTGCGGAGTTTTTCCAGCTTCTCCGAAACCAGGTCCTCAGGGACCAGTTTGGCGAATTCATCGCCATCCTGCGGATCGGAATGCTTGAACACGTACCAGCCGCCAGTCGGTTCCTTCCTCTGGTAGATCGTCTGGCCATCGATCATGTGCTCGAAACACGTCCTGTCGCTGGATGTGCCGTTTGGAGCATGCCAGTCGGCTTCAAGGCACATCCGTCCGGTGTCGGCCGCCAAGCTTGCCGCCGTCAAGGCGCAAACCGCCCGCATTGACATGGGTATCGCCCTTGAAACCGCTGCTGTCGCCCGAAAACGCCAGCATACCGTCACCCGACTTGGTCAGGCCGCCCGTACCGGTAAAGACATTCGACAGCGCAAACTCATTGCTGGCCTCGACAATGTCGAAGGTGCCGCCGCCCGCACCCCAGGTGATCGCCTTGTTGGTGCCCTTGAAATCCGTGCCGGTGATCTGCAAGGTGCCGCCGTCAAAATTGAGCGCGCCTGAACCGAGGTTCTCTTCCTGCTCGACCGAGATCACACCGGCATTGAGATAGGTATCGCCATAGCTGTTATTGCCCGAAAGCGTCAGCGTGCCGGTGCCGTCCTGCGTCACGCTGCCCGTGCCGCTGACATTGCCATCCAGCACCGTCGCGCCCTGGGTGGCGACCACCAGGTCGCCACCGCCAAGCACGATATCGCCGAGAATCGAACCATCCGTCGTGCCATCGCCCAGTTGCAGAATGCCGCCAGAAACCGTCGTCCCGCCCGTATACTTGTTGTTCGCCGTCAGGACGAGCGTACCGGCGCCAAGCTTGGTCAACGCACCGCCAGCCCCAAGTGTCTGACCGACGGTAAACACATTGTTCGCATCGGCAATGTCGAAACCGCCGCCCTCACTGCCCCAGTTGATCGTGCGACCCGTCGACTGAAAGTCCGTGCCGGTGATCTGCAGGATGCCGCCGTTGAAGCTCAGCGCTCCGGCGGTATCGCCCAGATTGGCTTCCCGGCTCACCGAAAGCGTCCCGCCATCCAGTATCGTGCCGCCGGAATAAGTATTGTCCGAGGTCAGGACTGTCGTGCCGCCTCCCAGCTGGCGTACATTGCCGGTACCGGAAATGAGGCCGCCAAAGAGCATCGGATCGGAACGGTTGAAAGCCAGCGTTCCTTTGGTGCTTGCGTCGAGACCGGTATTGACATCCCCAGTAATCTCGCCCTTTGTGCCGCCATCGCCGATTTGCAGCACGCCCTCCTTGATCGTCCAGTCTTCCGAACGACCGGTCAGCGACCAGGTGCTCGTGCCGGTCTTCTCATAGATCTGGAAACCGTAATATTGCGCCCTTCCGTCTACGCCTACCCCGGAAGTCATGTCCCCGGCAAAGGTCGCATCCGTATCCCCGCCAAGAATGAATGTGTTCGACCCGCCTGTATCGGCCCAAACAATCCCGGTAATGTCCGAACCGGCATGAAGCTCAAGTATATTCGTACCGCCTTGAAAGCGTATCGCGTATCCGTCTTTACCGGCGTTACTGGTTCCTGGAGCGCCGCCAATGCCATTTCTAATGGTGCCGCTGTTCACAATCGACAGATTTGAACCGACAATAGCATCGCCGCCATCACCATTAGGACCGCCTGTGTCAGACGCCCCACCATCGCCGCCGAGGATCTCACCGGTATTGTTAATGGTTGCCCCGAAGCATAGATCGCAACGCCGCCTCGGCTGCCAGGACCACCCTTACCGCCCTGCACTGTCCCCGAATTATCGATAATGTTTCCGGATTGGCTGAACGCAGATGTCGGCATGGAAACACTGGCAGCACTTAAGATCGCCAGAAACGAGACGGAGCGCGCCAGCGCAGAGGCGCGGTTGTTGATTGCTGTTGATCGGGAAGGACGAGACCTGGAGAGAGTGGACAATGTAAACTCCTGCGTAAAATCAATAAAGGATTAGATGGCAAAGACGCGCGGCGTGGCGGCTTCAGCGCCACTGACGGGCACCGCCAGCTTGCAAGCGCCTGCGCGCAGACTGCGTTTAAAGCGAAGGGCTGCACTTGAAGGGGCCGGCATTGCTGTCTGTTTCGATCGATCAATCATTTTTTCTTCCAAACGCATCTTCAAAAATCACTGTGTATGTATGCCGAACCCGCAAAGGGCTAATTCGTCTGCCGCCATCGCCAGATGCGCGTTGTGGGAGTTACCCCAACCGCACGCTTCGCAACCCCATCACCTGCCATATCCAGGCGCTTCGCTCCGCAAACGCATATGCGCGCTTTGCCATGGTCATCTTGCCGGCGACCGGAACAACGAAAGGATGCGACCCGGATGGAAATGAAACCGGGCGAGATCGGCATGGCGCAATCAATGCAGCCAGGCTGCGTTCTCCGATTGTCCTTTACCCCGCCAGTCTTCCACCTCCCCCAAAACCTTTTCGTGATAAAATCTCAAATCAAAAGCGCACCACGGCCACAGTGGAACGAAGAATCGAACCAAGATATATCACGCGGGTGTTACCGGAGAATAACTAACTATTCTTCTTTAGTAAATATACACCAACTAATTGCATAATATTAGTGATAGATAAATTATAATAATATTATAATATATGCAACTTATGAATGAGAAAATAGGAGCTTCTCAAGAGATTAAGTTCCAAAAGGTTTGATCTCTTCTCGTATCATGCTCCAAATCTTTGATTCACTCACGAAGAACTGCAACCAGATGGTCAACGAAGGAGCGGAAACCGCCTGCAATCGGCCTGCAGCAGCAATTCGGCTGAACTGAAGAACATTGAAGGGTATGGCTGTTGCGAGTTGATCTATCCTGATGAGGAATGGCGTTCAGCTCCGGCAATGAAATAGAGTGCGAGATTTGATCTTTCAGACGGGAATCTGATTGCCTGACGGGGCGGCTTTGCCAATATTGATTTAAACACATCGAACGGGAACAGACGATACTGTGACGGTTCAGCCTATTTTGCTTCGCACGACCTCTATTGGATCGAGCAACGGTCGCGATCGATAGGGCTCTATATCCGGGCCGAATAGCGTAGCCGCCAAATTCGCCGGACACCCTTACTGGCCGCTGGCATGTCACGTGGATTTTGCAGCAATGACGCCGCCTTCGTTCCGGGGGGGATATCCCCTAGCGGCTCAATAGGACCACGGGTGCAGTGTATATGTGCACCGACACGACGGAAGTCATCGGCGTCGATCCAGCCGATCACTGGCACCAGGTCCACAACCGGCTGAACCAATCTCAAGCCGAACACTACATGCCCAAACGCCATCCCGCACGGAGCGGACGTCATAGAAGCAGGCCGCGAGTTGAGACGGCATCCCTGCGGTGACGTTGCTCGCCGCCATCCGCATCACTGCCCCAGAATCGCCGGAGTTGTCATCGGAGTTCAGTTGGAATGTGACCGCCTGTGCACTGAACGGCTCTCTACCGGCGGGCCAACTCAAGACCGGCCACTGTCACGAGAGGCAACATACCATCGAGCGGGAGGCTGCTCTACGATAGACAGTGGAAACTATATGATTGTTTCCACTGATTTATAAAGGGATATAGCGTACAGCCGGCCGTGTCCGGACGGGCCTAAATCATTCCCACTCAATCGTGCCTGGCGGCTTTGACGTCACGTCGTAGACGACGCGGTTGATACCACGCACTTCGTTGATGATGCGGGTTGCTGCATTGCCGAGGAAGTTCATGTCGTAGTGATAGAAATCAGCGGTCATGCCGTCTACGGAAGTCACGGCGCGCAGCGCGCAAACGAATTCGTAGGTACGGCCATCGCCCATCACTCCGACGGTCTGAACCGGTAGCAAAACAGCGAAGGCCTGCCAGATGGCATCGTAGAGGCCAGCCTTGCGGATTTCGTCCAGATAGATCGCATCCGCTTCACGCAGAATTTCCAGCTTTTCGCGCGTGATGCCGCCGGGGCAGCGGATCGCGAGGCCCGGTCCCGGGAACGGGTGACGACCGATAAAGCTGTCCGGCAGGCCGAGTTCCTTGCCGAGCAGGCGCACTTCATCCTTGAACAGTTCGCGCAGCGGCTCAACCAACTGCATCTTCATGCGCTCGGGCAGACCGCCGACATTGTGGTGCGACTTGATCGTGACCGAAGGTCCGCCGGTAAAGGAAACGCTTTCGATAACGTCAGGATAGAGCGTGCCCTGCACCAGGAAATCTGCGCCGCCGAGCTTCTTGGCTTCTTCTTCGAATACTTCGATGAAGAGGCGTCCAATCGTCTTGCGCTTCTTTTCCGGATCGGTTTCGCCTTCCAGTTCGCCGATGAAACGGTCGGAAGCATCCACGAGGATCAGCGGCAGATTGTAATGTTCGCGGAACATTTCAACGACCTGCTGCGCCTCGTTCTTACGCATCAGGCCGTGGTCGACGAGAATGCAGGTGAGCTGATCACCAATGGCTTCGTGGGCCAGAAGGGCTGCAACAGAGGAATCCACGCCACCGGAAAGCGCGCAGATGACCTTGCCGCTGCCGACTTGCTTACGGATCGCTTCGACAGCCTTTTCGCGGTATGCGCCCATCGTCCAGCCCGGCTTCACGCCGACGATACGATGAACGAAATTCTGCAACAGCTTGGCGCCATCCGGCGTATGCACAACTTCCGGATGGAACTGCACGCCGTAATATCTGCGCTTTTCATCGGCGATGGCTGCAAAAGGTGCGTTCGGCGAGGTACCGATGATTGTGAAACCATCCGGCAGCGACGTTACGCGATCGCCGTGGCTCATCCAAACCTGGTGACGGGTGCCCTTGGCCCAGATGCCTTCGAAAAGCGGGCTGTCTTCCTGCACATCCAGGAAGGCACGACCAAATTCGCGGTCATGACCGCTTTCCACCTTGCCGCCCAGCTGGGCGCAGATGGTCTGCTCGCCGTAGCAGATGCCAAGAACCGGAATACCTGCCTCGAAAACCGCCTGCGGCGCACGTGGCGAGCCGATGTCGGTCGTCGAATGCGGGCTTCCTGAAAGGATGACGCCTTTCGGCTTCAGCCGTTTGAATGCCTCTTCAGCAGACTGGAAAGGAACGATTTCACAATAGACATTGGCCTCGCGCACGCGACGCGCAATCAGCTGCGTGACCTGGCTGCCAAAGTCGATGATAAGGATTGTGTCGGGATGTGCCGTAATACTCATGTGCAGCATCTATTTAAAAAGTGGCCGGGATGCAATGCCTATATGGGGTATGGACGAGATGCTCAACAAGTGTGTTGCGAAAAAGGGGCTTATACTGACACACCATTGTCAGGAGGAGATGAGGCCATCCGCAATCGCAGCTTCCAGTCGCTCGACCGCATCGGCCAGTTTTTCATCTATAACGTGCAGATACTGCGTCCAGTCGCCGACATGCTGCAACTCGCTTGCGCCATCGGAGATACCTCTAAGCCCGAAAAGAGGGACACTTGCGAGTTGGCAGGCTCGCAGGCAGGCGTAAGTCTCCATATCGACCATATCTGCATCAATTGCCGAATAAATATCGCCAGAAATAATGTTTGCGCCGGTTGAAAGCGATGCAGCAGGGATTTCGGGCACGCAGATCGAAAGTTCAACCACCGTGGGGAGATCAAGAAAGGGTGTCGCCCCCTTTTCAAATCCAAGCGGGGAGGCATCCATATCGCGATAAGATACGGAAGATACCTGAAATACTTCCGCCTGGGCTAATTTGGCTGATCCCGCCGAACCCAGGGAGACCACGAGGTCGGGCTTTTTGCCTGCGTGAATCAAGCTGCCGAGAGCATATGCGAGATTGGCCGCCGCTTCGACTGGCCCTACCCCGATCATGACCGGCGTGAAGAGCTTCGCCAGGTGCCGTCCATATTCGGCATCCGCTGCCATAACGTAGAGCAGGTGCTTTCCGGCGACGGTCTTTATCATCCCTGCAAGCCTTTTCTATCCTGCACTACCATCATGGTCCCGGTCATCGTCGCGATGAGACGCACTTCCGTGTCGGTGACGGCAAATGCCTGGCCATCGCTGACCATGATCGTCCGACCGGGTTTGGTCACCTCGCCACGGAACAGAAAGCGTTCGCCCTTGCCCGGAGCAAGCAGATTCACCTTGAATTCAATGGTCAGCACCGCCGCATCGGACGGCATCAGCGTAAGTGCCGCGTAGCCACAGGCGGAATCGAGCGCAGCCGAAATCATGCCTGCGTGGAGAATGCCGTGCTGTTGCGTCAGTTCTTCCCGGAACGGCATCTCGATTTCGACAATACCGGGCTCACACCGTGCCAGCTCAGCACCAATCAGCTTCATCGCAGCCTGCCGCCCGAAACTTTCCTCCACGCGTTCCTTGAAATCCGGTTCCGCTACACGGTGTGCTGACATCGGCTCGGTTCCCCGTTCCATTCGTTTGCTTTTACACATTGTCCGGCCCAAACCGCTTCGCACTTTTGCCGGGAATGCTCTAGTTCGACCTTTGCAGAATGCTCACATAAAAACCGTCAGTGTCAGTAGACAATGGCGAAAATACCGCGCCGTGCTTAGGGAATACCGGCTTGGTGTCATCGGCATCTGCAACAACTGCGTCCCACAAAGGCTGCGGGGCGACTTCCGTAAACTCAGCATTATCGCGAAGAAACTGCGCCACTTGCCGGGTATTTTCTTCAGCAAAGAGCGAGCAGGTGACATAAGCAAGCCGTCCTCCCTGCTTCACATAGTGCTTGGCCGATTCCAGCACTTCCCTCTGATCCTGAACGCGCCGCTCAAGCTGCTGCTCGTTCAGCCGCCATTTTGCATCGGGACGGCGGCGCCATGTGCCGGAGCCGGTGCAGGGCGCATCGGTCAGCACCAGATCCATCTGCCCTGTGAGCGGGTCGAGCGCGTCGAGATTTCCATGCACCTGTGTATTGCGAACCCCTGCACGCTGCAGTCGTTCGTGCATGGGTGAAAGCCGCGCCCGTTCGGCGTCGTAGGCGTGAATTTGACCGCTGTTTTGCATCGCTGCCGCCAGAGCCAAAGTCTTGCCCCCGGCCCCGGCACAGTAATCCAGTACCTGCTGACCGGGTTTCGCGCCGGCAAAAAGCGCGGCAAGCTGTGATCCGAGGTCCTGCACCTCGAACCAGCCGTCGAGAAAGGCCTGCTCGCCCTGTACATTCGGATGGCGACCAAGCGCTTCGATCGGCGGTATGCGCAAGGCTTGTGCAAGGAATGGGACCGGTGCAGCGCCGGCCTTTTCCAATGCCGCAAGCGTTTGCTCAGGCTTGGCCTTCAAACTGTTTACACGCAGATCGACGGGTGGCCGCGTTGCCAGTGCCCTGCCCTCGTCCACCCAGCGCGGACCAAAAAGCTCCTCAAACGAGGAGGCACACCATTCCGGTATGTCTGCTTGGACGTGCGAGGGCGCTTCGGCTATATCCCGGCTTTCCCAGGCAACACGGCGCGGCTGTTCCAGCGTTTCAGGCGCGAACTTGTCGCCATCGAGGACCGTATCGATGGCCGCGATATCCATGCCGCCATCGGCCAGCAAGGCGCCGAATGCGAGCGCGCGCGCGTCATCGGCATCCATTCGCCACGCAATGGACAGTTTGCGGCGCAGCGCGTCATAGACGATATTGCCGATCACAGCGCGGTCGCCTGCGCCTGCGAAACGATGGGAAGCGCCCCAATCCTTCAGCACATCAGAAGCCGGGCGCGTGCCCGCTTCGATCTGATCCAATACCTCGATAGCCGCCTGCAGGCGTCCGCCAAGCCGCATTGTGTCTCCTTCTCGAATGCCTGCTCGGGCATAGCCTTCCTTGCAGGGAAAAGGCAATCGGCAAATCAAAACAAAAAAGCCG
>Ga0180216_1003853_pt1 | contig 11622 bp, 12 predicted proteins | sample eDN3rd37CBELigMG_FD_128879 | JGI IMG/M metagenome (GOLD analysis project Ga0180216, IMG submission 128879) | Enriched Miracle-Growth compost microbial communities from Emeryville, California, USA - eDNA 3rd pass 37_C BE-Lig MG (version 2)... ...
CCCGGCATAAACCGAGGGGGCGGTAGCGGCCGACGCAGGCTGCTGCTCCGTTTCCGGCCGGCGGAACTGCGGCACCTGGGTATCCAGAGGATGCTCGGCAAGGGTTTCCCGGGGATGAGCGAGGGAACCGGAGCCGCGGGTTGTGCTGGTTCGTGCCCTTTCCGCCAGGACGGCCTCAACATCACGGCTGACGATTCGCCCATCCGGGCCTGACCCCGGCAAACTATGAAGATCGATGGAATAGGCGTGCGTCAGCTTGCGGGCGCGCGGGGAAGCCAGAACGCCCGATTCCGGATTATGGTTTGTGCGTGGGGACGGGGCTTTCGCGAACGGCTGCCAGATATCCGCGTCAGAAGCTCCTGCCGCAGATGTGACCTCATCGTCGGGTGTGAGCAGTGCAATGGCGGTGTTGGGAGGTATGGACCAGGTGTTCTCGGGAATGAGGATGCGCTCGATGCGGCCGGTAAACGTTGATTCGACCTCGATCGTCGTTGGTCCGCTGGCTATCTCGGCGATCACATCGCCGACAGCGACCTGCTGGCCGACTGCAACCCGCCAGCGCACGAGGCGGGCCGGAGGCGTTGTTGGTGGCAATGCCGGCAGCAGGATTTGAATCGCCATCGTTATCCCTGCTCTGGTGCTGGCGTCGTCAGTGCTCCGTGCGGCCTCTGATGCGGCCCGATGTGCCGGACTGCTCGGCGCGCACATTGCGGTCGAAAGCGTCCTGCATCCGAGACAGGGCGTCAGAGCGGTTCATCTGACCGTCAAGTTCAACAGCGTTGGCAACATGCTGTGCAACGTCGGCCAACAGGCGGCCCCATTCAGATACGTCGTCGTGAAACGTCTCTGGATCGAAAATCACGTGCAAGGCGCCGTCGGCGACCCAGGCACGCAGAACTTCGATGGCTTCGTCCGCCTCGAGCACTCCGTCGGGGAGGTCCAGCTCTTCCGGCAGATCGTCGTCGAATTCCAATTCAGGCACTCCTTCGTGGCGTTGCTACGCGGCCTTGCATGGCAGGCCATTCAAACGTAACAGACCTGCCGCCCGGCTGCGACCAGCTGATTGGCAATGCCTAGCCTGCTTTCGGGCTTTTCACTAGAGCGGGTGACCTTATGTGCCGGATGCGTGCGGTTGAGCTGTTGATCATCGCCCAGCACCAACGTTTGCGGGTGTCTCCTAACCCGGCGGCATCATGAACGGGGGCAGTTCAGCCTTGCTGTCCGGAGCCTGTCCGGTTCAACGTGTGGCTGACCTGTCAGGGCTGCACGACAAGGGTATCGGCGGGATAGGCGTAGCCCAGCACATCGCGGGCGATCTCTTCGACAAGATCGGGGTGCGGCGGATTTTGATTGAGGAGAGCGACGTCGCGAGCGAGTTCCGACCTCACGGCCTCGAGGCTCCTGATCTCGAACTCCAGCAGAGTAGAGCGATCGAGCAACTGGGAGCGTGCCTCGAGGCCGTGCCGGCCATGGATCGCATGGTGGGCGAAATAGGCTGTCAAACTGAGGCAGGCAAGCAGAACAAAGACCTGCGACAGCCTAGGCCGCCTTACTGAAATGGTGCGACGCGACACTCGTTCGAACTCACAATACGCAATAAAAAGAGTTGGAGTGGGAACACCCCCAGATATAGGCCGCGCCTTGTTAAGATGCGGTGAACACTAATAGAAAACTTTTACAGATAGCTCGTCTGGTGCTGCTGTGGAGGAGTTTACGCTAGCCAGGTGCCAACGCCGAGGTCCCAAGAAAAACCCCGCGCCGCAGGTCTGCGGGCGGGGTTTGATCAAATCCAAGTTGCATCAGCCTGTCAGGCGCGACGGCGCTCCGAGCGAATTACGGCACGGCCGGCATATTGGGCAATCCCGCCCAGTTCACCCTCGATGCGGATCAGCTGATTATACTTCGCCAGCCGATCGGAGCGGCTCAGCGAACCCGTCTTGATCTGACCGGCGTTGGTGGCGACGGCGAGATCGGCAATCGTCGAATCTTCGGTTTCGCCTGAGCGATGAGAGATCACAGCGGTATAGCCCGCGCGCTGTGCCATGGCGACGGCATCGAGCGTCTCCGTGAGCGAACCGATCTGGTTGACCTTCACCAGGATTGAGTTGGCGATACCCTTCTCAATGCCTTGTGCCAGCCGTTCGGTGTTGGTGACAAAGAGGTCGTCGCCGACGAGCTGACAGCGCCCTCCGATCGATTCGGTCAAGGCCAGCCAGCCCTCCCAGTCATCCTCGTCCATCCCGTCCTCGATGGAGATGATGGGATAGCGGTTGACCAGATCCTCAAGATACCGGGCCATGCCTTCGGAATCGAGCGTCTTGCCTTCGCCCGCGAGCATGTACTTGCCGTCCTTATAGAATTCGGTCGCGGCGCAATCGAGGGCCAGCATGACATCATCGCCCGGCTTGTATCCGGCAGCCTCGATGGCCTTCATGATAAAGGTCAGGGCCTCATCTGCGGACTTGAGACCCGGTGCGAAGCCGCCTTCGTCGCCCACATTGGTATTATGACCCGCGGCGCTCAGGCTCTTCTTCAGCGCGTGGAAGATCTCGGCGCCGGTGCGGATGGCGTCCGCGCAACTCGGTGCGCTGACCGGCATGATCATGAATTCCTGGATGTCGATGGGATTATCGGCATGGGCGCCGCCGTTGACGATGTTCATCATCGGGACAGGCAGGACATGTGCCGAGACGCCGCCGATGTAACGGTAGAGCGGCAGCTGGGCCGATTGGGCTGCGGCCTTGGCGGCGGCCAGGGATACACCAAGGATGGCGTTGGCTCCGAGCCTGCTCTTGTTGCGCGTGCCATCAAGGGCGATGAGGGCTTCGTCCAGACCGCGCTGGTCCTCTGCGTCCATGCCAGCAAGCGCATCGAAAATTTCGCCATTTACAGCATCGACAGCCTTCGTGACGCCTTTACCATTGTAGCGCGCTGCATCGCCGTCGCGCAGTTCCATGGCTTCATGTGCCCCTGTCGAGGCGCCGGAGGGAACTGCAGCGCGACCCATCACGCCATCTTCAAGGACGACGTCCACCTCAACCGTGGGATTGCCGCGGCTGTCGAGGATTTCGCGACCAATGATGTCGATGATTGCCGTCATTCTAGCTCCTTGATCGCCGGCATGGCGATGAGTCTTCTCGGGCGGGATATATCGCCAAAGCTACAGTTTGGACCGAACGAAGCGTTCGGCGGCCCTTCTTAGCCGAGGCAGGATGAATCTTGCTAGGGATTTGTGCAGCGCCGCAGCACCCGTCTCACAGGTGCCGGACGCGGTTCAACCGGCCGTGCCCGGATCTACTGCAGGAAACGGGCGGCAGGCAAGCGGTTGTAGCGCAGACGCCACACGCTGTGAAGCTAGTACATCAAGGCATTCTTGATGTCTAACGAATCGCCTAAGTGTTTCTAAGGGAGCCGGTCACCGTGCGCGTCGCAATTTTTCTGACCGGAAGATCATTTTTTTCAAAGTTTAGCTACGCTCCGTACGGGGAACCCCATTATGACCCACAATCTGAAAATGTCAGCACTCGGCCTGGCTGCCGGTGCCAGCATGTTAATGCTTAATCCATATGTCGCACCTGCTGGCGCTGCTGACCTTGGTGGCGATTGCTGCGCCGATCTGGAAGAGCGTGTCGCTGAACTTGAGGCGACGACCGCTCGCAAGGGCAATCGCAAGGTCAGCCTCGAAGTTTACGGGCAGGTCACCACCGCCGTGATGTGGTGGGATACTGCGGGTGAAAGCAACGTCTACGTTGTTGATCCGCAGACTTCGAATACGCGTTTCGGTATGCGAGGCAAAGCTGCGATCAACTCTGACCTGGAAGCTGGCTATCAGCTCGAGCTGGCCTGGCAAACGGCGGACGCCACCCGGGTCACACGCGACAGCGACGAGGGCGAGGACGTCCCGGAGTTCCGTCAGGCGCACTGGTACATCCTCAGCAAGACCTGGGGACAGGTTCGCGTCGGATTCGCGGATACGGCGAACTCGGGCATTGCCGAAATAGACCTTTCGAACGCCAGTATCGCCGACGCCATGTCCTCGTCGCAGGCGGGCCTTGCGATCATAGGCAATTCCATCGCCGATGGCGGACTTGGCGGGCCTAGACTGGACAACTTCGAGTTCAACCGGAAGAACATCGTTCGTTACGATACGCCAACGTTCGACGGCTTCGTCGCAACGGTTGCGTGGGGTGAAGACGATATCTGGGACGTTGCCCTGCGCTATGCTGGTGAGTTCGGCGGGTTCAAGATCGCGGCCGGCATTGCCTATGGCGAGGATACAGACCGTAATAACGGCGGCGGCGGTTTTGCGGATCCGGTGCAGAGAATTCTCAACGGCGGTGTGTCGGTCCTTCATGTGACCACGGGTCTGTTCGTTTCGGCAAGTGCCGGTGAGCGCGACGCAGCCGACTTCAGAAGCACGGAATCGTTCTGGTTCGTCAGCAGCGGTATCGAGCGGAAGTGGTTTACTATCGGCGCCACCACGCTTTTCGGCATGGGCGGCGAATATGAGGATCGCCTGGATCGTAGCGCCCACTACTGGGGCCTCGGTGCAGTTCAGAAAATCGACGCGGCGGCAATGGATCTCTACATCAGCTATCGTCACTACGACCTGGACGGTGGTGTTGCCGGTCCGGTGCTTGACGATGAGTTCGACACCGTTGTAGCCGGTGCTCGCATCAAATTCTGAACCAGACTGTCCAGGAATCCCCCGAATTTTACTGAAGGGCTGCTGGTGCAGCCCTTTTTCTTGCGGTTGACCGCTTGCGTCGTCTTAATGACAGCAACGCTGGCAGGGAGCCGGGGGGCATCGTTGCAATCCTAGCGGGGCATCATGCTTGAAAGTGCTCTTGTTCTGTTTTCCGGCGGGCAGGATTCCACCGTATGTCTTGCTTCGGCGCTGGAACGTTTCCGGCATGTCGAAACGATCGGCTTCGACTACGGCCAGCGTCATTCACTGGAGATGGATGCACGGCTGACCGTCCGGAAAAACCTCATCCGCATCAAGGATAGCTGGGCAGGACGGCTTGGCCCCGACCATGTGATGGAGTTGACCGAGTTTGCCAGGGTCAGCGACACGGCCCTGACGCGCGAGCGCGAGATTGAATTTTCAGAATCCGGTCTGCCTTCGACGTTCGTACCCGGACGCAACCTGTTGTTCTTCACGTATGCGGCGGCCGTTGCCTATCGCCGTGGAATTGAAGTGCTTGTCGGCGGAATGTGTGAGACCGATTTCTCCGGATACCCCGATTGCCGCTTCGAGACTCTGAGCGCCCTGGAGACGGCGATTTCATTGGGAATGGGGAAAACCTTCAAGATTGATACGCCATTGATGTTCGTAGACAAGGCCGGAACGTGGGTGATGGCCGAGAACCTTGGGGGGCAGCCCCTGGTCGATCTCATCGTCGAAGACACGCACACCTGTTATCTTGGAGTTCGCGGACGGCGGCATGACTGGGGTTATGGCTGTAATCATTGCCCGGCCTGTCAGCTGCGCCGCAAGGGATGGGAACGATGGCAAGCCGCAAAGAGCTGATCCGCGCGATTGATTTCGTCCTTTCGGGGGAGAGCGACAAGGCGCTCGCGATCGTCGAGAAGAACGAAACCGATGCGACGGCCTGCTACATCCATGCCGTGCTGCTCCGGCTCAACGGCGACAAGGAGAGCGCGAAGTACTGGTATGGTCGCGCCGGTCATCAAGAATGGCCACGTTCAGACCCCGAAGGACAGCTTCTGCGCTTGCGGGATACTCTCCTGTTCCAGCCTTGATTCTGTGGTGGGACGGAGCGCGGACTTGACACAGCGGCTGCGGCTGGCAAGTGGTTGCGGCATGTATCACATCAAGGAAATATTCCTGACCCTGCAGGGCGAAGGTGCCAACGCAGGCCGGGCCGCGGTTTTCTGCCGGTTTTCGGGCTGCAATCTGTGGTCAGGGCGTGAAAGCGACCGCGCGACGGCTGAATGCCGGTTCTGCGACACTGACTTCGTCGGTGTCGACGGTGTCGGCGGCGGCCGTTTCATGACGGCCCGGGAGCTGGCGGATGCCGTCCTGGCCCACTGGGAGGGCGGCGAGGACAGGCGTCTTGTTGTTCTCACCGGTGGCGAGCCGATGCTGCAGGTCGATGCCGCCTTGATTGATGCATTGCATCAGCATGGCTTTGAAATTGCCATAGAGACGAACGGCACACTCGAGGTGCCGGATAGCATTGACTGGATCTGCGTCAGCCCGAAGGCTGGCACCGAATTGCGCCAGACGTATGGGCACGAGCTCAAGGTGGTCTTCCCGCAGGCCGGTCTCGAGCTGGATAGTCTGAAGAACCTAAGGTTCGCGCACAGGTTCGTTCAACCCATGGACGGGCCCGATGTCGCGGCCAATACCGCCGCAGCGGTGGCTTACTGCCGGACGCATCCTGAATGGCGGTTATCGCTGCAGACGCACAAACTCATCGGTATCGCCTAGTTCTGCCGGCAGCTGAAGCTGGCAATTGCGATGCGAAAATCTAGAGACGGCCTATGCGAATTTACAAGGACTTCAATTTCGAGGCAGCGCACTTCCTGCCGAGCGCACCACAGGGTCACCCGAACTCGCGCGTTCACGGGCATTCATTCCGCGCCCGGATCTGGGTTGAGGGCGAGCCTGATCCTGAGAGCGGACTGGTGTTCCATTTCGACGATCTGATGGCTGCGATCGCGGAAACGCGCGATGCGCTCGATCATCGTTTGCTGAATGAAGTGCCAGGACTGGAAGCGCCAACTGTTGAGCGCATAACCATGTGGATCTGGAACGCCCTCGCAAACAAGGTCCCGGGGTTGGCCCGGGTAGAGGTCGCTCGCGATTCCTGCAACGAAGGCTGCGTTTATGATGGACCCGCGAGGCAGATGGCGGCGGAGTAGAACCATGAAAGATCGCAAACCGGATGTCACTCTGCTTGGGGCCGTTGTCGGCCTGCCACAAAGCCCGGAGGAAGCGGTGCTGGAGCGAGTACCCAATCCCCATCCGGACACGCATTATGTGGCACGGTTCACGGCTCCGGAATTCACGTCCATATGTCCCGTGACGGGGCAGCCGGATTTCGCGCATCTGGTGATCGATTATGTCCCGAACCAGTGGCTCGTCGAATCCAAGGCTCTGAAGCTTTATCTTTCATCGTTCCGCAATCACGGCGCGTTTCACGAAGATTGTACAGTGGCCATCGGCAAGCGTATCGTCGAATGCATCGAGCCGCATTACCTGAGGATCGGGGGGTACTGGTATCCGCGCGGCGGCATTCCGATCGATGTGTTCTGGCAGGTTGGCGAGTGCCCGGCGGATGTGTGGCTCCCGGATCAAGGGGTCGCTCCCTACCGCGGACGCGGATAGGCAGCATACGCCCTTATTGCGCCCGAATTCACCGATTTAAGTCTCCCGAACAGCTGTGGGACAGACTGCCATTACGTCGCCGACCGAATATTTTTACAAACGGACGACGGATTCTGTTGGTTGGACCGTTATCCCCCCATAACGCCGGGAAATCGTAAGAGGAGACTGACATGTACAAAAAACTACTCGCAGCCGCTTTCGGCCTGCTTGCACTCGGGGTTGTTGCAGGCACTGGAAACGCCGCGCCACTCACCGGAGCCACGAACGGCCTGCTAGCTGCGAAGGCTGAAACAAGTAACGTCATTCAGGTTCATGGCCGCCACAGCTCCTGCAGGCGCGATCGCTTCGGATGGCATCGCTCCCCTCGCCATGGCGTGCGGACGTTCTGCCGCCCCGGTAAGCGCTGGCATCGTCGTCACTACCACAAGCATCATCACCACCACCGTCATCACCGTCGCCATCACCACCATCACTGATGGTGAGCGGTCGGTAAAAAGGAGGCCCGGCGCATCTGCCGGGCCTTCTTTCGTTCAGTCTGCCTTGCCTCTTCAATCCGCGGTCGGAGCGGCCTCGAGCTTGCGCCGCAGATCCGGCGGAACAGCTTCCTGCTTGAGCTGCGCCAATGCTTCAGTCAAAGGCAGGACCTGTTGCGCCTGGCTGCCGAGTCTGCGTATCGAGACCTTGGCTTCCTCAGCCTCGCGTTTTCCGACGACAAGGATGACGGGAATTTTCTGCAACGAGTGTTCGCGGACCTTGAAGTTGATCTTCTCGTTGCGCGTATCGATTTCGGCGCGCAGGCCCGCAGCCTGCAACTGAGCAAGCACTTCTTCCGCGTAGTCGTTGGCCTCCGAGACGATGCTTGCGACCACGATCTGAACCGGCGCCAGCCATAGCGGGAAGTGGCCCGCATAGTTCTCGATCAGGATGCCAGTGAAGCGTTCCAGCGAGCCGAACATGGCCCGGTGGATCATCACAGGCGTCTTCTTTTCGCTGTTGGCGTCGATGTAGAAGGCGCCCAGACGGCTTGCCAGGTTGAAATCGACCTGGGTGGTGCCGCACTGCCAATCCCGGCCGATCGCGTCACGGAGGACGTATTCGAACTTTGGTCCGTAGAACGCGCCCTCGCCCGGATTTATGCTCGTCTTGATGCGGCCCTGGCCTTCACGCTCAATTCGGTCAAGGACCTGCGACATGACGGCTTCGGCGCGGTCCCACAGGGCGTCGTCGCCAACGCGCTTTTCCGGGCGCGTGGACAGTTTGACCACGATTTCCTTGAAGCCGAAATCCTCATAGATGGACAGCATCAACTCGTTGATCTTGAGGCATTCCTCTTCGAGCTGATCCTCGCTGATGAAAATATGCGCATCGTCCTGGGTGAAGTGGCGAACGCGCATCAAACCGTGCAGGGCACCCGATGGTTCATAACGATGGACCTTGCCGAACTCGGCGATCTTGACGGGAAGGTCGCGATAGCTCTTTAGGCCATGCTTGAAGATCTGCACGTGGCCCGGGCAGTTCATCGGCTTGCAGCAGAACACGCGCTCGTCGGGCAAAACAGTGGTGAACATGTTTTCCCCGTAGTTCTCCCAGTGACCGGACAGCTCCCAGAAGTGCTTCTCCATCATGTCGGGTGAATTGACCTCGACATAACCGGCCTCGATCTGGCGCCGGCGCATGTAGGCGATGAGTGTCTGGAACAGCGACCACCCCTTTGGGTGCCAGAATACCGAACCGGGCGCCTCTTCCTGGAAGTGGAACAGGTCCATTTCGCGGCCGAGCCTGCGATGGTCGCGCTTCTCCGCCTCCTCGAGCATGTGGAGGTAGTCGGCGAGGTCCTTGTCGCTTGCCCATGCCGTTCCGTAGATGCGTTGCAGCATCGGATTATTGGAGTCACCGCGCCAGTAGGCGCCCGCGACCTTCATGAGCTTGAACGATTTGCCGATCTGGCCCGTTGAAGCCATGTGCGGTCCGCGGCACAGGTCCAGCCACTCGCCCTGACGATAGATCTTGATGTCCTGGTCCTCAGGGATCGCATCGACCAGTTCTACCTTGTAGGTCTCACCCTTCTTGCGGAAATACTCCTTGGCCTGATCGCGAGCCCAGATCTCCTTGGTGAAAGGAGCGTTGCGCGCGATGATCTCGTGCATCCTGGCTTCGATCTTGGCCAGATCCTCAGGGTGGAACGGCTCTTCCTTGGCGAAGTCATAATAAAAGCCGTTACTGATGACCGGGCCGATCGTGACCTGGGTACCAGGGTAGAGTTCCTGCACCGCTTCAGCCATGACATGCGCGGCGTCGTGGCGGATGAGTTCGAGCGCCTCCGGATCAGTACGGGTGATTATGCGGACGTGTGCGTCGGCTTCGATCGGATCAGACAGATCGCTCAGCACGCCGTCGCGGACGATGGCGACCGCCTTCTTGGCCAGTGATTTGGAAATGGCTTCGGCGAGTTCGGCACCCGTGATGCCCTTGGCATAGGTGCGCGCTGCGCCGTCTGGAAATGTCAGGGTAATTTCGGCCATTCTGGCCCTTCCTCTCAATCGCTGCATACCGAGCAGGTAAGACGGTTGGACGTGGTTACATCGCGAGCCGAATTCAACTGCTGCGAAAGGCAGCTTGTGCGCATTTGCGGCGGGTCATGTCAAGGTCACAGCCGGATAATCGAGATGTAAGGCGCTTTGCGCGTGAACCCGATCGGAGCTCGCGTAAGGCGGATCTGACCGCGTTCGGCTACAGGGTTCGCCAGAGATGTAGCGCGGCGTTTTCCTGCTGCAATCATGGAAACTCCTTCCGCCTGCCACACTTTCTCCTTGTCTGTGCCGAAAAACCGCCTTTTGCCTGTCGGCACCTAGGTTGCAGAAAGCAAAGGCTTTCAGTCGCTTGCTACGTGACCGTCAGGGTCACAGGCGCGACTTCAGCGGAACAGGGGATCCGCGGTTCCGTTTGGCGTACAGGGGCGCGCTGGTAAAAGATGGGCAGCAGTTCCTTTCGGCTCAGCGATCGGAAATCCTTGACACGGCTCTACCCGCTGCCCGCCTGGCGTCAGGCCATGAGAGCAGCGTTCGCGCTTGTGTTTGTCCTCTGTGCGGTTCCGGCCGAAGCACAGTCGCAATCAGGCGGCGAGAGTACACGGCAGGGCCGGGCGGCCAGCATCAGCAGCGAAGTCTACGTTGCTCCAGAACTTAAGGCTGCCAATACTACGAAGGCGGAGCGTCAGGCGCTTACCCTGCTCGCCGGTGCGCCTGAAAGCACCGCCCTGCAAGTGGCGCAGGACCTCGCCATCGTTCTCGGTTCCTCCGAAAGCGTCCGGCTCGTACCCGTGGTTGGGCGCGAAGGACCTCAGAACCTTCTCGACCTCCTCTACCTTCCCGGTATTGATCTGGCGATTACGCAGACCGATGTGCTGGCCGCCGTTTCACGCGGTGAACTGGCAAGCGTCAAGGCAGAACAGATTGCCTACATCGCGAAGCTCTACAATTCCGAGCTGCACGTCATTGCACACGAAGGCACCGGAACACTGGCCGAGCTTGCGGGCAAAAAGGTCAACTTCGGTGAGCCGGGCAGCGGCTCACAGTACACAGCCCGTCGGGTTCTCCGTGCTCTCGGCATCAAGGTGCAGGAGGTGAACCTCAGTCACGCCGATGCGATGGTGCAGCTCAGGCGCGGTGAGATCGCCGCGACCGTCTTCATCGGCGGTAAACCCTCGCCAGAGGCTGCCGCATTATCGGCGGCGGGCAAGTTGCGCCTGGTGCCGGTTGCGTATGTCCCAGGCCTGGAAGCCGATTACCTTCCGGCCAGGATCACCCATGCCGATTATCCAGAGCTGATCGGCGAAGGTCATAGCATCGACACGATCGCAGTGGGTACTGTGCTGGTGCTATTTAACTGGCCTCACGGAGATGAGCGTTATGAGCGCTCGCTGCTCTTCGTCGAGAGCTTCTTCGGGCGGCTCGAAGCTCTTCGCAGGTCAGCCCGGCATGGAAAATGGCGGGAGATGAATGTGCCGGCGCCAGTACCCGGTATCTCGCAGTTCGCGCCGGCGAGGGATTGGATCGACAGAGAACGCAAGGCATTGGCTAGCGATGCCATGGGGAAGGAGAAGCCGTCTTTTGGGGAATAGGCAGGTGGCATGGCCAGGGGGCCAACCGCCACGTTCAAAGTCAGTTGCGTAATTCCGGACAATGTCGTCCGGCCGTCCTGAGTATGTGACGGGGGTAAGTAAGTAGGGGTGTGCCATGAGTTATTCATCTGGGAGATCTGACGAC
>Ga0180216_1003854_pt1 | contig 11621 bp, 13 predicted proteins | sample eDN3rd37CBELigMG_FD_128879 | JGI IMG/M metagenome (GOLD analysis project Ga0180216, IMG submission 128879) | Enriched Miracle-Growth compost microbial communities from Emeryville, California, USA - eDNA 3rd pass 37_C BE-Lig MG (version 2)... ...
CGCCCGCCGTCTGCCTCCCTCCCCGTCTACCGTCTGCCGTACGCCGCCCTCCCCGTCCGCCGCCCGCCGTCCACCGCCCGCCGTCCACGCCCGCCGTCTGCCTCCCTCCCCGCCCGCCGTCCACGCTCGCCGTCCACGCCCGCCGCCCGCCGTCTCCCTCCCTCCTCCCTCCCCGCACGCCGTCTGCCGTCCGCCGTCTGCGGCGTGCGTGTGCGTGTGCCGCGCACTTGGCAGACACGCGAGACGACGCGACGCCGACGACGAGGAAAGAGACGGGGGGAGGAAGGAGGGAGGAGGAAGCAGGGAGGAGGGAGGAAGCAGGGAGGAGGAGGGAGGAGGACGCAGGAGGAGGGAGCAGGACGCAGAGAAGACGAAGAGCGTAGTTGACGACGTGGGCGACGACGACGAGGACGGCGACGACGACGACGACGAGGACGACGACGACGACGACGACGACGGCGCCCGTGACGCACGCGCGGCGTACGAGGCGCCTGCCGCGCGCCCGGACGTTGGTGGCCCGCGAGAGCGTCCGACAGGCGTCCACGCCGCCCGATCGCACGTCGACGACCTTCGCCGCCGGTCTACGCACGCCACCGCCAGCGCCGCCAGAGCGCTGCCGACGCCGCCGACGCCAACGCCCGCGCCCCTGCCACGGCACCGCCGCAGCGATCGACGTGGCGCGCACGCGGCCGCCCGTCTCGCTGACGTGCAAACCCCCACCACCACCACCACCACCACCCCACCCATCCACCGGCCCACCGCCGGTGCCGGCCGGCCCACCGGCGAGACCGCCAGAGCACGGTCGCCGCCGCCGGCCGCCCGCCGGCCACCCGCCTTGTGCAGGTACGCGCGCCGCCGTCGCCCGCCACGACGCGGCCTGGCGGTCCGCTCACACCGGCCCCCCGGCCGACCTGGACGCGGACCACTCCCACCCGCCTCCGCAAGCCATGGCGGGCGCGCACCCGATCGAGCTGGAGAGCTTCACGACGAGCAGCGCGGCGCTGGTGCCGCCGTCGGCGACCGCGTCGACGGACCCGCTGACCAAGGGCAACGCGGGCCGCCGCGCCTCCAAGGCGTACGAGGACCCCTACGGCCTCGTGGACGCGGCGCCCAGGGCGGACACCCGCGTGCGCGAGAGCAACGCCGTCGTCCTCTGGTTCCGCCAGCTCGGCGTCATGCTCCGCAACAACTTTACCCTCACCGTACGCGCGGCGCCGCGCCGCCGCCGGCGGATGGCCGGCCCCCCGCGTGCCTCGCTGAGCCGCACGGCGCCCCACCCTCCTTGACTCGCCGCCCTCCCTGCCCGCAGTTCCTGCGGTACTACCGCTCGACGCTGCTGCAAATCATCGCGCCCTTCTTCTTCATGCTCCTCCTCTTTATCATCCAGCAGGCAGCCAAGATCCGCGACATTGTCCCGGAGCCGCACCCGGCGCCGTACCCGCTCCCGGGCATCGCGCCCTGCAAGGTCCGCGGCGCCGCATGCGGGTGCGCACCGGGCGCGGCCTCCGACCCCTAACGGGGTGGCTTGCGCGGCCGCCGTTGCCCCCCGCGCCCCGTCTTCAGGGCAACGGGCGCGACCCGGTGTGCATCAACGCCATGTTCACGCCGGACGACGCCGACGCGCGCGCCATCATGGGCCTCCTCGCGGCCAAGAACTTTGAGCGCACGGGCGTCGCCTTCCAGCTCGAGCCGCCGCTGACCGCGCTGGAGGTGCCGACGCGCCCGCTGGGCTTTGTGCCGGTGCCCTCCGAGGCGTTCATCTACGACTACGTCGTCGCCCATCCCAACGTGACCGAGTTTGGTACGCGCGCCGCCGCGCCGCCGCCTCGCGCCTCGGCGCGCTTGCGGCGGGACCGACGCCCCCCTAACTCGGCGCGGGCTCGCGCGAGGCCCGGCGGTCTCATTCGCAGGCGTGGCGTTCACGCGCACGGACAACACGTTCGCGTACACGCTCTGGTACAACGCGAGCCAGACGTTCAACGAGACGCAGGACGTCAGCGAGATCTACGGCATCCCGCTCCTCTCCTTTGTGCGCGGGCTCGACGAGGCCATCGCGTCGTACGCCGCCAACGCCTCCATCGACATGGACGTCCAGCTCAAGGACTGGCCCATCATCCCCGTGCCCGGTGCGCGCCCGCCCCACGGCGCGGTCCGCTGCGTGCGCGCTGTAGCGGCTGACCGGTGCCGCAACTGCCGCACCCCCCTTCCCGGCGGTGCCGCCTGCCCACGGCAGGCGAGAGCGAGGCGATGATCCAGCTGGCCGGCCCGAGCTTCTTCTTTGGCTGCGCGATGGTCAACTTTCTGATGATCCTCAACACCATCGTGGGCGAGAAGGAGTACCGCCTGCGCCACGGCATGCAGATGATGGGCCTCAAGTCGTCCGTGTACTGGGTGAGCTGGTTCCTCGTCAACGTGGTGATCGTCTTCTTCAGCGCGCTGCTCGAGGTCACCTTTGGCGTCGCGTTCGGCTTCAACGTCTTCACCAACGCGTCGTTCTTTGTGCTCTTCCTGCTCTTCTTCCTCTTTGGCCTGGCGATGATCACGATGGCCTTCTTCGTCACGACGCTCGTGCGCAAGGTCAAGGCGGCCGTCGCCGTCGGCATGCTCATCCTCGTGATCGGCCTCGTCTTCCAGATCGCCATGTTCACGTCCACCTTCACCACCTACATCTGGTGGAGCGACTCGACCGACAAGGCCGGCTGGATCGTGCTCATGTTCCTGCCCTTCTTCAACTTTGGCAAGGTCTACGTCGACGTCGCCATCAGCGCCGCGGGCGTGTACAACTTTGCCACCGGCCTCGTGGAGCTGGGCCCCGGTACGCGCCGCGCCGCCTGCGCACACGCGCGGCCAGCCGCCCCGCCGCCCGCGGCTGACGCCGCCTTGGGCGCCCCTACCGCGCGCCGCCGACTTGCCCCGCGCGCGCGCGAGCAGGATTTGCCTGGGACGACCTGTACCACCCGATCCCGCCGGACCTGCGGCCGCCCGGCAGCTACACCTTCCCGCCGCCGGTGCAGGGCTTGTACTTTCTGCTGATGGACGTGGCCTTCTACGCGCTCCTCACGTGGTACTTTGACAACGTCATCCCCGACGAGTTTGGCCAGTGCCGCCCGCCGTGGTTCTTCCTCACGCCCGCCTACTGGGGCATCACCGCGTGCCGCGCGCGCGGCGACGACCCGCTCGGCACGTACGCGTACCCGCCCAAGGAGGCCGACGAGGACGACGACGTCTACGCGGAGCGGCAGGCCGCCTGCGACGGCGAGCGCAGCGGCGACGCGGCGATCCGGCTGGTGAACCTGCGCAAGGTGTACAACGACGGCCTCCTGACGGCGAAGCGGCACCGCAAGGTCGCGGTGCACGGCTCGTCGTGGACGCTGCGCGAGGGCCGCCTCCTCGCGCTGCTGGGCCAGAACGGCGCCGGCAAGAGCACGACGATGAACATGCTGTGCGGCTTCACCAAGGCGTCCGCGGGCAACGCGTTCATGTACGGCCGGCCGATCAACACGCACATGGAGGAGCTGCGCGGCATGATGGGCGTGTGCCCGCAGCACGACATCCTCTTCAACGACCTGACCGCCATGGAGCACATCCGCCTCTACTGCGGCATCAAGAACATCGCGCCCGAGGCCATCCCGGTGCTGGCGCGCGAGCGCCTCGAGGCCGTGCGCCTGTGGAAGGTGCGTGACCGCAAGGCCGGCACGTACAGCGGCGGCATGAAGCGCCGGCTCTCCGTGGCGATCAGCACCATCGGCGACCCCAAGATCGTGTTCATGGACGAGCCGACCACGGGCATGGACCCGCTCAACCGGCGGCACGTGTGGGCGTTCATCGAAAAGTTCAAGCGCGGCCGCGTCATCGTCCTCACGACGCACTCGATGGAGGAGGCCGACATCCTCGGCGACCAGATCGCCATCATGGCGCTCGGCAAGCTGCGCGCGATCGGCGCGCCCATCCGCCTCAAGTCCAAGTACGGCGCCGGCTACCGCGTCTCGCTCGTGTGCCGCGAGCCCGACGTGCCGGCGGTCAAGGCCGACGTGCTCGCGCGCCTGCCGGCGCTCCAGCTCGAGGACGACTCGGCGGGCGCGCTCATCTTCCAGGTGCCGGCCGCCGCGATCGGCGAGCTGCCGGACCTCGTCAAGTACCTCGACGGCGGCGGCAACGGCCTCGTCCGCGAGTGGGGCATCTCGCAGACGACCCTGGAGGACGTCTTCCTGCGCATCATCCGCGAGATCAACCCGACCGCCAACGTCGCCGAGCTGCGCCGGCTGCAGTCGGACGGCGCCGCCACCGCCGACGCCGAGTGACCGCGCGCGACGCGGCCCCCTCCGGTTGGTGTAGGGCCCCCCGCCCCCCTCTCATGTGCAATCTGTACAAGATGCGGCAAGATGCGGTGTACATGTCCATACTAGTGTACAATGGCAGAATTGTTACTTCATGCATACACCCTTCACGGCATGCTCCGCGGGGTCGCCTGGTCCAAGCGCCGCTGGGCGGTGGCGGCGGAGCCGCGGCGCGCGGGCGTGTCGCTAAGCCACCGCGTCGCGCAGTCCCAGAGCGGCGCGGGGCACGCCGCCGGCCGCGCGAGCGGCGGCGCCGTGCCGGCCAGCCGGGCCTGCAGCACGGCCGCGGTATCGGGCGCGCCCGCATACGGCACGGCGCCGCCGGCGCAGAGCTCCCAGAGGACCACGCCGAGGCCCCACACGTCGGCGGCCGGCGAGAGCCGGCGGTGCCGCAGCACCTCGGGCGCCGCCCACCGCACCGCGACGCGCGCGTCGGGCGGCAGCGTGACGCTCGCGGTGCGCGGCGGCAGGCGCGCGGCCTGCCCAAAGTCGCCCAGCCGCACGTGCACTCGGGCCCAAGCGTCGGCGCCAGTGGCGACATCGTCGGCGAGGAGCACGTTCCGCGCGGCCACGTCGCCGTGGACGCAGCCGTGGCCGTGGAGGTGCGCCAGCGCCGCGGCCAGCTGCCGCAGCACCGCGTGCACGGTAGCGTGGGCAGCGGCGTCGCCCGCGGCCAGCGGGGCGGCCAGCGTGTGCGCCAGCGCGGCCGCCGTGCCGCCGGCCATCCAGCCGGTGACCAGCAGGCCCGGCCGCGCGTCCAGGAACTCGAGGACGTGCGGGTGCGGCGGCAAGGTGCGTAGGACGGCCGCCTCGTGCTCCAGCTCGGCCAGCGCCGCGGCGGCGTCCGGCCCCGCGCGGACCCACGGCGCGACCTGCTTGGCCGCCACCGGCCGTGCGGCCGACGCATTGCGCCAGCTGCCGCGGTAGACGTGCGCTGCCGCCGTGGTGGCGACGAGCACGGCGTCCGCAATGCCGGCGGCCAGCCGCGCTTCCGCGGCCGCCGCCGCCGCCGCCTGCGCCGCAGCGGCCGCGGGGCCCCTGGCCGCGGCAGCAGCAGCGGTCCCGGGCGCCGCCAGGAGCTCGCGGACGTAGCCGGCGGCGTCCACCCGGCGGGACCGGGCGGGCACGCGCGCCCGCGGCGCCGCCAGCCGCAGGCGCACAGAGTCGTCGTCGTCCGCAGCGGGGACTCGCATGGCCGCGCGTCCATGCAGCCGCCGGCACGAACCTGCAGGACCCCGCGGACCGCCTGCCGGGCACCCAGCCGTCGTGGGCGCGTGAGTGGCGCCCTAGCTTCGGGCCATGCATGCATGCAGGTCACGTACCGTGCGTGCGTGGTGCCGGCGGCGATCGAGATGGATTGATCTGATCTGCATGCAGGAAAGAGACGACCCGCGGCATATACTAGGTCGGTCCATAGGGCCTGCCTACGTGTAGGGGCCCGGTGAAAGACTAGCTGGACTGGAAGTGCACGCATGGTAGGCGGAATTCATTTACAAGGACCCTGCATGCTATGTTGCATGCAAGGCCACGCTTGCATGCTGGAGAGACCCGCCTGCGCATGTATCAACAAGGATTCTTTCATGCAACGGTCTACATACTCGGTTGGCAACGTACGTATCCGTTCCAGACGCGCCATGCAGACGCCCGTGCGGGCTCGATGGCGTACGTGTGCATGCACGCACGCGTGAATGCGTGCGCGGACCGCGTACATCGTGGCCATCCGCCACAAACAAATGGCAGCAGTGAGCGCTAGCTGACCGGACGCTGCTGGTCTGTCAATGGCCAAGTACGTGGACAGCAGATCGGGCGACCACATGCATGCATGCATGCGCACTGGCAGCAAGCTTCGATCGGTCACGCAAGGATCGAGGCCTAGCGCGATCGGGCGCGCGTGCCCCGGCCTTGTGCCACAACGTACGCGTCGCTCAATTGTCCAACACACCGAGCGATCTCGAGCACGCAGAGTGCGCGGACACTCGCCCAAGAGCAACAATAGATAAGGACCCCGAAGCTGCTGGCTACGGCAATCCCGCCCGCCGTGCAGGATGCCGTTCATTGAAGAGACGCGCCGGCCACGATCTCAGCGCCGGGCCCGCCGACGGCGCCGACGGCGGTCCCGGCAGCGTCCCCCCCCCGCACGCTTCCGTTGGCAGCTCCACACCGTCGTCCCCCTTTCTACTCGCCCGCTTGCGCTCGTCTGGCGCCTCTCACGCATGGCCACGCGACCGCCGCGAGCGCCCTTGTATCGCAGTGCGCGCACGGTGAAAAGGGCGCTTTGGAGACCCCTCCGCGTCCCACCGTCATGTGATCTGTCCTTTCATTGGGACAACTGCCGTCGCCCTTCCGAAATTGCGCTGACATCCGCACTTTCAACCGGAAATAAGCAGGACGATGGGAGGCATTTTGACGGAGAATTGAACAAAACGTTTGAAGTTACAGATCACGAAGCACATTTCCCGTCGTCACCGGTACGCTGCAGCGCGGTTCCTCCGCTCTTTTCTCTTTCGTTGTGCCGGCCACTGAACGGCGCAGGTGGCGGCCGCCTTTCGCTGCCTCCTCGCGGCCGTTGCGGCACGCACAGGCGCAGATCGGATCCGCCGCATCGCGACGCATCGATCGGTGCCAGCGGGACCGCCCACGGCCGCCATCGCGGCCCTGTCCTGTCCACGGGCCCGCTCGCGCACCCCTGCCGCCTCGACCGTTGCGCGCGCGCTTGAGCGCCGCGGCCGCCGCCGCCGTCGCCGCCGCCCACCATGGCGATCCGCAAGACGGCCAAGCGGTGGCTCAGCTGCTGCGGCGTCTGCGGCGTCATCTCGCTCGTGCTCGGCGGCTGCCTCTGGCTCATCCTCGCGCCTATCATGGTCGACGTGATCATCCAGCTCAACTTCCTCGTCCAGGAAGAGGTGCGCACCCCGGTGGTGGTGCCCAACCATTGTTGGAGGGCGCCGCCCACTCACGCCGAGCCGTGCGCCCCCCGTTTGCACCTCGGGCGCTTCCCCGCACGCCAGAACTCGCCGCTGTACCAGACGTTCGTGTACACCTGGTCGGGCGACCCGGCCTACGTGGACGACGAGGTGCCGGCCTACGAAGAGTTTTGGATCTACAACTTCACCAACGTACGCCCGCGCCAGCCGCCGACACGCGCGCGGCCGCCGTTGCCGGGACGCCTGTTAACGCGGTGGCCGTGCGACCCAAGGCTGTCTGTCCCTGCGACAGTGGGAGGACGCCCTGTGGAACGGCGCCACGCCCGACTTTTACGAGGTTGGTCCGTTCATGTACCGCGTCAACCTGACGCGCCTGGACGTGGAGTTCCGCGACACCGGCAGCGGCCACTACGTCAGCTTCTACCGCATGAAGGTGTACTACTTCCAGCCGAACATGTCGGTCTGCGACGACAACACGACCTACGTGACCAATCTCAACCCCGCCTATTTGGCTGCGGTGGCGACCGCCGCCAACCAAGAGCGGCTCATCAATGTCGCCCTGTGTACGGCCGAACGGCCGGCACTGTTACGGCATAACCCTGAGACTCACCCGAGCGGTCCTTGGGTATACGCCACTGGGCCGAAACAGCGGCGAAGGCAGCTGGCGATGGAATGAATACGACCGCACTTGAATACGTTAGCGGCCTCGACGAAGCGCGTTACGAGGAAGCACGAAACCGGTACGTTCTGTTGCCTTCGCCAACCCAGTGCGTGTATCTATGAGCCCACCAACGTTGCTGGCAGCATCGATGTTGGGGCGGATATGTGACCCAGGTGCTTCGAACGAGACCCCAGCTGCGAGGCCTATTACAACAGTGACTTACTTGACGACCCCGATATGGCGCTCGCCATGTACCAGTGGGGCTTTTACTACCGCGAGGATCTCACGCGTTTCAACGGCTTGTTGGACGAAGAGCTCAGGTACGCGTCGCCGTCGCCCACGGATCTGGCCGACGGTCGTGCGCTGCGCCTGGCGCTGACGACACGCTCCCGCGTTACGGTCTACGCCGATCGGGCCGATAGCGAGGAGGACCCTGAGACGTGGCCGGAACCGTTTGAGCTATGGAGCAATCAGGTCTCGGCACCGGCCATTTCGGTGGAGAAGACCTGGAAGACTTTCTTTAACGAGACGGTGGGCCTGTACAACTTCCCCGAGCTGGTGGAGCACTTTGCGCTGCTGTCGCTCAGCGACGATCCCGCGGCGGAGGCCGAGCTCTTGGCGACCTGGGGCGTCAACCACGACGAGGGCACGTACGTCCAGCGGAGCCGCTTTGACGCATGCCCCTAAGGCTCCCAGCGCAGCTGTGGTTTAAGCAATTGGTGGGTGCGTCTCCTCCTGTCGTCGCGCATGCGGCAGGGCCATCACCCGCTACCTGCTTTCCATGGCGTCGTCGTCGTACACGCTTAACATTGTGCAAGGCGCGCTCAACGCTGGCGGCGGTCTCATCACGACGCACACCGCGCGCGAGTGGCTCTTTGGCTATTGGGACCCGCTCCTGCAGCTGCTGTCGCCGGCTGACGCATTTGTGTACTCGTTCTTCAACGCCACGTCGGAGGATGACGCCCGCGCGCACGAGGGCCGCTGGGAGTTCGACACCGGCAAGTACGACATCATCGAGGTACGAGCCTCCCCTGCCCCCGCCCCCGCTGGCGCCGAACGGACGCGACCCTGGATTCCTTACTCACCACCGGGCACTGCGCCTTCGCTGCAGCGTTACATCAGGTGAACAACATGACGCTGTACGACGGCAAGACCACGTTTGACTGGTTCACGACGCCCGTCGAGATCGAGGGCAACTCGGGCACAGGCCAGTTCCCCTTCTACAAGGTGAACGGCCGCGGCCAGACCATGGACATCCTGCCGGACGTCCTCGTGTGGTCGCCGGACCATGGCCGCGCCATCGTCTTCAAGGACACTGGCGAGAAGGAGTACCTGCTCGGCGTGCGCACGCACGTCTTTGAGGTCGCCAACGAGACGTACACCGCCAACCCGCGCTACGACATCAGGCCCGGCTTCGAGGGCTTCATCAACTCGACGCGGTGGAACGACCAGTCGCCGCTGTACTACTGCCCGCCGCACTTTTACCTGGTCCAAGACGAGGGCTGGTACAAAAACGTCACCTGTACGTTTTGCCCGGCGATCGAGGGGCCGGTCGGCGGGCGCCGCCAGGTCGCTAACGGCTGGTCCGATGCCGGGGCGGCGCGGCTCATCGGTATTGTATTTGGTCGGCGCGCCGACACAGATAGCTTTGTTCTCCCCGCGAGCCGTGTGAACGACAGCACGTTCATTTGGATCGAGCCCATCACCGGCCTCGGTGCGTCGTCGAACGCCGTCCCGTGACGAACAGATCGACCGCAGGGAACCCTAACGCCGCCGCCATCTAAACGATTCGGGTGTGACGTCCTCGCAGCCCTGCAAGGCATCGCGAGCCTGCAGGTGAACGTGTACATTGAGAACAACACCGTCTACAATACCAACTACCCGAACAACACTCTCCAGAGCAACACCATGTACCCGTACCTGTGGACCAAGCAGACCACGGCGCTGACCGAGCCGCTCGCCCAGATGCTCGAGGACGACCTCTTCAGCCTTCTGGACATTGCGTTCATCACCTGGTACACGCTCATGGCGCTCGGCGCCGCGATCCTCATCGCCGTGGCCATCTTCTTCGTGCGCGAGCGCCGCATCGTCGCGACCACGGGCTACCGCGCCATCAACGACTAGGCGCAAGCGAGCCTGCCTGTGCGCGCGGCGCGTTGACCAACAAACTGGGTTTGCTGCGTGTTGCGTGTGAGACCACTTAGGACTTTTTTGTTTTCTCTTTTTTTTGTGGCAGCTGCCGCACGGGCCGGCCACCGATTGTATTGTGCACGCTGTTACAACCAAGCTCGAACAATACATGCATAGTGGATACTTCTATTTTCATCCGACCCGCTGGCAACGGCCTGCGCGCATGTATCCGCCCATTGCGGTGCGTACGGCAAGGTGCTGGAACTGGCGACAACCCAACCGGCCTGAATCCCACCTACACCACCTGATACTGTCTACGCGGACGTCGGCGCTGCTGGCGACAAGCAAACAAGTCGACCCTTGACCCGTACCTTGCAGGTGGTCGCCCCACACTGTCTACGCCAACGTCGGTGCTGCCGGCGTCCTTTGCCGTCGTCCGCCGCCGTGGTTCGCTTGGCAGGCGAAGGGGTGCATGACACCGTATGAGCCCGTCGACCGGGTACATTTCGTATCCCGATATGCGGGTCCGATGTGATGACGTCAACTCAAAACACGTCGCAGCAGCGCCGCTGCGGCGGCGGCGGCGAAGGCGGCGGACGCAGAGGAGGAGGAGAAGAAGAAGAAGAAGAAGAGGAGGAAGAGGAGGAGGAGGAGAAGAAGTAGAAGAAGAAGAAGAAGAAGAAGAGGAGGAGGAGGAGGAGGAGGAGGAGGAGGAGGGGGAAGACGAGGAGGAGGAGGAGAAGAAGAAGAGGAGGAGGACGACGAGAAGGACGAGGAGGAGGAGGAGGACGCTGGAGGCAGCCGGCCGCGGAGGAGGACGCGGCCGAGAAGGACGAGGACGAGGACGAGGACGAGGACACAGGAAGAGGCAGGAGAAGTGAGGAGGCGGCGGGGGACAAGGACGACAAGGACGAGGCCGCGGGAGGCGGTGGACGAGAGGGGCGCTGGTGGCAGGCGGCCGCGGAGGAGGAGGGGGGAAACGCGGGAGGAGGAGGAGGACGAGGCAAGGCAGCAGCGGACGCCGGAGGACGAGGACGACGCAGACAGCGCTGGAGGACGAAGACGTGGACGAGGACGCTGGAGGACAAGAAGGGCATGTTGCACCTTTCGTAGTCGCAAGCAACCTTGTACCCAACGAAGCAGGTGCCGCCGCTGCATATAACGGAGCCCAGTCAACTTGAAGCGGATGCGCCCTCCCAACCCCGCCCGGGAGCGGTGAGCAGCCATGGCGGCCGTGTCGACGGACGACGTCGCCACACTGCTGGTGTACTACCTCACGGACCGCGGCACCAGCAGCGGCGACGCGGCGGCCAAGGCGGCCGCCGAGCGCGCCAACGCGAGCCGGCGGCCGGCGGCGTCGCCGGGCGCGGCCAGCGCTGCAGGCGACGGCGGCAGCAGCCCCGCGGCCGCGCCGGCGGCGGCCGACGCCACCGCGGGGCAGGGCGCCGCGCCCAGCCCGCCCGCCCATGAGCCGCGGCCACAGACGGCGCCAGGCGGGACGGGCACGCCGGCGCCCAGCGTGGACGTACTGGACGTGCTGGACTGGCAGGACGGCGGGACGGAGACAGA
>Ga0180216_1003855_pt1 | contig 11620 bp, 17 predicted proteins | sample eDN3rd37CBELigMG_FD_128879 | JGI IMG/M metagenome (GOLD analysis project Ga0180216, IMG submission 128879) | Enriched Miracle-Growth compost microbial communities from Emeryville, California, USA - eDNA 3rd pass 37_C BE-Lig MG (version 2)... ...
CGGCAGACTATGACGTCATCGGCAGCGGCGCACAGGCAGGCGACGGCAGGCGCGGACGCGGCGGCGGCGGCCGGCCGCACTGCCCAAGCAGCACCCTAGCGGCGGCCTGTGGAGCTGGTAACCATGTCGTCCAACGCCGCGGCCACGCCCTGGCTGGGCGACGCGGCCGGCCGCGCGGCGCTCCGGCGCGAGCTGGCCCGCGACCCGCGCAACGCTATCAACGAGCTCCAGCGGTCGAGTGCACTCGGCGCCCACAGCGCCATCCTGGCCCTGCTGGATCTGCACAAGATGCAGCGCGGCCAGGTATACAAGTCGCTCTTTGAGCACCTGCGCGACAAGCTCGTGGCCGCGCTGCCCGCCATGGCGCACGCCCGGTGCGGCCCGCGCTTCGTGCCGCGGTCGCCGCCGGTCGCGCTGGCTGACACGTCCGCAAACGTCGGCCGTACCGTACAGCACGCCCCCCCCCACCCTAGCCTCACCAAGCTGCTGGACGCGACGTTCCCGTACCTGGAGAACGCCGACCTCCAGCCGGTCGTGCTGGAGGTGCTGCGGCGCCACGGCGAGCTGCCAGAGGACAAGGCGCGGTGGCTGCTCGAGCACGACGCCGTGTTTCAGCAGTGCCCGATCGAGGTGAAGCGCCAGGTGTGGCGCCAGCCCGTCGGGCAGCAGTCGCTGCGGCAGCACCTCCTGCCGCTGATCGACACGTACGTGAACGACCCCGTGCTCGTGGCCGCCGCCCGCGACTACCGCCGGTCGTCCGACGCCGCCGCGAGCGGTGCGCCCGTCTCCAAAGCAAGGTGCCGACGACGGCGCGAGCGCATGGTGGGCCGTCGTGCCAGCAGCGGCTGACGACGCGCGCCCTGGTACCGCCGTGATCGCTGGACGCCGCCACCAGGCGGCAGCACCCGGTCGTGCAGGAGCTCGTGCAAACCATCGGGTCTAGCATGGCGCTGTACAACGAGCTGCTGCGCATGCTGCGGCAGCAGTACCTCGCGCACGGCACCCGCCTGCTCGGCGCCCTGCGCGCCGACGTCCTCATGACCTTCCACGACGCCAACAACGTCGACGTACGCAGGCGGCCGGGGTCCAGCGCGCGCTGTTTGGGGGCTGACGAGTTTGGGAGCGCGGCGCGTTCGACCGGTCCGGCGGTGCCTTTGCTCCCAGATGTACCGCAGCGACCCGTGCTACAAGTTCACGTGGGCGCTGGACGTGTGCGTGCGCGAGAACAGCACGGACTACCGGCACCTCAAGGAGATCGAGACCGCCCTGGACGGCCTGACCACCGCCAGGGCCTACGGGTACGCGCGCGCCTTTTTGGGCGGCCCCCCGCCGCCCGCGCGCCCGCCCGCCCGCATCGGCGGCCTAATAACCGGTCGGCGTGCCGGACGGGTGCCGCGCGTGCCGGCAGCGATCTGGCGATGATTGTGGCGGACCCGATGGCGACGTCGACGCTGGCGAGCGGCATCGTGCGGCTCGCGTCGGAGCCGACGTCGTCCAATGGCAGAGACGTACGGCGGTTGGAAGTGAAGTGGGTTGTTGGCCGCATGGGCACATTCCCTAGCTAACCCGCAGCGATCCCGGACAAGAGGTGCGCGCTTCACGGCCGTTAGGCGGCGACGGCCAAGAACCGCGCACAGAGCATCTTGCGCCTGCTGGAGCTGGGCAACGCGGGCCACGACATGCTGCAGCGGCGGGACTTTAAGCGGCCGCCGGCCGCCCACGACGTGCACGACGTGTTCTTCCCGGCGTTTCAAGCTCTCGCGCAGCAAGTGCGGGCGCGGCACGAGGCCGTCGAGCGCGGCGTGCCGGAGAAGAAGCTCCCGGCGGTGCACGACCTCGATGCCGACGTCACCCGCCTCATCGCCTCCGAATCCACGTGCCGACGGGTGCGTGGCATTGGGGGGAGCGCGCGCTCCAAACTGTGACGGTGCCTAACGGCCTGCGCCAGCGTCGCGGACGGGCGGGGCGCCGACCTGCAGATCTTTCTGCAGTTTGTCGTGGAGCTGGCATACCAGCGCAACGTGGAGGCGCTCAAGGCGCAGCTGGGCTTCCTGCGGCACCTGGCCGGCCTGGACCTGACGCTGGAGCCGGACTTTTTCTGGTCGCTGGCCGAGGCCGCCGTCCGCCACGCCTCCGTACGGCCGCGAGCGCACTAGAGTGCAGCCCCAGCAGGCGAATCTGACCCAGCTACATTGCGCGGCGCTGGGGCCGTGGTGCCGCCAGGATGCCGGCCGCCGCGTCGCGACGGCGATCGTGCACCGCTTCCTGGTGCCGATGGCGGCGCGCGCCGCGGTGGCGCACGCGGCGTCGCTGCACGCCCTGGGCGCGCTGGCCGCCGTGCCCGCCTACAGCGTCCTGGCGGAGGACCTCGCGGCGCTGACTGGCAAGGGCGACCGCCGCAACACCGCGCTCCTCCTCCCGGCGTACCGCGCCCTCGTGACGCGGCTGGAGGCGGCGCAGGTCGCCGTGCCGGACGCCGTCGCTTCCATCATCGCGGAGCTGGAGGGCGCCGCCGAGCGCGCAGCGGCGCCTTTTGTCATCCGCCTGGCGCAGCCGGGGCAGCGCCGGGCGCGCGGCGCCGAGGACGGCGACGTGGACCCCGTCGCCGTCTCCGACGGCGAGCAGCCCGCCAAGCGCAGCCGACCCGACAGCGCCTGAGCGGTGTCACAGCGGACATTGTACATAGCATTCGCAACTGTACAGGCACTGCTGCAACATGAACGGTTCAGCCATCTTTTATTGTTATTTTTGTGGTTGCCGAGTACGTTCGGCGTCGTCGCCGGCCCCCAGCTGCCAACCCGCCTGCCAACCCGATATTTTGGCGCGAAAACGTTTTGAATCGGCGTCGGCGACGGTGGCGGCGGGAAGATGGCCGGCCGGCCTCCGCTGCCATGGGCCCGCCTGCAGGCCCGCGGCCTCAGCCCAAGCGGGGCCGGCCGGCCGCCCTTGGCCTTGGCAAGGCGGCCCCAGGGGCGGGGTGCGGGGGCGAGGGGACACCGAAACTGCCGCACCGACGACAGGGCTGAGGCAAGGTGAACTAGCCAAGCAAACAAGCGGATGCGCCGCGCCGAACGACGCGAGCGCAGCAGTTTCAAGCGGCAGGGACGCGATGGCGCGCGGCCGGCGGCCCAGCGGGGCCGCGGCCGCGGTGACAACTCTTATCTCAGCCGCCATCGTCGCGTGGGCGGGGGCGGCCGCGGCGCCGACGCGCGATGCGCCGCACGCGCGCTGGCACGTCCTGCGATCGGCCGACCCGGTGCCGGCGCCGGCGTGTGTCGCCGCACAAGTCACCTGGGGCGCAGCCGAGGGCCAGGTCGTCCTCGCCGCTCTGACGCCTGGTGCCGATGCCGCTGTCCGCTGGACCGCCACCGTCGCCCAGGCGCCCAACGCGGCGGCGGGCCAGTGGACCCCGCTGCCGACCGCACCGCAGCTGCTATTCCGCTGGACGCCGGACGGCCAGCTGCACCTCCTGGGCTCCCTTGCCTTGGCCGGCAACGTCGTGACCGTCGAGCCAGCCTCGGCACCGTCCCCGGCGCCGGGCGCTGCGGCGCACTGGATCTGCGCGCGACCTGCCACCCAGGGTGCGGCGCCGCCGGACGACGGCGGCGTCTGCGGCACCCCCGACGATGCCTGGCCGACGCGGCGCGCCGTCCCCGCGGCGGCGGCGGCGGCGTCCGTGCAGCCGCGACAGGCCGAGGAGGCGACCGTGCGCGTCTGGCTGGTGGCCGACAGCTACCTGGTGGACGCGGTCGGGCCGGGCAACGTCGACCAGTGGCTGCAGGACGTCTTTGCCTACGTGCGCAGCCTGTACGCGACGCCGCAGGTGGAGGTGCCCTCCAACACCTTCCGGCCGGCGATCGAGCTGCAGCTGGTGCGGACCACGGTGTGGGCGACCCGCGCCGAAGACGCCATCGACGAGGACGCCGCCATTGGGCATCGCCTGTGGGAGCTGGCGGCGTGGGCCAGCGGGACCGCCTTTGGCGAGGTACGGTGCCGCCTGGCCCCGCTACTCTTGGGGACAACAATGCCGCTGACGGGAGACGCATTCTCAAATCGCGCCACTCCCTGCTCTAGTACGACGTGGTGAATCTCCTTACGGCGCGGAGCCTCGCGTCGCCGGGCGACCCGGTCATCGGCGTCGCGTTCGTGGCCACGGCGTGCACCAACGCCGCCGCGAGCATGAGCACCCTGCGGCCGACGCTCACCGAGTCGGGCCTGGTCATGGCGCACGAGATCGCGCACCAGCTCGGGGCGCTGCACGACCAGGGCGGCGCGGGCGCCCCGTGCGCCCGCGGCGACTTCATCATGTCGCCCAGCGTCGTGCGTGCAGATCCAGCACGCCATGCGTTCTCGTTCCCGCCGTGGCTGATGCGACTCGCCCTCCCGTTGCCCGTCCTTTGCACGCGCCGTAGCAATCCAACCCGGTGTGGTCCAACTGCACGGTCAATGCCGTCAACACCTTCATGAACACTGCGTTCGGCCAGCCCGACTTTTGCGACATGGACATGCTGCCCGCCGAGCCGCCTCGGAACGACGGCAGCGCCGTGACCCTGCCGTGGTGGCATGCCGCGGTCCTTGCCGCTGCCTCTGCGATTGTCCTTGCCCTGTAAGCGCCGTCATGTACCATCCGCCCGATACAGCCCAATAAATCATGTGAACCAACGCCTTCTTCGCCGAGTCGTCGGCGCTCGCCTATCAGAAATCACATCAGCGCATCAAATCACCGGAGCATCATGGCCACGGCGGCCGACATTGTGGCGGCGCACGTGCTGCGATGGCGCACCAGCGAGGACGTCGACCGCGCCCGCCCGCTGCTGGTGGGCCTCAGCGGCGTGCAGGGCGCCGGCAAGACCACGCTCGTCCGCAAGCTCGCTGACGCCCTCGAGCAGCGCGGCCTACGCCTCGTACGCACGCGCGCCCCGGTGGCTCGACGCGGGGAGGGCATGCCTGCCTTGCTTACGAACGGCAGCTGCTCGGCGCTCCGCGCTGGCTTACGCCCCGCCCCCCGGCGCCAGGTCGGCATGTCCCTGGACGACTTTTACCTGCCGCACGGCGAGCTGGCCGCCGTCGCGGTGGCGCACCCGGACAACGCCCTCCTGCAGCACCGCGGCAACGCCGGCACGCACGACGTGGGCCTCCTCGTGGCCACGCTGGACGCGCTGCGGCAGCTGCCGACGTCGGCGGCCGCCGCCAGGGCCACCGCCCAGCCGGCGACCGCCTCCGTGGCCGTCCCGGCATTCAACAAGGCGGCATTCGGCGGCGAGGGCGACCGGGTGCCCCGGGAGCAGTGGCGCGTCGTCACGGCGCCCGTGGACGTGGTCCTGCTGGAAGGCTGGATGCTGGGCTTCCGCGCGCGGCCGGCCGCGGACCACGGCGCGCTGGCGGCCATTCACCCGGGCCTGCCGACCGTGAACGCGGCGCTGGAGGCGTACGCCCCCGTGTGGGACCGGCTGGACGCCTTTGTCCAGCTGGCCGCGACGTCGCTGGACAACGTCTACGGCTGGCGCCTGCAGGCCGAGCGCGAGCTGGCCGCCGCCGCGGGCACGGCGTGCATGAGCGACGAGCGCGTGCGCTCGTTCGTGGACGGCTTCATGCCGGCCTACCGGGCGTACCTGCCGGGGCTCGAGGCGGCGCCGCCGTGCCCGACCCGGCGGGTGCGCCTGGTCCTAGGCCCTGACCGCTCCGTCGTCGCACGCGACCCGTCGGCATGAGCTAGTAGCTGGCGCGGCGCTTTGTACAGATCCCTGTGCTTGTACTTGTGTTTCTACAGACGCTGTACAGTTCGTTCGGCCAGATTCGACTAGTCTTTCAACCGCTGGTCGTAGCGCACACCCAGGTCCGTGCGCGACTGGATGCCCATCTTGAACTCGCGCTGGGCCTGCACACGCTCGTGCTCCAGCCGGCGCAGCTCCTGCAGCTGCTGCGGCGTGAACTGCATCCGCGCCCGCGCCGCCTGCGCCGCCTGCATCTGCCGCTCTTGCCTGTCAAAGGGGGCCAGAAAGAGAAGGGCGCCGATCGCTCCCTTTAGTACCGCCGCCGCGCGCTGTCCACCAGCCAGGCGGCGGCCGGAGCGTACCGCAGGCGCTCCTCGTCGGCGAGGAGGTTGACGGAGCCGTCAGCGTGGGAGGCCTTCTTGGCCTCCTTGTGCGCCTTGCGCTCGTTCTCCTTCTTCACCCACGCGTCCATGTTGTAGTACTTTTCGTGCGGCAGCGTCGCGGTGTTGTAGTCCTCGACGTACTCCAGAAAGTACTTTTTCGTCTCCAGCTTGCTGATCGAGTCGGGCGAGATCTTCTTCACCTCCAGCAGCCACGCGTCAAACTCGGACTGCTTCCGGTAATGGTCCGATTCCCTGCGAGCCACGGCAGTGAAGCACGGAGACGTGGCCCTCGCGTCAGGCGCGCGCTCTGGGCGGCTGCGGGGACAGCCGCCACGCACCGAATGACGCCAAAGGCGCCAAAGGCGTGGGCGCCCTTGCCGCCGCCGGCCTTCTTCTCCTTGTCCTGAGCCTCCGGTCGCCAAGGGCCGGGATGAAACGGGGCGCGTGAGAGGGGACCGCGGCGAGGAGGCGCAGCGCGCTCGCACGCACCTTTTTGTGCTTCTTGTCCTTCTTCTTCTTCTTGTCCTTCTTGTGCTTCTTCTCCTTCTTGGCCTTCTTCTCCTTCTTCTCCTTCTTGGCCTGCTTGCGCGCGCGACGGCGCTCCTCCTCGTCGCTGCTCTCCGAGTCGGACGAGCCGCTCTCGTCGGACGACCGGCCGCTCTCGCTGCCGCTGCTGCTCGCGCTGCGGCTACGCTTGCGGCCTTCCTCCCTCCGCGGCCGCTCCCGGTCGCGGCTGTGGCTGCGGCTGCGGCTGCGGCTGCGGCTGCCCGCCCGGCTTTCGTCGGCACGGCCGCCCTCGTGGGTGCGGCGCGGGCTGCGACTCCGGCTCCGGCTCCGGCTGCGGCTGTCGCGACGGTCCTTGCGGTCGCGGTCGCGGCTGCGGCTGCGGCTGCGGCTGCGGCTGCGGCTGTGGGCTCGGCGCTCCATCCCGGCGGCCGCTTGCGGTGCGATCGCGGCTGCGTGCTGGCGACGAGTCGTTGGGGGGGGGGGGGCCCTCTGAAAGACGCGCGCTGGCGTCGGCCTTCGCGGTCCGACCGTCCGATGACGTCATCCGCAGCGCAGTGGCGCGAAAGGTTTCTGGGGCGATGGCGGCGCCGGAGCAGCCGCCGCCCCCGCAGCGCAGCGGCCGGCGGCCGGCGGCGCCCAAGAGGACCGGCGGCCGGCCAGCAGGGGCGTCGCAACCGGCGGCGGCGCCGCCGTCGCGCCCGGCCGGCAATGTGGTTGAGCAGGCCGAGGCGGCGGCCCGCGAGCGCGCCCGCGCCAAGGCCGAGGAGCGGCTCGCGCTGCACCGGCGCGTCATGCAGGTGCAAGAGGCGCTGTTCGCGCCTGGTCGGAGCGTCGACGAGCTCGCGAGTGCCGTACGCCGCAGATAGTTTGGCCAGGCCCTGCCGCATAGGTCGAGGTAGCTGACGGGCCCACGGGACGTTGCCGTGGGCCGTGGCACCGCAGTCGGTGTGGCTGCAGCCGGCGACGTACGACGAGGTGGTGGAGGAACGCGCCGTCCAGCGCGTCTGCGGCTACCCGCTGTGCGACCGCCCCGTCCAAATCCAGGTCGGCGGAGCGCCCACAGCCAGCATGTGAGCGCTCACTGCAGTCGCTTACCGGCGCCCGGAGGCGCCTGCGAGCTGGGCGTTCACCCGGCGCAGCACAAGGGCGCGGTGGGCATGGACCCCCAAACCGGCGAGCTGTACGACGCGTACCACCGCAGCTGCTTCTGCTCCAAGGAGTGCTTCAGCAAGTCGCTGCGGTTCGCGGCGCAGCTCTTGCCAGAGCCCGTGCACATGCGCCCTCCCAAGTGCGTCGGCGAGGCGCCAGGCACATGCGATCGCGCCGTGTGCTCACCGCCTACAGCAGCGCAGCAGGCACGCGGGAGTGGAAACGCAGCGTGACGCCCGTCGTGCCGGAACAGCTGTACGCCGTCGGGTCAAGGTAGCCATCAGGGGGGCCCACGGCCTGCTCACCTCTCTATTGTCGTTGTCGCAGATTTCGGCGCCCCCAGCGAACGGCTCAAGCAGCACGCGAGCACGGAAGCCGGCTCGGAGCGCGCTGCGCCCAAGCCGGAGCAGAGGCCCGCGTCGGCGGCCGTGGCAGGCGGCGTCGTGCGCGAGCGGCAGCCGCGGGCCCCGCCCCAGGCGCCCTCGTCCGCGACGGCGCGCGCCGACGCCGTCGAGGGCTACCGTGCGCCGCCCACGCCTGCGCGGACGGCACCGGCGCAGGCCGCACCGGCGCGGACCGCGCCCCGGAGCGGCTCGACCACGGAGGCCGAGGACGACGGCGCGGAGGAGGAGGACGACGACGACAACGCGGACAGCGTCAGCTCGGGCGGCCGCAGCCCGCGCGCCCAGGAGGGCGACGGTCCGGCGTTCATCCGGTCGGTGCCGTGGGACAGCGACATCGCCGCCGAGGACCGCGCGGCGGCGCGGCGGACGCTGGCCACCTTCCGGCAGGGCATGTCGCCGTACGTGCGGCTCTCCACCACGGTGATGGGCCTCGTGACCGTGCAGACCAAGCGGTACGTGCGGTTTGCCCGCGGCGACGCCGCCGCGATCCCCGCCACTGCCGGGCTGGAGCCGTCGCCGACGCCGCTGGGCCGCCAGGACATCTTTGTGGGCCAGCTGCTGCATGCGTACGACGCGGCGCTGCGGGGAAGGGAAGCGAAAAGCGCCTGCGCGCGCCAACGCAGATGCCGGGTGCCAGCCGGGTGTGGGCTTGCGCTGGCCGCCAGGCTCGAGCCGCTGCGCGGCCCGCTGGAGGTGACCGCGGCTACCGAGGCCGCGCTGCTGGAGCTCGCGCGGACGTTCTACGTGCCGCCCGCGGTGGTGTCGATGCCGCGCCCCGAGCTCGACGCCGTCGTCCTTGTCCTGCTGGCCGCGTACGTGGGCGCGCGGGCGCGCGCACGGAGAGGGCGCGGGGCGGCCACGCGCTGAGCAAGCTGCAGCGTGCTTCTGTGGGCGGAAGTCGGGCACCGCAGGCTGCACCTGCTGCCGCGCCGCTCGGACGCGACCAGCGCGGCCATGCCGGCGCCGCTGGGCGAGATGGCCGCGGACGTCGGCCTGAGCGAGCGGGATGTCGAGCGCCTCGCCGGCATCATCCTGGAAGACTGAAAACAAGGCGGTGTACATATGTGCCATCTTTCTTGTTCATGACCACGCTGTACAGGGCCCCGGAACGTCGGGAGGACGCTGCCAGCCTTTTGATGCGGGTGGGGCCATCGTCGTTCGTATGCGTGGCTACCGTGCGGGCTGGCATGCGGCGCCCACCCGATGGCCACTGAGGCCTCGGCGGCGGGCGGCGAACGGGTGCCGCTCTCGCTGAGACGCCCAATGGCTCGCTGGTCCAGCGCCGGCCGTTCCGACGTGCGTTTCGTGCGTGCGCGGCGTGCGCCTTTCCGGGCGTTCCTGCGGCGGCGTGGCCGGGGCGCCGCGGAGCCGCTTGAAACCTGCGTGGAGGAACGAGCCCGCGAGCCCGACCCCCCACGCGGCGCGATGCTTTTTCCCCTGGCCGACCGCGCCGCATGGATTCGCTCGACCCGATCCGAGCTCGTTCCCGCACGCCGCCTCGCGTCCTTGTATGCCGCCGGGCTGCATCCCATGCACGGCAGGGAAGGGATGGGATGCGATGCGATGCGATGGGATGCGACGGGATGCGTATCGTGGCGTGGACGCGCTGTGCTGGACGTGGCGACGATCGGCCGGGCGCGGTGGAATGCGGTGCCGGCGATTATTGCGCGCGGGGACGCCCCGTCCGTGGCAATGAACACGATCGCCCTTTTCCGTTTCGTTGGTGGCTGCATCGCCGGCGGCCGCTAGCGACGGCGATCGCCGCCACCGCCACCATCAGTCAGGCTTGCAACAACGGCAGCACCTGCCGCCCCCCCACAGCACCCACACCGCGGCGTCCACGCTCGCCGGACCGTCGTGGTTCGGCCTGGGGCGGTTGTCCAGACTGGCGGAGGGCGCCGTCGCGGCGCACAAGGGAAAGGAGGGCGCGTCCAGGCGCCGGCCATTGCGGGGCGCCTTCTAGAGAGCGGCGTCGAAAGCGCACGGCGCACACTACCGACTAGCATCGCCGCGCACGCGCTGTGTCGGCCCTCGACCCCGACGACGAACAGCATCGGCATCGGCGGCGGCGGGGCGGCGGGGTGCAAATAGGAGGCGGCGCCAGGGTGAACGCCGGTCACGTTGCTGGTCAGCGCCTGAATGTGCCCGCGGGGGCCGCCTCGGTGGAACCGCCCGCCGCACGCCGCCGCACGCCGTCGCCGCCGCCGGCCGCCGTTTTGCGCCCGCCGCCTGCCCGCCCGCTACTCATCCCTTTCGCGCACCCGCAACGGCCAAGCCACCGCCGCCCCCCACTGGGCGCTGCGGCGACGCCGGCCGGCGTTGTCTCTCGCGGGGGGGTGCGGCTCAGCAGCAGCTGCACGGCGCGGCAGCAACGTGTCCAAGAAGGGCGACGGTGCTTGCACCGCGCCGCACGCCACAGTGGGCCGGGCGCGGATTGAAAGAGCGCGTTGGCCGACGCATCCGCCGGTGGTCGGCGCGCGGTGGGTGCGCGTCGACGGTGGTTTGAAACGGGCGGACGCATCGACGACCGGACGCATCGGGCGGGCCGCCGCGGATTAGAGTGAAAGGGGACGCGCCAGCGGCCGGGCGGGCGCGGGCACGCTGACCGACCACGCCGCCAAACCGCGTGGGCGCGCCGCTGCCGAGGTGACGGCACCAAGCCACCAAGCCGCGCGCGCGCGGAAGCAAGCAAGGAAAAAGCCGGCGCGGCGTGCGCACCGCGCGCGGCGTGCGCCTGCGTGCTTATCGCGCATCGTCGTGAGGCGGGAGCGCGGCGGCGGGACGTAACCAAGGACCCGGCCCGCGCGAGCGGCTGGCGCCACTCTTTTTCTGCTTCCGTCAGCTTGCGTGAGCTGCATCGCCGGGTACCGCGTGGCGGCGGTGGCCGGAGGTGGCTGCCGGCGGTGCGTGCTCGGCAGCGCGTCGGCTCGGCTCTCGCCGGGATTGCCCGCCGCGGCGCGCGCCCACCGCGGCGCCCCCGACAAACGGCACGGCCCCCACCGCCAAGCGGCCCAAAGGTACGGCCTGCCCGGGACGGCGCCGGCCACGCCCGGCCCGCACGCTAACGCGGCCGCAGGGCGCCGGGCCGGGCCGCCGTACCTGCCCCGCCGCCTGCAGGGCCTGTCCCAGCCGTCCACGCGACCGCGCGGGGCGGCCGCCGGAATCGCGCCGCCAAGGCCATGGGCGGCCCCGTGAGCACGGTCGCCATGCCACGAGGCCCCACGGCCGCCGACCGCGCGGCGCACGCGGGCGGCGCGGCCGGCCCCATCAACGCCGCGGACGCGGCGAGCCTGTCGGGCAACCGGCAGGTGGTCAGCGCCAACCTATCGGCGCTCCAGCAGGGCGCGGCCACGGCGCGCGCGGCGGCGGCGACGAAGCGGACGTACGGCGCCGCGGCGCTGGGGCCCGCCACGCACGGGGCGCCGCCGCCGGCCAAGCAGGCCACCACGGGCGCCACGGGCGC
>Ga0180216_1003856_pt1 | contig 11618 bp, 13 predicted proteins | sample eDN3rd37CBELigMG_FD_128879 | JGI IMG/M metagenome (GOLD analysis project Ga0180216, IMG submission 128879) | Enriched Miracle-Growth compost microbial communities from Emeryville, California, USA - eDNA 3rd pass 37_C BE-Lig MG (version 2)... ...
CCTAGGGTGACCGCGCCTCCGGCACCGCGGTTCAACGTAGTGAGCCGGAGGATGCAGGCCATCGACTTACGCTCAGACGTCGGCAGGCGGCACGGTCACCGTGATCGTGTCCATGTCAGGGGTCAGTACAAGCTGACAGGCAAGGCGCGAACTCGGTTGAACGCCGTCGAGGAACTCGAGCAGGTCCTCTTCCTCCGCCGTCGGTGCGCCGAACTCCGCGGAAGAGCCCCCATCCACATACACGTGGCAGGTGGCGCACGAGCAGCTGCCGCCGCACTCGGCGATAATGCCGGGAAGGTTGTTGCGTACCGAACCGTCCATCACGCTTTGGCCGGCCGGAACGTCGACGGACGACGTCGTGCCGTCCGGAAGCTGGTACACGACAGTAGGCATAGAGCTTCCTCCAGTGCGATCAGTGAACATCTGTAGTGGCTTTCGGGCCGAGGGGCGCGGTCCCGAGAAGTACGGCCGCGCTCCCATGGATCAAATTGTGTCGCCGGCCACCGGATGTGCACATCACCACATCGACCGATTACTCCCCTTCCGTGGGGTGAAATGTAGACGTGGGCCACGCCGACCATCTCAGGGTGACCCGTGTCACTGCCCCATTAGGTAGACAACTTTCATCCGCTGGTGTGATGCCTCTCACCCTTCGGGCTGCCAAGCTCAACTCATCTCACCCAGCGTGAGCGCCGCAACGCACGGCGCCACATCTTCTTGCACCAGAAGGGGAACCGATGAGCACCACAGAACAGACCACCGAACTGATTCCGGACGCTGTCGCCCGTCAGATTGTGCTCCCGGAAGGGCACAGGGACAATGACGCGTTGTTCGAGGCCTATCGGTGGCTGCGGGAGAACAACCCTCTCGGCCGCGCGGTAGTGGACGGATACGACCCGCTGTGGCTCGTGAGCAAGCACGACGACATCATGGAGATCGAGCGCCAGCCCGACATCTTCACTAGTGCAGGCGGCGAGAACAAGGGATCGGTCAACCCGATCCTGGCAAATCAGGCCGGCGACGAATTCACCAAGAGCATCAACAACGGCAGCCTCCGCATCCTGGAGACCCTCACCTACCTCGATCCGCCGGAACACACCGAAATCAAGGACATCGCCTTCGACTGGTTCCGGCCGACCAATCTTGCAAAGTGGGAAGCCACCATCCGCGACCTGGCCAAGGCATCCGTCGCCCGCCTCCTCGAGACCGACGGGCGCGTCGACTTCGTCAAGGACTTCGCCCTGCATTATCCGTTGCACGTCATCATGAGTCTGTTCGGAGTACCTGAGGAGGACGAGCCTCGCATGATGGCTCTGACGCAGGAGTTCTTCGGAACAGCCGACCCCGACGCCGTTCGTGACGATGTCGAACCACTCACTCCCGACGCCGCAGCCAAGCAGTGGGTCGCTACGATTCAGGACTTCTACGCCTACTTCGAACAGCTGCTTCAGGATCGCCGCGCCAAGCCTCGAGACGACCTCGCCACGATCATCTCCCAGGCCCGCGACAAGAACGGTGAGTACTACCCGAGCGAGGTGGCCTACGGTTGGTTCATCGCCATCGCGACCGCGGGCCACGACACCACCTCGAGCACCCTTGCAGGAGGCATGCTCGAACTCGGCCGCCATCCCAACCAGCTCGCCAAGGCCAAAGCCGACCTCACCCTTGCCCCGCACCTGGTGAACGAATCGCTCCGCTGGGCGTCACCGGTCAAGCACTTCATGCGTCAGGCAACACAGGACTACACACTGCGTGGCCGCGACATCAAGAAGGGCGACCGCTTCATGCTGCTGTACCAGTCGGGTAACCGGGACGCGGAAGTCATCGCCGATCCCGATCGCTTCGACATCACCCGCCGGCCCAACAAGCACATCGCCTTCGGCTACGGTCCACACATGTGCATCGGTCAGCACCTGGCCAAGCTGGAACTGCGAATCATGTTCGAGGAGCTGCTCCCCCATATCGAGTCTCTTCGCCTGGTCGATGACACCAAGATGATCCAGACAAACTTCGTCGGTGGACTCAAGAACATGCCCGTCCAGATCGAATTCAGCGCATAAATCCGATGGCCGAAACCCACACAGTCCTCATCGTCGGGGCCGGGCACGCCGGAGGCACCCTCGCAGGCCTGCTTCGTCAGCAGAAGTTCGACGGCCGCATCATTATGTGCGGCAAGGAACCCCATCTGCCCTACCACCGCCCGCCTCTGTCGAAGAAGTACACAGACGACGAATTCGTCCAATGGCTCAAACCCGAATCGTTCTACGCGGACAACGCTATCGACACCCACCTCGACGATCCCGTAGTACGGATCGACCGAAGCACGCGAACCGTGACAACTCGGTCCGGGCATAATATCGGATACACGACACTCGTCCTCGCAACCGGCGCTGAACCCCGCACACTGACACTGCCTGGAAGCGACCTCGAAGGGGTGCTGAGCTTGCGCACCCTCTCCGACGCTCATCAGCTACGCACGGCAGTCCAAACAGGCGTGGCGGTCGCCATCATCGGCGGAGGATACGTGGGCCTTGAGGTCGCCGCATCAGCCCGCGCCAACGGATGCGCCGTCACGGTCATCGAACGGGAAGACAGAGTGCTCGCACGAGTCGCCAGCACAGAACTATCCGCCGCGCTCACCGAGTTTCATCGCAATCGCGGCACCCACATCCTCACGGAGGCAAAGGTTCAGGAGATTCACGGAACAGACGGCCGCGTCACCTCCGTCCTCCTCGCAGACGGAACCGAAGTCCCGTGCGGAATTGTCCTGGTCGGGATCGGGGCGATCCCCAACGATGCCCTTGGCCGGGACGCCGGACTCAACTGTGTTACCGGCATCGTCGTCGACGGTGCCGCCCGCACCAGCGATCCCCACATCCTCGCCATCGGTGACGTGACCTATCGACTTCACGACACGCTCGGAACGATGGTGCGACTGGAAAGCATCCCCAGCGCAGTAGAACAGGCCAAGCAAGCAGCAGCCGTGATCACCGGGACGACACCACCCTCCCACGAGGTTCCGTGGTTCTGGTCGGATCAATTCGATTTGAAAATGAAGATGGCCGGAATGATCAATCCCGATACCCGTGCAGTCCTGCGCGGTGACCCCTCCAATACCACTTTCTCCCTGTTCCACGTCGACACCGATGGCATACCGGTCGCTGTAGAGACCGTCAACGCCGCTGCCGAATTCATGGCAGGAAAGAAATTCATCGGCAACCGCACCAGGGTCGACACCGATGCTCTCGCCGATCCTACTGTCCCTTTGCGGGAAGCCGTTCTCTGACAATTCAATCCGCCGTCCCTACCCGGCCGGCCACCCCAACGGAGTACCTGAGATGGAAGCACTTGCAGCAGTCGCGAGAGAACCCCACGCCGAGTTCACTCTCGAACCGATCACGATCGAAGGCCCTCGGGCCGGAGAGGTGCTCGTGCAGATCGAAGCGGTCGGCATCTGCCACACCGACCTCGCTGCCCGTGACGGCGCCCTGCCGACCGCACTACCTGCAGTTCTCGGCCATGAAGGCTGCGGTGTCGTACGGGCAGTCGGTGACGGCGTCACCAAAGTGGCACCCGGTGACCGTGTAGCCATCACCTTCAACAGCTGCGGCACTTGTCCGTCGTGCACCGCAGGACAACCGTCCTACTGCCATCAGTTCATGCATCTCGCCTATGACGGAGTCCGCGAGGACGGCTCGGGACCGATCACCACCCCCACCGGTGAGCCCCTCACAGGTCTGTTCTTCGGCCAGTCCTCCTTCGCTACCTACAGCCTCGCGTTCGAACGAAACGTCGTGAAGGTCCCCGACGATGTTCCGGCCGAGTTACTCGCACCCCTAGGTTGCGGCATCCAAACCGGCGCAGGCGCTGTGATGCGCTCCCTCAACTGCCGCCCCGACTCATCCGTGCTCATCGCCGGAGCGGGATCGGTCGGACTCGCGGCTGTCATGGGCGCTGTCATCCAGGGCTGCACCACCATCATCGCTGTCGAACCGCACGAGTCTCGACGTAATCTCGCCCTCACACTTGGCGCCACCCACGTCATCGACCCCACCGCCGGACCCCTCGCCGAACAGGTCCGGGCCATCGTCCCCTCCGGTGTCGACTACGCCATTGATACTTCCGGAGTCCCGGCAGTAATCGAATCTCTCATCGCTTCGATGACATTCCACGGCAAGGTAGGGCTCATCGGCGTCCCCGCAGACCCTGCAGCCTCTGTACCACTGAACATCATCAGCTCCCTTTCGATGGGCATCACCATCACCGGGATCATCGAGGGCGACAGCGTACCCGACGAATTCATCCCCCAACTGGTGGAGCTGTACAAGGCCGGGCGATTCCCTCTCGACAAGCTCGTCACCACCTTCCCTTTCGCGAAGATTAACGACGCCATCGACGCCCAATACCGCGGTGAAGTCCTCAAGCCCGTACTTGTACAGGACTGATCACCGCCCGAGCCTTACTTACAAAGGACGCCCCATGACGATCGATTACACCGGCCTGTACATCAACGGACAATGGAGCCGGCCCGCCGAGGATGCAACCCTCCCGGTCATCTCCCCCACCACCGAACAACGCATCGGCTCGGTACCCGAAGCCGCTGAAGCCGACGTCGACGACGCAATCGACGCCGCCCGCACGGCGCTCACCGATTGGGCATCGTGGACCCCAGCTCAACGTGCCGAGGTCCTGGGACGGTTTGCAGACGAACTCGAGTTACGCTCCGAGGACACTGCGACCCGAGTGAGCAGCCAGAACGGCATGCCTATCTCGCTCGCGCGCCAGTTTGAAGGCGGCTTTCCTCCTCTCCTGTTGCGTTATTACGCGGAGATGGCTACGAAGCAGGAAGACGAACTCCGCCCAGGCATGCTCGGCGGATCCACATTGGTCACCCGCTCTCCGATCGGCGTCGTCGGCGCCATCGTGCCGTGGAACGTGCCGCAAGCCATCACGTTCCTCAAGCTTGCTCCAGCGCTCGCAGCGGGATGCACCGTCGTCCTCAAGCCCTCCCCGGAGACCGTGCTCGACGCATTCCTGATGGCCGACGCTGCGATCGCGGCGGGCCTTCCCGCGGGTGTCCTCAACATCGTCCCCGGCGGACGCGATCTCGGTGCCTATCTCGTCGCTCACCCGGGCCTCGACAAGGTCTCGTTCACCGGTTCGACCGCCGCCGGACGTGCCATCGCCCGCACGTGCGGCGAATTGCTACGCCCGGTCACTCTCGAGCTCGGTGGAAAGTCTGCAGCGGTCGTCCTCGACGACGCCGACCTTATCGGCAACATCGAATCCTTCTTCGCCGCAACCATGCTCAACAACGGTCAGATCTGTTGGCTCGGAACCCGCGTACTCGCCCCGCGGTCGCGATACAACGAGATTGTCGATACCATCACCGACCTGGCAAAGAACCTGACCGTTGGTGATCCTCTCTCGGACTCGACCCAGATGGGCCCATTGGTCTCGTCCCGGCAGCGCGATCGCGTCGAAGGCTACATCGAAAAGGGCCGTGCCGATGGTGGACGTATCACGACCGGCGGGGGTAGACCGCCCAACACCGAACGCGGCTGGTTCGTCGAACCCACCGTCTTCGCCGATGTCCAGACCGACCACACGATTGCCCAGGAAGAAATCTTCGGACCAGTACTGGCGGTGATCCCGTATACCGACGAAGCCGAGGCAATCACCATCGCCAACCACTCCGACTACGGACTCGGCGGTTCAGTCTGGACTGCCGACCCCGAACGCGGCGCCCAGTTCGCACGCAATATCGCTAGCGGAACGGTAGGCATCAACGCCTATTCCAATGACCCCACAGCCCCGTTCGGCGGTATCAAGAACAGTGGTCTCGGCCGCGAGCTCGGACCTGAGGGCCTAGCGAGCTACCAGCAGCTCAAGAGCATTTATCTCGACGTGAGGTGAGCCAACGGGTGGCCGGGACATCAGTCCCGGCCACCCGTGTGCTTTGCATAGGGCCGGCCGACCCACGGCACGTACGGTTGAGGTCATAGCGGTGGGCGATGGCCGCGTATCAAGAGAGGTACTGCGCCACAACGATGTTCGAGATACCCGAAATGGACTAGGTGGTCAAGGCCGTGCACGATAGTCATGGCCGGTATCCCGGTCCTCGCCGCCGTCTCCCGCCCCCTCATCTCTCGCGATCGACCTTACGCACGACTCCGGCCTGACCCTGGTCGGATTCTCAGCGGGGACACCATCAATATCTACACCCGCCCGACCGGGGTACACGTCCGCAACCAGATCAGTGACCCCGCCGAGCTTCAGCGAACCCATGCCTGAGCCGTCTATCCACCAAGATCACACCCCATCCGGCATTAAGCAGCACTTTTCGAAGAGGACACAGATATGCCACAGCCACGCCGAGCCGCTGCTATTCACCGCACAACCTATGACAGCAGCCTCACCGATGCCGACCTTGCCGCTGTCGTCACGGCTCTGACCGGTAGGCACCCCAACGACGCCGACCTCCCTACGACACCACATGTCCTGCGCCGCAACACTTCCAAAGAACATTAACTTCCATGGTGGACTGTCCAGACCATTGGTATATAACTAGCCTGGGGCAGCCGCTCGGACACCAGTCGACGACTACACCCAGCATTACCCGAGCGAGACCGCTGCGGTCAGCGGGACCGCGAGCAGTGCCCGCCGAAGCTCTGATCGAGTCGGACATCGCCGGTTCCATCGGCATCGTCGGCGACGCCCTCGACAATGCGCTGATGGAATCGACGATCGGTCTCTACAAAACCGAGCTGATCGACCGGGCACAGTCCTGGTCCGGCCGAGCCGAGGTCGAGCGGGAAACCGCCGAGTGGGTCCACTGGTTCAACACGGACCGACTGCATTCCTCGATCGACTATCTCCCGCCGATCGAGTACGAGACGCGCTACCGTGAACAGCGTCCTACCGTCGCCTCGGCCCTCGAGGTGGCCTGAACGAAGTCTCCACTCGATCCAGGGCGGTTCATACCAGCTCCGACCGCCGGCAAGTTCGGCAAGGTCGGTGCCGAAGATCGCGCAGGGAGCTGCCAACTCGAGCAGTCCGACCTGATCACTGATACCGGCCGTCAGCTCGTCGGCGGTGAGACGATCCGCACCGACCGCGGCGGGCCGATAACAGTGAAACCGCACCGACGGGCGGCCGCGGTGAACGCCTCGGGGTTCGGATCGGTCAACCAGGCTGCTTCTCCTGCCGGACCGAACAGACCGACCGCATTCGGGTGCGGCCCGGTGGTGAACCGGGTCTGGTACTGGATTCCGGTGAAGCCGATGGCATCGAACGATGCCGCCCACTCCTGTGGCACCGCGTACGGCGTCATGGACACCAGTTCTCGGGTGAGACCGAAGTCCGCGGCCTGCTCCGCGCAGGTGTCGGCGACCACATGGTCGTGCGGCACAGCCAGGGTCGACAGCCGGCGGATAGCGGCGAAGTCCTCACTGATCACCCCCGTCCTCGCCAGCGCCTCGCCGACGGTCTCCCGGATCGCAGTGCGCTCGTCGAACGCGAGATAACAGGTACCGCGTGGCGGGGTCAGATCGAATCGGCCGCCGCCGTCGGAGGAGAACCACCACGGACCGTTCGTCTCCCGATGTCCGCGCACGAGCGGCTGCGCCGCGGTGAGCTCACAGCTCGGGAACCCGTGCAGCGGCCGACTCGGTGGCAGAAGAGCGACACTGTCCCGGCTCACGCGGCCCACCGCTGCGCGTCGGCGCGGGCCAGCGCCAGCGCCGGGTCGAGTGGGTAGCCCTCGGCGATCCAGTCGGATGCGCTGCGATCGCCCAGTTCGTGCTGCCGGCTGCGCAACCACACAGCGCACGTCCACGGGTCGGCGCCGCCGCGCAGGGTTTTCCACAGGGCGATCAGGTGCGGGTGCACCGTCCCCTCGTCTGTGAACTGCCAGGTGGGATAGACCCACTGGCCGTCGGCGAGCCGGCAGGCGATCACGGAGTCGGCGGCAACAGCCTTGTTGACGGCCTGTCGGCTCACGCCCCACCACCGGGTCAGGCCGCCGGTGTCGTAGAACGGACCGACCAACTGGTCGTAGATGTGACTGGTCGGCAGGGCCGCAGCCATCGAGCGGGCGATCGATTCGACATCGTCGAAGACCTCGGCGGGAACGCCGGCTGCACGCGCGTTCGCGAACGTCTCGTGGACGCGGCGGGTAAGAAGCTCCAGAAGTTTGCGTTCTTGTTCGACCAGGGTCTTCATGCGAGCTCCTCCTAAATTGTCAACGTCGTCAACCCAATTCTTCCCCGTTTGCGTCAACCATGTCAACGAGTGGGGGTGCCGAACGTCTGTACGAACGGCATAACGCCGCGCACCGAGATCGATGCGGAGGTCGGCCCGGAAGGGCGTCCGGTTCAAGACCGACACACCGCTGGCCCCGTGTTCACCGCCGGGAGATCAGCTGTCCATCGGCAGGACGTGCACCTCCGGTCTCCCAGGAGATCGGCATGTCCGATTGCAACAAAGAAAGTGGGTTCGTGCAGATGCACGGACCCACTTCCCATTACGTTCTCGTCAATGACGAACTCGGCGTTGACCTCAGCAGGCCTGGCCGAGCCGCTATGTCACCGACGATGGTTTCCTGCACCCACCGGTACCACCTGAGCGACAGAATCCGCCGAAGCACGTCGGGCGAGCGGGATCAGAACAGCTACGAGCGCAGCGCTGACTCGACGCCGATTCCGATGCCCAGTCCTGCGCGGGCTCCACCCTCGGACATGAACTCGTGGCCTCCGATGAGGATGGTCATCTGCGCAAGCACTACTCCGATGACGGCCGAGGTCATGTCCACTGCCCAGCGGACACATGAACGATCCCGGAGCTCAGAGACCGATCGAGGCACGAGCGGTCGCAGCAACGGCCGGATGCACACCGGTCAGCCGCCCACTACGGGCCCGCCCGGCAAGAAACCCCAGCACCTCGAGGGTGGGGCTGTCGACAGCGATAGCAGCGAACACCGGACGGTCCGCCACGCGCCACCCGAGTCCGAGAAGCACGGCGCGGCTTCTCGGTCGAAGTCGGTCCTGCCGACCGGTAGCCGGGACACGATGTGCTGCCACAACGCCACCGGCTCGTGCCGGGATCGGCGGGCCAGCGCGGTCGGTGTCACTCGCCCTTTCCGCACCCCGATCAGGCCGAGTGCCCGTGCGCTGGCACGTAACCGGGCCACTGGCCGGGTCAGATCCTCACGATTCGCCGAGCCGATCCACCACCCGGCGATACCGGTCCGGGCGGCGAGGTGCTCGACCACCGCCAGCGGCAGATAGCCGGCGGCGGTGCTCACGCTGCCCGGTGGACGAACGATCACCCATGCTGCGGTGACCCACATCGGAGTGCTTCCCACTCACGGACTTCGTTGAGCATCGCCGTGTACACGTCCATCAACATGGGGAACCCTGCCTGCAAGATCTCTGTTTTCGGCTATTTCTATGGCTAATTTGACGCCAGATTAACGGCTACAATTGAGGCATGACGACAGTGCCACTCGGCGAAGCCAAGGACAAGCTCTCCGCGCTGGTCGACAGCGCCGAGACCACGCACGACATCATCACGATCACCAAACACGGCAAACCTGCCGCGGTGCTGATGTCGGCTGATGACCTCGAATCGCTGCACGAGACGATCTACTGGCTCTCACGTGCCGACACCCGCGACGCCGTCGCGGCCGCCGACGCCGAGTACGCCGCCGGTCAGACCATCTCCCTCGAGGAACTGCGCGCCGAACACGGCATGCCGTCCAAGTGAGCGATAATCCTGCGGCCCGGCCCGGTCCGTATCACGTCGAAGTCGCGTCCCCGGCACGCCGCGACCTCGGACGACTCCCGCCACGAATCGTCCACGCCGTCATCGAGTTCATCTCCGGCCCCCTCGCCGACAATCCGCACCGGCTCAGCAAACCGCTGCGCGACGACCTCGAAGGTCTCCACAGCGCACGCCGTGGCGACTACCGCATCCTGCTGCGCATCGACGACCCCAACCACACCATCGTCATCGTGAAAATCGACCACCGAGCCCACGCCTACCGCACCTAACCGTTGGCGCCACAGCACATCGAGCTGCGCGCTGGTGCGGTTCAACCGTCTCACGATGCTCACACGGCAGATGCACGTGGCCGAGCCGGCTTCGGCATGCTCGGCCACCGAATCGTGTTCGGTCACGGACACGGCCAGCAGCATTCGGTAGCGAGGGAGGTGGGCGATACTGAGCCGGTGACGAGCCGAGGAGTGGTCCGCAGCGGGGACCTCGAGCGTATGCACGATGTCATCGACGGTGACGAGGTCCCCGGTGGCTGTCTCGTGCGGTTCGCAGCGGTCGCGGTCGACGGATTTCCCGCACTGCGCCCAGGCGATGACGTCGAATTCGAAGCGGCACAGAAAGTCGCGCCCCCTGACCGGTCGGATTTCCTACTGAAATACGTCCGTGAGCATCTCGACTCACTCTCCGCAGCGCTCAGCGCACTAAGCGGTCCGCAGCCGGCGCCACCGATAGCACGTGCTGCCAGCAGGTCGACCACTCGGTGTCGGCTGCAACGTCGTCTCCTCCGACGCGACCACCCTGCTCGATTGGGCAGTGGAATTCTTCGGTTCCCTCGACGTCATGGTCAACAACGCGGGGATCACGCGCGACGCCACCATGCGCAAGATGACCGAGCAGGACTTCGACGACGTGATCTCAGTGCACCTGCGCGGATGCCGGCACGGCACGCGTCTGGCCGCGGGCATCATGCGTGAGAACGGCGGCGGATCGATCATCAACCTGTCCTCGATCTCCGGCAAGGTCGGGTTTCGTCGTTCAGACGAACCACTCCGCGGCCAAGGCCGGCGTCGTCGGTCTGACGAAGGCCGAGGCCAAGGAGGTCGCGTATCTCGGGGTGCGCGTCAACGCCGTCCAGCCCTGCCTCATCCGCACGGCCATGACCTAGGCGATGCCGCAGAAAGCGTCGGACCAGAAGATGTCCGAAATCCCGAGGCAGCGGGTCGGGGAGCCTTCCGAGGTCACGTCCGTCGCGCTGTTCTATGCGTCGAGCCCATCGTCGTACATGACCGAAACGGTCACGGAGGTCACGGGCGGCCGCTACATGTAGAAAAGTCGCGATCGCGACTGTTCCACATCGGAACACTGCCGGCCCGGCGTGTCGTCCTAACGTGGAGATCAGCAGCCGTGTCGACCGTCTCAGTGCTGCGCTGCCGGGGGCGGCTGTCTCGGGGTGAGGAATTTCGACGGATCGCTACCTGCCCGAGCACCGCTGTCGAACCAGTTCGCGAATCCCTGCGGATGACGACGCTCCATTTCGTCGAGGTAGAGCTGACGCATCCAGGCCAGTCGGAGCTTGCCGGTCACCGACGAGGTGCGCTGCAATGCGACGAAGCTGGTCCGCCAGCCAAGGCAGAGTGCCTCGTCGGACATGTCCTCACAGTGGGGAAGCTTCGGCACCGTTACGCACGCGGTGGTGGGCCCGTCCCGCTCCCCCGGATGGGACTGCTGCACGGATAGGTGACATCTGAACTGTGGTGCCGTGAGGCACTGCTGGAAGGATGGACCCCGTGCCCAAGCCCTATCCGAAAGAGTTCCGCGACGACGTCGTCCGCGTGGCCCGC
>Ga0180216_1003858_pt1 | contig 11613 bp, 10 predicted proteins | sample eDN3rd37CBELigMG_FD_128879 | JGI IMG/M metagenome (GOLD analysis project Ga0180216, IMG submission 128879) | Enriched Miracle-Growth compost microbial communities from Emeryville, California, USA - eDNA 3rd pass 37_C BE-Lig MG (version 2)... ...
CACGCTTGAAGTACAGCTGACTGTCGTGTTCCCACGTGATCGCGATACCGCCGTGGATCTGGACGGCCTCCGAGGTCACCGCCGACAGTGCCTCGCTGGCGAAGTAACGTGCCAGCGCGGCCGACGTCGATGACGGGGTCGCGATGGAATCGTGCACGACGGCGCGTGCCGAGGCGACCTTGACGTACAGGTCTGCCATGCGGTGCTTGAGCGCCTGGAAGCTGCCGATCGGCCTGCCGAACTGCACACGGTCCTTGCTGTAGGCGACGGTCAGGTCCAGGCATCGCGACGCCGCACCGATCTGCTCGGCGGCCATGAGCAGCGCCGCGGTGTCTGCAAGGCCCTGGTCGTCACCGAGCGTCGTGGTCGCGCCGGGAATCACCGACGCGAGACGACGCGTCATGTCCATGGTGGGCTTGGGCTGCGCGGTGAAAGTGTCCCACTGCGTGAGGGTTTCACCATCGGCGGCGATCATGATGTCTGCGATGTCGCCGTTGATCACGAACTCGGGGTTGAACACCACGGTCCCGATCTTGGCGCCCTCGGCGAGCTCTTCGAGCGGTTCGGTGCGTCCCACGGACAGCAGCGCGATCTCGGCGAGCGTGGTGCCCAGCAGCGGCGTCGGCACCAGGGCCTTGCCCAGCTCTTCCAGAACCACTGCGGCATCGGCCAGTTCGCCGCCGGCGCCGCCGAACTCCTCGGGGATCACCAGCGCTGCGGCGCCGACCTGCTCGCACAACAGGCGCCACAGGTTAGGGTCATAGCCCAGCTCGGATTCCATCGCCGCACGCACCGCCTCCGGCGATGCGTGTTTCTCCACCAACGCGGCGACGGTCTCGCGTAGTAGTTCGCGTTCTTCACTCACGACAGGCCCTCCAGTACTCTGCGGCGGTGTAGCGCCGGATCCCCCCAAGCCGGGCGCAAAGCCTGCACCCGCAGCAACAACAACGACAGGTCGTGTTCCTGCGTGAACCCGATCGCGCCGTGGGTTTGCAGGGCCGACCTGGCGGCCAGTAGCGCCGCGTCCGCGGCAGCCACCTTGGCTGCGCTCACGTCGCGGGCGGTGTCAGATGAGCCGTCGGCCAGCGACAGCGCCGCGCCGTACACCAGCGGGCGGGCCAATTCGACGGCGATGTGGACATCGGCCAGCTTGTGCTTGATGGCCTGGTAGGACCCGATGACGCGGCCGAATTGCGTGCGCTGCTTGGCATATTCGACGGCCTGGTCGAGCATCGCCTGACCGGCACCCACCAACTGGGCGGCCGTGGCCAGCACGCCGAACTCGTAGGCCGTGGCGGTGTCGGCAGTACGGGCGTCGCCGGACGCCGCGACGTCGAACAGCTTGCGCGTGGGGTCGACGGATTCGTGGCTTGCTCCCGCGCTGCCGTCGTGCACCTGCCCGTCCTGCGCCAGAAGGATCAGGCCCGCGGTGTCGGCGTCGACGGCGCGAGGCACCTGCGGCGGCAGCGCCACCGTGGCGATCAGCTCACCCGAGGCCAGCGCACCGCAGCGCTCGTCGTCGGCCAGGAGAATGGGCGCGACGGCGATGGATTCGGTGACCGGTCCGGGCACACCCCAGTAGCCGAGCCGCTCGAGCGCGACCACCAGATCGGTCGGGTGGGCCTCGATGCCGTCGAACTTCTCGGGGACCAGCAGCGCGGTCACCCCGAGATCGGTCAGCTGTGCCCAGACCTTGCGGCCCGGCGCGGTGTCACCCTCACCCCACGCGCGGACCGCGGCGGGCACGTCGGCGGCGCCGAGCGCGGCGTCGATGCTCGCGGCGAAATCCCGCTGCTGTTCGTCGGTTTCGAAGTTCATTTGCTCTTTCCCGCAGATTCGCGCGGCAGGCCAAGCAGCCGTTCGGCGATGATGTTGCGCTGGATCTCGTTGGTGCCCGCGTAGATCGGACCACCCAGCGCGAACAGCAGACCGTCGGTCCAGTTGCCCACCAGCTCGCCGTCGGCACCCGCCAGGTCCAGCGCGGTCTGGTGCAGCGCCACGTCGAGATCCGACCAGAACACCTTGGTCACCGACGATTCGGCGCCCAGCTCACCACCGTTCGCCAGCCGCGTGACGGTCCCGAACGTGTGCAGCCGATAGGCCTGGGCCTTGATCCACGCGTCCGCGACCCGATCGGTGAACGCCGGATCGGGGTTTTCTTTCCACCGTTCGACCAGGCGCTCGGCCGGGGCCAGGAAGCGCGCCGGGCTGCGCAGCGACATGCCGCGCTCGTTGCTTGACGTGCTCATCGCGGCCCGCCAGCCGTCGTGCACCCCGCCGATCACGTCGTTGTCGGGCACGAACACGTCGTCGAAGAAGATCTCGCCGAACCCGGTGTCGCCGCCGAGCTGCGCGATCGGCCGCACCGTGACGCCTTCGGCCTTGAGGTCGAACATGAAGTAGGTCAGGCCCTTGTGGCGCTGCGCCTCGGGATCAGACCGGAACAACCCGAAGCCGCGCTCGCCGAACACCGCACGCGAGCTCCAGATCTTCTGCCCGTTGAGCAGCCAGCCGCCGTCGGTCTTGGTGGCCGTCGACCGCAGCGACGCAAGGTCGCTACCGGATTCGGGTTCCGACCAGGCCTGGGCCCAGATCTCCTCGCCACTGGCCATTTTCGGAAGCACACGGTCGAGTTGTTCCTCGGTGCCGTGGGCGAACAGCGTCGGCGCGAGCATCGAGGTGCCGTTGGCGCTGGCGCGGCCGGGGGCGCCGGCGCGGAAGTACTCCTCCTCGAACACCACCCATTGCAGCAGCGTCGCGTCGCGGCCGCCGTATTTCTTCGGCCACGCGATCACCGACAGGCCCGCGTCGAAAAGCACCTTGTCCCAGCGGCGGTGCTGTTCGAAACCTTCCTTGGTGTCGTACGACTTCGTCGGGAAATTCTCCCGGTTGGCGGCGAGGAATTCGCGGACCTCGGCCCGAAAGGCCTCGGTCTCCTCGTCGAACTTCAGGTCCATCACACCTTCTCCCGTAGGGCCGGCTTGACCACTTTCCCACCCGGATTGCGTGGCAGCGCGTCCAGGAACTCGACCGATCGTGGCACCTTGAAGTTCGCCAGATGCTCACGGGCATAGGCGATCACGGTGGCCTGGTCCAATTGTGCGCCGGGTTTGGCGACGACGAACGCCTTGCCCACCTCGCCGAGGCGTTCGTCGGGCACACCGATCACCGCGGACTCGGCCACACCGTCCAGGCGCGCGAGGACCTGCTCGATCTCGGCGGGGTACACGTTGAACCCGCCGCAGATGTACATGTCCTTGAGCCGATCGGTGATGGTGAGGTTGCCCGCGGCGTCGAGCTTGCCGATGTCACCGGTGTGCAGCCACCCGTCGGCGTCGATCGCCGCGGCTGTGGCCGCCTCGTCGTCGAGGTAACCGAGCATCACGTTGGGCCCGCGCAAAAGCACCTCGCCCGAATCATCGAGGCGCAGTTCGAAATCGGCGATCGGCCGGCCGCACGTGGTGGCGACGGTGACCGCGTCGTCGTCGGGGCGGCACATCGTGCCGAACCCGGCGGCCTCGGTCAGCCCGTAGGCGGTGAGCACGATGTCGATGTCGAGTTCGGACTGCATGCGCTCGATGAGCACCACAGGAACCACGGCAGCGCCGGTCACCGCGAACCGCAACGAACTCAGGTCGTAGTCGCCGCGGCGCGGGTGGTCGAGCAGTGTCTGGTAGATGGTCGGCGGGCCCGGCAGCACCGTGATCTTGTGCTCGGCAACCGCTTTCATCGTCTGCTCGGGGTCGAACGTCAGCATCGGGTAGAGAGTCGCGCCGGTCTGCAGGCATGCCAGGATCCCGGCCTTGTACCCGAAGTTGTGGAAGAACGGGTTGATGCACAGGTAGCGGTCGGTGCTGCTGACCTGGCCGCATTCGGCCCACGCCGCCGAACCGTCGAGCGACTGCCGGTGCGCACAGCGCACACCCTTGCTGCGGCCCGTGGTGCCGGAGGTGAACAGGATGTCGGAGACGTCGTCGGGCGACACCGCGGCAGCGCGGGCGTCGACCTCGGCCAGCGTCGCGTCGTCGGCACGCGCGATGAATTCGTCCCAGGTGCCGTCGTTTTCGTCGATCGGCACACGCACGATGTGCCGCAGCGCGGGCAGCGTGGCGCGGTCCAGATCGGCTGTCTTGTCGGCGCCCAGGAACTTGCCGGACGCGATCAACAATGGCGCGCCCGTGCGTAGGAGGATGTCGGTGGCCTCGCTCGCGGTGTAGCGCGTGTTCAGCGGGACGACGACGCCGCCGGCATAGTGCGTGGCCAGGCTCGCCACCACCCAGTGCCAGGTGTTCGGCGACCAGATGGCGATCCGATCGCCGGGTTCGACGCCCAGGGTGATCATCGCCGCGGCCGCGCGGCGGACCTCGTCGCGCAACTGCGCATAGGTCAACCGACGATCGGGGCAGACCACGGCGTCGTGGTCGGGGAACTGCGCAGCGATCCGGTCCAGCACCGCTGGAACGGTTCTGACCCCCCGGTCGCTGCACGCGTGACCAACGGCGCTCGTCATCAGGTGCTCCTCTAACAAAGCAAGTGCTTGGTAGGTTAGCCTACAAGGGTGATAGAGGTCCAGGAGTTCCGGGCCGAGGTCCGGCAGTGGCTCGCAGACAATCTCGTCGGCGATTTCGCCGCGCTCAAAGGACTCGGCGGCCCCGGGCGGGAGCATGAGGCATTCGAGGAACGTCGTGCGTGGAATCAGCATCTGGCGGCGGCAGGTCTGACCTGCCTCGGCTGGCCCGTCGAGCACGGGGGCCGCGGGCTTTCGGTTGCGCACCGCGTCGCGTTCTATGAGGAGTACGCCCGCGCCAACGCGCCGGACAAGGTCAACCACTTCGGTGAGGAGCTGCTCGGTCCCACGCTGATCGAGTACGGCACCCCCGAGCAGCAGAAACGCTTCCTCCCGAAGATCCTCGACGTCACCGAGCTGTGGTGCCAGGGTTACTCCGAGCCCAACGCGGGCAGTGATCTGGCGAACGTGTCGACCACGGCCGAGCTGGTCGGCGACGAATGGGTGATCAACGGCCAGAAGGTGTGGACGTCGCTCGCGCACTGGGCGCAGTGGTGCTTTGTGGTGGCCCGCACCGAGAAGGGCTCCAAGCGTCACGCGGGGTTGTCCTATCTGTTGGTGCCGCTCGATCAGCCCGGCGTCGAGATCCGGCCCATCAACCAGCTCACCGGCGATTCCGAGTTCAACGAGGTGTTCTTCGACGACGCGCGCACCGAGGCGGGCCTCGTGGTGGGTCAGCCCGGTGACGGCTGGCGCGTCGCGATGGGCACGCTGACCTTCGAGCGCGGCGTGTCCACGCTCGGGCAGCAGATCCGTTATGCCCGCGAGCATTCCAACCTGGTCGAATTGGCCAAGCGCACCGGCGCGGCCGACGATCCGCTGATCCGCGAGCGGCTGGTGCAATCCTGGACCGGGCTGCAGGCCATGCGGTCGTATGCGCTGGCCACCATGGATGTGGAACAGCCCGGGCAGGACAACGTGTCGAAGCTGTTGTGGGCCAACTGGCATCGAGAACTCGGCGAGATCGCCATGGACGTGCAGGGCATGGCCGGGCTCACGCTCGAGAACGGCGAGTTCGACGAGTGGCAGCGGCTCTACCTGTTCTCCCGCGCGGACACCATCTACGGCGGGTCCAACGAGATTCAGCGCAACATCATCGCCGAGCGCGTGCTCGGCCTACCCCGAGAGGTCAAGGGATGAATCTGTCGGAGGCCCCGAAAGAGATTGACGGGCACGGTCTTCTGAAGGGCAAGGTGGTCCTGGTGACCGCCGCCGCCGGTACCGGCATCGGCTCGACCACCGCGCGGCGTGCGCTGCTCGAGGGTGCCGACGTGGTGATCTCCGACTACCACGAGCGCAGGCTGGGGGAGACCCGCGATCAGCTGGCCGACCTGGGCCTGGGACGTGTCGAAGCCGTCGTGTGTGACGTGACCTCCACCGAGGCCGTCGATGCGCTGATCACCCAGACCGTCGAGAAGGCCGGACGGCTGGATGTGCTGGTCAACAACGCCGGCCTGGGCGGGCAGACATCCGTCGTCGACATGACAGACGAGGAGTGGGACCGCGTCCTCAACGTCACGCTCACCTCGGTCATGCGCGCCACGCGGGCCGCGTTGCGGTACTTCCGCGGCGTCGACCACGGCGGTGTCATCGTCAACAACGCGAGCGTGCTGGGTTGGCGCGCACAGCATTCGCAGTCGCACTACGCGGCCGCGAAAGCCGGTGTCATGGCCCTGACGCGCTGCAGCGCGATCGAGGCCGTCGAGTTCGGCGTGCGCATCAACGCCGTGTCGCCGAGCATCGCGCGGCACAAGTTCCTGGAGAAGACGTCGTCCTCGGAACTGCTGGACCGCCTGGCCAGTGACGAGGCGTTCGGCCGCGCGGCCGAACCGTGGGAAGTCGCGGCGACCATCGCCTTCCTCGCGAGTGACTACTCCAGTTACATGACCGGAGAGGTCGTCTCGGTGTCCAGCCAGCGGGCCTGATCTGCAGGCTGTGCCGCTGTCGTTTGACGCGCCGAGATTGCACTGAGGGACACGTCCGGGCGATTTTTTGTCCCTGGATGCAATCTCGGCGCGCGAAGTCTCCCGCCCGACGTGGCTTGGCCAGGTCAGTCCCTCGTGTGACGGCCGTACGATCGCTGATCGGAAAGCCAGACGCGACTTCCGTGGTAAACGGCGAGGTAGGAAACCGCGAAAACGCCGAGCGTGAAAACTGTGACGAGGACGAACTGAAGTCGCTGGCCGCCCGAGACCGCGTTGCCTGACACGCTGTCGCGGTAGCCGAAGATCGAGCCGATCGTGATGACGACGAATGCTGCGACACCGCTCGGCCATACGGCACCAGTGCTGAGGGCGAACGACACTGCGCCAATGGCGAGAACCGCGACAGTTCCGACCAAGCGCCACCAGGACTTTGCGACCGTGACATAGCCGCCGTAAGGTCCGCTCTCCTCACTGTAGAAGGAGATGCGGCGTCGGCGAATGTTCAGGAACGGCGTGTGCACATACGCAACGAAAAGAACTACCGCGAGAACAAATGCCGATGCGCCGAATCCGGCTTGCACGCCCTGCGGGTCCGCGATGAAGTACGCCGAAACGCACGTCAGTAACCCACCGGCCCAAAACACTGTGCGTCCAGCTCGTACGTCGCGGCGCGGAGCCAAGGCCATAGCGGCCAACCCGCCGAGGGCGGCGATGAAAGGGACACTGCTCACGGGCTACTCCAGCGTCTCGTCATCGGGTGCGCTCCCGTTGTCGAGCAGGCTACCTGTGAGGTGGGGTGAGGTACTGGGTCTCACCTCGCGAGGGTAGTGCGTGCGACGCCGAGACTGCACTGAGGGACACGTCCCGGCGATTTTTTGTCCCTGGATGCAATCTCGGCGCGTGGTGGCATCTCCCGCCCGACGTGACCTAGCAAGTGCTTGGTTGGTATGCTGGGTCAATGGCGCCGGATACGCCCAGCCAGCCGGCTAGCAGACGCGATGAGCTGCTGCAGCTCGCCGCCACCATGTTCGCCGACCGCGGCCTCAAGGCCACGACGGTCCGCGACATCGCCGACTCCGCAGGCATTCTCTCGGGCAGCCTGTACCACCATTTCAAGTCCAAAGAGCAGATGGTCGAAGAGGTCCTGCGGGACTTCCTGGACTGGCTGTTCGGCCGCTACCAGCAGATCCTCGACACCGCGACCAGCCCGCTGGAGAAGCTGACGGGCCTGTTCATGGCGTCGTTCGAGGCCATCGAGCACCGGCATGCCCAGGTGGTCATCTACCAGGACGAGGCCAAGCGGCTCTCGGACCTGCCGCAGTTCGACTTCGTCGAGACGCGCAACAAAGAGCAGCGCAAGATGTGGGTCGACATCTTGCAGGAGGGCGTCGCCGACGGCTCGTTCCGTCCCGACCTCGATGTCGACCTGGTCTACCGGTTCATCCGGGACACCACATGGGTTTCGGTTCGCTGGTACAAACCGGGCGGGCCCCTTTCGGCCGAACAGGTCGGCCAGCAGTACCTCGCCATCGTTCTCGGCGGAATCACGCAGTCACAAGGAGATAAACATGCCTGAGGCGTACATCATCGATGCCGTACGCACCCCCGTCGGAAAGAAGAACGGGTCGCTGGCTCAAGTGCATCCGATCGATCTCGGCGTGCACGTGTTCCGCAGCATCTTCGATCGCGTCGACGTGGATCCGGGTGCGGTCGACGACGTCATCGTCGGCTGTGTCGACGCCATCGGTGGGCAGGCGGGCAACATCGGCCGCAACGCGTGGCTGGCCGCGGGCTACCCCGAAGAGGTCCCCGGCGTCACCGTCGACCGGCAGTGCGGCTCCAGCCAGCAGGCCATTTCCTTTGGTGCGCAGGCGATCATGTCGGGCACCGCGGACATCATCCTCGCCGGTGGCATGCAGAACATGAGCTGGGTGCCCATCTCGTCGGCCATGATCGTCGGCCAGGAACTCGGCTTCAGCACGACCACAGCCGAATCCGAGTACTGGCGGCACCGCTACGGCGATCAGGAGATCTCGCAGTTCCGCGGTTCGGAACTCATCGCCGAGCGCTGGGACATCTCCCGCGAGGAGATGGAGCAGTTCGCGCTGTCCAGCCATCAGCGTGCGTTCGCGGCAATCCGTGCCGGGCACTTCGACAACGAGATCGTGCCGGTCGGTGACTTCGGTGTCGACGAGGGGCCGCGCGAGACCACGCTGGAGAAGATGGCCGCGCTGCAGCCGCTCGTCGAGGGTGGCCGTCTCACCGCGGCGCTCGCCAGCCAGATCTCCGACGGCGCAAGCGCGGTGCTGCTGGCCTCCGAGCAGGCCGTCAAGGAGCACAACCTCAAGCCGCGTGCCCGCATCCACCACATCAGCGCCCGCGGCGCCGATCCGGTCATGATGCTCACGGGCCCGATCCCCGCGACGGAATACGCGCTCAAGAAGACCGGCCTGTCGATCGACGACATCGACACCGTCGAGATCAACGAGGCGTTCGCGCCCGTCGTCCTCGCCTGGATCAAGGACCTCAAGGCCGATCCGGAGAAGGTCAACCCCAACGGCGGCGCGATCGCGCTCGGTCACCCGCTCGGCGCGACCGGTGCCAAGCTGTTCGCCACCATGCTCAACACCCTCGAGCGCACCGGCGGCCGCTACGGCCTGCAGACCATGTGCGAGGGTGGCGGCACCGCGAACGTCACCATCATCGAGCGCCTCTAGTTCCTTCGCGAGCAGACGCAAAACTGCCTGATTTCCCCTGGGATCAGGCAGTTTTGCGTCTGCCGACGCGAAGGGTGAGTGTGGAGGTATGGCTCAGGGCCGCGAACCGGCGCGTGATGAAAGCTTTCTGACGGTGCTGGTGGCCCTCGTGGCCAACGCTCTCATCGCGCTCGCCAAGAGCGTCGTCGCAGCCGTGACGGGATCGGCGTCGATGCTCGCCGAGGCCGCGCATTCGTGGGCCGATACGGGCAATGAGGTTTTCCTGCTGATCGGAACCCGGATGTCGGCGAAGCCTGCCGACGACGAACACCGCCTGGGGTACGGGCGCACCGGATACATCTGGTCGATGTTCGCGGCGTTCGGTCTGTTCACGGTGGGCGCGGTGGTGTCGATCTGGCACGGCATCCAGTCGTTGGGCGGGGAAGCCGAGCCGACGTCCTACAAATGGGCCTACACCGTGCTGGCGATCGCGTTCGTCCTGGAAGGTACGTCGTTCCTACAGGCGTTGCGCCAGACCAGACCCGGCGCCGTACGTCGGCGCATCAGCCCGCTGCGTTACATCCGTCTCACGTCGAACCCGATGCTGCGGGCCGTGTTCGTCGAGGATCTCTCGGCGCTGATCGGCATCGTCATCGCCGCCGCGGGCATCCTCGCTCACCAGATCACCGGGGACGCCGTGTGGGATGCCGTCGGCTCGATCCTGGTCGGCGTGCTTCTCGGGTGCGTGGCGCTGTTCCTGATCGAACGCAACATGGATTTCCTCACCGGTGAGGCCGTGACACCGCTGGCGCGCAACATCATCCTGCAAGACCTACGCGACCATCCCGACATCGAGCGGATCAGCTATCTGCACACCGAGTGGGTCGGCGCGGATCGGATCTACGTCGTCGCTGCGGTCGACCTGACCGGGGACGCGGTCGAGTCCGATGTCGCGGCGCGGCTCAACGCCGTGGCCGACATGTTGCAGCGCCGACCGACGATCGTGCGTGCCCTGCTCACGCTCACCCGGCCGCGCGACGACACCGATCTGCGCCCGCAAGAGTTGCCCGACTGGTACTCCACGTGACGTCCGGTCACGCTGCGGCGACGAGGGCCAGGCTCGCGAACGCGAAGATCCAGCTGGCGAACGAGCCGACGAGGAAGTACTCGACGACCTCGTCGATGCCGACGTGGTCCGTGTCTTGCTCGTCGTGGTTGCGCGTCGCGTTGATCTCGGGGAAGCGAATGACGCTCTTGGCGGCGACGACGGCCGAGGCCATGGTGAGCTGACCCGCCAGGCCGAGCCCGACGATCAGCAGGCGCTCCATCGGGCCGAGCAGCCGGCCACCCTTGAGCCGATCGGACGCCTGCGGCTGACCCGCGGGCTTCACCGCGCCGACCGATCCGAGCACCAGGCGCACGACGTGGTTGGCCGTGGTGAGCTGCACGAGCATGACGCCGAGCACCATGAGCACCCGCCCGGCCGACACGCTCTCGGGCAGCTCCGCCCACGCCACCCAGCGCCCCACTGCGCCGCCGACGTCGGATGCCCAGCCCGACAACAAGATCAGGGCCGTCACCGCCCCGCCGATGATCACCAGCGGTATGCCCTGACGTGTGCCGGTGACCTCGGTGCGCTCGCACGCCACGTTCCAGCCGACCACCGCGACCGACGCGATGACGAGCAACGGCAGGTCGCCGAGGTGCCACAGTCCGGCGAGCAGCGAGCCCACCACGAGAACCACGACCGCGAGCACCGGCGGAACCCATCGGGTGCCGATGAACCGCCGCATCACGTCACCGAGACCGATGGCGATGAGGAACATCGCCAGCATGCTCATGTGATCTCCGAAAGATACTGCGACGCAAGCACGATGAGGTCCAGGCCGTCGCGACCGGCGCGCTGGGACACCGCCGACGCGCTGATCTGCTCGGCGGCGGCGAGATCCTTCTTCGGCTGGTTGGACATGAGACCCCTCAGGATGCGGATGGACCGTTCATCGAGTGATCCAAACATGTGGTCCCGACACATCAGGGCCGCGTTGACGGCCTCCGGGGCCGGACCGGTGTCGGAAGATCTGCGGTAGGTGATACGGACCAGCGCCAGGCCGGGCTGGCGCTGTGCCTCGGCGGTCCACTCGATCGCCTCACGGGCGGCCCACCACCCCGGACCGTCCTGGATGCCCGTGGCCTCGTCGAGCACGCTCACCGCGCCCCACCCGATGCCGAACCGCACGTCGATCCCGGGGGCGACCGCCAAGCGGATGGCCCAGGCTGCTGTGAGCGCGTCGCCGACGCGGCGGTAGCTGCCCTGGAATTCGTCGCCGACGGTGAAGGCGGGTGGGTCGATCGCGTGGCCGGCCACGGCGGCGAGTGCGGCGTTGAGGTCGCGGTGCAGCGCGCGCCGGTCGGTCGCGCTACGCGA
>Ga0180216_1003859_pt1 | contig 11612 bp, 7 predicted proteins | sample eDN3rd37CBELigMG_FD_128879 | JGI IMG/M metagenome (GOLD analysis project Ga0180216, IMG submission 128879) | Enriched Miracle-Growth compost microbial communities from Emeryville, California, USA - eDNA 3rd pass 37_C BE-Lig MG (version 2)... ...
ATGTTGGGGAGCCTTGGCTTGGCAGCACCGCTTGTGGCGACCACCGTCAAACCGCTGCCGCATCCGACAAAGAGATCCGCGTGATGGGTCAGCGCGGCGGTCTCGCGCATCGACAGTTCGCCGCCATGAATGACCTGCGGCAGGTCGGATGTTACGGGTTCGTGAGTCGAAAGCACGAAGGCGATATCGGGATGCGACTTGACCACAAGGCTGGCGATGTCCGCGGCGAGTGCCGGTGTCATGAATGACTGGCCGGATTTCGAGGAACATTCGAAGATCACGACCTTCTCGAAGTTCGTAAGGCCTTTCGCTTCGACCCAGCTGGCGACCTTCTGCTTTTCAGAGTCCGTCAGCTGAATGACAGTTTCGATTGGGACGGTGATCGGACGCGGGTAGTTGCGGAAAATAGAAGGCCGCACGGTTCCGTCGTAATTGCCGAAACGGTTGGGGCAGATCTGCGTCAGAAAAATGTGGTCGAACCGGCCGCGGGCAAGTTCGCGGGAAGCCTCCGCCTCGAACGCGTTCCAGGCCGCATCAAGATCGCTCCAGGAAGGAACCTGGATTTCCCAGACGGCGTCGACATGCGGATTGTTCTCGATGACGCCCTTGCACAGCGACGAGATCGCCCAGGTCAGATGACAATCCGGGAAATCGTGCTTGATTTGCCGCGCAATGGTCGTCGCGTACAGGCAGTCCCCATTGGACCCCAGCTGCCCGAGCAGAATATTGGTCAAGATCTATCGTCTCCGTGACGCGTCAGCTAGCGAGCATGAGCCCGTGGTTCTCGGAAAGGATCCATGCTGCAACGTCCAGTGCGGACTGTTGCGGACCATGACCCAGAACACTGATCATGCGCGAGATATCTGCGCGGAATGGGGCGACGAAGGATTCATCCGGCGGCTCTTCGATGGACACATGGTCGCACCAGTTCAGCCCGGCCCGGGCGAACAGCTCACGGGTGAATTCAAGACCCGTCCAGGTCCGGCCGGTGGCCATCACGTAATCCTGGTTGTCGTCAGTCTCAAGAAGGCGCGCACCGAGTTCCATGAACTCCGCGCTGCTGCCCCAGTCACACGCAAAGTTCAGCGTGCGCAGAGGTTCTCCTAATGGCTGCCCCCGCATGGCGTTGGCCAAAACTGCTGTGATGCGCGGCAGGACAAAATGGCCCGGTCGACGGGGACTTTCATGATTGAACAGGAAGAGCGTCGTGGCGCGCACCCCATGCTGACGCCTGTAATATGCGATCAGATCAGCGGAAGCATTCTTAGTGATGGAATAAAGGCAGGTTGAGTGACGCTGCAGCCGTTCGTGTACGACAGGTGGCGGATGCGCATCGAATGCCTTGACTGAACTTGCATAAAGCAGACGCGCGTCGGGATGGACGGTGCGGATATATTCCAGGATCTGATGGACGCTGCCGACGTTGACCTGCAACGCATCCTGCCAATGATCTTCGTAAACGAAGCCCGAGGCGCCGTGGATTGCAGCGACGTGATAGATCCGGTCGGGCCGCGAACGGAAGAGGAGCGCCGGCAGGGCGTCGCGGTCACGGCTGAGGTCAGCCGTGACATACGTGTAGCCCGGCGTCCCATCCGGAATGTAGCGGGATTGCGTTTGTCGTCCGAGCCCGATAACCCGCCAGCCGAGGCGCAACAGATGCTCGGCCAGATATGAGCCGTCCTGGCCATTTACCCCTACGACCAGGGCGCATGTGCTCAGGTTTGGATCAGCCTCAGATACCAAGAATTTCCTCTAGCCGCTTTGGTGTCAACTCGGCGCACTTGAGGCTCTCTTCCAGGTTGTCAGCGTCAACAACTTCGATGTCGGGAAGCGGGAACAGCATCTTGGTGCCGTTGCGGATCGTTTCAGCCTCGCGCTCAAGGAACTCGCGCCGGAAATGCCATGGGAGAACGAGGTAGTAGTCGGGCTTCATGGCGCGCGACTTTTCCTCGGAGATGATCTTGATATTTGTGCCAAGAGTCATCGCGCCGTCCTTCTGCGGATTCCGGTCGGCGGCATATTCGATCTTGAAAGCGTCGATATTGTACCACTGCAACAGGACGTTACCCTTGGTCGACGCGCCATAGACATGAACCGTTTCGCCATTGGCGCGAATGCGCGCCATCAGCTGGCCCATCTCTTCGCGAAGCCGTTCAATGCGTTCCTGGAATGCGCGGTAGGGCTCGTCCGTGTCCAGCTGCATCTCGAATTCCATGAGTTGCAGTAGGCGGATGTACTCTTCGGCTTCGCGGGTGTCGTACTTGATGCAATTGTCGTGGCTGACATAGCAGCGGATGCTGCCACCGTTGATGGCATTCAACTCGACCCGGAAGATGCGCAAGCCAGCGGCGCGGGTGATGTATTGCAGGACCTCAAGGCTGTAATATTCCAGATGCTCGTGACAGATGGTGTCGAACGAATTCATCTTGAGCATGAGGGGCATGTAGGACATCTCGAGAATCCAGATGCCGTCCTCGGCAAGCGACTCCTTGATGTTCGAAGCGAAGTCGATCGGATCCTCAAGATCGTAGAACATGGCAATCGACGTGATGACGTCGAACTTGCGGCCGGCGAGGCGTGCGCGGCCTTGTGAACTCGGGAAAATGGTGCCGACAACCTGAACCCAGTCGGTGATTTCCTGAGCGATATCGGAAGGGTCAAAGCCCCACAGCTCGAAGCCTTCGGGATAGGCCGCCAGCAGCGTGCCGTCGTTGCAGCCGATGTCGAGGACGCGTTTCTCCTTCGGTTCGACAATCGACATTGCCGACTTGACGATGCCCTGCAGGTGATTGCGCATCGTCTGATTGGTGCCTGACCGGTACCAGTAGTTCGCGTAGAGAATCTCGGGCGGTATCGAGTGCTGAAGCTGCAGCAGACCGCAGGCGTTCTCATGTTCCGAGACATCGCAGCGGACGAGAGACGTTGGAATCTTACGCAACGGCGGTGTCACGATGCCGGGCTTGACAAATGAGCCCTGCAGATACTGCGGCTGCAGATCGATGACCGGCTTCAAGGATGGAGATTTGCAGACTCTGCAGGTTTTCTTATGTCTGATGTGCATGGTGCCCACAACATCTACACGCCAACCTGCGGTCAGCGCGGATTACCCCTCAGTTCGCGGAGGCTCTGGTACCAGCTATCCCCTCTGCGTGCAAGCAATGGTGCCGGATAAAATTTCCCGGGCCGGCGGAAGTCATTCTAGTTTTTCTATGCAAATTTAGTTGTTTATGATGGTTTTGTGATATCCTTACTCAGGCAGAGAAAGCGCAACTTGTCACAATACGGATCGTGCTTTCCCGGCGAACTCCTCATCTTTCAGTGCCCATGATGGGGCTATGTCCGTCAGCGTTTGCCTTGGCGCACTTCCTCGAGCAGCGGGTTGTCGTCGCTGTTCCACACGATAAAGCCAGGGTTGAGGAAATCGCTTTCGAGCTTGCCGTAGACCAGTGGCGTGCCATCTGTCTGCGTCACGATGCCTCCCGCCGCGGCCGCGATGGCGTGGCCGGCTGCCGTATCCCACTCCATGGTTGGACCGAAGCGCGGATAAACATCCGCTTCTCCTGCTGCCACCAGGCAGAACTTGAGGGAGGATCCGATATTTGCACGACCAGCGACGTTGACGCCTGCAAGCCAGCTTTCAAGAGCCTCGGACCCATGGGAGCGGCTGGCCACGATCGTCATGGCGCTGCCGGGGGATGATCTGCGTGTGTGAAGCCGTTTGGTGTCGAGGTCTGCGAGCGAACGGGTTCCGGCTTTTGGATCAAGGATGGCGGTCGCTGCGTGGTCATCGGCCAACGTCAGATAAAGCTTTGATAAAGCCGGAGCATAGATGATACCGAAACGGGGCACACCGTTGGTGATGAGACCGATATTGATCGTGAACTCATTGCGGCCGTTGATAAACTCGCGGGTGCCGTCGAGGGGGTCGACCAGGAAGAACGAAGCGTCCAGGCTGGGTGCTTCTCCGGCAGCCATTGCTTCTTCAGCAACGACCGGCACGCCCGGAGCGGCGGCTGCGAGACCTGCAAGAAGGATCTTTTCAGCGGCCTGATCGGCCAATGTCACCGGCGAGCCGTCAGCCTTGGTCTCGGTCTGTACGCCGGAACGGAAGTGACGCATGGTTTCAGCGCCAGCTGCAAGAACGGACGGCAGGAGAGCCTCGACGAGTTCCGTAAAGCTTTCTGACATAATCAAGGGCTCTCTGAAGTTGTGGGTGGAAATTTCGGTGCGGATTCCGTGAGGTCGTACATAGCGGCAGTGTTCACGCTGGCGCAACCGGAACAGCCTCTATTGGATTTTTCGCTGCCCACAAGATAATCAGCAGGAGACGGTTCCATTGAGATCGGCGACCTACCCATGACGCCACAGATCAGCCTTGTAATGCCGGTGCTGAACGGCGAGCGCTTTATTGCGGACGCACTCGACAGTGTGCCGGCCGGGGTCGACGGCCTCGATTTTGAATTGATCCTCGCTGACGGCGGATCCCGTGACGCAACGCTGGCGATTGCTGGCCGATACCCATTTGTGCGAGTTTTGAGGGGGCCTGATCGAGGGCTATACGATGGTCTCAACAGAGCGATCTCAGAAGCACGTGGCAGCTTTATTGCGCTACTGAATTCGGATGACGCGCTGCACGAAGGCGGGCTTGCGAAGCTGTTTGCAGCGGCGGAAGAGCAGAGCGCAGACATGGCCATGGGTGGCGTGTCTTATGGCGCGAACCCTGAAGCAGGCGAGTTCGTATATCCACGCAGCAGTCTGTCGGTGGAGGGGCTCGCCTTCGGTATTCCCGCGATCAATGCGCGCCTGTTCAGAAGATCAGTGTTTCGCAGGGCTGGCCTGTTCCGCACTGATCTGGGGGTCGGCGCTGACCGGGAACTTCTCGCACGTATGCATATTGCCGGGATCCGCGGCGTTGCTGTTCGCGCTCCTGTCTATCACTACCGCACGCATGATGGCTCGCTCACCTTGGCCGGCAACGGCGTTGCACGCCGGCGCATCTGGCGCTCCGATACCGAGGTAATGCAGGCGATACTGCAGGTGCCTGATCTCGACAGGCGCCATGCTCGTGCCGCATCGCAAGGTCTGGCTCTGTTGCGTGCGAAGCAAACCGTTGGCCGCTGGCGAGAACGGGAAACAGAAGCGTCCACACAGGCAGTCCTGTCGCTTTCTGACGTTCTCAATCTTCCCACTGCCATGGTTCGCTGGTGGGCGTGGCGGGGCCAGTTATCCGGTCATTGATGACGTCAGGAAAATGAACCGGGGCAGGCCTGATCTGCTTTGCCCTGCCCCGGTTGATCAGCACTAGTGCTGGCCCTGCATGAGAGATGGTGCGTAGTTGTCGGATTGGAGGTCTGACTTCACCATCATCTCAACGAGTTCCTCAAACGAGGTCTTCGGCGCCCATCCCAGTTTCGTCCGGGCCTTTGTCGAATCGCCCAGGAGCAGATCGACTTCTGTGGGGCGATAGTAGCGCGGATCGACAGAAACCAGAATCTCGCCGGTCTTGCGGTTGACGCCTGTTTCGTCCGCACCGTTGCCCTTCCAGTCGATTTCGATGTCGACGACCTTGAATGCCGCTTCAACGAACTCGCGCACCGAACGCGTCTGACCAGTGGCGAGAACGAAGTCGTCCGGCTCATGATGCTGAAGGATCATCCACATACCTTCGACGTAGTCTCGCGCAAATCCCCAGTCACGCTTGGCATCCAGATTGCCGAGATAGAGGCGATCCTGTTTGCCGTGGGTAATGGCTGCGACGGCGCGGGTGATCTTGCGGGTGACGAAGGTTTCGCCGCGCGTGGGGCCCTCATGGTTGAACAGGATGCCATTGCTGGCATACATGCCGTAGGCTTCGCGATAGTTCACAGTCACCCAATAAGCGTAGAGCTTCGCCGCCGCATAAGGGGAGCGCGGATAGAATGGGGTCTTCTCATTCTGCGGGGTTGCCTGGACCTTGCCATATAACTCCGAGGTGGAAGCCTGATAGAACCGGCATTCTTTCTCGAGCTTCAGGATCCGGATGGCTTCAAGCAAGCGCAGGGTGCCGATTGCATCGGAGTTCGCGGTGTACTCAGGGGTTTCGAAGCTGACCGCAACGTGGCTCTGAGCGGCGAGATTGTAGATCTCGGTGGGCTGTGTTTCCTGGATGAGCCGGATAAGGTTCGAGCTGTCGGTCAGATCGCCGTAATGCAGACGGAAGCGACCGTCGGATACATGAGGATCCTGATAAAGATGATCGACGCGCGAAGTGTTGATCAATGACGAGCGGCGCTTGACGCCATGGACCTCATACCCCTTTCCCAGAAGAAATTCGGCGAGATACGCGCCATCCTGCCCGGTGACACCGGTAATCAAAGCAACACGACGTTCAGCCATTCCAATACATTCCCTCTTTGGTTTGGCCGCTGGCAAAGCGGCACATGATCTCCCCGCCAGGCATTTTGGGTCTGCCTCAGACCTGTCCGATCATGCCCAGATCTTGAGATAATCGTCGTAAAAGGACGATCCTGTGCGCTGTGAAAGCACCTGCAAGGCGAAGGCAGCCACGTCGTATTTGCGATAAACGACGTGTGCGATTTCAGCGAGTTTCAGGAGTTCGGCGTCACCCAACTTCTCCGGTTCGTCCAGATTGCGGACGTAGACGCAATCCGCCCACAACAATCGTCCCGCGTGGAAGAAGCGTTCGTTCGTTGCATCGAACGCGTTATAGCGTTGGCGACCCAGAGTTGCGAAATCCATCAGGGCAAAGCCCAGCGATCGCATTTTCTGGTCGACGTTACAAAACAGGGTCTCACCCTCATAGAGTTCGGCAAATTCGGCCTCAACGTGGCACACGAGAGTTCGGGCCATTGTATCCTCTGCTGCGTTAAGGACGGACCCCGTGGCGCCCTGCACGTCGATCTTGAGAAAATCGATGGGCTTGTCGCTTACATCCTGCGTGGAGAGGATATCGTCGAGGCGGCAGGTCTTGACGGCGCTGCTTTCCACGATCTCCAGCGCTTCCGCGAGTAGCGAAAACCTTCGTGCGATCGTCAGGTTCGGCTTGTGCAACGATGAAGTCGGCTGCATGCGAGTCAGATTGAAGGTTGCCGGTCCGCCGTCCCCAATGAAGAAAGGCAGAGTCCGGATCACTGTCGGCTGTTTGCCGTCTTGCCCCCCCGTCTGCAACGTCTTCGGAGCGTCCTTGTCTGTGGGATCAAACCCGATTACCAGCGAGGGCCTATGTTCAATCAGACCTGCATAGACGTGGGATTCAAAGCTCAGCGGTTCGGCACCGATGTCAACAATCGTGTAGCCATCGACCAATTCTTCGGCGCCAGCGAGCTTTGGCATTTCCACGACGCGAGCAAGAAGATCGCGGCGTTGCGGGTATGTCGGTTTGGATTGTTCCTCGTAGCACTGAACGGCGATGTTGCGCAGAGCATCCTGCATGGAGACGCCGTTCGTCAGCAAAGTCGAAATCGTATGTCGTGTACGCGGGTCAGTGTCACGGTCGAACAATAGACGTGTGGCGTAGTTGGCAACGCTGTCGAATACCGGTTCCGTTGCTTGCGCGTCGGTCTCACTTCGAGTGCCTTCAGCAGCGCCGCGGGTCCGCTCCTGCTGCAATTTGAGCTCCAGGAGATCGGTTTTTTCCCTGGTTCGGGAGGTGTGATAGTACTCGAGCAGCTCCGTCAAGCGCCTGCGACAGCTTTCGATTTCTGTGTTGGAATCATCTGCCGATTGCGAAACATTTCCGGTGACCTCAGGAACGAGCGACGTCGTCATCGTGCGCCAGTCACTCAGCGCGATGCATTGTTCAGACAGTTCGTCGCACCGCGCCTGCAGCTGGGCGATCCGGGTCTCAAGTTCGACGCGCAGTGCTCTTGAGGCGGTCGCGTCACGTTCGGCGGCTGCCAGAATTTCGCTCGCGCGTGTCAGCTCCCTGAGACGAACCCGGCTAATCACACTATAGCCGTGAAGGCCATATGCCATGGACCTACGGGCCTGACGCAGGCGATCTTTCAAACTCGGCGGCAGGCGACGGCTTATGGCGCCCCGCAAACGCTCGGGGTGGCGCAAGCCGTACACTCTCGACAACTGGCGGACGACGCCAGGTGGCAGACGATGTTTGATGGCGCTCCGCAGATGTGCCGGATGGCGCAGACGGTATACCCTCGCCAACTGGTGGGCTAAGCGCGGAGGCAGGCGGCGCTTGATGGCGCTTCGCAGACGGTCGGAATGGCGCAAGCCATACAGTCTCGCCAACTGGTGAGTGATGCGCGGGGGCAGGCGACGCTTCACGGCACTGCGCAATTGGCCCGGCTCACGCAGATTGGCCAGCGTCTGCATCGCCGACTCTTGTGAGTGCAGCTGTATCCATTCGGGCTTGCTGCCTGCGGGAAGTGTGGCGGGGGCAACCTTTTCTAGTTCCGACAGCGCATGGTCATGCTCGAGGAGGATGTTCCTGAGCTGATGGAGATAGCGTTCTTCAGACGTTGTTTTCTGAGCTTCGTGGACGCGGCTCCGGCCCAGCATTTCCGGGATATGCGCGATGGTGGCGCCGGCCATTCCCATCCGGATCCACAGTTCCCAGTCCATTGCCCAGTGAAGATGCAGCTTCAGATACCCGCCTGACCGCCGCCAGATATCGGCCGTAAAGAGGACTTCGGGCTGGAAAAAGTAATCGCCTTTCTCCCAGGAATTGGTCCACATGTACTGTTCGGCGAAACCCAGGGGCACGGTGCGTCCGTAGGGCAATGCCGGGTGATGACGCAGAGTGACTTCGCTGCTGACTTTGGTGATGCGTTCGCAGCCACCGGCGATCAGATCGCAATCATAATCGAGGAAGGCCAGCGCGGCGCGGCGCAAGGCGCCGGGTGCCAGCATGTCATCACTGTTGATCCAGGTGAGAATATCGCCGGTTGCGAGATTCAGGCCCTTGTTGAGCCCATCAGACTGCCCTTTGTCAGGCTCAATGATGAGCCGCGAGAGTTTCGGTTCGTATCGCCGCAAAATGTCCTGGCTGCCGTCGGTCGAAACTGCATCGACGACGATATATTCCAGGTTGGGATAATCCTGTTCGAGAACCGAACGCAGGCAGTCTTCGAGAAAGTCGGCCTGATTGTAGCTGACCGTGACAACAGAAATCTTCGGCCAGTCGATTTCGCCGAGACGATCCGGCGGAATAAGGACAGGGTCGAGATAATGCAGACCGGGTTCGATAAACAGCAGATGGTTCTGCCATTCGATAATGCGACCATCCCAGTCGGCGGACAGGTGCCTGGCTGCTTCGCTCTTCAGCTCCACGCAGACGAATTGCTCCGGATGAAGCCGGCGCCGCAGCAGCTCGCAATCTATAGTGGAAGTATCACGCCCGAGAAGATAGCCAGAGATTCCCGCGCGCGAGTGCTGGTCAGTTTCAGAAAACCATTGCGCGAGTGATCCCTGTTCGGGACGGCTGCGGTCGGGATTGCCCGATGCACTTATGTTGCGAGAACCCTCTCCCGCACGTACCTCAAGTACCCTGAAGCCCCGTTTACGGAGCTCTTCATGAGGCGCCGTATGGAAATCTCGACCGCTCACCACGAAGGTCGAGTCCGTTGCTGCTCTTGCTGACAGCCAGTCGATGATCGTCTGACTACCTAGTGCTACTTCCCATTTTCGAGGCTCGCGTTCCAGACCCGATTTGCGCCAACTCTGACGGGAAGGCTGATCAGAAGAGGTGACTGCAAGATCAAACTGCGGGCGTATCTTCGATTTTTCGAGTGCCTGATCGACGATGCCGGCTTTCCGTAATGCCTCGTCCAGCTTCTCGCATCTTGCAGCCAGCAGATCAGCCTGCAAAGCGATGACATCGCGTGCGGCCTCGATTTCGGCTCGGTTGGCCACTGCGACCTGAGCACATGCATCTTCGTGCCAGCCTTTTATCTCGAAATACTGCGGCCGGGCCTTAGGGGGCGATAATGGGCCCATTCGGTGCTCGCCTCTCTCGTTTACTGCAGGATACGCAGGAGGCGGCTTGTCAAAGATGTAAGGCATCAACAAGACCGCGAACCGCATCTAATTAACAGGTAATTAACAAGGACCGGATTGATGCCGCTGGTAAGGAAGGCGACCTAGAGCAGCAGACAGATGTCCGTCCTTGAGATGTTTACATCCGCAATGCTCTCTCGTTCTGTTTGAACCACTCATAGGTCTCGCGTAATCCAACCTCGAGAGGAGTTTTGGCGCGCCAACCCAGAGCGTTGATCCTGCTGACGTCCATGAGCTTGCGCGGAGTACCGTCCGGTTTACTTGGATCCATCGCAAGCTCACCCTTGAAACCGGTCACCTTGCAGATCAGTCGCGCCAGCTCGCCGATGGTGACATCGTTTCCGACGCCCACATTTATAGGCTCGCCGCTGTCGTAATATTCGGCCAGGAACACGAGCGCGTCCGCCAGATCGTCGACGAGCAGAAATTCGCGGCGCACCTCACCGGTGCCCCACACCGTAAGCCGGGGAGCACCTGCCCGTCTGGCTTCGTGTGCCTTGCGCATCAGGGCAGGAATTACGTGAGCACCTTCAAGATTGAAGTTGTCGCCCCGGCCATAAAGGTTCGTCGGCATGACGGAGATATAGCGGCGGCCATATTGTTCGCGATAAGCCTGTGCCAGCTTGACACCAGCGATCTTCGCCACTGCGTACCATTGATTGGTCGGCTCCAGCGGTCCTGTAAGAAGGCTGTCTTCGCGCATCGGCTGCGGCGCATGCTTGGGATAGATACAACTTGATCCAAGAAAGATGACGCGCTCAACGTCGTTACGGTGCGCAGCATCGATCAGGTTCGTTTCGATAACGAGATTGTCGTAGATGAACTCTGCCGGGCGAGTCGAATTCGCAAGGATGCCGCCTACTGTGGCTGCGGCCACAAAAACCACGTCGGGCTTGTTCGACTGGAACCATTGCCTGACGCTCGACTGCTCGCGAAGGTCGACCTCGGGTCTGGGCGCCGTCAACGGCTCGATACCCATTTCGTTCAGACGGCGGATCAGTGCCGAGCCGACCATCCCGCGGTGGCCAGCGACGAAAATCCGCTTACCTGTCAGATCGAACTTTTTTGTCAATGACCTTCACCCCAACCCCGAAACGCGCTGGCGCGGGGGCCTAATATCATACTTGCCGGTCAGAATACATGCGGAGCGGAGATGATCGTGAACTCCAGCAAGCAGGAACGTGCACTGCTGTCCTGCGTGTAACGGAACGAGCGCTGCCCTGTCATGTGAAGGAGGTTCTGCCATCAGTACTCAGCGTATGATTTTTCTTCGACGATCTGCGAGCCCAGGTGCAGATTGATCTGCTTCTTGATAGCGGCCCGTTCGTCGTTGGTGCGATAGATCTTGCGGGCCGTGTCGAGGAAAACTTCCCCGAAGTCCTTCTGGCGGTCGCAGTCGCGAATAACGTCCTCAAGATCCCAGATACGGCCATTGACCTCTTCGAGGCGCGCTTCCATCTCGGCGACTGCAGGGTCGTCGGGGATGTGACGGCTCTGTTCGCGGCGAAGCAGTTCCAGCTCACGTCTGACGTTGGCGAGTTTCTCAGGGTCGTCCATGCGCTCGGATTTGATCTTCAGGATCGTGATCTTGTCGATCA
>Ga0180216_1003860_pt1 | contig 11611 bp, 15 predicted proteins | sample eDN3rd37CBELigMG_FD_128879 | JGI IMG/M metagenome (GOLD analysis project Ga0180216, IMG submission 128879) | Enriched Miracle-Growth compost microbial communities from Emeryville, California, USA - eDNA 3rd pass 37_C BE-Lig MG (version 2)... ...
CCCGCAGAACGCCGACTACATCCAGTCCATCACCGGCAGCCGACCGGGCCTCGACAACGGCCGGGCCTGGCTCGCGCTGGCCCTGACAGAGAGCTCCCTTCACACCTACTTCCAGCAGTTCCTGGAGGACCGCAAGCTTGTCGGGTACGCCCGCCCGCCTGCGCGCTCGCTTCGCATGGCCGCCGGTCGTGCTAACTGTCGCGGCACGGTCGCTAGCGTTCGTCGTTCGTAGTGACTACTACACGCACGCCGCGCTGATGTCGGACGCGGCGCGCGTGCAGATTGTCGCCGACTTGGTGGCGCAGCTGAACGACGTGCCGTTTCAGCTGCCGCTGGAGCTCTCGAGCACGCCACTGCGGTCGGCCGCGCCCTCGCAGCGGCCCGCGGAGAGCAAGACCCCCGCCGCCGCTGCCGCCAGCGGCGGCGGCGTGACGGACCGCCCGCCGCTCGTGCCGGACAGCGCGCATCACGCGCACACCGCGGCGCACAAGAAAAAGGCGAAGCGCAAGGTGGTCGCCATCGCCGATGCCGCCGAGCCGCCGGTGGCGCTGCCCACCAAGCCCGTGGTCGCGGCGCCGCCCGCGGCCAAGCCCGCCAAGCCCCCGGTGCGCGCGCGGACCGACCGGTGTCGATAGCGGCCGCCACGCCATTCCTTATGCAATCGATGCTGTCGCGTTGCTATCCACGCCGTCGGACAGACCGTGACGGTGACGGGCAGCACCGAGAACGCCGCGCCGACGGCTGTCGAGACGCCAAAGGCCAGTGGGAACGGTCACCCCGCCGGAGCCCCCTCAGCGGAGGTCTCGCCTCTGGGCGAGGGCGTCCTGCAGATGACGGCGGACGGCATGCTGCCATCGCTGGCCCACCTCGGCATCTCGCACGCGCCGCCGGCGGCACCAGAGCAGGAGGCGGCGAAGCCCGTGGCGGCGGACGTTGCGGCGAAAGCCGCCGCCGCTGAAGCCGCACCACCCACCACAGCTACCGCCGCCCCACCCACCGCCCCGCCCGCCGCAGAGACGGCCAAGGCAGCGACCAGGGCGTCTGCTCCGACGGCACCCCACTCGGCCGCAACCACCACTTCCACCACCAGCTCGGCAACTGCCGCGCCGCCAGAACAAACGCCGGCCGCCGGATCCAACGCTCCCGCGGCGGCACCAGCATCGCCAGCGGCCAGCGGGAACGCCGGCGAGTACGACAAGCTCTACCGGCGCTACATTCTCGCCAACGCCGTGGCGACGTCGCTGAGCCCGACCTCCGCGGCGGTGCCCGCGCCACCGCCGCCGGCGCTGGCGGCACCGACGGCAGCTGCGGCGGCCAAGTCGCCGCCGACGTCGCCCAGGGCGCGGCCAACGGCGACGACGGAGGCGCCCACCGACCTTGGCGCCACGCCGTCGCCGCACGCAGGCGGCGCGGCGGCCGCGCCGTCGACTGCGCAGGTGTCGATCTCGGTCACGGCGGCCAAGGAAGACGGCGTGCCGCCGCCAGCGCCGCACCAGGTCACCTGGCGCTTGGACGCGAGCCACCACGACGACCACGCGGACGCCAACGGCCGCAAGAGCCGCAGCGGGTCGAACCGCAGCAGCGCTGCCGGGTACCGGCGACCGTGGCCGCACGGTTGCGTAGGCACGCGCTGCGTTGCTAAATGCGACGTGCGCCGCCTTGGTCGTTGCCGCGTCCAACGGCGTGATCGGACAGGAGCGTGCACAGCCACGACCTGCACGAGTACATGGAGAAGCCGCGGTCGACGTCATTCTTGGACGCGGCGACGGCCGCGGTCGGCACGATCGCGAAGGGCCTCACGCATCTGAGCGAGAGCGTCCTCGGCACCGAGCTGGGCGTGCACAGCGACGACAGCGACAACGAGGACGGCGACTTTCAGATCGTGGACAACGAGGCCGCCGCGGCGAGCCAGGTACGACGGACAGTGGCGACGGTGTGCTACATGGACGCGGCCTCACCCACCCTGCCGTGCAGCACATGTTGGCCACGGCCGACAGGTGGTGTGGACGATCTGCCCCGAGGTGGGCCTCGACTCGCAAAACTTCAAGTGCTTCGAGTGCGGCGTCTTGATCGGCCTGGGTACGGGGAAGCCGCGAGGCGACGTCTGGGTCGCCGCAAGGCGCCGCTGACGGCGGCCGTCGTCGCCCCAGCGGCCGCCGCCCCATCTACGCCATGCAGGCGTGTTCGGCGAGGCTCGCTTGTGCGACTACACCGGCCACTACTACTGCACCGAATGCCACACCAACGAGCAGATTTACATTCCTGGCCGGTATACGAGCAACATCTCACGCATGGGACTTTAACAGCCGCCGGGTGACACTCATAGCCGGTCGCGTTGCGTCCTTCCCATCGCGAAACACGGTAGGATCATCCACAACTGGGACTTCCGCAAGTACCGCGTGTGCAGTCGGTCGTACCGGTTCATCAAGGATGTGCGCAAGTCCAAGTCCGTCGACCTGTCCGCATACAGCGCCCTGGCCACGCACGTCGTCGAAGTGCGCGACGTCCAGGTGTGATTCGATCCGTGATACCTGCGGCGCGGGGCGGCCGACTACATGCGCCTTACCTGAATGCTGGCGTCGCGATTTTGCTCGAGAACCCCCAGACCGTGCGGCAAGAGCTCTCCATCATGGCGAGCTATGTGCGCACGTGCAAGCTCGCGAACAAAGACCAGGTGAGCCAGCGCGCCTTGCGGAAGCGCGACGCGAACGTGTGCCGCTGACGACGACCTTTCTCACCCCAGGGCAGCTGCCGCTGCGGCGGCAGCTGCTCAAGCTGATCGGCTCGCGTCCGCACTTGCTGGACGAGAACACGATGTATTCGCTGCAAGACCTGGTGGACCTCTACAACGGGCGCCTTATCCCCAAGATGCGGCGCGTAATCTCGGCGTTCCGCAGCCACATTCTGCGCTGCGAGGTGGGGCGCCGGCCTCGCTGCGTGTACATGATGCGCAGATCTGTGCTCAATCACACACCGTGCACATCCGGTGCGGCGTGCGGCCGCCACGCGTCAGATTTGCAAGATGCGCGGATCGCTCTGCGAGTTTTGCAACAACCGCGAGATCATCTTCCCGTTCGACCTGGTCCACACCGTGCGGTGTCCCGACTGCCGGTCGCTGGCGCACCGCAAGTGCTTCCGGGCGGGCGCGTGCCCCATGTGCGCACGCATCGCCAAGCTGGCCAGCGCGCGCAAGTCGCAGTCCTAGTATTGCGTTTGTCGACCTCTGGCAAGCCGTTTTGTACGATAGCGCTGTGTACCATATCCTTGTACAAAGCGTTGTAACACTCTCACGTCACCAACCTCCCCCACAGGCCAGCACACCGACCCCTGTGACCCCGCGGGCCAGGGGCGCCGTCCGCCCCCCGCTGCACCCCACCCGGGCCCATCGGTCCCAATAACACACGTGACCAATTTTACACGTGACCAGTTCTACACGTGACCATTGCCCACGTGATCTATCTGTGGTTGGGGGCGTTGTGTGTCAGTGTGTTTTGTGTGCGCTGGGCGCCGTTTTCGTGCGGGCGCTGCGGCGCGCGAGGATGCACGGGCGACAGCGCCCGTCGGCGGCGGCCGCGGCCGCGGCGAAGGCGGCCGACGCCCCGCGCATCGAGGCCTACCGCGCCCTCACCGCCGCTATCCACGCCTTGGTACGGACCCGCCCGACACGCCGCGCGGCGCGGATGAGCGCGCAGACCGCGGTGCACGGCGCTGACCCGCCCGCCCGTCGCGCGACCCGCGGAGGGGATCGCCCGCCACAGCGGTCGGCGGGCGCGACCACGGACGAGGCGCTCGAGCTCACCGCCAAGGCCATTGGACAGAACCCGGACCTGTACAGCATGTGGAACTACCGCCGCGAGATCCTGGAGAAGCGGCTGCCCGAGCTGTACGTCGGCCGAGGCCCCACCCACGCTCGGCGCCTGGTGGCCGCGATCGCCGCCGCCTGGCGGCCCTGACCGGCGCCGCCTGGTCCCGCGTGCCCCAATGGCTGCGGTCGTCCAGGCCCACAGAGGCGAAGCAGGAGCTGCTGGATGCCGAGCTCAAGTTCATTGTGCACGCCATCCGGCAGCACCCCAAGTCGTACTGGGTGTGGCACCACCGCGTCTGGGTCCTGGACCACCACCCGGCGCCGGACTGGGCCCAGGAGCTGGAGCTGTGCAGCCTCATGCTGGACCTCGACAAGCGCAACTGTACGGCAACACTTCCCCCTCGACTCGCACGAGCAGGTCGTGTCCGGTCGCTAACGGTTGCGCCGTTGCTCCTCGCTGCGAGCTTTGGCGCGGCGCAGTCCACTGCTGGAACTACCGCCGGCATGTGTGCCGCAAGAAGGGCACGCCGGCGGAGGAGGAGCTGGCGTACACGCTGAAGAAGATCAACCAGAGCTTTTCCAACTATTCGGCGTGGCACTCGCGCAGCCTGGTGCTGCCGCCCACGCAGGAGACCGCGGCGGCGCGCCGCGACGCGCTGCAGCTGGGTGCGCGGATGGCGAGGACGTGAGCCACCCAGGGTCGGCAGAGGTGGGGCTGACACGACCACCGCGGGGCACTCCCGGGCCTGCGCTTGCGCAGAGTTTGAGCTGGTGCGCAACGCCATCTTTACGGAGCCGGCGGACCAGAGCGCCTGGTTCTACCAGCGGTGGCTGCTGGGGCGCGGTACGCGCGAGCTGCGTGCGCAAACGACGTCAGATCCGCCTGTCCTTACTAATGGCGGTTGAGGGGCCTTGCCTGGTGGATCGGCGCCCGCAGCGGCAAGGCCGGTCGAGTGCCTTGGCGCGTACCTCGACGCGCAACCTGCCGCGGTGCACGTGGCGTTCAGCGACGCGGTACGGTTAGGGCCGGAGGCCGCCGTGGTAGGCGACGGCGCCGCCGCTGTTGCCGGCGAGTGGGTGCCTGCGAACGGCCACGCCGGCTACTACTCGTCCGCATGGGTGCCGTCTCCAGCCGCCAGAACCAGGAGCGGGTCCGTGGCCGGAACGCTCACGTACGTGGCCACATCCCGTTGGGCCGGCCCGGCTCGACAGACATTCCGCCCGGCCGCGGGGTCATCGTGGCCGCCGGCGGCATCGCTACGGATCCGCGTGCCGCGCAGCAGCGTGCAGTGCCGGTCGACCGCGGCGCCCCTGGCTGATGACTTGGACGAAGCCGTGCAGCCGCTGGCCGACGCACAGGACGCTGCGCCAGGTTCGGCATCGCACGGTGTCGCGAGCGTCTGTGAACGGCAAACTGACCCTCCAGTGAATCCTTGTCGCTGGCTAGCATCCACAGCGGCGCTGGTGCAGGGCAGCGGCGAGGCCGGCGCGGCGGCGCGCGCGGACGCGTGGCCGCACCACCCGCTGGCTCCCGAGGACTCGGCGTTGCTGCAGCGGGAGCTGGGCACCATCGAGGAGCTGCGCGACCTCGAGCCCGACAGCAAATGTACGTCGCCTTTCGACTAGCTGCGTTGCTGGGGCACGTTCTGCTATAAGAAAATGGTTTGCTTTGGTATGCCCGGCGTCGTCCGCAGGGGTGCTGCTGAGCTCGGTCCTGATCATGCACGACATCGGCAAGGACCTCCCCGAGCTCGTCCGGCGGCTGGACCGGCTCCGCGAGGTCGACCCGGCCCGGAAGCACTACTACGAGGACCTTCGTACGGAGATGACAGGGACGGCTGGCGCCTGCGCCCAGCAGGACGGCTGACTGGGCGGATGCTGCGGTCTCGCGGCGGGGCGCTGGCGCCTCAGGGAGCCGGTACCTGCTGGAGTATGCAGGCGCCCAGATGTTCGCGGCTGGCGCGGCGCACCTGCGGCCGGACCTGACGGCCGTGGACCTGCGCGGGCTGCGGCTCACCGCGCTCGGCCCGCTGGCACCGTTCGCGCTCGTCCGGACGCTGGACGTTTCCGGCAACCAGCTACGGTCGCTGGCGGGCGCCGCGGCGCTGCCGCGGCTGGAGGTGCTGCGCGCGCGCGGCAACGGCCTGCGGGCGCTGGACCTGCCGCCGGGGTCCGCCACGCGGCTGCAGACGCTGGAGCTCGCCGACAACCCGCTGGCCACGGCCGAGAGCGTTGTGGCTGCGCTGCGCGGGCGCGCGGCGCTGCAGGTGCTCGTGCTGGCAGGCACGCCGCTGGCGGCCGACGCGGCTGGCATCCAGGCCGTGCGCGACGCCCTGCCCAATTTGCGCGAACTGCATGTATAGACTCGAGTACTGCACTGACGAGAAATAAATGGTTCGCTCCACAGCGAGCGCCAGGTACTGCACACAACTAGACTGGTTACACGAACGACACGGTCGCGGAGACCGGGAAGTGGTCGCTGGGGTAGGTACCGTTGACATTGTCGCGCACGATCGCCGCCTCGAGCGTTTGCTGGCGACCCCGCGCGGCCGTGCATTGGGACGTCGTCGCCGCGTTAGAGCCACGCTCTACCACAACCATCCGCTGAGGCCGTGGACGCAGCACGTACCACGGGCTGCAGGGCGGTGCCGGGGCCGGACGCGAAGACGTAGTCGATCTTGTCCGCGCCGGGGTTGCCGGAGAAGCCGTGGAAGGTGCCGACGTTGGTCTCGTTCGGGTAGAGCACGCGGAACGTGTCGACAAAGCCGGCCGACCGCATGATCTCGATCTCGGCGGTGTCCTCGCCGGCGTTGAAGTCGCCCGTCACCAAGACGGCGAGCCCGGGCGCCACGTGCTCGCGGATGTGCTCCACCTGCGTCACGACGCAAGCCAGGTTGCGGTGCGCCAACAGGCCTATGGGCTCAGGCTGGCTGCAACGGCGCCCCTGCCGCTGGCGCGGCCCGTACCAGCTGGGCTGCGCTGAGCTCGCGCGAGGTCGCCGATTGGTGGTCCATGTGGCAGTTGTAGTGGTAGAACACGGCGCCGCTGGCCAGGTCGCGGAAGCGGCCCCACGTGGAGATGCGTGGGATGTTGTTGCCGTACGACGTGCAGCCGGGCACGTCGGGCGTGTCGCAGAACCAGAAGGTGCCCGACTCTTCCGGCACCAGGCGGTCGGCGTTGTACATGATCGCCGAGTACTCGCCGCGCGTCTCGCCGTCTTCGCGGCCCACGCCGATGTGGCGGTACTCGGGCAGGCCGTTCACTGCATTGCCGGCGAGAAACCAGCGGCCGCACACGTGGTGCCGGTGGCGGTGAGCCGCGTGCAAGCGCGGCGAGCATTGCTTGAGCAGTGCACGTACGCATCTCCATGAGCTGGAAGTGGTAGGCCTCCTGCAGGCCGACCAGGTCGTAGCTGTAGCGGCGCAGCAGGTCGATCACCATGTCCTTGCGGAAGGGCCAGCTGTCCTCGCCGTCAAACGCCTTGCCTGTGTCGGCCAAGCACACGTTGTCGGACTGGCCGGCCGCGTTGAGCGTTGCGCACGGGCCAGCCACGCGTTTCGGCGACCCCTTTGCCGGACCGTTGCGGATGTTGAAGCTCGCGACGGACGCAGTGGTGTTGCGGCGAGCCCACGCCGCGGCGGCGACAGTAGTGTCGGCCATGGTCACGTTTAGCTGCAGGAGCGACCAAGCGCCCGCCGGTTGGCTCCAGTGCAGGATGCCCGCGTCGCTGTACGCGCCTGGGCGTGGCAAAGGCGCACGTACGCTTGGCACGGGACCGGTCAGTCTTGATCGGCATCGGTCTACGCGGCGCACCGGGCACCTACCGGCGCGGCGGTTGAACCAGACGAGGCTGCCATCGCCGGGCGCCTTCACGTCGACCTCCAGCGCATCAGCCCACTGCGTCGAGGCGGCGCGGACCGCGCGGAGCGCCTCGGCAATCCTGTCCAGGAGCCGTTTGACACGCCGGTACCGCAAACGCTTCAGGATCAGCCCGTTGCACGCGTGGCGCTACTATACGTACACCGCGCATTGACGCACCGGGCGCGCGGCACGGCGTTGCCGGTGGCGGCATCGTAGACGTCGGTGGCCGGGGTGATCAGCTGCGCCGCGCGGAGGCGGCGGAGATCCGGCAGCGTGGGCAACGCGGCGGCGGTCGCCCCCGTGGCGGCCGCATGCGTCGCCGCCGTCACCAGCAGCACCGCCAGCAGGGCGACGAGCGTGGACAGAAGGCGCGACGGCCGGCTGCGGCGGCTGCAGCGGCCGCCGGCCGAGCGGCGGCCGCGGGCGGCAGCGTCGACGGGCGCCATCGCGTCGAAGCAAAGCGACGGTCGATGACGTCATCAGTGGCCACGTGGAGTAGCGGCGTGGGCGGCCGACGCAGCGGACGACGCAGCGGACGACGCAGCGGACGACGCAGCGGACGACGCAGCGGGACGACGCAGCGGACGACGCAGCGGGGCGGCGCAGCGGGACGGCGCAGAAGAGGACGGGCGAGGACGCGTGTGGACGACGCAGCAGACGACGACGCACCGGACGCCTGCGGACGACGCAGCGCTTCGCCGCTTGGGCTTCAACGACTGGCGGGCGAAAGCCCACGGGGTGGACGGCGACGTAGTGCAACGCTTACCAAACCGCGGCCGACGCCATGGCGGCAGCGCTGGCGGCCGCGACCGTCCGCGGCGCTCTCCGCGCCGACGCGGCGACGGCGCCGGTCCGCCGGCTTCTGGGCCGCCTGCCCGCCGCGGACGGCGGCCGCTGCTGGTACAGCGACCGGAGCGGCTCGCGGGCCAGCCTCGCGGACGCGGGCGTGGACGACGTGGACGGGGCCGCGGCGGCCGTGGCGGCGACGCCGGTCCACGTCCCCGTCATGCTGGACGAGGTCGTGCGGTACGTGGACCCGCGGCCGGGCAAGACCATCGTGGACGCGACGTTTGGCCTCGGCGGCTACACCCGCCGCTTCCTCGGTACAGTTGCAGGGTGCTCCGCAGGTGGTCTGATGGCGGAAATGCTCATGGCCCCTATGTGACGCTACCTTGCCCGCTGCGGCGGGGCGGGCAGAGCTGGGCGCGACCGTCGTGGCGGTCGACCGCGACCCGTCGGCCATTGCCGCCGCGGAGAAGCTGCAGCTGGAGCCGGGCAACGGCGGCCGGCTGTATCCGGTGCTGGGCTGCTTCAGCCAGCTGAGCCAGCTGCTGGCCAGCTCGGCCAAGCTGCGGTCGCTGCCCATCCACGGCGTCGTCTTCGACATTGGCCTCTGCTCCGCGCAGGTGCGGCCGCGTGTGCTGCATGGAAACAGCCGTAATTGGCGAGGCCTAAGTACACTGCGCGGCGATCACCCGGTCTCTTTCGCTCGGGCGCATGCAGCTGGACGACCCCGACCGCGGCTTCTCGTTCCGCCGCGACGGGCCGCTGGACATGCGGATGGGCGGGCCCGCCAGCGGCGGCGTGAGCGCCTACGACGTCGTGAACGAGTACCCGCCGACCATGCTGGCGTCCATTCTCACCAAGGTCCAGCGCGTGTGCCTTTTGGTATCACGTCCGCAGTGTCGCGCTGACGGGCGCGCTGCGCGCTGTGCGATGTCTGCCCTGACGCTAGCTCGGCGAGGAGCGCCATGCGTTCCTGATCGCCACGGCGATTGATCGCGCGCGGCGCAAGAGCCCGATCCGGACAACGATGGAGCTGGCCGACATTGTCACGAACGCGATTCCGGCGGCGCGGGCCAAGGCACGCAACGGCCCCGTGCGCCGCATCCACCCCGCCACGCGCACGTTCCAAGCGCTGCGCATCTTTGTCAACCGCGAGGTGCGACGGCAGTAGGAGGGTACGGGGACCGTGCATAGACGCGGAGCTTACGGGGCGTTAGCGCGTGCGGCGGCCGTGATGGGGGGGCGCAGCTGATGGAGATCTCCGAAGGCCTCAAGTCGGCGGAGCGCATCCTGCAGGCGGGCGGCACCCTGGCCGGTACGGAAGGGTGAAGACGGTGGCGGGGTTTGGTCGGCGTATGTGACATTTGACGGCGCGTGATCTCTCCCACGCTGTCGCTGGACGGCAGCGGTGTGCTACCACTCGCTGGAGGACGCGATCGTCAAGGACTTTGTGAGCCGCACGGCCGTGGACAGCACCGAGGACGCAGACGGTCCGGCGCTTACGTGGCCAGTGCAGAGCGCCCGTTACCGGGGCTTACATGACGCTTTGCTGGTTTGGTTTTCGCGCCCCTCAGGCCGGGAACAGCCGTGGCGGCAGTTTGTGCCGGGCGGGGCCAGCCCCGCCACGCCGCCGCACGGGCCGACCTTCCACGTCGTCACCCGGAAGCCGCTGGTGCCCACCGCGGACGAAGTAGCGCGCAACCCCCGCGCGCGGTCCGCGCGGCTGCGCGTCCTGGAGCGCACCGACGCGCCAGCGCCGCCAGCGCCCGCCGAGTACGCCACTCCACTGTAAATGCAACGCATTCGAACTATGGAAATTGATCTGTACAGGGTGCGCATAAAAGTATAACGGTGAGCGGGCAGATGCCAGCCTCAAACACAACACAAGGACAGAGGGAAAACGTAATGGTCAAGGGGAAAACGTCGCAGCTCAGCAGCAACCACCCTTCTTCTTGGCGGGCGTCTCGGTCAGCGTCACCGATGTCGAGGTCGTCGGGGCTGCCGGCGCCAGCGCTGGCAGCTTCCGCACTGGCGCGGGACCGCGAACCGCAGCCTCGCGGAATGCAGTGAGGACACGGTGTGCGCCCCACACCTCCGGCCAGGTGGTCGGCGCCGTACCGGCCATCTCAAAGATCTGCTGCACGTTGGCGCCTGTCCGAGCCGACGCCTCCAGGAACAGCGCATTGATGCTGTTGGCATAATCCTCGCCATCCTGCGAGGGGCGCCGGCGACACAGTGCGCACCACGCCATCGGTTGGCTGAGCGACGCGCGATCTGCCTCGCAGGCAGCCCACAGCACGGCCTACCTCGGAAGACACCTGCCGCTTGTCCGCCAGGTCGCTCTTGTTCCCGACGATCACGAGCACCACGCCCTCGGACGCCACGTTCATCTGGTTCAGCTCCGAGTACCACGACCGCACGTCTTGGAAGGACGGCTGCCGTTGTTTGCGCCACGCCAGCGCAGCGCGCCGTGCGAGTGGTCAGCGCACGCGTGGGTCGTGCTGCGGGCCCTAGACCGCACGCGCCGCACCGGGTACGTGATGTCGTAGACCAACAGTGCGATGGCAGCACCACGATAGTACATGGGAGCCAGCCCACGGAACTACAGCGCGCACGCCCCGGCCCATGCGCACGGCGCCTGGTTAGCGCCATTGGGCGCAGCACCGGGCGGCGCACACGGCACGCACGCACCTTTTCTTGGCCTGCGGTGTCCCAGATCTGCAGCTTGTACGCCTGCCCGTCCACCGTGACGGTCTTGGACACAAACGACGCCCTGCGAAGAGCGGAAAAGTATGATGGCGCCCACCATTAGCACGGATTCGCGCAGGCGACGTTTTTCGCTCGCACAATCTAGCGCACCCGTTGGTGGTCGTGTAGTTCTCGCTGAAGACGCCATGGGCGAACCGGTTCACGAGCGACGACTTGCCAACGCCCGCCGTCTGTGAGAATCACGCGCGCTCACGCAGGTTTTGTGCTGGTCAGGGCCGCCGCATCCGTGTGCAGATCTACCAAAGAGCACATACGCCGAGCAGGCACAGCTTTACGTCGCGGACCGCGACGGCCGCCGGTTCGGCCATGGTTCCACCGCTGCCTGGCGGCCGCAGTCACCAGCAATTGCTTACGGCTTGGTGGGCGCGGGCGCGACGTCCTCCTCGTCCA
>Ga0180216_1003861_pt1 | contig 11600 bp, 8 predicted proteins | sample eDN3rd37CBELigMG_FD_128879 | JGI IMG/M metagenome (GOLD analysis project Ga0180216, IMG submission 128879) | Enriched Miracle-Growth compost microbial communities from Emeryville, California, USA - eDNA 3rd pass 37_C BE-Lig MG (version 2)... ...
GCTGCAGCGGTACAAAGGTCTCGGCGAGATGAACGCGGATCAGCTCGCCGAGACGACGCTCGACCCGGATACGCGCACGCTGCTCCAGGTCAAGTTGGGCGACCTCGCGGAGGCGGACGAGATTTTCTCCAAGCTGATGGGTGATGTCGTCGAGCCCCGGCGCGAATTCATTCAGGAGAATGCTCTCATGGCGAGCGTGGACGCATAAACTGCGGCCGCAAGGCCTCTGTCGGCCTCAGCTCGCGTTGCGCTGCCACTCGCCGCTTTCGAGCTTGTTGATGGCAATCACGGCCTGCGTGCGGCTGTCCACGCCGAGCTTCTGAAGGATGGCCGACACGTGGGCCTTGATGGTCGCTTCGGAGACATTGAGCCGGTAAGCGATCTGCTTGTTGAGCAGGCCCTCCCCCAGCATCATGAGCACGCGGACCTGCTGCGGCGTGAGGGTTGAAAGCCGCGCCACCAACTCGTTCGTCTCCTGCCCTTCGGTTTCGATGTCGATGTCGGGCGGCACCCATATTTCTCCGTCGAGCACCTTGCGAACAGCCGCACGGATTCCTTCCGCGGGCTGCGACTTCGGCACATAGCCGGAGGCTCCGAACCCTATGGCATTGCGAATGGTCGTCGGATCCTCACTCGCAGAAACGACCATGACGGGTATCTCTGGGTGCTGCGCGCGAAGGTAGAGGAGCCCAGAAAGTCCCTGCACGCCCGGCATCGAAAGATCCAGCAGGATCAGATCCACGGCGCTGTCGGCGGCCAGCTTGGTGATCAACTCGTCCAGAGAACCAGCCTCGGCGATATCGACCGAATCGAGGGACGTTGCCAACGCCTGATTGAGCGCCTTTCGAAACAGCGGGTGATCGTCGACGATCACGATTCGGGTCGCAGCCATATTTCAGTCCTTCCCTGGGCGGGCCGGCCGTGCCCCAAGCCCAATCGGCGCGCTGACCCTTGGCCCTGGTGACGCCGCCAGGTGCCACGAAAACGCGCCGTTCAAGATTTAAGCAACTCGCATATCAGCAATGCAAGCCTATCATTCCGTATCGTCTCTGAAAGCAATTGCGAAAATGCGATCCGGATTGTGGATGGCGCACTGTAAAGCAGCGTTGTAGCCTGCCTAAGCTTGTCAAAATGTATGCCGAATCGCCGGCATCCAAGGCATCGGGGACACCAGAACAATGATCGAGCGCCGGGAACGCAAGCCCTACTGGAGACACACCAAGTGGCAGATGATGGCCAGTCTGCTCCCTTTTCTTTTGGTCGTCACCGTGTTCCCGCTCTATGCCGACCGGCTCAACTCCAGCAAATTCCTCGGCTTTCCGCTCGGTTACTTCCTGACGGGGCACGGCCTGGTGCTGATCGCCGTCGTCACGGTCGCATCGTTCGTCAACAGGCAGGACGCCATAGATCACTGGCATGGAGGGCATGAGAATCTCTGAACCGGCACTTCCTCAGCGTCACCTCATCTGCTGACGGAGCTTGCCCATGCCCCTCACCTCACGCACACACCTCGTCAACCCAAGGCTTGGAATCTACTTCGGCATCTTCACCAGCGCCTACGCGGCGCTGGTTCTGGTGCTGCTCATCTTCGAGCAGCTCGGTGCCTCCGACACGCTGATACGCAGCGTCATGCTTGCCGGCCCGCTGGCCTTATATATTGCCATCGGACTGCTCGCGGCATGCTCCGAGCCGCTCGACTTCTTCGCCAGTGGGCGGCGTGTTCCTCCCTTTTTCAACGGGCTGGTCCTCGCCATCGGAGCCGTGGGGGCGACGGGGCTCGTCGCCGGCACGGGCTTGCTCTTCATCAACGGGTTCGACGGCTGGTTCCTCGTCATCAGCTTCACGGGCGGTTTCGTCGTCATGGCGATTCTGATCGCACCGTACTTGCGCAAGTTCGGCGCGTTCACGGTGCCGAGTTTCCTGGGCCGGCGTTGCGATAGCCGAACCGTACGCGTCGCCGTTGCGGCCATCACTGTCGTACCCATGCTGCTGGTGATCGCTGCCGAAGTGCGCATGGGGACTTTCGTGGGAAGCTGGCTTACGCGGCAATCCGAGCAGCTGATGGCTGTAATCCTGGCCATGACGGTGCTCGGCGCAATCGGGCTCGGCGGCATGCGCTCCTTGAGCTGGTCGAACAGCGCAGAAAGCATCGCCGTCCTTCTGGCATTGATCGTGCCGGTCGCCATGGTGGCGACAGCCGTCACCAATTTGCCGTTCGCCCAGCTCAGCCACGGGCCAATCTTACGCACGCTCGTGAGGCTCGAGCAGCAACAGGGCATGCCCATACCGCTCCTGTCGCCCCTCGCGTTCGACATCGCCGGTTCCGGACTCGAAGTCATCGCCCAACGCATGACGAAGCCCTTCGGCAGCGTCGGTCCGCTGAGCTTCATACTGGCAAGTCTGACATTAATGGCAGGCGTCGCCGCTGCCCCCTGGCTCCTTCCCCGGACGGGAACGTCACCCACCGTCTACGACGCTCGCAAATCGCTCGGCTGGGCGACATTCATCGCCGGCACCGTCATGGTGACTGCCTCTTCCGTCGCCGTGTTCATGCGTGACGCGGTGATGGACACTCTGGTCGGCTACAGCGCGAGCCAGCTGCCTGAGTGGTTCCGCACACTGGAGAGCATGGGCTTTGCTGCCGTTTATGGCCAAGTTCCGCGGCTTCCGATCAGCAGCTTCAGCTTCCATCGAGACGCGGTGCTGTTCGCGTTGCCCATCGCACACGGCTATCCGGCTGTATTCCTTTACCTGGCGCTTGCCGGCGTGTTCGCCGCCGCGGTGGCAGCTGTCAGCCTCTCTTCTCTCGCACTCGGAGCGGTGCTGTCGGAGGATCTCATTAACGGGCTCAAATCGGAGCCGGCGCCGAATGGGATACGTCTGCTGGCGGTGCGCGGCTGCATCGCCCTCGCCGTCCTGGCCGGCACGTGGCTTGCGCTGCTCGCCCCTACAGACCCCCTGAATCTGCTGCTGTGGGCGATCGCCTTGTCAGCCTCAGGGCTGTTCCCTGTTCTGTTCCTTTCCATCTGGTGGAAGGACCTCAGCAGCTTCGGCGCCCTATGTGGCGCCATAGCGGGTTTCGCGGCGGGCGCATTGACTATTCTTGCCGGTGAAAGCTCGCTTCTTGGAGTGCCCGGGGCGCTGGCGGGAGTGGTTGGCATGCCGGCGGGATTCGGAGCTGCGGTTCTTGGGAGTTACCTGCGGCCGTCGAACTCACACCAGGTCCTTGAGTTGGTCCACGACCTCAGAATTCCCGGCGGCGAGACCATCTATGATCGGGAGACGCGACTGTTGCGATTGAGGCAGAGATCGCGTCCTCTGTAGGCGGGCGGGTAGCGCCTCGATTTCGAAAAACCAATCAGCACAAAATCCTTGATGACATCCGAACCAGATTCACTCGACGGCAGCTCCGGCGCCGGCCGCTTCGACCTTTACCCGCCCATCGAGCCGTACGCCCGGGGGCGCCTCGCGGTCTCTGGCGGGCACGAGATCTACTACGAGCTTTGCGGCAACCCGCATGGCAAGCCTGCTCTGCTCGTCCACGGCGGGCCGGGTGGCGGAAGCAACGCCATGATGCGGCGCTACCATGACCCTTCGCGCTACAGGATCATTCTTTTCGATCAGCGCGGCTGTGGCCGCTCGACTCCTCATGCCTCGCTCGAACACAACACGACTTGGGATCTCGTCGCCGACATGGAGCGGCTGCGCGAGCATCTCAGCATCGATCGCTGGCAGTTGCTGGGCGGCTCCTGGGGCTCGACCCTGTCCCTGGCCTATGCCGAAACACATCCCGACCGGGTCACCGAGCTGATCCTCCGCGGCATCTTCCTGCTCCGGAAAAAGGAGATCGACTGGTTCTACCAGGAAGGTTGCAGCTGGATCTATCCGGACGCGTTCGAGGCTTATCAGAGCATCATTCCGGAGGAAGAGCGTGGCGACATGGTCGCCGCTTACTACCGGCGCCTCACGCACTCCGATCCACAGGTCCAGCTTGCGGCAGCGAGAGCCTGGAGTGTTTGGGAAGGAACCACACTATCGCTCTTCCCGGATCCGGAACGCGTTCGCCGATTCGGCGACGACAGCTATGCCATCGCGTTCGCACGTATCGAATGCCATTATTTCGTCAATCGAGGGTTCCTCGACCGGGATGACCAGCTTCTCAAGGACGCCCACCGGCTCTCGCAAATCCCAGGCGTGATTGTTCACGGCCGCTACGACGTCGTGACCCCACTCAGGAATGCCTGGGACTTGAAAAAGGCCTGGCCGTCAGCCGATCTCCGGATCGTTGCCGACTCGGGCCATGCGATGACGGAGCCCGGCATCATCCACGACCTCGTCTCCGCGACGCGCCGCTTCGCCCCTTGATCGAGACGAGCTCGCTTGCCGCAACGACATGAGCTTGCGCCTGAAATCTGGATCGGTATAGTCCGCAGCGCAAACTGGAGAGGTGGCCGAGTGGTTGAAGGCGCACGCCTGGAACGCGTGTAGGCGGGCAACCGTCTCGGGGGTTCGAATCCCCCTCTCTCCGCCATCGCATTCTTGTCTGACACGCGCTGACACTAACGACTGTTAGCGTCAGATTCGGAAGTACGCGTAAATCGCCTTCACACGGGAGCTTGGAACGGACCATCGCAAGGTCACGCATCACGCGGCTCTCGATTGGAAGGAAGTCCCTGCCTTCGTCCGCTCCCTTCTCCAACGCGAGCTTGGCTGGCCACCAGACTGACTTCTTTTCGAGTTCCTTATCCTGACCGTTGCGCAATCTGGCGGGGCCCGTGGTGCCCACAATCCCGAGGCGGGGACTTGGACCATCCCGGAACCAGCGCGCCATCTTCATAGTGAAATCTGATCTTTCCAAGCAAAAACGGCCGACACATACAATGGTGGTCGCAATGCAAACGACCGCCCACAGGCGGACTCGGGCGTAGGCGTCAAGTCCGCTTCTAGGCTGCGAAGCGCACATGATCCTCTCAGTTTGTTGCTGTTGTGCCGCAACATAGAACGGGGCTTAGAACCTGATTTTCTGAAGGCTCATCAAACTCTGTGATCACCTGCATCAAGGTAACTCGATTCACTTTTCAGTTAGTGCTCACTATGGTCGCCCCGACACACTTGGTGTGCGGAGAGTTGAGGGGTTCGCCCCCCGGAGTGCTGACGGCTCATGCTGAGATCCAATTCCGTTCCAATGATTAGTGGAAATTGATCATGAGTCCTTCGAGTTCGACAGCAACTATAGCCGAACGCCTATGGCCGCAGGGCAGAACCAACGAGTGGCTCCGGGTTGTTGCGCTCGTTTTGTTTGGCAATGCTCCTCGCCATATCAGCACGTGTGCAAGTGCCCTTCTGACCTGCGAAACTCTCTATGCAGACGTTTGTCGTGCTCGCAATCGGGATTGCCTATGGCAGCCGATTGGGAGGCATGACCGTTTTCACCTACCTCGTCGAGGGAGCATCCGGACTCCCCGTGTTTCAAAGCGGCGCGGGCGTCGCTTATATGGCCGGGCCGACGGGAGGCTATCTTTTCGGCTTTCTCCTGGCGGCGATCGCCGTTGGAGCGCTCGCTGAACGGGGCGCGATGGGTCGGTTTGCGACAGCCCTCGGCGTCATCCTGTTCGGTGAGGTTCTAATTTGTTCCCCGGGGATTGCGTGGCTTGCAATACTTTATGGTCCGGAGAAGAGCATTGTGTATGGCCCCCATTCATTTCGGGTGAGATCCTGAAAGTCAGCCTTGCGCTTGCGCTGGTTCCCGTCATTCAACGCTTCGAGCCGAAATAGAGGTCAGTCTTCCGCCGATCCCACAGGTCTGTGCCTAAATGATGAGACTTGGCCGAGCGCAGAGTCGTTCGATCACGAGTTTCGACTCCGGCCTCGCCAGCGCTCGATCACCTCAAGCCCTTCTGCTCGCTTGCTCCGCTCGAGCGGACTGTCCAAGCGATAACCGCTATGAGACCTTACTGCCGTTCGGCGGTGCGAATTTCGGTGACGCGCGGTTCCGTGTAGCCGAGCGCGTCACTTCCCAAAGCCTATTGAGCGGTATCCTGACTGCTCAGCGTCATCGCGGGGCTGGCGTCGGAATACTCCCCGGAGCTGTCCGATTAACGCTTGCGCGATTGCGTTCGCACCCAATGGCCGAAGGTGCAGATTGATAGCGAAGCTCGGCAGCTCGGGGAGGCCAGACCCGGGTGGAAGGATATCCAGGTCGGGCGGAACGGTGGTGGCAAGCATGGCCGTAATCGCCAGATCGAATTTAACAGTGGCTAATGTTGCCCCGATGTTGCCGTTTTCGAACAAGGCCCTCCATTCCAGTCCGTGCTCGCGCAATCTGGCGAAGATCGAAGGCCGAAATGCACAGCTTTCGCAGACCAGCGAAATCGGCAGCGGGCGCTTGCGATAGATCTCGCCGCCTCTGGCTGTAACCCAGACAAGAGGCTCTACGGAGAGGCACTCCCCGCTCGCAGGACCGACGGGCTGTTCAATCAGGGCCAGATCAATCCGACCATCTCTCAGCGCGTCGGCGAGCTGTGGCGACGTCGCACAGAAAAGCAGGACCTCCACTTGCGGATAGCTATTCGCAAACGCCTTCAGAACGGGCGGCAGGTGGGTGATGACAAGGTCGTATGGTACGCCAAGCCTAATCCGGCCGGTAAGGTCACGCGAGGTCATCGCCACCCAGATCTCATCATTTATTGCAAGCAGCTGCCTGGCTTTTTCGAGCAGACGCTCTCCCGCGTCGGTCAGCATGAGTCCGCGCCGGTCCCGCACGAACAACTTGCAATCAAGCAACTCCTCCAGGCGCCGAATTTGCTGGCTAACGGCACCTTGCGTTCGATGGACAGCGTTTGCGGCGGCCGTCATGCTGGCGGTTTCCGCTGCCGCCACAAAGGTTCGAAGGAGTGCGGTATCCAGATCGCGCGTCATTACCGATCCATTAGCGTACTTAATTCTTTGGTTTAGGAATTCTGGATTTCCATTCGAGTATCGTCGAATCATAAGCGGCTTCATACTGGGGAGAGGGGGATTTGCCAACAGTCTGCAGTGGGCAGATGCGCGTATTCACAATGCTAATCAAAGTTAGCATTTTCGAACGGTGACGTCCGTTCGGATGCCCTGGCGTGTGCGCCATGGGATGATCCGTTGCGACGTCGCAAGGCTACAGCAGGCCAGCGTAACCAATTCTCCCCATTAGCTTCCCTTCCAGCGGAGACAGCTGCTCTTTCGGCGTCTCTTTCCTCGTGCGGCGTCTCGCGAATTTCCACAGCGCAAGGCATCCAGCAGTCATGACCTTTTGCTACAGAAAACGGATATATCACCCATCCGGAGTCAGCCTCATTGCTAAGGGAGACGGGGAGAGTGCGAGGCTTGCATTCGGGGCTTCGCTCACACTTATTTGTTTTGTCGCCACTTTTTGTGCGCCGGCAACTGCACAAGAAGCTGACATTGAGATCAACACCGAAAAATTGGGCGGAATTGCTCTGGGTGAATTATATCCGGGTGGTGGTACATTTCTACTCACTTCAACTGGAGCAATTATAGAGTCGGGCAGTCTCGCAGGGATCGCGACAGAAGAAACGGAAAATCCCGCAAATGGTTGGACGCTCAATATCAACGGAAACGTGACTGCCAAAAATTGGGGCATTGTCCTCTACGGGCCGGACACCCTGACGATAGGTCCGGGCGCCAGCGTAGGGGGCGGTACAGGGGTGTCTGTGTCCAGCGATCATGACGCTTCGATCGAAAATTCGGGGATGATATCTGGGGTAAGTTGGTCGATTTTGCACAATGGACAGGGACACGTAACATTCATCAACAACAAAGGTGCCATTGCGGATGGGGGTATCGGCTCTATTTTTGGACGCATGAGCGTCGACAATGCCGGGACAATAGATGGCAAAGCTGACTACTTCGCAGTAAGTTTGGATGATGAGTCTGAGCTGATCAACCGCGAAGGCGGCAGAATCGTGAGCTTATTCTATACAGTATCCATCGAAGGGAGAGGCACCATCGAGAATGCCGGCGAGATTAAGTCGAACCCTCCTACAGCCCACGACCCATCCGATCCTTTTCCCACCGTCTTTTTATATAGTGGATCGGTTAAGAATAGCGCTACAGGGCTGATCGAGGGGCACTTTGGCGTGCGATTCGGCACTGGGGAGGATATGGAGGGATCCTCTACCCTGGAAAACAGCGGGACTATTGTAGCGACTGCTCGCAATGCCGCGGCTTTCATCTTGGTCGAGGAAGCAAGCCTGAACAACACTGCTACAGGGAAGCTGCTGGGGACGACCGAAGGCATCCAAATTTACAATGTGCCAAAGACCAATATCGTCAATGCGGGTTTGATTAGCGGGTTCAATGGCATCGCGCTCATAGGCGATGGCGAGAGAACAATTGTCAATTCAGGCAGCATCGTGGCCAACGGCGGCAGAACCATCTACAAAACCGGGGGCCGCTTCAACCTGGTACTACAGACCGGGTCCGTCATCGAAGGGGACATCATTGCAGATTCTGTCGACAGTCTTAGGCTCGAGGGTGAAGGCCGCGAGGACGATGCGCTTCTAGGCTTCGGAAGCGTTGTTATGGCAGGTTCGGCGTGGGCATTGGAGGGCGAAGTCGAGGGTGACAAGCTCGCTGTCGAATTGGGGGCACTCACGCTGAAGGGCAATGCGGCTTTCAACGAAACAAGCGTGGCTGAAGGCAGCGCTCTGGTTGTCGACGGCGTGCTTTCAGGGCCAGTGGACGTTCTTGGTCAACTGGGCGGCTACGGCGAAGTCGGATCTGTCAAAATCGCCCCCGGTGGTGTTCATGCTTTAGGGGATGCTATTGGCACCCAGATCGTCAATGGCGATTACATCAATTACGGTACTCTCGTGATCAAGGCGACGCCTGACGGGGCCGACAGTGTTGTGGTCACGGGGGGTGTCGATATTACGGGGGCGACTCTCAGTCTTCTACTGACGCCGGAAGATGCGGCGGGTTGGAAGATCGTGAACGGACCGTTCACGCTGATAGCCAAGGAGAGCGCAGGCAGCGTAACGGGTGCTTTCGACCGCGTCGACAGTAACCTTCTTTTCCTTGACATTGCGGTTGATTATGCCGGCGGCGATGGCAATGACGTCACCCTTGAACTGACGCGTAATGACATTGAATTCGGCAGCATCGGCGTCACCCGTAATCAGCGGGCGGTCGGGCGAGCAATCGACGCCTTGTCGGATGATCACCCAGTTTGGAATGCAATTGCTTTATCGAGCGACGAAGAAATGGCGCGCCAGAGCTTCGACAGGCTGTCCGGCGAGATCCACGCCTCCGCCAAGACGGTGCTGATCGAGGATGCCGCTCATGCACGCAATTTTGCAAATGACAGAATCAGAGCGAGTTTCGCTGCCATTGGCGCGTCCATCGAACCTGTTCTGGCATATGGGGCGAAAGGCTCCGCGCTCGATTTTCCTTCGCCCTCTCATGGCTTAACAGCTTGGAGCCGTGTCTTCGGCTCCTGGGGAGCGTCCGACAGTGACGGCAACGCTTCTTCGCTTGATTACGGATCAGGGGGGCTCTTCATTGGCGGCGATGCGATGCTGGCGGACTGGCGCGTTGGTGTGATCGCTGGCCATAGTCGCACGAGGTTCGAGACCGATGCGCTGAATGCCTCAGGATCGGCTCAGAACTACCATCTTGGCCTATACGGCGGAACTCATTGGGCTAATGTTGGCTTCCGGACCGGGCTCGTCCATACTTGGCATGATGTTGAAACGAACCGCGCGGTATTAATCGGCGGCTCCATGGACGATTTGAGAGCCGACTACCGTGCCGGCACTCTTCAGGCGTTCGGCGAGTTAGGTTTCGGCATAAACACCTCGATCTCGGACCTTGAAGGTTTTGTAAACGTGGCTCACACGAGTCTTCGTGTAGAGCGCTTTACGGAGGATGGCGGGGCTGCCGCTCTGTCCGCGATCAGCTCCAACACTAATACGACTTTCACGACACTTGGTCTGCGTACCGCAATCGATCTCGCTACAGGCGACTTCGCTGCCACCCTTCGTGGCATGATCGGCTGGCGACATGCCTTCGGCGATATAACACCGCTTTCCATTCATGCTTTTGATGTCGGGAATACCTTTACCGTTGCCGGCTTACCAATTGCGGAGGACGCTACCGTCCTTCAGGCCGGGTTTGACTTCAATCTAAATAAGGCGACGACGTTTGTCGTCGACTATAACGGCCAGTTCGCAGCAGGCCATCGTGAGCAAGCCTTCAATGCCCAGCTCAGGTTCGAATTCTAATTCTCGACTGCGCTGGCATCTTGCTCGAGACAAGGTCTGGGGTTCGACAGCAGGCGAAGCCTATTTGGGAAGATGTGCGACACACTTCAATTCATACTCGTGCCGTGCTCCAGAGACCGACCGAGCTGCCGCGGATGAATGGGCATGTCAAGAAGGATTGCCGCGATCCTCAGGGCTGACTTTGTCCAATCGTTCTCTCAGAGTCGTAGCCGCCCGTGTCAGCCCGCCTAGACCGGGGCCGGCGCGGAGCCCCGTGGACGGCTCGACCGCGCTTCTTCGTGCCGCGCATTCGCAGGATTGAGTGCATCGAGCACTGCTAGTTTCGAGACGCATCCAGCGTTCCAAGGACGACGCCAATCAATATCAGAGCGCCTGCAATGAGTACGCCGAGGCTGATGGACTCGTTTAGAAAGAATGCTGCGGAACCAATGCCTACGACCGGTGTGGCCAAGACCCCCAGGGAGGTGCTGATCGCTGGGAGCGTTTTGTTGACGACGACCATTGCCCAGTAAGCTAGCGCAGAACCAATGATACCGGCGTATGCGAGCCCAAGGACAAGGGACGTATTCCACTGAATTGCAGGGATCCCTTCGGCGATCATGGCCACAACGCTCAGAACGGCGGTCGCAAGCAATGCCTGCCAGAACACCAGCTGGAAGGGTGTCGACCTCCAGCGGTGATGGCGGACATAGACGATGCTCACAGCCCAGCAAAGAGCGGCGGCCAAGATCAGCATATGCCCAATCAACAATGGCCGATCGCTCCAATCGAGGTCATAGGGGCTAAAAATGATCCCCAAGCCGACCAAGCCAAGCACCACGCCTGCGATTTTGCGCAACGTGACTGCTTCGCCCAAAAACAGGTAAGCTGCCGGGACAACCCATATTGGTGTGGTGTAACCGAGTACGATAGACCGGCCGACCGGAGCGACCGTCAAACCGGCTGCAACGAGGGTTGAAAACCCTACCATGTGGAGCATTGCTACCACCAGGACCACCGGAAGGTCGCCTCGGTTGGGCACAACGAACTGCCGCGTTGCGTTTAGGAGAACGAGCAAGACGATACTGGCGACGGCATTGCGCAGCGCGATCGTCCATAAGGGCGGGATGCTGGCGACGAGTATTTTCGTCACGGTCCAATTCAGGCCCCAGGCCAGCACCACCACAGCAAGCAACAGGGCGGAGAACCAAGTCGAAGGACTTGGTGCTGGACGCAAATCGTCTGCGGACTCGGTTGAGCTGGGCGGCGGCATGGAGCTAGGTGTCGTAGCCGTCGAGGGTAGCCACAGCTCGGCCGCCCGCCATGGCTCGGGCACAGTGTGCA
>Ga0180216_1003862_pt1 | contig 11593 bp, 16 predicted proteins | sample eDN3rd37CBELigMG_FD_128879 | JGI IMG/M metagenome (GOLD analysis project Ga0180216, IMG submission 128879) | Enriched Miracle-Growth compost microbial communities from Emeryville, California, USA - eDNA 3rd pass 37_C BE-Lig MG (version 2)... ...
ACCGGGCGCGGCGGCCACTGGCGCGGCGCCGCCCGCAAAGTCCGTTCTGCTCGTGCCCCGCGAGTGTCAAGGCGCACGCTCGCGCGGGCACGTGGGCGGGGGCGTTCACTGTGGCCCCGTGCCGGCTTGGCATTAATTAAACCAAGCCGCGCCCGCGGCCACCGCCGCGGATCCACGATCCAGTGCGCTCCCGTAGCGCGCACGAGGGCGGCCGGGCTGGATGCGCCGCGTGCGCCGCCCTGCGCCGCTCTGTGCCACGTCGGCGGTCAGTAGGGTATTTTTCGTTCAGCGGCGCCCTCGTCACCAATACGGGCCGTCGGGCCGTCGGGCGATTGAGATAAACTCCAGCGGCAATCAACAGGACGCAGATGCTCCGCTGCGGCACGCGTCACTCGTCTTCGTCGCTCGCGGCCACGCACGGCAGCGGCCACGCAGGGCACGGCAGGGCACGGCAGGGCACGGCAGGGCACGGCAGGGCACGGCAGGGCGGCTGCGTGCGGGTGGTAGCCGCCACGCGCGCCACGCGCCGCGCCGGTCGCATCCCCACCCCCCCGCTGCAAGCACGCGCGGGGGGCACGCGCTGGAACGCACACGGCCACTGACGCCGCCTGCTCCAGCCGGCTGCGGCCGCCGCGTGGCACGGACGCCAGAACCGGTTTCCGCCCAGCGCCGACGCCCCACACGCCAGCGCAGCCGCTCCCGCTTTGTGGGCGTGCTAGCGCGCTGACGCTGCGACCGCCGCCATGCCGGCCACCGCCACCGCGGCCGCGGCCGGCACGCCGCCGCGCACCGCCTCGCCCGGCCCGCTGCCCTCGCGCTCCGTGTCGAGCGCCAGCGGCAGCACGGCCAACGTGCCCGCGCTGCGCTCGCTCTCGACGGTGTCGTCCACGCTCGACATGGGCCTCACCAGCCCGGCGCCGTGGACGCCCGCGGGCGGCCCGCCCGGCCGCACCATCATCCCGCGCAGCCACGAGCGCATGACCCGCGCCATCTTCCCGCGCACCGGTGAGCCCGTGGCCAACGCCGCCGCGGCGCACGCGCTCCTCTCCTACGTCGACAGCCACCCGAACAAGCTGGTCAAGATCGGCGCGTACCTCGAGCGCCGCCTCGCCAAGGACCTGAACCGGCGCAACTTTGTGTACGGGCCGCCGCGCTGACCTGCGCGAGGAGAGAGAGAGAGTGAGACAGAGAGTGGTGCGGGGAGCGTCTAACAGCACGCCGCCGGTCCGTGTCAGCGTCCGCCGGGCCGCGTCGGCAGGTTCGCCCGCATCAACCTGGAGGTGCTCAAGGCGCTGCTGGAGCACTGCGGCGACCGGGCCACGCCCATCGTGGACACCGCGCTGCATCTCATTGGCGTGGGCGCGCGCGTGGACCACGTCGACATTATCGCCGCGTCGTCGGCTGCGGTGCGTGCCGTGCGGCGGCGGCTCCCCGGTGGCAAGGGACGCGCCGGTCTTACACGGGGCCCGCTGTCGCCTCACCCCGGGATGGGCGGCCCGGTGGCAGTTTGTGGAGCTCGTCCGCGTGGCGCCGGCGCTGGCCGCCGCGGACAACGAGCGCCGCGTGCTGTACATGCAGGCGGTGGACGCCTTTGTCAAGCTGTGCACGGCCATCCACGCCGATCTGGACGCCCAAAAGACGTGCGCCTAGCGAGAGCGCGGGGTCTGGCGGCTGGCATCGAACTGCGAGACTGATGTGGACCTCGAGGGTGTGCGGCCCGGCGTGTTTCGGCATCAGGATGCGCATCTCGGGCCTACGCGCTCTGCTGGCCACCGCCAAGGGCCAAGGACTGCTGCGCACGGAGAACGAGATGCGCCTCATCGCCATCATCCCAGCGTTGCTGAACAACCTGCAGACGCCCACCGTGGCGCACGACACCGCCAAGCCGGACACGTACGTGTGGGCGCGCTGAGCCCGCGCGATGGCCCAGGACGAATCCGCTCACGGAAGGGCGTCAGCAAGAGGTTTTGTGGCGCTTTTGGCTTGCAGACCGGCGGAGGACGGCGACGCCCCGCGCGCCACCGACGCCGCCACCGCGGATCGCGTCGCCATCGAGGCGCTCAAGCTCATCGTGTCTAAGGCCGAGGAGACGTCGGTGGAGTGGGTGGTCAGCCCCATCTTCCAGTACGAAGGCCGTCGATACCGCCGCGCGGTGGATGGGGTGCAGCGCTTGCGCTGACGCAGCCGGCCGTTGCGCTAAGCTTCTTGGGATCAACCCATAGGTGGCTGGACAACCAGGGCCACTGGGGCCACGCCCTGTGGGCCGAGCACGTCATTGGCCTGGTCCTCTCGTCCTTGGACGTATGACGAGGCGCACATCGCCGGCGTGCCCGCATGTGGCGCGGCGAGCGTGCTAACCAGTCGCGGTCACGAGCGGTCGGCGCGGCGCTGCCCCGCCGCCAGAATCACCTGGCGCATAACCTCCTGGCACAGCTGCTGCACCGCCTCGCCACCAACAAGGACAAGCTCGACAGCTGCCAATCCAACGTCGTGCACGCCATCGACTACGTCATGTCCCACCTCACCAACGCGACCGGGTACAGCGAGGCTCGTCACAGACCTTCTCGCGACCGACGCCGTGCTTACTAAGGCGTGGGCGCGTTCGAGCGTGCAAATCGCGCCCGGCAGCGTCTCGGTGCTTCCGCTGCTGGACGCGCTCGTCGGACGCCTGACGCCGGAGAGCATGGAGCTTGCCCTCTCCATTGCCCTGCGCGTTGCCGAGGCGCTCATGGAGGGCCGCTCGACCGCCGACACGAGCCCCAGCCCGGCGCGCAGCCGGTCGACGTCACCCGCGATGCGCTACCTGAGCCCGGACAGCGGCACCGCCGTGTCGAGCCCGGCCACCGCTGAGGCGCTCCTGCCCGCGGACGCGACGCAGGATCACGACGAGATGCAGCTCAACCGGACCGTCATGAGCTGCATCGGTACGCAGCAGGCAGGCACGCGCAGACGCGCAATGGCGCCGTCGGCCGTGCTCATGGCCTGGCCCTGGTACTTGTCCGTGACGAACGCGTTCGGTGGCAGCGACGGTCGCCTCCATGATCCAGCACAGCGCCGTCAAGTTCGAGTGCATGGCGCTCGTGCTCGCACGCCTGCGCAAGGAAGACTTGAAGTTCAGCTCCTCGGTAGGCGCCGCCGCCGCGCCTGCACCCAGCGCGTCTTGATGTCTGCCAACCGGTTTTCTGGCGTTGGTTCGTGTGGTCTACCGCAGGCGGCCACCGTTAGCCTGCACGGCCCGTACCTGCAGGCGCTCCTGCAGATCGCGTGCGCCGAGACGGAAGACCACGAGGAGGTGGCCTTCCCCCTGGACGTGTTCTGCCCGCTTCTCGACCTGCTGGCGCACAAGCAGCCCGGTGCGTGCGGGGTGCCCAAAGTGAAGCCTTGATTCTGTCCGACCGCGGTGGGCTGACAACCGCTTGCACGCACGCGTCCGAACCGGCGGGGGGCGCCACAGCCGTCCGCGTCACGGCGCACTTGATCGTGCAGGAGCTGCTCTCGCACCTGATGCCCACGACCACCGGCCGGTACGAACGCGCGCACCGCGTGTATTAGCTCTATCTTGTTGGCGATCCCTGGCCGCTCACTGACAACCGCGTTGTTTGAGGTCGGCGTGCCCACCACGCAGCTCGCAGCAGGGCACGCCTGATGCGGACCGCCCAGAAAAGTTGGCGAACGCGCAGCGTTTGCGGGATCAGGTGCGTCGAGTCCCGATGCGGTCTAGGGACCTTTACCGTTACCCGATTGCTCAACGTTTACGCACGCCCATGTATTACTGTGCCGCGGCTGCGCACAGTTTGGCCCGCTCTTCCACGCCCGCATGTTTGCGGCGCTGCAGCTGGACACAGTCGGCCCGCCGGACCTGGCGGCGACTTTCAAGACGTTCCAGCTCCTCGTGCGCATCTACGGCGCGCAGGAGCTGCCGACGCTGCTGCAGCTCATCTTGACGCTGCAGGTTCGCCCGTCGACGCAATAAGGCGAGCCATCTCTCCAGCGGCGGTTCTAACGGTACCTGGCCCGGGGGCCCCGCCGCATCGGATCACCCAGAACACTGCGCTGGCGACGAGCAGCCATGGCAAGAGCGCCATGCGGCAGCGGTGCCTGCTGAACTTTGTGCTGTCGGTGCTGGAGACGGCTGCGACGCACATGGACCTGAGGCATCTGTCGCGGTGGACGCATGCCGTATGTGCCGAGCCAGCCCTCGCGCGCCGCCAGCGCATGCTCTGCGCCGGCTAACGCGCACGAGTGTGGGCAGGGGCGTGCCGACACCCTTGGGCGTCGCAGCGCAAGCAGGAGCGCCTCGAGCACCAGCAGTGGCTGCCGATCCTCGACTTTTGCAAGCCGACGTCGAGCCGGCACCTGGCGCGCTTGTCGACGTTCAAGTGCGCCCTCGCTGACACCACGCGGACGGCGTGTCATCGGTCCGCCCGCTAATGATTCATCTCTGCGGTCTTTGGCTCGCCCGCGGCGTTTCGACAGGCAAGTGGAGGAGCGCGAGCGGCGCCGCCACAGCACAGCCGTTTTGATGGAGAACGGCTCCGGTGCCAGCGCGCCTATCGATCCGAGCGCCATGGCACTGGCCGGCCAGGATATCGTCGCCGTTCTGAAGGAAGAGTCGGCTCTTGCCGCGGCGCTGCCTGCGCTCCGGGCCGCCGTCGCCGAGCCGTTTGTGGTCAAGAGCGAGAGCGAGCTGCGTGCCGGTACGATGAGCTCTTTACAGCACGACACCGGCGCCGGTCAGAAAGGCGGATCCTGACCCTGTCCCGCCCACTCTAGTGGCGTCTGCTTCCCCTTTGCAGCGGCCATGGCAGTGGAGCCCAAGTACCTGGCCCACGTCGCGGATTTGCCGCGCCGCACCCCCTCGCCGCTGCAGCGCGCCGTACGCACGGCGACATGTGCAGGCCGGGAACGGAATCGTGAGCGCTGAGCTGACTCGGATTGCACGGGCTGTAGTGAGACTCGGGCTGTAGGGCCCGCGCGCGTCGCGGACGGTCTCCGCCGAAGGCGCTACGACGAGCGATGGGGCGTCCACGTCGGCGCACCAGCAGTCGTCCGGTACGCAGGCGGACGCCGGGACAGCTCGCGCGCGTCCATCGTCCACTGCTGACGTGTGTGCTGGGCATCGTGGCGTCGGCCTCGCGCGCGTCAGATGGCACCGCCAGCAGCGACGCCGACCTGGACGACGGCGCGGGCGCGATCAGCCCCAGCATGCTTGGACTCGACGATCTGTCCGTGGACAACATGTCTCGCACGGCACTCGCCAAGGGCAAGGTACGGCTGTCCCTGCCGGCCTTCACAGTGCCGCTCGCACGACGGCTAGGCGGCATGACTCACAAGAGCAGCTCTCCTGAGTGGATGGCTTTTCCCGTGCGCAGAACATGGCCATGCTGATGACGTGCAAGCGCGAGGTTGGCCAAACGCCTTCCCAAGACGTGTCGTCGTCGTCGGACGACGACGACGAGGAGGAGGAGGAGGAGGAGGCGTCACCAGCGCCGGCGCCGGGCGAGGCGGCCGCCGCGGCCAGCGGCAGCGAGAGCGACGACGAAGGCTCGACCGACGACGAGGCGGTGGCGACTCGCCGCCTGTCCAACGTCGACACCACCTGGCCATTAGGCCAGAAGATCAAAGACATTCCGTAAAGTTACAAGCACCTGTACACTCCGGCCGCTAATGTTTGCTTTTACAATCATACACGCTTCAATCAATCGGCGCCGTCCGCGGCGGCAGGGTCGGCGGAAATGCGCAGCGACGTCAGCCACTTTGACCGCTCGCGCTCGGCCGCGCTGGCCACGCCGCGGACGACCACCAGCTGGTATTGCCGCCGCCGCATCTGCAGCTGGCCCACCCGGAAGCGGCGCAGCGCGGCACTGAGGGCGCCGGCCCTTGCGGTGTCCACTTGGGCCAGGGCGCCGGCCGAGCACGCTGCCGCGGGCCACGCTGGGTCGAGCACGAGCAGACGGACGGCACCGCCGGCCGCCGCGGACAGAACCGCGCCGGCTGCGCCCGGTGGCGGTCTCCCGGGGACGCGCTGCGCCTCGATGCCGACGATGGTGCGGCTGTGCCCATAGTACTGCAGGTACACGGCGGGCAAGCGGGTCGCTGTGGGTGCCGGAGGGCGCGACTGGCCCTGCGTCCAGGGCGTGCTGTCGGCGGCGGGGCCGCCGCGAACCGCCGGCGCAAAGTAGAGCGCCACCCATTCCAGCAGCTTGGGATGGGTTTGGTCGGGCCCGCTGGCCTCGGGAAAATCCACCAGCTCCGCCCTGCCGCGAGCACGTAGGCGCAGCTGGGAGGGCCGGCTCAGGTCCGCGTCGCCTCAAGCGACCCCGGCGCGCAAGCGGCCGCACGCACCGCAAGCCCAGCCACCGGAGCACGACGGCCACCTCCGTCGCGCCGATCCACTTGCGCGTCCCAACGACGCGGCCGCTCAGCTGCGCCGCGCCCTGTGGGTCGAAGCCTGCGCCTCCCACCGTCGCCGTCAATGGGGCCGCAACGAATTAGCCAACGTTGTGCACCTTCCCCCAAGAAAAAAAAAAAAATAAAAAAATGTGACTGATCAAACAGGTTTGCACCTTCGGCCCACGCCTGCTCCAGCCACACTTGAAGTTGCCGGATGGTCGGCAGGCTGCCCGCTGGTCCGAGCTTGTCAGCCAGATGGGGCGGCCAGCGCCCGTCGGGCTCGCGCAAGGAAGTCAGCACCATTTGGAGGTTGCGGTACCCACAGCCGTAGGTCCGGTCGGGCGCCTCCGAAGCGACGTGTTCGGTGGTCGCGGCGCACAGCGCCCACGACGAGCCGGGCACGGCCAGGTTGGCCGCGCGGACCAGCCGCGCCAACGCGCTGACGGTGGTCTGGAGCTGCGGCTGAGGCTGCGGCAACGCTTCCGCGGTCGCCGCGACGCCCACCGGCGTGGCGGCCGACGGCCCGTCCGGCTCGCTGCAGTCTCCCGGCCACGGCCGCTTGGCTGCTCGAGCGGCGGCGGGGCTGGCTTGCTGAAGCTCTCGCAGCACGGCGGGTGCAGTGGCGTTGCAGGCGCGGCAGGCGACGGCGCGGCCATCATTAATGAGCGTGCACTGCTCGCACGCCCAGTCGGCGCGGTCAGCCGGCCGCGGCGGCGGCGGTGAGGTCGTGGTGGTGGGGGTCACTGAGCCGTCCGGGTGGGCGCGGTCGACATGGCGGACGAGATCTGCGACGGACGGCCACCGCCGGTCGCACAGTGGGCAGGGCTCTGTCATGCCTGAGCCGCGTGGGGGCCGAAGCAGGCACAGGCAAGGGCCGCGCCGTGCCCGGTGCCGCTCCTGCGGCTCCCGCCAGCGGATGACGTCATCTGCGCGCCAAAAAACTTGGCCGCCGCGGCGACGACGCAGACGCGGCACCGGCGACGCGACGGTGGACAGCAGAGCAGCCGCCCTGCGGCAAGGCCCGCGGACGTGACGGGCAGGCTGCCTGAAGGACGCGTCTGCTCGCGTTCCTCCACCTGCTGTTGCGGAGAGCGTCGGTGTTTTTGGTAGCGGCGCCCGGCCGCCCGTCCAGGCACGACCATGGCTCAGCCGTTACTGGTACGCGACGCGGACGTGGCACGGAGCGAGCGTCCTGGGAGACGTCCCGCCCCACGCGCGAGGGGCCTCACCGAGCGGGACGCCCGGTTGTTGGGCGTTCGCGACGCGGCAGGCGTGGGCGGCCACGGTGCCGCGGGCAACGCAAGCGTACGCCGCAGCCGGCCTCGTGTGCAGCACCCTGTCAGCGGTCTCGGAGACTGTCGCGTCGTTGCTGCAGGCGTCCAGCACGTCGTGCGTGCCGCAGCCGCGACGAGGAGGCCCAGCCGCCCGGTGTCGGTGGAGTCTGATGCCGTGAAACAACTGCATGCTGTGCGGACGCTGTCGTGCGCAGGCTGCTGCCGCCGCGGTTTCGCGTGTGGACGCTGGTGACGGCGGGCTTTGCCGAGTCGTCGCTCTTCCTGGTGCGGCCGCGTTGCGATCCACCGGGAAGCGCCACCGCGCATGGCCATTTTAATTGACCTTGTCGGGAGACCGCCTGCTCGGGCTGGGATCCCGAGCAGGCCCTGCTGGAGCTGGCGCTGCTGGTGCCCGCAGCAGCGTACCTGGAGCGGCGATGGGGCATGGACGGCTTTATCAAGTTTGCCGCTGTGGTCCACGTCGGCTCAGCCGTCGCCGCCGCCATCTACTTGCTCTTTGCGTTCGTGGTGTCCGGCGATCTCGATACCCTGTACGGCGCCGCGCCAAGGCCAAGGCAGTCGTGCGGCGAGGGCCCGGTCGCCTGACGGCATGCGCAGGGCGGTGTCGCGATGCTGCCCCAGGTACTACACCCACGTCGGCGGCATGCTGCCGATGCTGCTGGGCATGTCGGTTGCCTTCAAGCAGCTGGTGCCGGAGCACGCGCTGCCCGCGCCCGGCGTGACGCTGCGCGCCAAGGACGTGCCGCTCCTGAGCGTGGCCGCCACGGCGACGCTGCTGGCCCTGCTGGACGGCCTGCCGAGCGCGGTCTACGCGACCGCTGGCTGGTACACGGCCTGGGTGTACCTGCGCTTCTACCAGGTACGCGCCACCGGTGGCGGGCGCGGGGCGGCCGCTGCATCTGACCTTGACCCAGCCGGTTCCCCAGCGCCCCCGCCCCCCCGGCGCGCGGCTGCATTGCTCAGGTCCACGACGGCAGCCGCGGCGACCGCAACGAGACGTTTGCCTTTGTGACCTTTTTCCCGGACCGCGTCCAGTAGGTCCCCCCCGCCCCCCAAACCGCGCAGCAGCCCCAGCCGGGGGCGCTACAGCCGCTGACGACCGCGCTGATCCCTCGCTCGCTTTTTTGCATGGACGCAAGGCCTGCGGTGCGCGTGCTGTCGACGGCGACGTTCCGCACGCTGGTGACGCTGCGGCTCTGCGAGCGCATCGAGCGCACCGAGGCCGAGCTGGAAGAAGGCCGGCTCGCGGCCAAAACCCGCACGGCGGCGTCGCCCCTGGGCAACGAGCAGCTGGACGCCGAGCGCCGGCGGTACGGCTCGGCAGGGCCGCGGCCCGAGGCGATGGCGTTGGCGTGCGCGGATCGCGGCGCTAAAGTAACGGGCTCGCTAGGCGTCCCCACCGCGCAATGTTGGGCACAGGCAAAAGGCACTGCAGGCGCTCAACAGCCGCCTGGCCATCGCGGAGCACCGCCAGGCGGCGCCGCCCGCCGCCGCGCCCCCCGCAGGGAGCGCCGACGGCGCTGACGGCACGGCCGGTGCAGGCTCGCCAGCCGCCGCGCCGGCCGCGGCAGACAAGGTCGTGACCATGTAATACCACACGCACACCCCCGAAACCATTGTGAAAAAACCAGGGAGCGAACGGGAAAAAGTTCATTGTAACGAGCGAAGCGAGAAATTGAACCTTTGTACAAGTGCTAGTGTTCCACACTCGACGAGCGTGCGCCGCGTACAACGAGAGCACATCATCACCGCCACCTCCTCCGCAGAGGAACGTGGCTTACTTGGCAGAGTACAGCTTGCCGAGCGCCGGGCCGACCTTCTTCTCGAGGGCGCGCTGGCGGGCGACGATCTCGGTCTTGTCGACGTTGTCGGCCGTGTCGAGCCAGGCCAGGGACTCGACGAGGGCCTCGGTGAGCTCGTCGACGTTGCCGGTCATCTTGAGCAGGACGGCCGGGTCGTTGAGGGTGTCCTGGACCTGGTAGATGTAGTGCCGGAAGGCGTCGCGAGCCGCGACGCGCTCGCGGTTCTTGCGGTCCTCCTCCTTGAACTTCTCCGCGTCGGCGAGCATGCGGCTGATGTCGGCAGACGACAGGCGGCCGGCGTCGTTCTTGATCTGCACGCCGTTCTTGCGGCCGGTGGCGCGGTCCTCGGCCGAGACGTGGAGGATGCCGTTGGCGTCGATCTCGAAGGTGACCTCGAGCTCGGGGGTCTCGCGCGGCGCCGGCGGGATGCCGGTGAGCTCGAAGCGGCCGAGCAGGTTGTTGTCGCGCGCCATGGTGCGCTCGCCCTCGTAGATCGGGAACTCGACGGTGGTCTGGCGGTCCTCGGTGGTGGTGAACATCTTCTTCTTGATGGTCGGGATCGGGGTGTTGCGCGGCACGACGACGGCCATCACGCCGCCCTGCATCTCGACACCGAGCGACAGCGGCACGACGTCGAGCAGCAGCAGGTTCTCCATCTTGGACGACTGCTTGCCGGTGATGACGGCGGCCTGGACGGCGGCGCCGTAGGCGACGGCCTCGTCGGGGTTGATCGAGCGGTTGAGCGCCTTGCCCTTGAAGAACTCCTGGAGGAGCGCCTGGATCTTGGGGATGCGAGTCGAGCCGCCGACCAGGACGATGTCGTCGACCTGCTCCTTCTTGATCTTGGCGTCCTTGAGCACCTTGTCGACGGGCTCCAGGCAGCTCTGGAACAGGTCCATGTTGAGCTCCTCGAACTTGGCGCGGGTCAGGTTGGCGACAAAGTCGATGCCCTCGAACAGCGAGTCGACCTCGATCGAGGTCTGGGTGGCCGACGACAGGTTGCGCTTGGCGCGCTCGCAGGCGGTGCGCAGGCGGCGGATGGCGCGCGCGTTGTCGCCAATGTCCTTCTTGTGCTTGCGCTTGAACTCGCCCTTGAAGAACTCGACCAGGCGGTTGTCAAAGTCCTCACCGCCGAGGTGCGTGTCGCCGGCGGTGGCCTTGACGGTGAAGATGCCCTTGTCGATGGTCAGGAGCGACACATCGAACGTGCCGCCGCCCAGGTCGAAGATGAGCACGGTGCGCTCCTTGCCCTTGCTGTCGGCGTTGTCCAGGCCGTAGGCGATGGCGGCGGCAGTCGGCTCGTTGATGATGCGGAGCACCTCGAGGCCCGCGATGAGGCCGGCGTCCTTGGTGGCCTGGCGCTGCGAGTCGTTGAAGTAGGCCGGGACGGTGATGACGGCCTTGTTGACGTTCTTGCCCAGGAACGCCTCAGCGGTCTCCTTCATCTTGATGAGCACCATCGACGACACCTCCTCGGGGCTGAAGTCGCGCTGCTCGCCCTTGAAGGCGACGCGGATGTAGGGCTTCTCGTCCTTCTCCACGACCTCGAACGGCCAGTTGACCATGTCCTTCTTGACCGAGGAATCGTTGAAGCGGCGGCCGATCAGGCGCTTGGCATCGAAGACCGTGTTCTTGGGGTTCATGGCGGCCTGGTTCTTGGCGGCATCGCCGATGAGGCGCTCCGCGTCGGTGAACGCGACGTACGACGGCGTGGTGCGGTTGCCCTGGTCGTTCGAGATGATCTCGAGGCGGTCGTTGATCCACACGCCCACGCACGAGTACGTGGTGCTAGCAGCACGCGGGCACAAAGGCAGGGAGGACGCGGCGGGCGAACCAAACGCGTTAGAACCGAGTGGGCTGCGCCCGAGAGCGCGCGGCAGCGGCGGCGGCGTACCCGAGGTCGATGCCGATGGCACCGTCAAAGTCCTCGTCGAACGGCATGGTGGCGGGCGAGGCGGGCAGGCCGGGCGGCGGCTGGCGCGGACGTCGTCGACGGGGAGAGAGAAAAAGAAAAGTGGCGTGCGAGCGGCAGAATCGCGGCAGAACGCCCGCAGGCGCGTCGCTGGGCGCGGGGTGGAATCGCGGCAGAACCGCGGCAGAGGC
>Ga0180216_1003863_pt1 | contig 11592 bp, 6 predicted proteins | sample eDN3rd37CBELigMG_FD_128879 | JGI IMG/M metagenome (GOLD analysis project Ga0180216, IMG submission 128879) | Enriched Miracle-Growth compost microbial communities from Emeryville, California, USA - eDNA 3rd pass 37_C BE-Lig MG (version 2)... ...
CTACATCAGACGCCAACTGCAGCCATCCTACACCAAGCGCTATCTGTAAATAACAATCCAAGGCGAAGGTACAGTTATTTTTCCATAGATGCGGCAAGCAACAATAACTTAAAGAGCATTAGCTTAAATATTCCTAAAAATGTTCTCGTCGCTGTGTGTGGTGTCTCGGGTTCAGGTAAAAGCTCCTTAATGACAGAAGCATTCCCAGATCGCTACCAAGATACGATCATGGTGGGGCAAGGTAGCATAGGCATCTCTACTCGTTCGACTCTCGCTACCTATATGGGAATGATGGACGATATTCGCAACATATTTTCAAAGGAAACTGGAAAACCTGCCGGTTTGTTCAGCTTTAACTCTCTAGGAGCTTGCCCAGTCTGTGAAGGAAAAGGAGAGATCTTGCCTGATGTAGCCTTTGCAGATCCAGTGACGGTTCGCTGTGAAGCTTGTGGTGGCTCGAGATATTCAGACGAAGCACTGTCATATCGTTACCAACATAAAAATATAGTAGAAGTTTTGGCTTTAACGGTAGATGAGGCGATGAGCTACTTTACAGTCCCGAAGATAATAAAAAGAGTGAATACGCTGAGGGACGTAGGATTGGGGTATCTTACCTTAGGGCAAACGACAAGCTCGCTGAGCGGAGGAGAGGTTCAGCGGCTAAAGCTCGCAAGCCACATACAAAAGGAAGGACAAACCTACGTATTAGACGAGCCCTCATTAGGCCTGCATGCAGAGGATAACGGAAAACTACTAAACGTATTTCAAACGCTTGTAAATAGAGGGAATTCCGTCATCATGATCGAGCACAATCTAGACTTTATCGCCGCGAGTGATTGGATCATTGAGCTTGGGCCAGGTGGTGGTAAGCAAGGCGGGCATGTCATATTTGAAGGTACACCAGAAGAGATGCTTCAAGCAGAGACACCTACTGCAAAGTGGTTAAAGGCTGGAGTTAATACATTATAATAGAGCGACAAGAACAGCTTCCTCCATTGATAACCGAGATATTATCCATGGAGGAAGCTGAATGAAAAGTAAGCGATTAGTGGAAATTTATTTCGGAATATGGAAGGTAACCGTCGTACCTAACTCAGGTGCACTAGTTACGGTTAGTCCTTGGCCATATAGCTGTTTTAATCGTCGATCAGTATTCTTTAATCCGACTCCAGTTCTTTTATTAGGGTGTCTTGCTTGGCTGAATAATCGGCTTCGTTCTTCCTCCGTCATTCCTGCTCCATCATTTTGAATCGACACCTCGTAATGCTCATCTTTGCTTGTTATCCGTATCCAGATGGTACCACCACTTACTCTCTTCATCACACCATGTATGACCGCATTTTCTACGAGTGGTTGAATGGAGAGAGGAGGCAAGCAAAAGTCGAGCGCAGGATCGACATCCCACTGCACATTCAAACGATCACCAAACCGCTGTTTCTCTATATATAGATATGAACGAACAAGTGCTAGCTCCCGCTCTAGAGGAACGATTGGATCAGAGTTATGGAAATCAAAGCTTAAGCGTAAATAATGACTAAACTCCTCTAGCAGCACTTGCATTTTGTTGAAGTCTACTAGCCCTAAGGCAGCAATCGAATTTAATGTATTAAATATAAAATGAGGTTGGATTTGAGATTGCAGCCAAGCCCCTTCCAGACGAAGGCGTTCCTTAAGTGAAAGCTTTAGATTCGTTAATGATTGCACTCTAGCTCGTAATTCCCATGCATCAACAGGCTTTGCGATATAATCATTTGCTCCAGATTGAAAGCCGGTAACAATATCTTGCGTACGACTTCGTGCTGTTAGGAGTAGAACAGGTAGTTCCACAATAGAAAAGTGTTCACGAATCTTCCGAGTTAATTCATACCCTGACACGTGCGGCATCATGACGTCTGAGATCACGAGATCAACTTGTTCGTTTTGTAGTACGTCCAGAGCCTCTTGAGCACTGGTCGCTGTAATGACATCATATTGCTCAGCTGCAAGCATATTGCGAAGGATGCTTAAGTTGATCGTGTCATCATCAACAGCTAATATCAATGGTTTTATATCTTGAGCTTCCAAGCTTATCTCAGCACGATCGATCTGTTTCGTCACGATGTCATCTGCATTAGAAATGGCTGCAGCGGTAAACTGTTCAGCAGACTCTAAAGCTTCGGAAGAATCGGTTGCCAAAGGAATCGTAAACGTAAACACAGAACCCTTACCCGGGGTTGATTGAACGGTTAACGTCCCGCCGTGTAGTTCAACGAGCTGCTTGGATATGCTTAGACCTAGGCCGAATCCCCCGCCTGCTCGGATTTCATTACGCTCTGCCTGCTCATAGGGAAGAAATATGCTTTGAAGTGCCTTCTCCTCAATGCCAATACCGGTATCCTCTACTTGAATGTGAGCCATATGTTTAATGGTAGCCGCACGAATAATAATCGAGCCTTCATCGGTGTATTTTATAGCATTGTGCACGAGATTGAAAAGGATTTGAATGATTCGATTATGATCACCTTGAACAGGAGGGAATGAATCATCAATGTCTACAATGAGCTTGATCGGTTTTTCTGACAACATGATTTTCGCCATATCGAACACACCAGAGACGACGGATTGTAATTGAAAAGCAGTCGATTGTATGCGAATGGTGTTTTCCTTTAGCCTTGTTACATCAAGCAAATCGTCTACCATCAACGACAGACGTTTACTGACATGGATGAGCAGATTGAGACGTTGTTGCTGCTCTTGATGCAATGGTCGTTGGTTATCTTCCAGAATCGATTGTGTAATATTAATAATTCCATGCAAAGGATTTCTTAGTTCATGTGAAGTATTCACTAAAAATTCATCCTTGCGCTTATGTTCAGCCTGCAGCTGCTTCGTCAATAGCTTCGTTGCTTCTGTTGCATGGAAAAAACGTCTAAACCAAAATGCCGAGAAAGCAATGAGGGCAAAGATAATATCAAAAGGATAATGGATAAATTCGATTCCATAATAAAAATTTGCTACCGCCCAGACTACATTCGTTCCGAGAAACAAGCAGGCAAGCAATAAGAAAATAATATCCTCTTTGTCACGCAGTGCTTTCCATAAAATATAAGCTGAGATTATGACAGATAAGATTAATATGATCGCAAGAATTCTTCCCCATGCAGTGATCAGATCAGTAGGAGCGAGTAGAATAAACACGGCATATGCACCGCATAAACTACCAAAGGCTCGCAATATTTTAATGTTTAAATAAGTCGGGAGTATATGGTGAAACAGGGGTGGGATAAAGGCAACCGCACCGACATAGGAAAGATAAAAAAGTCTAATGATCCAGTAATTATTCGCATCAAACCAGAAAAATAGCAGCTTATCATCTACGACTAGCACACTGAACAGTGCACAGATCATAATTAATGAAAAATAAAATAAACCTTTGTTCTTCGATCCCATGAAGTACAGGATTAAAGCATATAAGCTATGAATCAAAATAACGATACATAATAGTAACTGTAGGGCAGCCGAGATTGAGATGCGCAGCTGAAGAGCCTCCGCCGTACCAAACCGGATGGGATTTGTAATGCCCCCTGTTGCAGCATCACTAGATAGCTGTATAACAAGATCAATTTGACCATTTTTAGGTGTAAACGTTGCGGTATAAGGGATGTTCTGAGCTTGATAATCAGAAATAGTTGTTGCTGGTTGTCCCATCTGAGCAACTATATTCCCATTGGCATAAACCGCAGATGTATTTTTAAGTCTAATACTAAAGGATTGATTCTGGTCTGCATCTAATAAGATTGTCAAGCGGTACGTGCCGTAACGGAAGGAGTGCTCGTCCCCCTCACGCTCGCTACTCGCAAATGCATCTTTCCATTCACTGGGAACTTGAAGGTGTTGAGGTTTCTCACTATCGTCCATAATGAATTGTGAAGGGTAGAACTCCCACTCACCATCTAGGCGAAGTGTGTGTCGGTCTGTAAACTGCCAGCCTCGTAAATCAAGCACACCCTGCACAGCGACTGGTTTATCGATATAATTAAATGAGTTTAAATATTGCAGCCAGATGAGGCGCAGCCCAGTAATGGCTAACATTGAAATGATCATATATATAATCCACTTGCTAACTCTTCGTTTTGACATATTTATGTTCAACCCTTTTTATGGTATACGTGTCTTAAGTTCCATTAAACCACAATTATTGCAGCTTATACTACTCTATTACATGATTACATTTAGAATGGAGGATGTTTATGTCATTCAAAAATAAAGTTGTCGTTGTAACAGGTGGAGCACAGGGCATTGGGAAATGTATCTGTGATGAGTTTGAGAAACAAGGTGCAAAGGTAGGTGTTATCGATATAAAAGAAAATCCATACTTCCAAGGAGATATTAGCGAAGAGGAGACGTTAGTACGTTTTTCGAAAAAGATCATAACTGATTATGGTCATGTGGATTATCTTATCAACAATGCCTTGCCATTGTCCAAAGGATTAGATAGCTGTTCCTACGAAGAGTTTAATTACGCTCTCCGTGTAGGGGTGACAGCGCCATTTATGCTGACAAAGCTATTTAGAGAGCATTTTGCAGAAGGGGCAAGCATTGTTAATATCTCTTCCAGCAGAGATCGGATGAGCCAGCCTAACACCGAAAGCTATACTGCAGCTAAGGGTGGTATAGCAGCTTTAACGCATTCGCTTGCAGTAAGTCTTGCGGGGAAGGTCAGAGTGAATTCTATCTCTCCAGGCTGGATTGATACCGATTATGTAGAGTACGAAGGGGCAAATGCCCGTCAGCACCCGGCAGGTCGAGTAGGGAATCCACTGGACATTGCTAACATGGTGTTGTTTTTATGCTCTGATAAGGCAGGATTTATTACTGGAGAAAATATATGTATTGATGGTGGAATGACGAAGCAGATGATTTATCATGATGACTTTGGCTGGAAGCTGTCATAGGGATAAATATGACAATAGAGCACTCATCCTTGAGATGAATGCTCTTCTTTTATTTCATTTTTGCTATAGCTTTTAGCTATAACTAGATATGACTTTTAGATGTTACCTATACAATAATCTTCCATGCTACAATCAATGCAATACAACAGACATGTACGAGCTGAGGAGGTTTTTTCTATGTGTAATAAACATAAATTTCAATTGGTTGGTAGCCTTTTGCGTCCAGCAGATTTGTTAGAATATAAGGCTCAAATTGAGCATCGTGACGATATCAGCTACCCATTCTATAATGAGCTTGAAGGATATGAGCAATGCGAAGCAAGCTCCATTCATGCTGTAGTTAATAAGCAAATCGAGCATGGTATCACCCCGCTTACAGATGGAGAGCATTCAAAGTCAATGTGGCATTTGGACTTTGTGTGGGGCTTCCAAGGAATTAAACGCTATATTGCAGACCATGGTTACTTCTTCAGAGATATAGACGGCACCTCGAAATATGAGACGCGTAAAGATATCGGCCTTCGCATTACAGGTGAGCTAAGCGGAAAAAATCATCATTTTATTCATATCTATAAAAAGCTTCAAGCACTTGCAGGAGATCAAGAAACGAAGCTATGCGTGCCTTCTCCATCCCATATTTATGGAGAGCTGTCATGGTCAGATAATATTGGTGGAGCAGAAGCCGTTTATAAGGATCGTCAGGAGCTAAAGAGCGGTCTAGTTAAAGCTTACAAGGAGTTTGTTGAGGATTATGCTGCAGCTGGAGGAAAGATTCTACAGTTTGATGACTGCTTATGGGAGCTCTTTGCTGATGACAACCCGAATTCTCCATATACGGGCGAGCAAATTAATCAAGAGGAAGTACAAGCACTTGCTGCAGAATTCATTGACATAAACAACACATTAATCGACTACGGACATAGCTTAGGCTTGAAAATGTGGACCCATAACTGCCGCGGTAACTACGACTCTCGCAATATGGGTGGCGGCTCCTATGTTAAGATTGCTAACCTGTTCTTAAAGCAGCTGAACTATGATCGCTTCTTCCTTGAATGGGATGATGAGCGTGCTGGTTCACTTGAAGCATTGGCTGTATTTAAAGACAAGCCTAATACGGAGATTGTACTTGGCCTGCTATCGTCTAAGACGAATACGCTAGATGATGAAGCACGTGTACTAAGAATGCTAGATGAAGCAGCGAGCATTATTGATAAGGATAGATTGCTGCTTTCACACCAATGTGGATTTGCTTCCTGCGATGGTGGTAATGAGCTGACAGAAGCGGAGCAGTGGTTGAAGATCAATCAAGGACAAAAAATTGCCCAGCAATATTGGGGGAAGTAAGCTTGACATAATTAAGCTTTGCAGCGTGTGAATTGCTGTAAAGTGTTCGTAAGAGGATGATTCTGAAGGTCGCACTTGACCGAGGAGTCATCCTCTTTGCTTAGAAAATGAACATGTATATTAAAAGTTTGCTATAGAGTCCCCTACTTAATCACTCTAGAATTAAGGTGAAATCATTAATGGAGGTGTAAGATGAAGAAGAAAACTTGGATTACTTTAGTTGCAACGAGTGTTATCTCACTATTTTTTGCGGTTAATGTATTTGCAGGGTTTGTGTTTTGGGAACCACTAACGTACCATAACTCTCAGACATGGGAAAAAGCAAATGGCTACTCCAATGGCGGCATGTTCAATTGTACTTGGCGTAGTAATAACGCCAGCTTTACCCACGATGGCAAGCTAAGACTCGGGCTAACAAGCTCGGCCTACAATCAATTTGATTGTGGAGAGTATCGTTCGACGAACACCTATGGGTATGGCTTGTATGAGGTAAGTATGAAGCCTGCTAAAAACACAGGAATTGTTTCCTCTTTTTTCACCTACACAGGGCCAGCTCATGGTACACAATGGGATGAGATTGATATTGAATTTCTAGGCAAGGATACGACCAAGGTGCAGTTCAATTATTTCACGAATGGAATTGGCGGCAATGAGAAAATAGTTGATCTTGGCTTTGATGCATCACAGGGCTTTCACACGTATGCCTTTGATTGGCAGCCGGGATATATTAAGTGGTATGTTGATGGGGTATTAAAGCATACAGCAACGAATAATATACCGAGTACACCAGGTAAAATTATGATGAATATATGGAATGGTACAGGTGTTGATGATTGGCTAGGTCCTTATAACGGAGCTAATCCATTGTACGCTGAATATGATTGGGTAAAATATACGAGTAACTAACATAACACAAAAGCAGCCCTAGCAGGCTGCTTTTTGTGTTATGTTAGTCTAGCATTCATTGAGCAATCATCTTACTATTCATTAATAGAAATAGCATTATTTAAACAACGCATATTCAATTTTTAATATCCTAAATTAGTGCAATAAATGTTGCAATGTTAGTATGGGCAGCTATCAGGACATTCATTATGATTGGTTTTGTATATAACATTATATGACTGGGGGAATGAAAGTTGAACAGAGTGAAATCTAGTAAATGGAGCAGTATGTTATTGGTAGGCGCATTAACGATGACGACCATACTAGCTGGTTGTGGCGGGAATGGTGCGAATAATACGCCGAGCAACAACACGACAAGCCCATCTAATTCAACATCAACAAATACAACGAGTGTTGAGTTAAAGGATGGCAAATATGATCCGCCAATTACAATTAGTTATTTGCGTCCTTGGGGACCTGATGTAAAATTTAAGTCTGGCGAAGATCAAGACAATAACGTTCATACGCAGTGGGCAAAAGAAAAGCTAGGTATCGAACTAAAAAATCAATGGATATCACCTTCAACGAATAATGCATTTGAGACTAAGCTACGCTTGTCACTTGCATCGAATGCTGAAATGCCAGATATTATCTCCTACCGTGGTGAATTTAATCTAGTAAGAGAGCTTATCGAATCTGGAAAGTTTGTCGATGCTGGCGAACTATTCGATCAGTATGCAAGTGATGTTTGGAAAGCAGCGGTTAATGAAGATCCAACGGTTTGGTATCCGTATATGGAGGATGGCAAACGAATCGGTATTCCAATTCTTGACTTCGCTTATAACGGCGACCCTGTAATGTGGATTCGAGAGGACTGGATGAAGAAGTTTGGCTTTGAAGAACCGAAGACTCTAGCAGATCTAGAGCCAATCTTGGAAGCGTTCACTAATCAAGATCCAGATGGTAATGGTCAAAAGGATACGTACGGTTTGTCGATTGGATTCAAGAATGCGATCAATACATGGATGTCTGACGCTGGTTGGATATTCGGTGCATTTGGTTCCATGCCGAATCAATGGAACATGAAGGAAGACGGAACATTGGAATACGGTTCAGTGGGCGAAGGAACCAAGGAAGCATTGGCATTGCTGCAGGATTGGATGGGCAAAGGGTATATGTCAGAGGAAGCTGGCCTTTATGATGAGACCAAAGCTGCTGAAGAGTTCACTGCAGGTAAAGCAGGTATCGTTGTTGGTCCTCACTGGATGCCGTCATGGCCGCTTGAGGATGTGAAAAGAAACAATCCTGACGCTGAATACAAAGCGTATCCTATTCCTTCAGGACCTGATGGAAAAGCAGGCAGACGTGGAACATCTAATGGTAATGGTGTAATTCTTATTAATAAAGATATGGAAAATCCAGAAGCGTTCTTTACGTACCAAAACTACCTATTCGATCACTACGCTAATCCTGAGGTTGGCGGTGAGTTCGAATACGGCTTGGCAGAGGGTTATGACTGGGTAGTGGTTGATGGCGTGCCAACAACGGATTCAGCACTAACGGGCGGATATGCACCTGAGAAATATACACTTACGTTCGATGGAGCGCGTATTCCAAGCTTAAACATGGCGACATTAGCAAAGCTTGCAAGCGGGGAAGAACCATCAACACCATTTGAGAAAAAAATTAAAACGGGTGTGCCGCAACCGATGCTGGATGCAGCAACAATTGTAATGGCTCAGAAGGACATCGTTATGCCGCAAATGTTTACAGGTGCACCAACGAAAACGATGCAGATGAACAACGACATTCTATCTAAGATGGAAAATGACACATTCTCACAAATCATCTATGGAAAAACTTCAATCGATGCATACGATGCTTTTGTTGAGAAATGGTATTCCTCAGGTGGAAAACAGATTACAGAGGAAGTTAATGAATGGTATCAATCGGTTAGTGGTCAATAATCATTAACAGCAACTAAAACAAGCATTCTATACACGGTCAACGTGTGTAGAATGCTTGTTTTTAGGTTTTATTAGATGATGTGACTATAACGGTAGATTATCTCGATACTCTTGCGGTGTAACATCATAATATTTTTTGAATACGCGAATGAAATAAGCGGTATTGTTATATCCAACCCACTCAGCAATCTCAAACACTTTTGCTGTAGAGGTTCTTAAGTAATATGCTGCTTTCTCCATTCGCAATCGGTATACATAGGCCGTTAAGGCTTCACCCGTTTCTAGCTTGTAGATTTTAGATAAATATACGGGATGCAGATGAACATGGTCAGCAATGGCAGGTAGAGACACATCTGCTGCCAGGTTTCGGTCTACGAAGCTTTTTACACTGCGTACAATCGAGCTGTGATTATCCTTAAGCTCTTGCTCCGTATCCTCGCGAATATAGTATAGCGTTCGTTTGGACCAATCTAGCAGCTGCTGAGCGGTCGTATAGTGGGGGGCCTGGAAATAGCGATAGGACTCACTAGGTAGCACCTCAGAAAGCTGCTTGCCGTTTTTATGAATGATGAAGGCAAATGAGCCCGCTAAAATGTGATACACTTCGACCATCTGTTCAGCAATATCATGATTGCTGCTATGGAGCAATTCCTCAAATATGTGATCTATCTTTTTCTCGACATCGTCAAATCTTCCAGCCTCGAGCAAATTATTTAAGGTTGGTGGCTCATACAGCGTTCGAATAGCTTGCATCGGGTCACGATTAGGCTCATCCAATGCGGTAACAAATAATCCTTGACCTTGCCCCATCCTTTTTCGCATAGACCTAACCGCGCGCTCGTAGATTTCATTGATCTGATTAGGAAACCGTCCCCAGCTACCCACTAATATGGAGACAGCCCCTTTTAGGTACAGCTGAACATTCGTTTGAATTTGCTCCGCATATAGGTCAAGCTTCGCTTTCAAATGACCATCCTTACTTGACGACACATCTTGCCGAGGGCTGACAAGAATAACGATGTAATCATGAGCATCTCTTGTATGCCATATATGAAAGTCCTTTTGCATGACCTCGCTAACAATATTGCATATAGCATACTCTATGAGGGCAACATCTTGGTCTACCATCTCAGATAAATGCTCTTCCATCCGTATAACAAGCATACCGATCTGTTGGTCTACATGATAAGGGAGCTCGAGCAGCTGTAGCTTGTCCGTTAATGCAGCTTCTGTAAAGCTTTTTCCCGTAAGCAAGTCGTTAAGCAGCGTTGAACGGAGCAAGGGTAGATTCTCCTGCAAGGTATACAGAGCTTTGTGATAGGAGGCTGCTTCTTCCCATTTCTCTTTAATTCGATTGACGAGCCGCGTGACGGAATCGATCAGATCTTCATCACTTATCGGTTTTAATAAATAATCAAAGCTCTGCTGGGTGATGGCTTGCTTTGCATATTCAAAATCCGCATAGCCCGTTAGCAGTATGGAATGGACGTGCGGCCACCGCTCGTGGATAGTAGCAATTAACTCTATACCAGACATACCGGGCATTTTTATATCTGTAATAATGATATCAATCGCGTTATTTTCCATAACTTCTAACGCCTTTGCACCTGACAATGCTTCGTGGACGGTGCCAATTCCTAACGACTCCCACGGTATCGTCTCTGCTAATGTTTCTACAACTGAACGTTCATCGTCGACTAATAATAATTGCAGCATGTCTGTTCACCTACTCATTCGAATTGTTGTTGTTATGCCATGTAATGACAACCTTTACACCACCGAGCGGGGAATGGTAGTAGGTTAGTCCTGCACATTCACCGTACATAAAGGATAACCGCTGGTGAACATTCCATGTTCCGCAGCCCATATTTTCATCGAGTGGTCGTTGAAGATTAGCTGTCATCTGTTCAAGCTGTTCCTCAGACATACCAACTCCGCTGTCCTCTACTGTAATGGTGTACACATTGTCGTTATAATCTCCATATATCTTTATCTCGCCATTCTCAGGCTTGGGCTCTATGCCATGAATTATAGCGTTTTCAATAATCGGCTGTAACGTGAGTCTTGGGACAGTTTTATTCAATATTTCATCGGGTACTTCAATCGTATAGTTCACTCGCTCCAGTCGAAGTGATTGGATTTCTAAGTAATTTGTAACCATTTTCAGCTCTTCACCAATCGTTGCTAGATCAGTTTCTGACCTCGTAATATATCGATAATAATCCCCTAGATTCAATGACATCGCTACGACAGCCTCTTCGTTTTTCATGCGAGCCATATTTTTTATAAAAAACAAACAGTTGTATAGAAAGTGAGGATTAATTTGCGATTGTAATTGTTTTAACGTAGCCTCACGACGACGCAGCTTCTCCTCATACACGTTCTCAATTAGCTCTTGAATACGCTGAGCCATAATGTTGAACCTTGCAAACAGCAAGCTAAATTCATTGCGTGCTGAATAG
>Ga0180216_1003866_pt1 | contig 11581 bp, 7 predicted proteins | sample eDN3rd37CBELigMG_FD_128879 | JGI IMG/M metagenome (GOLD analysis project Ga0180216, IMG submission 128879) | Enriched Miracle-Growth compost microbial communities from Emeryville, California, USA - eDNA 3rd pass 37_C BE-Lig MG (version 2)... ...
GCCCCTGATCCTGCGCTCCATGCTCGATTTCCTGGCGGCCAGGCTGGAGTCGGCTCCCTGGGACGCGCAGGCCCCGCGGCCTGCCCGGGCTTGAGGCGAGGGGATATGGCGCTATAATTTGCCCATTGCATCAACAGGTTGGGGCGGGCGTTGCGCCTGCGCGGGTTTGCCGGCAAATCCGCCATAGCCCCTTGGTTTGTCTGCCTGTGACCTGCCTGTGATCTGTTGGTCAGGAAAAACATCTAAGAATCGCAAGCCCGGCAGGCGCGCTCGGCGCGCTCTTGCAACGGAGGGGGCGGAACGGATGCGGCGCCACTGCCGCGCCGCGGTCCGGCGCCGGGTGCTTGCGGATCAGGGCCTTGTTTACCTTGTTTTGTTAGGGGCCGGGCATGTGTCCGTCGTAGCGGGCGCTGCGCACGGTCCGCCGGCCGATGTGCCGGCTGTTCCGGAAATCAGGCGCGTCCGCCCGCCATGCGGGGCGGTTCGGGGCTTGCCGCCAGGCCAGGGCTGTCTTCGCGCGGCCGAATTCCAGGCTGTCATACAGGATTACGGTGAGAACATCGCACAATCATGCCATTCACGGCCGGGGCGCCATCGATGCCGGGCGAATCCTGCCGGCCGGCTGCGGGCGCGTCGCGCGCGGCAGCCGGGTGGCGGGCCGGAATCGGGAAATCCAGGAAAACCGGGCAGAACGCCACATGCACACGGAACGCCAGATGCAAAAAGCCCGGCGCAACGGCCGGGCCTTTCGAGTTCTGGTTGCGGGGGCAGGATTTGAACCTACGACCTTCGGGTTATGAGCCCGACGAGCTGCCAGACTGCTCCACCCCGCGTCTGGAAGAATGAAATAGTAATCCCATTTTTTGCCGAACGCAAGTCGGCCTTTTTAACGTTGGATGTCGATGAACGATAGCGAGGCGATACTCGTGCTGGAAACCGCGCTGCTGTGCGCGTCGCAGCCGATGCAACTTTCGGATATGCGCAAGCTTTTCGCGGAGGATCCGCAGTTCGACAACGCCAAGCTGCGATCGCTGCTGGAGACGCTGGGCGAGCAGTGGAACGGCCGCGGCATGGAGCTGGCGCAGCTCGCGTCGGGCTGGCGGTTCCAGAGCCGTCCGCAGATGCAGCGCTACCTGGAGCGGCTGAATCCCGAGAAACCGCCCAAGTATTCGCGCGCGGTCATGGAAACGCTGGCCATCGTTGCGTGGCGCCAGCCGGTCACGCGCGGCGATATCGAAGACATACGCGGCGTGACCGTTTCTTCGCAGATCGTCAAGGCCCTGGAGGACCGCGGCTGGATCGAAGTGATCGGCCATCGCGATGCGCCCGGGCGTCCCGCGCTTTTCGGCACCACGAGGCAGTTTCTCGACGACCTGGGGCTGAGGGCGCTCGACGAGCTTCCGCCGCTGGAGTCCGCCCAGGCGGCCGCGGCGCTGGCGGGGCTGGACCTGGGCGAGGCGCAGCCCGCGCAGGGCGAGGCCGAAGCCGCCGCGGAAACTCCCGCCGCCGCCGAGGAAAATGCGGATGTTCCGCGTGCGGAAATGTCTGTTTCGAGCGAAACATCCGCCACGGCGGCTGCCGATGGCGTAGAATCACCGCTTTCACGCATACATGAAGACGAAGGCGTGAATGGCGCGGACGTTGCGGGCATGCCTGCGGACGAGTCGTCTGCAGAGGCATCCCCCGCGGATACGCCGATTTCCCCGGCGCGGGCAGACCAGGCCCGCTCCGCGCGCCAGGATGAGCCCGCCGAGGCCGCGATCGCGGCGCCCGACGGCCAGATGCCCGACGACGCCGCCCAAGAGGCGGAATCCGCATCCCCTGAAAAGCAAGCAAGGCCCGGCGAGCCGGGCGATTCGATCTCGCAGGCGGCCGCTGCCGGCGGCGTTTCCATGGATTCGCCGCAAGCCGTGCCCGGAGCCGAGGCGGCTGGCAGTCCGGCGGCTGCAAACGGGCCGGCGCCCGGCGGCGAGCCGCAGGCGCGGCCGCCCGAGTCCGGCCCGAGGCCGGCATTTCCTGATGATGAAGAGGCGCCCGCCGCAGGCAGGCCCAACCAAGTTTGAAATTCGGAGCTGTCCCCGTGACAACGAATAGCGCTATGCAGGATGACACACCCCGTTCGGACGATGCCGTGAAGCCGGCTTCGCCGGAATCGTCGCCGGCCCGGGAGCCGGCCGCAGAGGCCGAGGGCGGCGCCCGCGGCCGCGGGCGCAAGCTGCGCACGCCTTTCCGCCGCCGCCGCTCGGAAGCCGCCGAAGGCGCGGCCGAGGGCGCGGCTCCCGCGGCGGCCGAGGCGCAGCCGCGCGGCGGCGATCGCGGCACCGAGCAGGAGGCCGAGCAGGCGCTGGCCTACCTGGAAAAGGCCGACCGCATGGAGCAGCGCCTGGGCAAGTACCTCAACAGCGAGGCGGTCATGCCCAAGCTGCACAAGGTGCTGGCGGACGCGGGCATCGGCTCGCGCCGCGAAATGGAAGAGCTGATCATCGCGGGCCGGGTTTCCGTCAACGGCGAGCCGGCCCACATCGGCCAGCGGGTAGGCCCCAACGACCAGGTGCGGGTCAACGGCAAGCCCGTCGCCCGCCCCAACGCCAAGAAGCCGCCGCGCGTGATCCTGTATCACAAGCCGGCCGGGGAAATCGTCAGCCATGACGATCCCGGCGGGCGCGCCAGCGTGTTCGCCCGCCTGCCCAAGCTGCGCACCGGCAAGTGGCTGTCGGTCGGAAGGCTGGACCTGAACACCGAAGGGCTGTTGATTTTCACGACCTCGGGCGACATGGCCAACCGCATCATGCATCCCCGCTACGGCACGGAGCGCGAATACGCCGTCCGCGTGCTGGGCGAGATGGACGATGCCCAGCGCCAATCGCTGGTCGACGGCATCGAACTCGAAGACGGCATGGCCGCCTTCGGCTCGCTCGACTACCTGGGCGGCGACGGCAGCAACCGCTGGTACCGCGTCACGCTGCAAGAGGGCCGCAACCGCGAGGTCCGGCGCATGTTCGAGGCGGTGGGCGTGACCGTCAGCCGCCTGATCCGCACCCGTTTCGGCGACATCGTGCTGCCCCGCACGCTGCGCCGGGGCCGCTGGGAGGAGCTGGACGCCTCGCTGGTCACCGCGCTGATGGTGCAGCTGGGTCTGCTGCGCGACGACGATGAATCCGGCGGCCGCCGCCGCTCCAAACAGCCGCAGTCGCACGACAGCGCGCTGCCGCCCGGATTCGGCACGCTGGACCGCAACGGCATGAACGGCGCGCGCATCGGCCGCCGGGGCAAGCTCCAGGGCGGCCGCCAGGGCAGCCCGGGGCAGGTTGCCGCTTGTCCGTCCGATCCTTTCGGCACGGGCCTGATGATCGCCGGCGGCTACGCCAACGGCCATCCGCTGGCCGCCGAGGGCAGCCGCAAGGGCAAGTCCGGCGCTTCGCGCGGCGGCAAGGGCGGCGGCAAACAGGGCGGCAAGGGGCGCGGGCAGGCCGGCGGCTTGCGGGCTGCCGCGGCCGGCGCGTCCGCCGCGCCGGCGGCCGTCAACGCCAATGCCGCTCCCGCGGCCCGCAAGGGGGCGTCCAAGTCCGGCGGCGCGGGCAAGGCGGGCGGCAATGCGCGCGGGCCCGCCCGCCCCGCCAAGCAGGGTGGGCGCGCCGCGAAAGCGGAAGGCCCGCGCGGCGGCAAGCCTGCGGCCAAATCCCGTTCCCCGCGCGGTTCGTCCGCGCGCGGCGACGACTGGCAGCCGCGGGGCGCAAGCGCCCATGAATCCCGCCTCGGCATCCTGGATGGCAGGGGGCGCGGCGGCCGCTGAGGCGCCGGCGGCCGCCAGCCTGCGCCGGATGAGCGTAAACCCGTGAGGAATCAGGCGTTTTTCCAGTTTATCTGGTAAAATCAACGGTTTTCATGGCTTTGCGTCTTGTGGCGCGCGGCGTTTGAGTGCGGCGGGCGGCGAGTTATATAAACGTCTATTACGGACGGTTTTATATATACCTGCGGCGGGCCGCGCCGGTTGCGCGTCCCGGCTTTCCCCGGGAACCGCAGGTTCGGGGCGCTATCGAGACTGCATGCCGCGATCTGGGCGCCGCCCGGCATCGCCTTGTCCCTGGCGGGCAGGGTGGCCGGGCGCTGTGCAATAGGATGGGCTGGGCGTGCAGCCCATTTTTTTTGAGTATATGGCTGATTTATTCGCATTGACCCAAGAGGCTCTGGCCGGCATGGACGTCGAACTCGTCGACGTGGAACGTGCCGCCCTGGGCCTTTTGCGTGTCACGATCGACCGGGTCGGCGGCGTGCGCATCGAAGACTGCGAACAGGTATCCCGCCAGTTGTCGCGGGTGTACGAGGTCGAGAACATCGACTACAAGCGGCTTGAGGTGGGTTCGCCGGGCGTGGACCGCCCTTTGCGCAACGAGGCCGATTTCCGCCGTTTCGCGGGAGAACGCGTGGAGATCAAGCTGCGCGAGTCGCTCGACGGGCGCAAGGTCTACACGGGCACGCTGACTGTGCACGAGGAAGAAACGCCGCAGGCCGAGGCCGGCGCGCGCAAGACCGTGTTCGGTCTCGAATTTGAGGCAAAGAAGAACGACGTCCAGGTACTGAATTTCACGCTCGACGACATCGAGCGTGCAAAACTGGATCCCGTTCTGGATTTCAAGGGCAAAAAGCGATGAGTCGCGAAATTCTTCTGTTGGTCGATGCCTTGGCGCGTGAAAAGAACGTCACGCGTGAAGTCGTATTCGGAGCACTCGAAAGTGCGCTGGCCTCGGCCATGAAAAAGCGCTTCAAGGACGATGCGGACATCCGTGTGGCCATCGACCGGGAAACCGGCAACCACGAGGGATTCCGACGCTGGCTGGTCGTGCCCGACGAGGCCGGTCTGCAGGAGCCCGACAAGCAGGAAATGCTGTCGGATGCGCAGGAGATCGTTCCCGGCATCCAGGTCGGCGAGTACATCGAGGAGCCGCTCGAGCCCATCGAGTTCGGCCGTATCGGCGCGCAGGCGGCCAAGCAGGCCATTCTGCAGAAGATCCGCGACGCCGAGCGCGAGCAGGTGCTGAACGACTTCCTCGACCGCGGCGAAACCATCGTGTCCGGCACCATCAAGCGCATGGACAAGGGCGACGCCATCATCGAAACCGGCAAGATCGAGGCGCGGCTGCCGCGCTCCGAGATGATCCCCAAGGAAAACCTCCGGGTCGGCGACCGCGTGCGCGCCTATGTGTTGCGCGTAGACCACGCGGCCCGCGGCCAGCAGGTGATCCTGTCGCGCACCTCGCCCGAGTTCATCCGCCAGCTCTTCGAGAACGAAGTGCCCGAGATCGAGCAGGGCCTGCTGGAGATCAAGGCCGCGGCGCGCGACCCCGGGGTGCGTGCGAAGATCGCCGTGGTGGCATACGATAAGCGTATCGATCCCATCGGCACGTGCGTGGGCATGCGCGGTTCGCGCGTGACGGCGGTGCGCAACGAGCTGGGCGGCGAGCAGGTCGACATCGTCCTGTGGTCCGAGGATCCGGCCCAGTTCGTCATCGGCGCGCTGGCGCCCGCCAACGTCGAGTCCATCGTCGTCGACGAGGACAAGCACGCCATGGACGTGGTGGTGGACGAGGAAAACCTGCCCAAGGCCATCGGCGCCAAGGGCCAGAACGTGCGCCTGGCCTCGGAGCTGACCGGTTGGCAAATCAACATCATGACGCCGGAAGAAAGCCTCAACCGGCAGGAAGTGGAGCGTTCGGCCCTGCGCGCCACCTTCATGAGCAAGCTGGACGTCGATGAGGAAGTCGCCGACATCCTCATCGACGAGGGTTTCACGGGTATCGAGGAGATCGCCTACGTTCCGCTGCAGGAGCTGCTGGAAATCGAGGCGTTCGACGAAGACACCATCAATGAATTGCGCGCCCGCGCCCGCAATGCGCTCCTGACCGAGGCCATCGCCCAGGAAGAGCGCCTTGAGACCGCGCAGGATCTGCTGGAACTCGAAGGCATGACGCCCGAACTGGCCGCGAAGCTGGCCGAGCGTCAAGTGCATACGCGTGATGACCTGGCCGAACTCGCGACGGACGAACTGGCGGAAATCGCCGGGCTGTCCGAGCAGGAAGCCAGCGAACTCATCATGCGGGCCCGCGCCCACTGGTTCGACGAGGAATAACCAGGGGCCGGGAGCGCGGCGGGCCGGCCCCGCCCGCCGCGAGTTCGCGTTGTTTGTCATAGCTGCATAAAGGGAAGAGAGAGCCTAATGTCGAGTAACACCGTCGCCCAGTTCGCTACCGAGCTGAAAATGCCTGCCAACGTGCTGCTGGAGCAGTTGCGTTCGGCCGGCGTTGACCTCAAATCGGTGGACGATGCCGTCACCGACAGCGACAAGGCGAAATTGCTCGAATCGCTGCGCCGCGCGCATGGAGCGACAGAAGGCAAGAAGATCACCCTGACGCGGCGCCAGACGTCCGAGATCCGCCAGGCCGACGCCACGGGCCGCTCGCGCACCATCCAGGTGGAGGTGCGCAAGAAGCGCGTGTTCGTCAAGCGCGATCCGGCCGAGCTGGCCCAGGAGCAGGCCGCCGCTGCGCGCGCAGCCGAAGAAGAGGCCGCCGCCGCTGTCCAGCCGGAGACGGCCGCCGCATCCGCCAAGGCGGAGCCCGCGCCGGCGCCCGCCATGGAGCAGGCCCCCGCCGCCAAGCAGCCCGAGCCGGCCGAGCAAGCGCCCGCCGCCCCGGCGTCCGCGCCCGAGAATACCGTTGCGGCCGAAGCGCCCGCCCCCGTCGAGGCCGTCGAGGCCAAGGTCCAGGCCCAGCCTGAACCCACACCGGAACCGACGCCGGCGCCTGCTCCTGCCGAGCCCGTGGCCCAAGAGGCCAAGCCCGAAGTCGAGATCGAATCTGCCGAGCCCCAGGCTGAAAAAGCCGAGCCGGAACCCGTTGTGCTAGCGAATAAGTCCGAAACATCCTCCCAGGCCCAAGCGCCTGCCGCCAAGCCCCAGGCCGCGGCGAAGCCCGAATCCGTGAAGTCCGCGCCCGCCGCCAAGCAGGAGCCGGCCGCGTCCGCCCCCAGGGCCGGCCGGTCCGGCGATCTCCGCCGCGCCGCGCCGCCGCCCCTGGCCGCTTCGGCCGGCAGCCCGTCGGCCAGCGCCGCCGCGCGCGACGAGGCGCGCCGCGCCGCCGAGGCCGAGGCCGCGGCCCTGCGCGAAATGCTGAACCGTCCGCGCAAGGTGCTGCGCGCGCCCGAACCCGAGGCGCCCGCCGCGCTGTCCGGCACGCTGCACAAGCCGGCCGGCAAGCAGGCGCCCGCCGCCACCGCCGCCAAGAAGGATGCGAAGCCGGCCGCGCCGGGCTCCAAGAAGACCATCAAGACGGCCGAGGTGTCGTCCACCTGGTCCGAAGACAGCGCCCGCAAGAAGCCCGCGGACAAGCCCTCGGGCCCCGCGAGCCGTGACGGCTGGCGCGCCGGCAAGGGCGGCAAGGGCGGCCGCGGCGGCCGCAACCAGCAGAACGAGCGCCGCGCCGAACCGGTGCCGCAGGAATTCATCGCGCGCGAAGTGCACGTGCCCGAAACCATCAGCGTGGCCGACCTGGCCCACAAGATGTCGGTCAAGGCCGCCGAGGTCATCAAGCAGCTCATGAAGCTGGGCCAGATGGTGACCATCAACCAGGTGCTGGACCAGGAAACCGCCATGATCGTGGTCGAGGAACTCGGCCACACCGCCATCGCCGCCAAGCTGGACGATCCGGAAGCCTTCCTGGACGAAGCCGCCGACGTGAGCGAGGCCGAGGCGCTGCCGCGCGCGCCGGTGGTGACCGTCATGGGCCACGTCGACCACGGCAAGACCTCGCTGCTGGATTACATCCGCCGCGCCAAGGTGGCGGCGGGCGAGGCCGGCGGCATCACGCAGCACATCGGCGCCTATCACGTGGAAACCGAGCGCGGCGTGATCACCTTCCTGGACACCCCGGGCCACGAGGCATTCACGGCCATGCGTGCCCGCGGCGCCAAGGCGACCGACATCGTCATCCTGGTCGTGGCTGCCGATGACGGCGTCATGCCGCAGACGCGCGAGGCCATCCACCATGCCAAGGCCGCGGGCGTGCCCATGGTCGTGGCCATCACCAAGATCGACAAGCCGTCCGCCAACCCCGACCGCGTCAAGCAGGAACTGGTGGCCGAGGAAGTGGTGCCCGAAGAATACGGCGGCGACGTGCCTTTCGTGCCGGTGTCCGCGAAAACCGGCGACGGCATCGACGACCTGCTCGAGAACGTGCTGCTGCAGGCCGAGGTGCTGGAGCTCAAGGCCCCGGTCGACGCGCCCGCCAAGGGCCTGGTCATCGAAGCGCGCCTCGACAAGGGCCGCGGCCCGGTGGCCACGATCCTGGTGCAGAGCGGCACGCTCAAGCGCGGCGACGTGGTGCTGGCCGGCGCGAGCTTCGGCCGCGTGCGCGCCATGCTCGACGAGAACGCCAAGCCGGTGCAGTCGGCCGGTCCGTCCATCCCGGTGGAAATCCAGGGCCTCACGGAAGTGCCCGCCGCCGGCGACGAGCTGATCGCGCTGTCCGACGAGCGCAAGGCGCGCGAAATCGCCCTGTTCCGCCAGGGCAAGTTCCGCGACGTCAAGCTGGCCCGCCAGCAGGCCGCCAAGCTCGAATCCATGTTCGACAACATGGGCGAAGGCACGCAGACCCTCACGCTCATCGTGAAGACCGACGTGCAGGGTTCGCAGGAAGCGCTGGTGCAGTCGCTGACCAAGCTCTCCACGGACGAAGTGCGCGTGCAGGTGGTGCACGCCGCCGTGGGCGGCATCTCCGAAACGGACGTGAACCTCGCCATCGCCTCGCACGCCGTCATCATCGGCTTCAACGTGCGGGCCGAGGCCAGCGCCAAGAAGCTGGCCGAGAGCAACGGCATCGACGTGCGCTACTACAACATCATCTACGACGCCGTGGACGAGGTGAAGGCGGCCATGTCGGGCATGCTGGCGCCCGAGAAGAAGGAAGAGATCATCGGCCTGGTCGAGATCCGCGAGATCTACACCATTTCGCGCATCGGCAACATCGCCGGCTGCATGGTGCTGGACGGCGTGGTGCGCCGCGACGCCCAGGTCCGCCTGCTGCGCAACAACGTGGTGCACTGGACCGGCCATCTCGAATCGCTGCGCCGCTTCAAGGACGACGTCAAGGAAGTCAAGGCGGGTTTCGATTGCGGCCTGACGCTGCGCGGCAACAACGACATCCAGGTGGGCGACCAGCTGGAAGTCTTTGAAATCAAGGAAGTCGCGCGCACCCTGTAAGGTGTCGCGCGGGCATTATTCATTTCATGAGCCGTCACAAGTCCAAAGCCATCCCCGGCCGCAACCAGCGGCTGGCCGACCAGATCCAGAAGGATCTGGCCGGCATCATCCAGCGCGAGATCGACACGGCCCGCGCCGGATTGATCACGCTGTCGGGCGTGGAGCTGTCGGCCGATTACGCGCATGCCAAGGTGTACTTCACGGTGTTGGGCGCCGAGCCCGAGGCCGCGGCCGCCTTGCTGAACGAAAAGGCCGGCTGGCTGCACTCCCAGCTCTACAAGCTGCTGCACATCCACACCGTTCCCACCTTGCGCTTCATCCACGACGCGCAGATCGCCCGCGGCATCGAAATGTCGATCCTGATCGACCGCGCCAACCGGCCCGGCCCGCATTCGGGCGTGCCCGACGAACCTGAAGACCAGTCCTGACCGGGCTGTCGTCACTGCTTTTCTCCGGATTCCGACGATGGCTAAACGACGCGGGCTCGCGCTCGACGGTGTGCTGCTGCTCGACAAACCCGAGGGCTTGTCGAGCAATCATGCGCTGCAGCGCGCAAGGCGCTCCATGGACGCCGCCAAGGCCGGCCACACCGGCACGCTCGATCCTTTCGCGACCGGGCTGCTGGTGTGCTGCATGGGACGCGCCACCAAGATTTCCGGCGCGATGCTTGACGCCGACAAGGCATATCGCGCTACGCTGCAATTTGGCGAAGAAACCGATTCCGGCGACCTGACGGGCAATATCACCGCCCGGGCGGAAGCCGGATTCCATGTGGACGAGGCCGCGCTTGCCCAGGCGCTGTCACGTTTCACGGGCGCCATCTCGCAAGTGCCGCCGATGTATTCGGCGCTCAAGCGCGATGGCAAACCGCTGTATGAATACGCGCGCGCGGGCATCGAACTGGAGCGCCCGCCGCGGCAGGTGACGATCTACCGGATCGATCTGCTGTCGCTCGAGGGCAACCGGGCGGAGATCGACGTGGCATGCAGCAAGGGCACCTACATCCGCACGCTCGCCCAGGACATCGGGCGGGCGCTGGGTTGCTATGCCCACCTGGCGGCGCTGCGGCGCACGCACGTCGGGCCGTTTTCACTGGACCGCGCCGTTACGCTGGAAGCCTTGCAGGCCATGCCAGATCCCAAGCAGGCATTGCTTGCGCTGAACGAATTGCCGGCGGGCCTGCTGCCCGCCACCAGATCTTAAAGGACACGCTATGACTCGCGCCTTGCGCAACGTCGCCATCATCGCCCACGTGGACCACGGGAAGACCACCCTGGTCGACCAACTCCTGCGCCAGTCGGGCACCTTCCGCGAAAACCAGGCGGTGGCCGAACGGGTCATGGACTCGAACGACCTGGAAAAGGAACGCGGCATCACCATCCTGGCCAAGAACTGCGCCGTGGAATACCAGGGCACGCACATCAACATCGTGGACACCCCGGGTCACGCCGATTTCGGCGGCGAGGTCGAGCGCGTGCTGTCCATGGTGGACGGCGTGCTGCTGCTGGTCGACGCGGTCGAAGGCCCCATGCCCCAGACCATCTTCGTGACCCGCAAGGCACTGGCCCTGGGCCTGAAGCCCATCGTCGTGGTCAACAAGGTCGACCGTCCCGGCGCCCGCACCGACTACGTCATCAACGCCACCTTCGATCTCTTCGACAAGCTGGGCGCGACCGAAGAACAGCTCGACTTCCCCGTCGTGTACGCTTCCGGCCTGGCGGGCTATGCCGGCCTGTCGCCCGACGTGCGCGAGGGCGACATGCGCCCGCTCTTCGAGGCCATCCTCGAGCATGTGCCGGTGCGCGAAGACGATCCCGACGGCCCGCTGCAGATGCAGATCATCTCGCTGGACTACAACAGCTACGTGGGCAAGATCGGCGTGGGCCGCATCAACCGAGGCCGCATGCGCCCGGGCATGGAAGTCGCTTACAAGTTCGGCCCCGACGGCCAGGGCGGCCGCGGCCGCATTAACCAGGTGCTGAAGTTCCGCGGCCTGGAGCGCGTGGTGGTGGACGAGGCCCAGGCCGGCGACATCGTGCTCATCAACGGCATCGAGGAGATCGGCATCGGCTCCACCGTCATGGATCCGGTCGTGCAGGAGCCGCTGCCCATGCTGCGCATCGACGAGCCGACGCTGACCATGAACTTCATGGTGAACACCTCGCCGCTGGCCGGCCGCGAAGGCAAGTTCGTGACCAGCCGCCAGCTGCGCGACCGCCTGGACCGCGAGCTGAAATCCAACGTGGCGCTGCGCGTGCGCGACACCGGCGACGACACCGTGTTCGAAGTGTCGGGCCGGGGCGAACTGCACCTGACCATCCTGCTCGA
>Ga0180216_1003867_pt1 | contig 11580 bp, 15 predicted proteins | sample eDN3rd37CBELigMG_FD_128879 | JGI IMG/M metagenome (GOLD analysis project Ga0180216, IMG submission 128879) | Enriched Miracle-Growth compost microbial communities from Emeryville, California, USA - eDNA 3rd pass 37_C BE-Lig MG (version 2)... ...
GTCCGCTGCGTCGCCGTCGTCCGCTGCGCCGTCGTCCGCTGCGCCGTCGTCCGCTGCGTCGCCGTCGTCCGCTGCGCCGTCGTCCGCTGCGCCGTCGTCCGCTGCGTCGCCGTCGTCCGCTGCGTCGCCGTCGTCCGCTGCGCCGTCGTCCGCCTGCGTTCGTTGCCCATGCATCCACGTGGCCAACAATGACGTCATTTATTCTTACCCCTAACCCTCCGTCGCCCCTCCGCTGAAACGCGCTTCGCTGGCGTGCGCTCATCCGCTTCTAAGCGCCGTTTCCTACAGTGACTGTACATGACGGCATCGAGGCATAGGGCAAGCCCTAGCAAGAGCAAGAGGGAGAGAGAGAGAGAGAGAGGAGACAGAGCGTGTTTTCTCTGTTGCGGACACGGCGGCGGACGCCCGACGCGGCGGCCGTCTGGGGGACGGCGCACCAGGGAGCGCCTGCGTTGCGGACCAAGGGCCAAGGGAAGCACGCTGGGGGGACGATACCAACGCCCAGCTGCAAACACGGCTGGCGGCGAGAGGCAGCATCGTGCTGGACGGACCGTGGCGGTCTCGGCATCACCCCACGCGGCACGGACGCCCGCCCGTGTACGTGTTGGAGCAGGAGGAGGAACCTGTGCACGCCATTCCGGCAAGGCGCCCGACCGGCCCGGCACTTCCACCCGGCCGCCGATACGACGCTCGCGGCACGCGGGCGGCGGACCGCGCCCCACCATGACGACGCCCACAGCGTCCGTCAAGGGCGGCGCGGCCGACCCCGAGAAGAAGGCCTTCTGGAAGTGGTCCACCGGCAAGGCCGTGCCCGGAAGGTACGTCCGGGTGCCGACCCCCTGTGGGATCGCGCTTCGCGGGGGACGTCTGCTGACCGTGGACGCGGCCGATCCCATGGGCCTGAGGCTGTCCAGGCCGGTTGTGTCAGGCGGGTCGAAGCCCGGAACGCCCGTCAAGCCGTCGTCCGCTCGGTTCGTCGCCCCACACCGCCCGACCTAATGCATGGCCGCACCGACGCTCATTGCCAGCGCCTCGGCCGGCGCTTCGTGTGCTCGTACAGCAGGCAGTACAGCCGTGACAGCTACAGCAGCACTGGGGACGAATGGGACGACAGCGAGGACGAGGTGCTTGCGGCCTTTGACGACCAAAGCGCGCGGTACCGCCGGCAGGCGGCCCTCAAAGCGGCCCCCGCCCCCGGCGCCGCGCGGGTGGCGCGGGCGGAGCCGGCTTTGCCGGCCTCTGCCCAGCCGCCGCCGCCCGAGGACGTGGACCTGGCAAATCTGCGGGTGTCGAGCCCGTCGCTCCAGCCCGTCGAGGCCGCTGCAGGGCCCGGGCACGCCACGGAGGCGGCCGCGGCAGCATCGACGCTGGCGGCCGTCCTCTCGGGGCCGCCGTCGGCGGCCGCGGCGTCGGCCGTCGTGATGGACCACACCGTGCATCGTACGTCCCCGCCACGTCAACGTGGCGAGCATCCAGGCGCAAGTGCACTCACCCCGCACGCTGTTTGCTCTCCGTGCTGAAGGCGACGCAACAGCAGGGGCGCCGATCGACGCGCTGCCGGGGCGCGTGCTGCAACTACGGCAGGCGGCGCAGGCCCACGCCGCCGAACAGGAGGGCGGCGCCGGGGCGGCGACCGAGACGGGCGAGCCGCTGCCGGGCATCCCCCCGGGCGACATGGCGCGCCTGACCACGCTGCCCGCCTCGCCCGTAACGCCGTCCGCGGTCACGCCCGAGGGGCGCAAGCTCAAGTTCCGCCAGCTGCTCAACGCGCCCAGCATCGACCTCGGTAGGAGCGTGGAAAGAGGACGGCCTCCCGGATACGGTGTGCGCGGGCTGACCCGCGGCTGGCGGTGGGCCTACCGCGTGGTGCCGGTGCGGGCAGATGAGCTGCGCAAGCTCAGCTGGTCCGGGATCCCCGACGAGTTTCGTCCGTTCGCCTGGAAGATTCTCATGGTGCGCCAGCGGCCTCAGCGGTTGCGCGCGTAGAATAGCCATTTATGATGCGCTGACTGGCGTGGCCGCTGCGACTTGCGTGGCCTCGCTGATGATGCAGGGCTACGTGCCGCTAAACAAGGACCGCCGGCAGGCAACGCTGGAGCGGAAGCGGCAAGAGTACCGCGAGTGCGTGGCGCAGTACTTTGGCGGGCCCGACAACTCGAGCGGGCCCACGCCGCTCGACATGGCGGTCTTCCACCAGGTGCGCGGCACGGCAAGCCTCTGGGAAGCATGGTCCGTGGTGGCTGACCGCCCCGCCGCGCTGCGCACGCGCTGGGACCACGGCGCTGTCAGATTCGCATCGACGTGCCGCGGACGAACCCCGACGTCCCCCTCTTCCAGCACAAGATCGTCCATCGCGTACGGCGCCGCCGCCGGCCAGCGGAGCGCTGTGGTGTTCCATGCCTGCCTGACTCCTGCTGCCCGCTCGGCAGTGTGCGCATGCTGCGCCGCGCCAGTCGCTGGAACGGATCCTGTACATTTGGGCCATCCGGCATCCCGCGTCGGGCTACGTGCAAGGCATCAACGACCTGGCCACGCCCTTCTTCACCGTCTTCTTGTCGGCACACATCGGTGTGTTCCCGGCACGAGCACGGAAGGCTTGTGAGCGAGTGGACCGGCGCTAACGCTCTCGTGCGCACGAGCGCTGTGCGGGCATCCACATCGCGGAGCAGCGGACGGAACCGACGTGGAGCAGGTGGATCCGTCGACGCTGTCGGAGGACGTCTTTGCGACGGTGGAGGCCGACTCGTTCTGGTGCTTAACCAAGCTCCTAGACGGCATCCAGGTGCGCCGCCACTGCCGTGCGCCGCAGGGCGGGGTGGGCCCGCCAGGGATGCCGTCTGCTGACGGGCCGACGACGAGGAAAGCTATGCCTGGTGGCACCTCAGGACAACTACACGGCGTCGCAGCCGGGCATCCAACGGCGGATCTTGCGGCTCAAGGAGCTCATCCAACGCATTGACGGTGTGTGCCGGCGCAACGACTCGGCTGGCAGGAATGGGCCGCGCGCGTGGTGGCTCATGCCGCCCTGCGCGCCCTAGTGTGCGGGTGTCGGCCACCACCGCAGCGCCGCTGCACAACCACCTGGAGCAGCACGGCGTCGAGTTCCTCCAGTTTGCCTTCCGGTGGATGAACTGCCTGCTGATGCGCGAGATCTCGCTCAAAAACACCATCCGCATGTGGGACACGTACATGGTGCGAAATGCCGTCAAGCGCGCCGGCCAGCAGGGGACGGGCGCGCCCGCTGAACATCCGGAGCTTGCTGGGTCGTTGAATCACGCAGGCCGAGGTCGACGGCTATGCCAACTTCCATCTGTACGTCTGTGCCGCGTTCCTGGTCACCTGGACGAAGGAGCTGCAGCGCATGGACTTCCAGGTGCGCCAGGGACCCGATTCGTTGGGCCGTGCCGTGCCATCCGCTCACCGTGGGCGCCACGACGGTGCCGGAACGGCATGCTGTACGCAGGAGCTGATGATCTACTTGCAAAGCCTGCCGTCGAACAAGTGGACGTATAAGGAGATTGAGCTGCTCCTCTCCGAGGCGTTCATGTGGAAGACGCTCTTTGGCAACAACAAGCACCTCGCCACGGGCGAGAGCTGAGGCCGGCAGGCTTCCAGATCTTCCAGTGCTTGCACCCTGTTGCATGTGCAGACGCGCGCATCGACCACCTTTTTTCGCATGTACTTTTACAGCGGCGACTGCCCTTGTACTTTTTTAAACTCCGTAAATCTGCCGCGGCGCCCCACGACAGTGCGGCGCAGCGCGCTACAGAGGGCGGGGGCGGCGGGCGGCATCCGTTCCACCACTGATCCCGTTGATCGGGTTGAACGCGGCGCCCGTCGATCGGACAACTGGATTTTTTGGCGCGAAACCTGCGCGAACGCATTTTGACCGCGGGGCGATGGCGGACGCGGCGGCGACGGCGGCGCCCGCCGCGGCCGCCGCGGGCCCCGCGGGCCTGCGGCACTACCTGCTGCAGGGCGTCGAGGTGCCCTTCCCCTACGAGGCCTACGCGTGCCAAAAGGTCTACATGGAGCGCGTCATCGCCTGCCTCCAAGCGGTGCGTGCACCTGCACCGGCCCAAGGCGGCGGCGGGGCCGAGGCGGGTGGCTGACCAACGATGAACCTGCCGTCGCAACCTGCGCGTGGCGGGCTGGCGACAGGGCGGCAACGCGCTGCTGGAGTCGCCCACGGGGACGGGCAAGACGCTGTGCCTGCTCTGCGCGGCGCTGGGCTGGCGGCAAACCTTCCAGGCCTGGCTGCAGGCCGCGCGCACGGGCGTGCCGCCGCCGCCGGGCCTGGCCGAGGCCGCGACGGCGAAGCCGCTGGCCGAGAACGTCGCGCTGCCGGCGCCCAAGATCATCTTTTCGTCGCGCACGCACTCGCAGCTCTCGCAGGCCGTCCGCGAGCTCCGCCGCGCGCAGTTTCCGTACGTGGACGCGTGGGCGGGCGGGCAGGCGGGCGGGCAATCTCCCGACGAGGGGCGGGCCGCTCACCTGGCCAGCCGTTGACTGCACGGAACGGTGCGAGTGGCAGCGTGCAAGCGTGCATCCTGGGCTCCCGCGAGCAAATGTGCATCCACCCGGAGGTGGCCCAGGTCGAGACGAACGCCGCCAGGAACCAGCTCTGCCGGCAGCGCGTGGCCGCCCGCGCGTGCGAGTTTCGCAACAACATGGACCGTGCGTGGTCCTCTGCCGTGCCGTGACCTTGCGGCGATGCGCTGAGCCGGCTTGCTGCCTCAGGGGGGGCGGTCGGCCCGCGTGGTCCCCCCGCAGTGTTTCTCAAGGAGGAGCCCATGTTCTTGGAGACCATCCGCGACATCGAAGAGCTGGTGGACGCTGGCCGGCAGCAGCGGTTCGTGGGGTGTGCGCCTCACTCCCAGAACCAGTGGTTCACAGCCGCTAACCATGCGCACGCGTACTCGTCGGGGCCCCCGCCACAGGGTGTGCCCCTACTACATGTCGCGCGACAACCTGGGCCGCGCCGACGTGATCTTTGCGCCGTACAACTACCTGGTGGACCCGGCCACGCGCAAGGCGCAGGGCATCGACATTAGCAACTCGGTGATCATCTTTGACGAGGCGCACAACCTCGAGTCGAGCTTTGGCGACGTCGCCTCCTTCGAGCTCACCGGCCAAGACTTGGCGCTCTGCCTGGCCGAGCTGGACAAGTGCGCGGTGATCCTGGAGAACTCGCCCGGCATCGTCGGCGCCGAGCTCACCCTCGACGACGTCGTGCGCCTCAAAAGTGCGGCCTGCACGTGCGACCGTGGCGGCGCTTGGGCGTTGTGACTCACTTCACGCCACCACATTCGGCTTGGACCGGCTCGCGAGTTAGCGCTGCTGCTGGACCTGGAGGCCAAGCTGTACGCGCTGCCCCTCAAGACCGCGCCGCCCGGGTCCACGACCGCGGCGGTCGCGACGGGTCAGCCAACGCTGCCGGGCCGGATCGAGCTCGGCAGCTTCATGTACACGTTCCTCTCCACCGTGCGCATCACGGAGGACTCGTTCGACCTCGTGAGCAAGGCGCTCGCGGCCGCGGTGGCCCTGCTCATCGCCGGTACGCGACCGCGGCTACAGACGCGCGCGATAAAGCCCGGTGTAACAACGTCCGCGCCGACGTGGCGGGACAGGAGCGCGGGCGACAGAGGGCCAGCGGACGAAGCAGCACCGGCGCAGCGCGCTGCAGCACCTGGTCGAAGGCCTCGAAACATTGTTTGGCGACGGCAAGGCCGAGAACATGGCGGAGCTGGACCTGTACTACCGGGTACAACCACGAGGCTCGTGGCCGCCGGATGCGATGGTCGCCGCTGCTGACCGACCGTTCGTTTGACGGGCGCCCGCTGTGCTGCCCGTGCCAGGTGTACATCCAAGATACGGAGACGACGGTGATGGTGAACCAAAAGCCCAAGCCCTGTACGTCCCTTCGGCGCTGGCGGCCGCCAGCAGAGGCAGCGTCCGCTTGGGCTCATGCGGAGCCCGGGGGGCGGCGCGGGTCCGCGGCGCGGTCGGTGCCAGCGCGTACGATTTCGTTTTGGTGCTTCAACTCGGGCGTGGCGATGCGCGACCTGCTCAAGCAAGGCGTGCGGTCGGTCATCCTCACCAGCGGCACGCTCGCCCCGCTCCCCTCCCTCGCGGTGGAGCTGCAGACGTACGCCGCTGTGGCGTTGCACGGGTCGGCGCTGGCGCCCGCTAACAGAGCGCCTTGGGGAATGGCGCCGCGCTGCGGCGGCGGGCGGACGCCCAGCGAGTTCAAGTTTCAGCTGGAGAACACGCACGTGATCGGCCCGCACCAGATTTGGGCGGGCGTCGTGCCGACGGGACCGTCCAAGGTTGTCATGAACGCGTCGTACAAGACCCGCGGCAGCAACGAGTACCGCAACGAGCTGGGCAACGCCATCGGTGCGCCTTGGCTACGCCGAGGACAACGCGGCGGCGCTCCTGACCATGCACCGTTCTGCGCGGTCAGCTCTCACGGACATCAGTGAACTTTTGCCAGGTCATCCCGGACGGCCTGCTCGTATTTTTCCCGTCGTACTCGGCCATGGCCGACTGCATCCAAGCCTGGCAGCTCCCGGTACGTTGCAATGCGCTGCACTTGGTGACCAAGGGAGCATCGTCGGTGACAAGTCGCGCTCGCGCTCGCTCTCGCTGCGTTGTGGGCGGCGCCCAGGCCGGCCCGGGCCTGCGGACGATTTGGGATCGCATCAAGCAGTACAAGCACCCGGTGATGGAGCCGAAGCGGAAGCAAGAGTTTATCGACGTGCGTTTCGCGCCGTCGCCGCCGGCAAGGCCCCCGATCTCCGAGCCGGCTTCTAACGTTGCCGCCGCGCCCGGCAAATTTGGTCTGCACGCAGGCGCTGGCCGAGTTTTACCAGCACGCGGAGGACGGCGGGTCGGTGCTCTTTGCGGTGTGCCGCGGCAAGGTGAGCGAGGGCATTGACTTTGCCGACGCCAAGGCGCGCGCCGTGGTCATCACCGGCATGCCGTACCCAGCCTTGGTCGACCCCAAGGTGCGGCGGCGCGACACGGCCACGGGATTGGCGGGCTAGATGCGTCTGACCAGTTCGTCGGTCGGCCTCGCTCGTGCATGGCATGCCGGCGGTGCAGGTGCTGCTCAAGCGCATGTTCCTCGACGACCTGGCCAAGAAGCTGCTCCGCGAAAAGCCGGCGGGGGCACCGGTACGTGGCCGGCCGCGGCGCTCGTGTGCATGGCCGCGGCAGCGTGCTGCTCACCCGCCGCCGCCGCCGCCGCCGCCTCCAGCTTTGCGCACCCCGCGCTACAGACCACGGCGCTGACCGGCAGCGAGTGGTACCGGCAGCAGGCGGCGCGCACGGTGAACCAGGCGGTCGGCCGCGTCATCCGCCACCGCAACGACTACGGCGCCATCATCTTTTGCGACGAGCGGTTCACGCAGCAGGGGCTCATCAACGCCATGCCCAAGTGGGTGCGCCCGTTCCTCAACGTGTTCCAGCAGTTTGGCGAGGCGCAGGGCAGCCTCGTGCGGTTCTTCAAGCGCGCGGCCGCCATGCCGGAGTTGCAGCCGGCCGGCCGCCGGCCGCACGTGGCCCTGGCGCTGGAGCCGGACGGCCAGGGCCCCCCGGCACGGGGCGCGGCGGCACCGACCCTTCACCGCGCGCCGGTCGCCACGGGCGTGGCCAAGGTGGCGCCGGCCCCTGTGCGGCTGCCCACGGTCGAGCCCGTTGTGGTGAGCGACCCGAGCCGCTCCACGGGCTCGCTGCTCGCGCAGCTCAAGCAGGCCACGGAGCACAAAACCGCGGCCGCGCCGGCGGACGCCGCGCGGGCGACGGCCACGCCGGCAGCGCGGCCAGCGCGCCTCTTTATCCCCACCTACTCGGCGCTCTCCGCCGCGGCCGAGAAGGACGGTGCCGTGCCGCCAGCACAGGCGCCGCGGCAGCCGCAGGCGCAACCGCAGGCGCCGGCGCCCGCAAAGCAGTTCCTCGCGCTGGTATGCCCCTGTCGACACGGTAGACACATGAGCGTCGCGTCTAACGTGCCGCGAGGCTGCGTCTGCCGATGGACGGCGCGTGCTGGCCAGGTGAAGGAGGCGCTGCCGCCGGAAGCGTTCAAGACGTTTAGCCAGCTGCTGGTGGATTTCCGGGCGGGCAAGGTCGACATGCCAGCGCTGCTGGAGCAGCTGTGGTCGCTGGTGCCGGAGGCGCACCGCGTGGCGGTGCTGACCGCCTTCCAGCCCTTTGCCAGCGGCGCGCGTCGAGCGATCTGTGCGTCTGTGGCGCTGGATGGGATCGCGCATCACGCACAGCTGTGCAGCGAGCGCGTCTGACGGGTCGGTGCGCGTGCACGGCGTTTGGACGCTGTCTGATGGCAGACGAGCAGTTCTGCCAGGCGCGCGGCATCTCCGTCGGCGGCAAGGCGGACGTTGCTGCGGCCCCGCCGCCCGCGGCGGAGCCGGCCAACAAGCGGGCCCGGATCGAGGCCGAGGCCGCGCCGACGGCGAGCAAGCCGGCCGCAACAACAACCGCTTCTCTGCCCACGAATCCCACGCCTCCGGCGCCGGCGCAGGTCCGGTGCTGCATCTGCCGCGAGCGGCCGTCCGCGCCCTTCCAGAGCCCGTGCGGCCACATCGCGTGCTTCCTGTGCTGGCAGGAGAGCCTGGCGGTGGCGCTGGAGTGCCCGTCGTGCCACGAGCGGACCCGCATGCGCCAGCTCACCAAAGTGTACTTTTTGTAGTAAAGCCCCGTGTACGCTACGCTGCCCAAGCCATCCTTGTACAGCGCGACCCATCCACACACCGAGTGATGCCCTCCGCGGATGCCGTGGACGCACCGTGGGCGCGCGGGGGTGCATGCGCCCTGTCCACCATAACCCGCACCTTTTTACGTTAACTTTGTTCGTTATTTCCGTTCAAATGACGAAATAACTTATGTTGTGCGTCTGCATTGCGATCTTTGCTTCCGTCATTTCCGATTGCGGGCGGGCGTGGGGTGCGCCCGTCGGACGTAATTTCCGTTCAGTCAAAACGTTTCTTTTCGTATTCGCAGGTGCGTTGTTCTCTTTTTTTTTCTGCGGCGCCGCGACGTCGATCGCCGCGGTCTTCAATAGTCTTTTTTCCCCTCTGCTGTCGCCTTTTACATCACGTGCGGGTGGGGGCCTCCACCTGTGCCTCTAGACGCATGCGGGTGCGGGATGGGTGGGGGGAAGCGAGATGGGAACAAGGCAACTCACGCAGGGACCGCGGCGGGCGCGTGCGGGCGACGGGCGCGTCGTGCAGGTCCGCTGCGTCCGGAGCAGCGCACACACGCGCGCGCACGCACGCACGCACGCACGCACGCACCACCGCGACGCCTCCACCCGCACCCGTCACACGCTGCCGTTGAGCCGTCTGCAGCTGCACTCGAACGCGTGACGCCACCGAGGCGCCGCCGCGAAACCGCCACGGTGCGTGATCGGCGCGTTCCGCGACGCGCGGCGCACGGCGGCGCGCTCTGATGCGGAGACGCCGGGCGGAAGTGGGGGGCCTTGTTCTCCACCCCGCGCGGCAGATGACGATCGGCATCGCCAACCTCCCGAACCAGAAGCACCGCAAGGTGGCGAAGCGTGGCGAGCGCTTCAACCTCCTCATTGTCGGTGCGTCCCGCGGACTCCCGCTGCTCGCGCGCGCCCGCGCCCGCGAGCCAGCCAGCTGAACGCCCGGTCGCCGAACTGGTCTGCCTCCCTCCGTTGCGCCGTCCTCGTGTACAGGCCAGAGCGGGCTCGGCAAGCGGACGTTCATCAACACGCTGTTCGCGGGCTCGATCCTCAAGACCGGCGACGATGGCCGCGACAAGGAGCAGGCCAAGATCCGCATCACCGAGGCCGGTATGGCGCCGGGGTGGGGGCGGGCCGCGTTTGCCGAGGAAACGGCCCGCGCTCACCGCGCACCGCGCCGTGGCGAGGGCGGGACTGCGGGCGCCCAGTCCTGACGGAGAAGGGCTTCCTTCTGCGCCTCAACATCATTGAGGCCCTGGGCTTTGGCGAGGGCGTGGACAACAGCAACAGGTCCGCGCGCGACCGCCGACCGACCGCCGCGGCGCAGGAGCCCGGTGGCTGACGCAGGCCATCCGAAGGACACGCGCGCGCGTGGTGCGCCCACAGCTGGCAGCCGATTGTCGAGCACATTGACAGCCAGTACAACGCGTACCTGAACCACGAGATGCGCTCGGACCGCTCGAACCTGGAGGACGGCCGCGTCCACGCCGCGCTCTACTTCATCGAGCCCACCGGCCACTCGTACGGCCGCCGCATCGGCGGTGGGAGGGGCGCGGCCTTCACCGGCAGGGCAATGTGCTGAAGCACCGCCCTCGAGGGGCGACGGCGGGGGCCGGTGTGGCGCGCAGGCTGAAGCCGCTGGACATTATCACGATGAAGGAGCTGGGCAACCGCGTGAACCTGATCCCCGTCATTGCCAAGGCGGACACGATCACGCCGCAGGAGATGGCCGCGTTCAAGCAGCGGGTACGCCGCTGCGCCGGCGCCGCGGGCGCGCGGCCGTTCGCGACGTAACCAAGCGACACCGACCGGCGGCGTGGGCCGGTTCCGCGCGCGTGACCTACAGCTGCTGGCGGACTTTGAGGCGAACGGCATCCACATTTTCCGGCCCACCGCGGACGACGACGACAAGGAGACCGTCGACCGCCTGCGCGAGATTGTGGTGCGTGCTGTGCCGGGGGGGCGCGCTGTCGGCGCAGCGGCCGGACGAGCCATGTCCAACGCGCCGATTCCCATGCTTCGTCCCGTGGGTCTGCGCCGGCCTCGTAGGACGCCATCCCGTTCGCCGTGATCGGCTCGGAGCAGACCTACAGCGTGAACAACCAGGAGGTCCGCGCGCGCAAGTACCACTGGGGCTTTGCAGAAGGTGCGCCGCAACGCAGCGACACCCTTGCGGGTGCGGCTGCAACGCGCTAACCTGCGCTGCGTCCGGGCGATCTCCGCGCTGTCGGACGGCCCACAGTCGAGAACGACACGCACTGCGACTTTAAGAAGTTGCGCAGCCTGCTGCTGCGGTATGCCCAGCCCCGGGGCCTCGGTAGAGTGCATGCACTCCTACGGCGGCTGATCCCGTCCGTAGCGTATGCTGGCGAGGGGCGCGCGCGCCGCCGCCTTAGCACGCACCTGCTGGACCTGATCGTGAGCACACAAGAGGTGCACTACGAGCGCTTCCGCGACCAGAAGCTGCAGGAGGGCGGCCTGAGCGACGGCAAGACGCCCGAGCAGCTGCGCCGCGACCTGAACGCCGAGTTTGACCGCAAGACCGCTGCGCTCAAGAAGCAGTACGAGGAGAAGCAGGCGCAGGCGACCGAGAAGATCAAGGCCAACGAGGCTGCGTTCCGGGCGGAGGAGGTCAAGATGTACGCCGAGAAGGAGAAGCTCATCAACGAGGTGAACGAGCTCAAGAAGGCCGTGAACGCGCTGCTGGCGGCCGCGCCCGCGCCCAAGAAGAAGTGACCGCGCGCGCGCCCCGCGCGAGGTTAACCCCGCCCGACCGCCTTGCCTTGTTGCTGGACTTTAACGTGTAAAACCTCAGTCTGTGTCGCGCTTATAAGATTTATCACCGTGCGAAA
>Ga0180216_1003868_pt1 | contig 11578 bp, 12 predicted proteins | sample eDN3rd37CBELigMG_FD_128879 | JGI IMG/M metagenome (GOLD analysis project Ga0180216, IMG submission 128879) | Enriched Miracle-Growth compost microbial communities from Emeryville, California, USA - eDNA 3rd pass 37_C BE-Lig MG (version 2)... ...
GACCGCGCTGCCGCTGCCACGGCCACAGCCATGGGACAGACGGCGTCGGCCGCCGAAGCACTGCCGCCCGCACCGCCGGTCCCGGTGAAACGCGGCCGCGGCCGCCCGCCCAAGGTGCCCCGGCCGCCGGCGCCGTCGGCCCTGGCCGCCGCCACCGCGGCCACGGCCGCTGCACCGATTGCCCAACCCGCGGAGCCGCGGCCGATGCGGCCCCGGCCGTCGCCCATCCGGCGGACCGAGCCGCCCGCGCTGCGGTCCGCGGCGCGCCTCAGTGCGGCCGTGGCCGCGCCGATTCCGGCCCCGCCGCCGACGGCCCGGCCGCCGGCGCTGGCGCTGCTGCCGGAGGGCGCCGTGCTACCGGGCTGGGCGCAGCCGCCGCCGCTGGTGGGGGGCGCCTGGACCGACGGATCCGTGCGGCCGCTCGACCCGCTAGCCCGGCCGGTTAACGCCGGCGCTGCCGCGCTCGGCCAGCCGCCGTGGCCGCTCCGCCGGCCGAGCAGCGGCACCGCGGCGAGCCCGACCCGGACGTACGACGCCATGACCACCAACGTGTACATGCAGTTTTCGGGCACCGACGCGGTCGCGGCCCTAGCGGCCGCGTCTTCCGCCGCGCCGGCCGCGCCCACGCCGCCGCCGTCGGCGCCGCCTGCGGCGGGGACCCCGTCGGGGCCCGGGTCCAAGAAGCTGCCGCGGCCCTCGTACCGGGTCGTGGGGTTTGTGCCGACCGCAGGTGCGTATGGCGCCCGGCCGCGCCGGTCGGCGTTGGCGACCAACTTAACGTGCGGCTCGCCCGTCACCGCGGCGCTTGGGGACCATCGCCAGGGTCGGAAAGCGGCGAGCTGCCGCCGCCGGGCCCCGCTGGCGCGTACGCGCGGTACATCGCGCCCACGCCGGCCGAGCTGGACAGCCGGATCGAGTACGACATGGACGACCAGGACGAGGCCTGGCTGATCCTCATGAACGAGGACCGCCTGCGCGCCGGCCACGACCCCGTGCCGCTGGCGGCGCTGGAGCTGGTCATGGACCGGTGCGAGAAGGAGTGGCTGCAGCAGTACCGCGTACGGCGCCGCGGGACGGGCACGTGCGCGGCACCGGCCGCTCCCGTCGCTGAGGGCGGTGTCGTGGCGTTCTTTGCGTCCGCGCGGGAATGCCAGGCAATGCGGGCGGCGACGTCGAGCGCGCGGAGCTCGCAGCTGGACGACGCGCCGTGCGCGGTCTGTGGCCGCCACGAGATCGACCAACTGAACGCGCTGGTCTTTTGCGACAGCTGCGACCTGGCCGTGCACCAGGACTGCTACGGCGTGCCGTACATTCCCGAGGGGCCCTGGCTCTGTCGCAAGTGCCTGCTCGCGCCCGATCGCGAGGTGCGCCACCGACACCGGCGCGTTGCCGCTGGTAGCGGGGCGCTGGACTAACGCAACGTGCGCGGTGTACCGCCGCAGTGCCTCCGGGTGGCCAACTAGGTGCACTGCGTCTTGTGTCCAAACACGGGCGGCGCCTTCAAGCAGACAGACGACCTGCGGTGGGCGCACGTTGTCTGCGCGCAGTGGATCCCCGAGGTACGCTCGACCCCACCAGGGCGAGGCGTTCGGTGGCGTGAGCTGAGCCGCGCATTCGCACCACCTACGGCGGACGCAGGCGGGATGGGTTCCGTCAGGTCGGCTTTGCCAATCCCGTGTACCAAGAGCCGATCGACTCGATCAGCCACATCCCCAAGGACCGGTGGCGCCTCGCGTGCACGCTCTGTCGGAAGAAGCAGGGCGCCTGCATCCAGTGCGACAAGGTGCGCAGCCGGTGGACGCTGGTTGCGCGCGCTGGAGCTGCGCTGACCAGATCGCGCGCGCCTTGCCCCGCGCGCCGTGCGAATTCCCTCCCCGGCAGCCCACGTGCACCAACGCGTTTCACGTCACCTGCGGCCTCACCCGCGGGCTCCAGATGACCCTCCGCCCGGACGGCAGCCGGCGTGCCTACTGCGCCGCACACTCGGCCCGCCGCGCCGGCGCGGCAGTGGCAGCGTTGGCAGAGGCCCGTGGCGACGGCGCCGCGCCGCGCCCCGCGCGTGGCCACCTGCGCGGGCGGGGCCGCGGGCGCGGTGCCCTGCCCACCATGCTGGGCCTGCTGACCGCCCCGACCACCGCCGCGCGCCAGCACGGCCGCGGCACGGGCCGTAAACGCGGGCGGCCACGCAAGTACCCGCTCCTCGCCCCGGCCAGTCCCGGGCGCGCTGGCACGCCCGGCAGCCTCACCGTCACGCTCCGCCTGGCGCCGCGTCCGAGCGCGCTGCCCGTGATGGTGCTGTCGGGCCCGGCGTACATGCGCATACTGATGCTGCTGTCGCGGTGCGTGCTCTGGGCGTTCGCCGACACCATGGTGGAGACCAGCCCTTCTCATTGTGCGAGGCGGGCCCAGACGTGCTCCCGCATGCCACTTCATCTCAGGCGCTTCCCGAACGTGACGCGCAAGTCGCACTTTGTGTCGGCGGCGTGCCGGTACTGGGCCATCAAGCGGATCGAGCGGCGGTGCGTGCGCGTCAGGCCGGACAACCATGCGGTGGGCGGTGCTGGGCTGATGCTTGTCGGCACGCTGCGTCGACCCAATCAAACGCAGTGGCGCGCCGCTGATCAAGCGGCTGCACTTGGGAATGTACACCCAGCTGCCATCGCTGCCCGTGGTCGCCGGCGCCGGCGGCGACGGTCTGGCCGGCGACGACGAGGAGGACCCGGACGACGCCATCGATCGGCTGGAGCGGGCCGTGGCGCGGATGCGCGGCATCAAGCGGGAGCTGCACACGCTCGAGACGCTCACCAGCCTCATCCTCCAGCGCGAGGAGGCCAAGCGGGTACCGCCCAGGCAGCTGCTGGCGTGACCTGACCCTGATGACTGGCAGCGAGAAGCAGCTGAACCAGATGACGTGCGCCTCCCTGCGATGATTGGTGGCGGCAGGCCCGCGTCGCGCTGGTGGGCGAAATTGTGGACGCCATCTTTTTGCCGGCGCGCAAGGTGCTCGAGTCGCTGCTGCGCGCGTGCGAACAGGTGCGGCTGCGGGCATATTTGCGCAAGTGCCCCAAACTGCCGGCGCTCACGGTCGCGGAACGGCGCTTCCCCCCGTGTTCCCCTGACCAGGCGGATCCGCGCCACTACTTTGCGGAGCCGGTGTCGGCCGAAGCCGCGCCGGACTATGCGGCGCGCATCCGCGAGCCCATGTGCTTCCAGGACGTGCGCGGCCGCTTCCGTGACGGCCGGTACACGACCGTGGCGCAGATGGCTGCGGACATCCGCCTCATCGCGACCAATGCCATGACGTACAACGCGCCGGACACCAAGTACTACCGCGCCGCACAGCGGCTGCTGCACGTGCTCGAGCACACGCAAGCGGCGGTAGGGCCGCTGGCGGGACCACCACGACGGCGGACGCGCTCGCCGCCTACTTAGCTTCATTGGGCACACTAGATCTGGGTTCTGCTGCTGCACAGGCGGAAAAATCGCTGGAGGATGCCGTGCTGGATCCGACGACGGGGGCACTGGCGTTCGGGCCCGCGGCAGCGCGGCAGCGCGCGGACGCCGCGGCACGGCCGATTTTCCTGGCGCTGCCCGCGTGCGCAGGCCGCGCGGCGGACGGCAGCGACGGCGATGGCTCCATGAGCGACGGCAGCGAGGCTGACGCCGGCGCGGCGACACCCGATGATGGCGTCGACGACAACGACGACATTGACATTGGCGCCGGCCACCCGGGCGCCACGCACGCGCACGGGGCGCCACGGTCGCCATCGGCGCACCGGAACGGTACGCCGTACGGCCCGCTGGTCCACAATCACGGCGACTCCCGTTGACATCGCGCCATGCTCGGCGTCCCCCTGCCAGTGGCATCCCCAGCGGCAACACCGTCGCGCAAGTCGCCGCGGCATGCGAACGTCACGATTAGCCACGTGTAAGATACCTTTACAGAATTAGACTGTACAGATTGTGGTGCGCGCCCGGTCATGCAAACACCCAGACTTGTTCAGCGCGGCGCAGCCACAAACATCCGGCGCTGCTGTGGTCCAGATCGCCCGGCGCCGGCCCGCCAATCGCAATCCACGGCCGCGAGCGGTGCAGACCCAGCGTGGTGACATATGTACAATCTACGAGCGCGGTAGCGAGAGGGCATTGCCGACATGCGTCAGTCACCGCGGCCCATGGCGGCGTCTCTGTAAAGATGCAACGGGCTGCGCACCAACGGCCAACGTGGCGACGGGCATGGCCGTCGCCGCCTCCCACACGCACACGCGCGGGCCCGTGGACCCCGCGAGATCAAACACGGGCGGCTGGCCAGAGAACGGCGCGTCGTTGCTCGAAGAGGGCAGGGCGGCCACGGCCGCGACGTAGAGGTCGGACGCGGTCGACCGGCTCACCTGGCGCCCGTCAAAGCTGGATGGCGGTGGCAGCAACTAACCACGCCCTGCGACCGGTGGTGAGGGCGGCGGCGATGCGGGGGCCCGCGCGAGCTGACTTTCCGCACGCACCACAACGGCATGGGCAGCTCCAGCTGATGCACCCACTCGGGGCCCTCGGGCCCAATGGCGACCACAAAGTTGCCCCGCGCAGTTTCGAGCGCCAGCGCCCAGACCACCTCCGGGGCAAGCACCGCCTCGGCTGGCGGCAGCGTGGCCGCCGGATCGTCGGCGGGACTGGCCTCTGGGTCCCAGGCCCGCCAGGCGCGCAGGAGCGTGGCCCCCGTGTAGGGCTCCAGCAACGGCACGGTGCACCCGGCAGTGAGCTGGCCGTCGGGGTGGATCGCCCTGCATCGCCGCGAACCGCGGCCCCGATGCACCGCGGAGGGGTGAGCAGCGCGCCTCCGCTCGCGCCGATGACAGAGACCGCCACGCACCAGAGCGTCAATGCACCGTCGCCGACGCCAAAGAGCGCCGCCGGCGGGCCCTCCCCAACGGCGAGCTGCGCCACACGGCCCTGCGCGGCGCTGACGGCGTGGCTGCGCACGGCGCCTTGCAGGGGCTGGTCGCAGCCTACGTCGAGGCACAGCACCGCTGATACGACCGTTCGGCCGCTGTCGTCCCCGACGGCCGCCACGACAATGGCGGTAGCTGGGGGTGCTGCAGCAGGCGTGGCCAGGACGACGAGCTGGCCCGCGCGGCCGCCAGCCGGGCGCCGCGCGGTGCTGGCAGCCGGCGGGGCTGGCGTAGTTTCCGGCTCGCTCAGCAGCCGCACCAGCGCGCCCACCGCAACAGGCGCTGCCTCTGCAGCCGGTGCCACCCGCTCCGGCCAGCGCACCACCTCGAGCCAGCGGCCGCGTCGCGGCGTGGGGCTAGCCGGCAGCGGCGCGCACAAGAGCATGAGGACCGCGTCGCCGCCGGCAAAGACGGCATCGAGGATGCTGGCGTCGGGCCGGTGCAGCCGCGCGACTGCGCCCCAGGCCTCCAAGGGCGGCAGCGCCGAGGGGCCCCCGCCGGCGGGCGGCGGCGCTTCCAACAGCAGCAGCTCCGACGCGTGCGTGCTGACCACCAGCCGGTGCGCCATGGCAGCAAACCGCGTCCACAGCGGCACGCCGGGCAAGTCGATCTTGTGGGCTGCGCGAGCGCCCACTACAACGCGGTCCCCGCGCCGCGGAAGTCAGCACGGCGATCGCTGACCTCCTGGTGGCGGCGCCCCGTACCAGGAGAGATGGGAAACCCTTGGCCAATGACCGTGGTCAGCTTGGGGCCACCGGAGGCGTAGAGGCCCGCGTGGCGGCCGCCCACCGGCGGCGTCACGGTCGCGGCGCCGGGCGTCCGGGCCGCTGTGGCCGGCGTCGTAACGGAGCCCGGCGCGGTCGCCGCCTGGGTGGTGATCACGTACGGCGACACGGCGCCGCCCCGCGGCGGCGACGCCAGCAGCGCCACGCCGACGTCTGCACCGGCGGGCCCCGCCGGCGCCAGCCTTGGGGGCGGCGTGGGCGGCAGCGGCGTGGCGGGATGGTGCGGTACGCTGGCCGGGGCTGGGTGCGGCGTGCGGCTGGGGATCCGCGGCGACGGCACGGGGAAGGTCGGCGCGGCCGGCAGATCCTGTCCCTTGCCCGGCGGCACCGACGGTGCCGGCGGCGGCAGGCTGCCCGACGTGGCCGTAGATGAGGTCGCCGCTGGCACTGCCGCCCCTGCGGCGCCCGATGTGGCTGCGGGCGGCGCTCTCTGGCGGCGGCCCATCGGGCGCAGCTCGGGCGACGGCGGGCGCGGCTCGAGCACGTCGACGTCCATGTCGTCGGCCGCGGCGGCGGCTCGCACCGGCGGGCGGGCCGGCCGGGCCGGCGCCGGCGCGGGCCGGCCGGCCGCGGCGGCAAGAGGCGGCGCATGGCTCGGCTCGCCGCTGGCCCCGGGCTCCGACGTGACGTCGGCCGGCGCCGTACCCCGCCGCGCCCGCCCCCGACTGCGCTCGTGGCGCTCCAGAAGCTCCTTCAGGCGCCGCACTTCCTCGTCGTTGAGTTTCTGACAACGCCGTGAACGAGGCCACGACGGTCAAGGCCGCCCACGTTAGCGTGCGTGGAGACGATGCACCCCAGCGGGCCGCGGACGCTTGCCTCCTTGGGCCGGCGCTGCGGCGGGCGACTGGGCCGCGCCGGTGGCGGCGGCGGCGCCGCCACGGCGTCGACGGCCGTGCCACTCACCCCCATCGCGTCCTGCACATGGTCGAGCCCCGCGCGACGTCGTGCCTTGATCAACTGGGGCGCGCCTCGAGCGGCACTGAGGCCGTCGCCGGCTGCGCTTGGTCGTCGTCGTCGGCGGCGGCGGCGTCCGGTTCGCTGCGTTCGCGCCAAACTTTGAACTTTCGCGCCAAAATTCACTGTCAGAAACATGTCAGAGCATTCACCCGATTCTGCCGCGGTTCTGCCGTTGCTGGGCGGTTCTTTGCCTGCAGGAGAGCACTGGTAGATAGCGCCGTTGCCGCAGTGGGACAACCGGGCTCCACCCTTGGTTCCACCCCTGTCAGACGCCGATGTGGGGCGGAATGGGGTGGAACTGGGGCGACCCGCCCTGGAAACGGGCGCTCGCGGCGTGTCGTGCGTATGCTTGAAAGCGCGTCCGGAGGAACAGCGGCAGAACCGCGGCAGAATCGGCATTTGTCGGCACGTGGAGTTTTTTGGCGCGCTTTTTTTTCGCGGTGTGCGGCGGCTGGCTGACGCGGACGCCTCAGACGCCACCCACCCAGGGCCCCTGGCACGCCGCCCGCCCAGGCCTGCTGCGTGTGCTCCGGGCAGACTGCCGCGGAACGCAGCCACGCACAAAGATGATGATGCGCAGCGCCACCGGACGCGCGGCGGCCGCCGCCGTCCGTGCCGCCATGGCCGCCGCCGCGGCCCCGATGCCACGTGGCGCCGCGCTCACCACAGCCGCGGCCGCCGTGCGCCGCGCCGGCCCGAGCGCCCGCGCCGTCGCCCCGGCGCTCGCGACCGGCCTGACCCGCCGGCATCTCGCCACCGCGGCCGGCGGCAAGACGAACGACTTTGTACGTCTGCGCCCCGTTCCCGAGGAGTTTTGACACGCCCCTTGGCTAACTCAGAGATCGGGCCTCGGGGCTCGCCACGGAGGCTGGTGGGCAGGTCGAGCCCCGCCCTAGCGACATCTTTGCGCCGCTGGACACCTTTGAGCGCCGCCACAACGGCAGCGGCGACGCCGCGGAGGTGGCCGAAATGCTCCAGACCCTCGGCTTCTCGTCGCTGGACGAGCTGGTCAGCAAGACCATCCCGGCCAACATCCGTCTCCAGAAGGACCTGAACCTGGTGCGTCCTTGGGCGGCCCCACGGCGCGGTCAGGCCGCGGCCGCCGCCGCCGCCATCGCCGCCATCCGCAGCCTGACCGCCGTCGCGACACCTGACCTGCTTTTGGCGTCGCACACTCGCAGCCGGAGCCGGTGTCCGAGTCGACGCTGCTGAAGGAGCTCAAGGAGATGGCGTCGAAGAACCAGATCGCGCGCTCGTTCATCGGCATGGGCTACTACGGCACCCACACGCCGACTGTCATCCTGCGCAACATCATGGAGAACCCCGGCTGGTACACCCAGTACACGCCGTACCAGCCCGAGATCTCGCAGGGCCGCCTCGAGTCGCTGCTCAACTTCCAGACCATGGTCGCCGACCTGACGGGCATGGAAGTCGCGAACGCGTCGCTGCTGGACGAGGGCACGGCCGCCGCCGAGGCCATGATGATGGCGTTCTCGAACAGCGGCCAGGAGAAGCACACCTTCTTCGTCGACCGCGACACCCACCCGCAGACCATCGCCTGCCTCAAGGCGCGCGCCGAGCCGTTCAACATCAAGGTCATCGTGGGCGACCACGCCGACTTTGACGCTGCCAACCAAGGTAGCCATGGCCGCGCCCGCCCGTGCCAAGGGGTCAGAGTCGCCCGCCTAACCCCCTGTTGCCACGTTTGGTTTGGCCCGGTCGCAGCCGACCTGTGCGGCGCGCTGGTCCAGTACCCGAGCTCGTCGGGCGCGATCCGCGACTACACCGCCTTTGGCGAGGCGGTGCACAAGGCCGGCGGTCTCCTGGTCTTTGCGACGGACCTGCTGGCGCTCACCGTGCTCAAGACGCCCGCCGACTTTGGCGCGGACGTCGCGCTCGGCTCGGCGCAGCGCTTCGGCGTGCCGCTCGGCTACGGCGGCCCGCACGCCGCGTTCTTCGCGTGCAAGGCGGAGCTGACCCGCAAGATGCCGGGCCGCCTGATCGGCGTGTCGCGCGACGCGCACGGCAACAAGGCGCTGCGCCTGACCCTCCAGACGCGCGAGCAGCACATCCGCCGCGAGAAGGCCACCTCCAACATCTGCACCGCGCAGGCGCTCCTGGCCAACATGGCGGCCATGTACGCGATCTACCACGGCCCCGAGGTGCGGCGCACAGCGCAGCGACTCGCTGCGGCAGGCGGGCGACGCCACCCGGTGCTGACCGCGCTGAGCGCAGAGCACATCCTCCCTTGGGGACGCGGCCGGCAGGGCCTGCGCAACATCGCCAAGCGCGTGCACACCCTGACGGCCATCCTGCGCGCCGGCGTCGTCTCGGCGGGCCACGAGGTCACCTCGGAGGAGTTCTTTGACACGCTCACCATCAAGGTGAACCGCAAGTTTGGCACCGCCAAGTCGATCCTGGCCGCCGCCGAGCTGAAGGGGTACGTCGAAGCCCTGCGCGACGGGGGGTCGCGGCCGCGGCCGCGTGCGGACGGCTCACCGAGGTGGTCGTTCCCCCGCACGGCGCGTGTCCGTTCGCACCGCCAGCATCAACCTGCGCTATGTGGACAGCCAGACGGTGGCCGTGTCGCTGGACGAGACCGTCACAAAGCAGGACCTGCGCGACCTGCTCGAGGTCTTTGGCGCGGCCGACGTCGCTGCGTCGGGCCAGCTCAGCCAGGGCACGGCGGACGCCGTCGCGAGCGTCGGCCAGACCAGCGCGGCCGTGCCGGACCTGCTGGCGCAGGCAGCCGGCATCAAGTCAATCGACGACGCGCCGATCAGCCCGGCCTTCCAGCGCACGCGGCCGCTGCTGCAGCACGAGATCTTCAACATGTACCACTCGGAGCACGAGCTGCTGCGCTACATCTACCGCCTGCAGTCGCGCGACCTGTCGCTCACGACGTCGATGATCCCGCTGGGCTCGTGCACGATGAAGCTCAACGCCACGACCGAGATGATCCCGGTGACGTGGCCCGAGTTTGCCAACCTGCACCCGTTCGCGCCGCTGCACCAGGCGCAGGGCTACCACGCCATGTTCCGCCGCTTCGAGCGCGACCTGTGCGAGATCACCGGCTTTGACGCCGCGTCGCTGCAGCCCAACTCGGGCGCGAACGGCGAGTACGCCGGCCTGCGCACCATCCGCCAGTACCTGATCTCCAAGGGCGAGGGCCACCGCAACGTGTGCCTCATCCCGGTCTCGGCGCACGGCACCAACCCGGCGTCGGCCATGATGGCCGGCATGGAGGTCGTCGTCGTCAAGTGCGACGCCGACGGCAACCTCGACTTTGCCGACCTCAAGGCCAAGGCCGAGCAGTACAAGGACCGCCTGGCCGCGGTGATGATCACCTACCCGTCGACCTTTGGCGTCTTCGAGCTCGGCGTCCGCAACGTGTGCGAGCTCGTCCACTCGTACGGCGGCCAGGTCTACCTGGACGGCGCCAACATGAACGCACAGGTTGGCCTGTGCCGCCCCGGCGACTACGGCGCCGACGTGTGCCACCTGAACCTGCACAAGACCTTCTGCATCCCGCACGGCGGCGGCGGCCCCGGCATGGGCCCGATCTGCGTCAAGTCGCATCTCGCGCCGTTCCTGCCGTCGCACCCGGTGCTGCCGACCGGCGGCGAGGCGTCGTTCGGCCCCGTCGCCGCCGCGCCGTACTCGTCGGCGTCGATCCTGGCCATCTCGTACGCCTACATCCGCATGATGGGTACGCGGCTGGTGGCGAAGCGCGCACGCGGGCTGCTGGTCTCGCGCGGGGCTAAGCGGGCTCTCCCTCGGTGTACCTGGGGGCGCGTGCGTGGGACCTGCAGGCTCGAAGGGCCTGAAGCGCGCCACGCAGATGGCGCTCCTCAACGCCAACTACATGCGCAAGCGCCTCGAAAAGTACTACGACATTCTGTACACTAATGAGAACGGTGCGGGCGGCGCACGAGCGGCCTGGTGGCATCGCAGCACGTTGTGTGACGCTGACGGCGGGGGCGCGTGCTGGCCCGGCGGCCGCCGGCATCCAGACATGTGCGCGCACGAGTTCATCCTGGACCTGCGCAAGCTCAAGCAGACCGCGGGCATCGAGGCCATCGATGTGGCCAAGCGCCTGCAGGACTACGGCTTCCACTCGCCGACCATGTCGTGGCCCGTCGCCGGCACGCTCATGATCGAGCCTACCGAGTCGGAGAGCAAGCGCGAGCTGGACCGCCTCTGCGACGCGGTACGGTGGCGCGTCCTCAGCGGGGCCGGGGCCCCCGCGCGCCAGCGCGACTCATGCCACGCACCGGCGCGGGCGCGGAATGTGCGGCACTGTGTGCGCACAGCTCATCTCCATCCGCGCCGAGATCCGCGAGATCGAGGAGGGCAAGCAGCCGCGCGCCGGGAACGTGCTCAAGAACGCGCCGCACACCGCCAAGGTCATCGCCGGCGACGACTGGAAGCACCCCTACTCGCGCAACCAGGCGGCGTACCCGCTGCCGTACCTCAACTCGTTCAAGTTCTGGCCGGCCGTCTCGCGCGTGGACGACGCGTACGGCGACCGCAACATCATGTGCACCTGCCCGCCGCTGGAGGAGTACTCCAAGTAAACGACAAAGCATAGAGAAGCACGCCATTTTTGTACTCAGCATTTGTTACAAATGTGTTTGTTTCATACACATCCCACTCGGTGCACGCGATGCGCGAACGGAGGATGGAGCGAAGCAGAGGTCGACGACGCGCTGTCGACGAGTGCCGTTTGTAGCGACACGTCATGCCACGTGTCGTGACGTGTCGTGATATGCCATGTGTGAATTGTGTATAAAACACCTGTCTTGTTTGTTTGTCATATCGTGTCAGTGCTCGTCGTCGTCTCATTGTAGCTGGCACGTGTCGTGCCACGTGGCGACTATGAACGAGCAC
>Ga0180216_1003869_pt1 | contig 11577 bp, 6 predicted proteins | sample eDN3rd37CBELigMG_FD_128879 | JGI IMG/M metagenome (GOLD analysis project Ga0180216, IMG submission 128879) | Enriched Miracle-Growth compost microbial communities from Emeryville, California, USA - eDNA 3rd pass 37_C BE-Lig MG (version 2)... ...
ACCGCCCTCCGCGCCCGCCCTCCACAAACCACTCTGGCTGGTTCATCGGCCATCGCGGACCAAAACTCGATTCCAGTCGCGCCGAGGCGCCGACGCCCCCGAAGACGGGCAAGACGGGCAAATTCGCCGGGCGGCCGCGCTCAAGAGGGTTTCTCCAACCCTCCCGGGCGCCGAGGAAACGCCAATTTGCCCCACCGGCAGAGCGAGCCGGATGAGAGGTCGGTTTGAGAGCGTAGAAAGATTCGCCGTCGCCAATCATCCTTCTCCTCCCGGGAGCGGGGGGAACCCCATTTGTGGGGTCGGGCCGTGGGCCGGATGAGGGGCGTCGGGTTTATGGATCTGGTCCGGGACGGGACCGGGAGGGCATTGCCTTCCCGGGAGACCGTTCGCCAAATTCGTCCCGAAACCCGGCGACCCGCTCCAGGAGGAGAAGGAATTTCAGGCCGGTTTGCCCATCAGCGCTTCGGCGGGACCGGAGCGCCCATGCCGCCGCCGCCGTGGAAGGCGCCGGGGGAGGCGAGGCGGGGATCGTTCCACGTGAAAAGAACCGGGCGGCCTCCCATCCGACGGCTGTTCTCGGAGAGGCGAATCGACTGGTCGGCGGCGACGTCGAGCTCGCACTGCAACACCCCGTCGGGCCATCGGACGCGAACCAGCTCGGCGGCGGGGCGATCGCCCAGGCCGAGGACGATGGGCTTGGTCGACTGGCCGAGCCCGGCGTCGGGCGTCGCGTGGACGTAGACGGTCTTCAGTCCCCTCCCCTCGACGATCACGCGGGCGCCAAGCCCTTGCGAATTGCCGCGCATCAATTGAGGCTGAACCCGCCAACGGCCCTCCAGCCGAAGCGACAGCCAACGGTTGCCGTTGCCCAGGTTCTCGGCCAGGAGTGGCGGCTCGCCGGCTCGGACGATCACCAGGTCGGGAAGCGCGTCGCCCACCAGATCGACCAAGGCCACGGCCTCGACTTCGCTTTCGACGATGGGCAAACTCTCGGTCGCCAGCCGCCCGCCCTCGTTGCGCGCCCATGGGACGGCCTCCGCATCGCGGGACGCGAGCCCCAGCAGGTCGAGCCGGCCGTCGAGATCGAGGTCGGCGACCATCGCCGAGCGCCAGCCGCTGGCGTCGGTCGTGAGCGGCTCAAAGGCGATCGTTTGCTCGGCCGGGAGTTGCCGCTCGGTCGTGTTTCGCCAAACTCGGACCGGCCCCCCGCGCGAGAGGATCGCCAGGTCAACGCGGCCGTCGCCGTCGAAGTCGGCCGCCAGAACGCCCGAAGCCCCCTGCTCCGCGGCGATGTCGGGAAGCGCGACGGCGCGGAAGCGACCGAGCCGATCATTGAGCGCGGCAACCGCGGGCGCGCCGTCGGTGGTGAGGATCAGGTCGATGTCGCCGTCGCCGTCGAGATCGCCCGCGGCGACGCCGACGTGGGGAGCGCCGCCTCCCCGGATCGCGTCGACTTCGGGGCCAGTCCAGGGGGTGAACCGGATCGACAGTCCCTCCCTTGCGTCCACGATGTCGGCCGTGGCCAGCGGCGCCCAGGCGGGCGACGGTGTTCCCGGAATCGGCGCGGGCAGGCCGTCGTTGCGGTACACCGTGTTCGCGAGGCCCGGCGGCGGCGGTTGATCATCGAGAAACGCGGCGTCCGCGTGGTCGGCCGCCGTGTAATTGACGACGACAAGGTCGAGGTCGCCGTCCTGGTCCAGGTCGAGCCAGCGGGCCGAAAGCGAGAGCGCGGGGGGCTCCTGGGGGCCGAGGGTTTCGGTCACGTCTTCGAAGCGTTCGCCGTTCTGGTTGCGAAGCAATAGATTGCCGTCGACGCCGGTCAGGAACAGGTCGACGCGGCGGTCGGCGTCGAAGTCGCCCGCGGCGACGCCGAGGCTCGCCCGGTCGCCGGCGAGGCCGAAGGCGGCCGAGGCGTCCTCGAACCTCCCCTCCCCCTTGTTTAAAAGCAGAACGTCGCGCGGGCCCTTGGGACCCACGACGGCCGAGGTCAGATACAGGTCGAGCTTACCGTCGCCGTCGGCGTCAAAGGCGGCCACGCCCGCGCCGAACCGGGCCCGAACGCGACCGATGACGGCGCGCTCGCCTTCGAAGTCCTCCGGCGCGGCCCAGCGATCTCCCTCGGAGAGTTTCACATGAAACGGCGTGGCGGGAGCAAACCGAGGCGCCGGCGCGGCGGTCGGCGCGACGGGCTCCACCGGCGAGATGATCAGGCCGTACCGCCCCATCGAGCCGTAGGCCGCTTCGAGGCGGTTGCCGGGACCGGGCGCGTCCTGGATGCGGTCGGGGTTGATCTCGGCCCATCGGGCGAGCATCTCCGACCGCTTCGCGAGGTTCCCCACGTCCCGATACGCGAAGGCGAGCCGGTAGTACGCCGCGGCGAGGTATGGGTCGGCGGCCAGGGCCTTCTCGAACAACACGATCTGAGCTTTGGTTTCGGCCGGCCCGGGAGGCCGCGACGGGTCGTCGGCGTCGGTGATCGTCGTCGCGGCCCAGAACCACGAGGCGGCGTCGAGCGGATCGAGCTGGGCGACCTTGAGAAAGTGCTTGTGCGCCTCGGACGGATTCCCCTTCTGGGCCAGGATCACCCCTCGGCAAAACAGGGCGTGAAGGTTCTCCGGGTCGCGCGCCAGGGCCTCGTCCAGAAGCTCCAGGGCCTCGTCGAAATGACTCAACGTCGTCTTGCCCTCGTCGCCCGGCGCGTCGTCGTTGAGCAGGGCGATCGCCAAGTTGATCGTCGCCGGCAGCCAGTCCGGGGCGGCGCGGCGAACCTCCCGGAAGGCCTTGACCGCCCGATGGTGCTCGAATTGCTCCATCAGGCCGATCCCCCGGTGGTGGGCCGTCAGGGCGGCGCCGGTTGGCGGCAATCCCCCCTTCTCGACCGGCCGGGACGTTCCCGCTTCGGGGCTCGCGGCCGGCGCGTCCTCGTTCCGACAGGCCGAAGCCGACAACAGCGCCAACCCGGCGGCGATGAGCAGTCGTCGACGTCCGGGCCGGGCCTGATCCAGAAACATGATGCGGAATCCTCGGTGTGTTGATGCAGGCGGGGGCGGCGACACGCGCGCGAACCTCGGCTCGCGAGCCAGCCTCGTGGAGGCCCGCCGCGGAAGAGACCGCCACATTGTAGCCGGGTTCCGCGCCCTCGGCGTGGGGGCCGCGGCCCAGCGCGGACTCCCGGCCGCGAGGCTCGGCCCTCCTCACCGTCCAAGGAGGCCCAGGGCGCGGGGGTCGGCGCCGAGGTCGAGCCAGGGCCGGCCGGGGTGGTGGTCCGGGTCGAGGATCAGGTCGGCCGGCTCGACCCGACCCGGACGGGTCGAGCCTCGGAATCGGACGCTGGCCCCCGAAGCGCCGGGCCGGGGTCCGCTCACGCCCCGGATGTGGTCGGCGCCCCAGAGGCTGATCCATTGCGAGACGACGTCGCGCGCCCGGTTCGGCGGCGCTCCGACGCCGGCGACCGCGAACCCGTGGACCTCAAGCGCGTCGTTCGACTCCATCCAGAAGACCTCGCCCCGGGCGAAGCTCGCCTCGTCGGCCCGGAACAGGACGCTCGCGCGCGGGGGGCGCTCGCGATCCGGGAAGTCGAGGTACGCCGTGTTCGAGCTGGTGATCAACCAGGGACGATCCGGGCCCGGCTCCGCTCCCGGCCAGGCCGAGAGCCGAACGACCGACGCCGACGAGACCATCGTGCAGCGGTCGATCCGCAGGTCGGCCAGGAACCGGCCGCGGGCCACTGGGGCCGGCGCCAGCTCGATCGCGTCGTCCCGCGCGGCCACCAACGAGTCCTGAAGGACCACCAGGCCCATCCCCACCTCGGCCCGAATCACCGCGCCGCCGGTGATGAGAGAGCTCTCGACGATCATGCAGACGGGGCGGTCGACCGGCCCGTCGAAGATCGGCGGCCCCGGCAAGGGAGATCTCGGCCTCGTCGACGCCGCTCGGAAGTCGATCAGCCGGCCCGTTGGATTGCCGGCGTCCATTCCCGGCGGCCCCGACAGCTCGCAGCGTTGCAGGAGTAGATCACCGTCATCAACCCGCAAGAGCGACTCCGAGTCCGCGTCGTCCTCCACCCGAAACCGGAACCCGGAGAGCGCGAGGGCTCCGCCGCGGACCTCCAGCAGAGGCTTGCCTCCGGCCTCGGCGGCGGGTGTGAAGACCAGCCGATCGGCGTCGGACTCGGCGGGCGGCTCGACGCGCATCTCCAAAACCACGCCGTCGGGAAGCGTCACCGGGGTGAAGGGCCGGCGGCCCGAGCCTCGAGTCCGGACGCGGAGATGACGCCGCTCGGCGGCGACCTGGTCGCGGAGAAACGCCCCCAGATCGCCGCCCCACTCGCCCGAGTCGGTGTCAAAGTCCAACTCGACCAACGCCCCTTCCGCCGAGGTCGACCGCGACGACGAATCGACCTCCCCTCCCCAGTCGGCCACCTGGGGAGGATGCGGCGCGGGGAAGCTCAACAGCGTTCGGGCCAGCAGGAACGGCCTGGGTTGGGCCACCCGGGCGATGAGCCACTCGAAGCCGGGAGCGAAGGGTTCAAGGAGCGCGGGGGCGGCGTCGGCGATCGCCGGGGGCGCGGGCCACTCCGCGGCGATCTCGCGCGCGTCGCCCGATCCGGCGTCCCACGCGGCGCGGAAGCCCTGAAGATTGGCGACCTGGATCGTCACGTCGGGCCCGTTGGCGAAGTAGCTCCCCCAGCCCGAGAACGTGTTGTCGGCCCCCCGCCATCGGAGGGCCTGGCCGAGCGTCGCGGCCGGGTCGCCGCTGGCCGTGAGGCTCGAAACCCCCTGACCCGCGAACCGGCCGAAGACGCAGTCGAAGGCCCGCGCCACCATTCGGGGGGCCGAACCCGCCGTCGTGACCCTGCCGCCGCCGCCCAGGTCGAAGCACGGGCCGCGGCACGCCAGCGCGCTTCCCAGCAGGTACAGTCGATGGCCGGCTGGCGGGTCGGCGTCGATGATCCGAACGATCGGCCCCTCGGCGAACAGGACCGACTCGGCGATCACCATCTCCGCTGGCCCCCGCCCCATTTCCACCAACGCCCCCACGTCGCCGCGGATCAGGCTGTCTTCGATTCGGATCCGCGACTCGCGCCCGGTTTGATCGTCGGTTCGGACAAAGACGAACGGCTGCCGGAACGGGTTGACTATCGTCACCGTGCAGTTCTTGAGCGTCAGCCTGGAGCCCGCGCAGTGGAAGAGCGCCCGTTGGTTCATCCCCAGGTCGCGGACGTTGACGACCAGATCGAGCGAGTCGAGCGTCAGGTTTCGGCCGTCGAGCGCGAAGACGCCCGGCAGCGCTCGGACCGCGTCGGACGACGGCCCCTCGATTCGGACGACCGGACGGACGCCGGTCCGGGCCCGGATCAGGCGGGTCTCGCCCGCCACCCGGGCGTCGTCGATGAAGTGGGGCCCGGCGTCGGCGATCTCAATGGTCCCCTTGGGCACGTCGAAGCCGAGCCGCAGCGAGGCGACCGACCCGGCCTCGCGTTTCTCGACGACGCGCTGAACGACCGTCATCGGGCCGTCGATTCGGTCGGGGATCGGCTCCCTCCCCCACTCGGGCAGATACTCGGCCAGAATCTCCGTCGGGTACGCCTTGGGCGGGCCGACGACCAGGGGCGGATCCTCGGGCTCGGCCCAGGCGGCGGCCGGCGCGGGCGGAGTGGGCTCGGCAGGAAGGCTCGGCGGCGCTGGAGGGGCCGGCGGCCTGAACCCGTCGTCCCCCGACGCCGGCGCGACGGAATCCGGCGACGCCGCGACGGCGGCCGGCGCGGGCCAGGCCGGCGGGCCGGGGTTGGGCTCGTCGGCGCCACTTCCCGCAGAATACGGATACGGCCGCAGGATCAGGTCGAGCCCAATGATGACGATGATCGTCAGGGCGCCCAGCACAACGCAGCGGATCAGCCAGGCGCGATCCGAGAGCGTGGAGTCGCTGGGGCCGATCGTCAGCGTCCTCCGACTGGGAACGATGGGGGCCGGAACCTCGCGGCGGGAGATCGGCTTGCCTTCCGCCTCGTCCTCCTCCAGGAACGCCGGGGCGAGGCTCGCCAGCGAAAGTTCCGGCAGCGACGAGCCCGGCTGCGGCGTCGCGTCGCGCGGCCCGGAGTCCGGGCGGCTCGGCCGGGGCGCCGGCAAGGCCGGCTGGGGTTCGTCGATCGGCATCAGGCCGATGCTCGTGTCGTGGCTCGTCAAGGGCGGCGCGGCGGCGTCGAGGGCGGCCAGCAATTCGTCGTAGTTCGCGTACCGATCCTCGGGACGCTTGGCCATCATCCGCGCGAGGACCGCCGCGAGGTCCGGCGAGACGTCGGGCCTGACGGCGCGGATCTCGGGGATGGGTTCGCGGGCGTGCCGGCTCAGCCGTTCGACGACGGTGCCGCCGGGAAACGGGGGCGAGGCGGTCAGCAGATAATAGAGGGAGCAGCCCAACGAATAGATGTCGCTGACGAGGCTGGTGGCCCGGCTGTCGCGCGCCTGCTCCGGAGCCATGTAGTCGACCGTGCCGACGGTCGTCCCCTCGCGGGTGACGCGCTCGTCCTCGTCCTCGGCCCTCAGCGCCAGGCCGAGGTCGGCGATCTTGATCCTGCCCTCGGGGGTTCGGAGCAGGTTCGACGGTTTGATGTCGCGGTGGATCAGGCCGCGCGAGGCCGCGTGCCGCAGACCCCGGGCCACCTGCCGGACGACCTCGGCCGCCTCGTCCGGCTTCATCGGCCCTTGACGCTGAACGTGGTCGTGAAGGTCGCCCCCGCGAACGTACTCCAGGACAAGGTAATATTGTCCCTGGTCGCTGCCCCGGTCGTAGATCGAAACGATGTTGGGATGCTCGAGGGCCTCGGCGTTCTTGGCCTCGCCGATGAACCGTTTCAGGACCGTCGGGTTCTTCGCCATCTGCGGCGGCAGGACCTTCAGCGCGACCTCGTGGCCCAGGTCCACGTGGACGGCTCGGTAGACCGAACTCATCCCGCCGGAACCCAGCGAGTTCAGCACGCCGTAGCTTCCCAGCCGGAAGCGGTACGGGTCGGCCTTGGCCGGCTTCGACTCGGACATGCTTCCGCCCATTTCCTCTCGTCCGGTCCCGGAGTTGTCGTCGTTGTGCGAGAGCCGCGCTCGGCGCGCCTTCCGCATCGTACATGATACGATACGCTCAAGGCTCCCGAACAGGGGCGCCGCGCGACGCCAAGGTCGAAGACCCGCCGACGTCCGGGCCAAGTCGCGGCGGCGATCGGTTGACAGAATTCCCGCCGCGGTTCAAAATCAGTCCCGTAAGCGGCGCGCCCTTCGCCGGGCGGCCACGCGGCGCTCGTAGCTCAGGTGGATAGAGCGGCGGTTTCCTAAACCGCAGGTCGCAGGTTCAAGTCCTGCCGGGCGCATCCCATTCATTCGCGACGATGCCTTGCGACGCCCCGTCGGACGGAGAATCAGCCGCCTCCCGCGCAACTCCAGACCCCCCGCGCGCCCGTAGCTCAGGTGGATAGAGCAACGGTTTTCTAAACCGTCGGTCGCAGGTTCGAGTCCTGCCGGGCGTATTCTCGGGTCTGAGCGTCCCCCAATCAAACTCGGTGCCCGTGGGAGGTTTCCCCCGCCCGCGGGCGTCTTTCAGCGCCAAGTCGTGATCTGGGGCGAGAGTGGTCTAGAATAGAAGATGGAGGGTGCCGGCGCGAGGAGGAACGCGAAGCGGAGACGCCGTCGTCGGTCGCGCTTTCACGTGGAACGCGACGAGGCTTCGCGACGAGCCCCGGGATGGATGGAACGGTGGCGGTTTCGGGCTCCGGGGTGGATTCGACTCGGATGGGACGCATTGCGATGTCCGAAGAACGGCTGACCGAGATTCAGACCAACTGGACCACCATCGCCAGCGCCCACGGAGCGGGCCCCCGAAGCCAGGAGGCGATGGGCGAACTGGTGGGACGCTATCACGACGCCGTGACGCGCTACATCCACCTGAAGGTCCGCGACCGACACCTCGGCGACGAGGTGCTCCAGGAGTTCTGGACCAAGCTCTTGACCGGCAAGCTGGCCGGCGCCGACAAGACCAAGGGGCGATTTCGCGACTACCTGCGAACCGTCCTGCACCGACTCATCATCGACCATTTCCGAACCCGGAAGCTCCAGCCCCTGCCCCCCGGCGACCTGCTCGACGACGCCTCAACCACCGACGAGGACTTTGACCGAGTCTGGCGCGAGGCCGTGCTGAAGCGCGTCTGGTCGCGGCTGGAAACCTACCAGGCCACGACGCCGAAGAACCGCTACGCCACCGTGCTGCAACTGCGCCGGGATCATCCCAAAGCGCCGATCGAGGAGATCGCCGCGATGCTCGGTGAGCAGACCGGCGCCCCCGTCACGCCGGAAGCCTTCCGCAAGAACCTTCAGCGCGCCCGGGCCAAGTTCATCGAGCTCCTGGTCCTGGAGCTGAAGGAGACCATCCACCCGACCGACGACGCCGACGTCGAAGCCGAAATCCACGACCTCGGCCTCGGCCATCTCTACAAGCGCTACGCCAACCCGTCGGATCGATAATGCAACGGATTGGCCGCGGTCCAACGGCTCGCCATCGGCGGGAGGGAACGCACACGCTCGCGTCACGGCCCGTGCTGGTCAACGCGAGGTCCGCGCGCAAGCCCGAAGCGGAATCGGGCGCGGCGTTCCAGCCGGCGACGGCTCCATGAGCGACATGGAATCACGCTCGATAAGAAATCGCTCCGACGGAGAAAATGGCGGCGAAGCGACCCAAGAAGGCGGTCCGCCGCCAGGCATTCCTCTCCCGGGAGACTTTGACCGAAGGCCGGATGATGGTCGTTGGGTTGACGGAATCGCCCTGGCGATCCCTCGTCCGGCGATCCCAACACGACCACCCGGGCGCCTGCGGCCGGAGGACGGGAGGGACGCCTCGCCTTCGCGAGACGCTCTCGGCTCGGAGCCGCCGCGATGTTCCCCAACTTCATCAAAGGCGGAAAAAATTCCCTCGCCCCCTTGACCGCCCATATTCCGCATATACAGTTATCTAGGTGGGAAGCGCGGTGCGCGGATTCACCGCGCAAGTCGTTTCCCTTGTGCCGCTGCGGCCCTGACATCGGATGGTTCGCGCATCCCGCGCGATGGGCGACGGAGAGGAGCGAAGATGCTGGTTCTCTCACGCAAGAAGAATGAGAGCATCATTATCCGCGACGACATTACGGTCACGGTGATTGAGATCCGGGGCGACAAGGTGCGGCTTGGCATCGAAGCGCCCAAGGACGTCAGCGTGCATCGTCGCGAAGTCTACGAAGCGATTATGAAGAGTGAGGAGCTTTCCCGGCCTCAGGACCAGGGAACTCCCGCCGCCAACCCTTGACCAGACCAAGCCAGTCCCGTCGGGAAACCACTCGCTTGAGCCAGCCTCGCGATTCGGCAACGAGCCGCCGCCTCAAACCCATCGAACAACCCGTCGATCGGTCAGGTGGTCTTCTCTCGTGATCTGAGCAGTCGGACGAACTCCCGCATCCACGGGCCGTTGTCGTTCCACGCGCGGGCGGTTACCAAACCGCCGTCGACGACGACTTCGCGATCCTCGAACGACCCGCCCGCCGCGCGCACGTCCGGAGCCACCTCCGGGTAGCAGGTTAGCGTCCGTCCCTTAAGCGTCTTCGCCGCCGCCAGAATCAGCCCGGCGTGGCAGGTCGCCGCGATCGGCTTGTCGGCGTCGAGGAAATGCTTGACGACGCCAACCACCGCGGGTCGGTTGCGCAGATACTCCGGCGCGCGGCCGCCGGGCAGCACCAGGGCGTCGTACTCGTCGGGCTTCACGTCATCGATCGCCACATCGGCCGCGATCCGGTAGCCGAGCTTTTCGGTGTAGGTGTCGAAGCCGGGCTCGAAGTCGTGGACGACCGTCTGAATCGGTCGCTTCGCCAGCGCGGCGACATCGACCCGCCAACCTTCCTCCTCAAGCCGGTACTTGGGATAGAAGATCTCAAGGGCCTCGCCCGCGTCGCCGGTCACCATTAAGATCCTGGTCATCGTGGAACCTCGCCTGGCCACGCGCCCGGCCGTCCCTCGGCCGTCGCTCTCCCATCGAGGCTACTCCATCGGCCCCGGCGGTTCAATCGGGTGGGGGAGATCCCGGCGCGATGGTTCGGGAGGGACGCGCTGCTGTGGGGGCAGCCCTACATGGGGCCCGCGAGTCTGGGGCGCGGCGGCGTTGCCTTCGCCGGCCGTCCTACGAATTCCGAGGCCTTTCGTCGGGCTCGCGGCTTGATCTTCGAGGGGTGGATCGGGTATAGTAAATCCGCCTTGAGAACTGGCCCCGTCGTCTAGTGGTTAGGACACATGCCTTTCACGCATGCAGCACGGGTTCGACTCCCGTCGGGGTCATTTCCTCCCAACGCGCCGCGCGAGGTTCCACAACCTCGGGCGGCGTTTTTCATTTCCCGGCCCGCTCCGCATCCGCTCCCAGCGCGTGAAGGTGGACCGTCGCGCAGCCGGCGAGGATCGGCGCGTTGTAGCCGCCCTCAAGCACGCTCAGGATCCGCCCCTCGGCGTGCGTGTTGGCCACGTCGACGATCTCGCGCGTGAGGATCGCGAAGTCGTCGGTGTCGAGCCCAAGGTCGCCGACGGGGTCCTCGGCGTGCGCGTCGAACCCGGCGCTGATGATGACCAGCTCGGGGCGGAACTTATCGGCCAGGGTCTCCAGGCGGGAGCGAAACGCCGCGTGATACTCCGCCGGCGGCGTGCCGTGGGGTAGGGGGATGTTGGCCGTCAGGCCCAGCCCCGGACCGGTCCCGATCTCGTCCTCGCGGCCGGTGCCGGGATAGAACGGGTGGCGGTGGATCGACAGGAAGGCGACCTGGGACGAGTCATAAAAGACCTCCTGGGTGCCGTTGCCGTGGTGAACGTCGAAGTCGACGATCAAGACCCGATTGATTTGATGGCGGGCGACCGCCTCCTTCGCCGCGACCGCCGCGTTGCCAAAGAGGCAGAAGCCCATGGCCGCGGCCGGCCGGGCGTGGTGCCCCGGCGGACGGATCAAACAGAGGGCTCGCTGATTGGGGCCGCCGACCACCTGGGCAACGGCCTCGACCGCCGCCCCCGCGGCGAGCCGCGCCGCCGTGAGCGAGCCCTTCGACATCCAGGTGTCGGCCTCGATCGCGCCGCCGCCACGCTGGTTTAGGGACTCCAACTCCCTGAGATACGCGGGCGAATGCACCCGTAGAATCTCCTCGTCGGTGGCCTCGCGAACCGTCCCGGCGGGGCACGACTTCATGTACCCGGTTCGCGCCAGGTGCCTGAGAATCGCCTCCAACCGCTCGGGCCGCTCCGGGTGTGGCGCGGGCGGGCGGTGCTCCAACATCCGACGATCGGTGTACAAGGTGACGGCCATCTTCCCTCCCGAATGGGCTCGCGGCTCCCCCCGGCGAACGCTCGACGCGACGAGGCTCCATCGTACCAGAATGGTACGGTTCCACGTGGAACCGGGGGTTCGGTACGATTCCGGGAGGGCGAGGCTGGGCCGATGAAAAGTTGGTGTTGACCCGATCTGACCTTCATCCCGGATTTGTTCCTCGGGGGGGCGGACATTCCTGTCCGCCCTAATCGAATCTGGGCGGACAGG
>Ga0180216_1003870_pt1 | contig 11577 bp, 10 predicted proteins | sample eDN3rd37CBELigMG_FD_128879 | JGI IMG/M metagenome (GOLD analysis project Ga0180216, IMG submission 128879) | Enriched Miracle-Growth compost microbial communities from Emeryville, California, USA - eDNA 3rd pass 37_C BE-Lig MG (version 2)... ...
CTCGGTCAAAATCTGGCAGGAAAGGCGGACCTCTCCGAGGAGCTCGCGCTCCGTGAGCTTGTCATACTCCGCCTGCGTCATCCGATCCGGCTCACCCGCACTGAACCGTACGCGGCACGTCGTGCAACGCGCCTTACCGCCGCAGCGGTGACCGATATCAACGCCACAGGCCTCGATAACTTTAACGAGGCGCCGTCCTGCGGGAACCTCAAAGGTCCCGACACCCTGAATCGTAAGATTGGGCATAAACTATATACAAGATTGAGTCGTGGGGAATTGCATAGAAATCAGAGGAACGAATATACTAGGATAGAACATTGCGGAAGGGTTGGCAAATGAGCCCGCACAGGGTTAGAACCGAAACTTCCTGTATCAACAGGCTTAGCATGAGGCATGGGCACGTACATCGTCAAACATATTGCTCTGGTGATCGCCGCCGCGGTGCTGGCGATCAGTTTTACGGTCGTCCTCACCACGAAGCTGGCGGGTGGTGAACAAGGCTACCGTTCCCTGCTGGGAAACGCAGCACTGCCGGACGGAACCACCCCTGCCATGGATCTGAGCGACAACGCTGCCAAACGCCTCGATTCGCTCATGGAAGTGTCAATCAGGAACCAAGCATTTCCAGGAGCAGCCGTTTCGATTGGCCGTGCCAATGGCCCGGTGTTGATCAAGGGCTACGGATACTTCACGTACGACTCGAAACAAGCGGTTACGCCCACGTCGCAATTCGACCTGGCTTCTCTGACCAAGGTCATCGCTACTACGACAGCCGTAATGAAGCTGTACGAGGAGGGGCGGCTCGACCTGGATGCACCTGTCGCGAGCTACTTGCCCGAGTTCTCCCGTCCCGACCGCGATAAGATCACGGTGCGGCAACTCCTTACGCACAGCGCAGGCCTTATCCCCTTCCGCCCCTACCACACACTCGGACTGACGACGCGCGAACAGGTCATCGAGGCCATTCTGGCCGAACCCCTGGACTACAAGCCCGGCACACAAGTCAAGTACAGCGACCATGGCATGATCCTGATGGCGCTCATCGTGGAACGGATCACGGGCGATGACTTCGCGACGTGGACGCGAGAACACATCTTCGAGCCGCTCGGCATGCTGAACACGGGATTCCGCCCGGTCGGCCAGGGTGGGGACAACTCTGTCGTCCCGACCGAGTTCGACCACCTGTTCCGCAAGCGTCTCGTGCAGGGAGAGGTCCACGACGAAACCGCGTATCTACTCGGCGGGACGGCCGGCCATGCGGGACTGTTTTCCACGGCAGAGGACCTGACCCGCTTCGCCCGCATGCTATTGAATAACGGGCGGGTCGGTACCACGACATTCCTGAAACCAGAGACGATCAAACTCTTCACGACCCGCGTCACGAATCTGGGCGAGAAGAACACGCGCGCACTCGGCTGGGATACACGGAGCAAGGAAGGTTATTCATCTGCCGGACAGCTCTTCGGGCCTCAAAGTTTCGGACACACCGGCTTTACCGGGACCTCCCTCTGGATTGATCCCGATGCCGGAATCTTCGCGATTCTGTTGACCAACCGGGTATACCCCACGCGAGATAACAGCAAGATTGGTCCCGTACGTGCCGACCTCGCCGATCTCACCTACCGTACGCTGGTCTCGGATACGCCTACTTCGGTTTCCGCCAGCGCAACGTATTAACCGAAGCGGCACCCGGTTTACGCACGCGTCGTATCGTCCGCTCTCCCAACCCTCCCATGCTCCGCAGGGCTACCGAGTTCGTGCTGCTGGCGTGCTTATCCCTGCTGCCGCTGGCCTGTGATTCGACCGAATACGACGCGGAGTATGCCGAGCCGGTCGGTCCGCCGGATGGAGCGGTGTTTGATACCGATGATGTGATCGTCCTCCTGTGGGATCCCGCGCCGCAAGCGGCCTCTTACTTCGTCCAGGTTTCGCCTGACGTACATTTCGCGGATTCCGTCACCTCCCAGCGTATCGGTATTACTACGGCGGAAATAGGCCCACTGAAAAAAGGGACTTATCACTGGCGGATCATGGCGCTCGAGTTGGGACGGGATGAAGGCGTTATCAGCCCGTCCCGTTTTTTCATCGTCGAGGATCGGCGCATTCTGGACCTCAGGACATCATACGGATTCAGCTTTACAGGGGCCGATCTTGCAGGCCTACATGCCGAGATCGCGTCTGCCGATTCGAGTGCCATTCGGGCGGAACTGGCGCGACTCGGCATTCCCAATGCTGAAATCCGTGCGATCATGCCTCGGACCGTATCCGCGAGGCTGGAGGAACCACGGGGAACTACACTCAACCGGATTGGCTCGCTGGATTTCCTGCTGGGGGATGCATCCGGAGTGCAACAGACGGCAGCCGTGCTCAATACGCCCCCGCTATCGACGTACGCGCCAATGACTATCGTGACCGACTCGATTCAACTGGGAACGGAGCCGCGAGGAATCCTGCAGATCACACCTACTCCAGGCGTACCGCCAGGGTCCTACCAGCTATCGGTCGAAGTGAATGCACAGGTCGTGGTGGTGGTGCCCTGACCAGCTGCGGTCCGCCATCCGGGGATTGATCTTCATGATCTGTGGCGGAAATTGGAACTTATTTTGATACAAATGCTTGATGCGTTCCGATCCTCTATCGTAAACAGTGACCTGACAAGTTGACCTAAACGACAAGACAAAAGACCATGCCGACCTATGTTTATCGCCGCGAGGACGGCACGACGTTCGAAATACAGCAGCGTATTACGGAAGCGCCGCTGGAAGTGGATCCGGAAACCGGCCAGAAAGTCACACGCGTCATTAGCGGTGCCGGCCTGATCTTCAAGGGTGATGGCTTTTACCTGACAGACTACGCCCGGAAATCGAACGGCAACGAAAGCAAGAGCAGTTCAACGGATTCCAGCAGCTCGACCGAGACCAAATCGGAGACGAAGAACGCGGCTTAGACAGCCCGAACTTGCTACTAAGATTCGATGCACCGGCGTTACGACACGCCGGTGCATTTTTCTTTTTGCTTGCTCCATCTAAGCCAGGCGGAGCGCCTCGATACGATATACTCCCGCCTGATACCAGGCCCCGCTACGGATTTACTTCGCCGCTTCGACGGCAGAACGAACGATGGAGAGGAAATCCGCGGCCTTGAGGCTGGCGCCGCCGATGAGGCCGCCGTTGACGTCAGGCTGCGCGAGGAGCTCCGGAGCATTGGACGGTTTCATGCTGCCACCGTAGAGAATGCGAACCTCGGAGGCAACGTCACTGCCGAACTGGTCTTGCAGGAGTTCACGGATGAACGCGTGCATCTCCTGTGCCTGCTCCGATGTAGCCGTCCGCCCCGTCCCGATAGCCCAGACAGGTTCATAGGCAATGACGAACTGGTCGGCGGATGTACTGCCGATTCCTTCCAATCCACGCCGGACCTGCTCTTCCACGACCTGCCGTTCCTTGCCCGCCTCTCGCTGCTCCAGCGTTTCGCCGACACAGACGATAGGCACCAGACTGTGCGCGATGGCCTGCTTTGCCTTTTTATTTACTCCTTCGTCCGTCTCTCCGAAGTACTGGCGGCGTTCCGAGTGACCGAGGATGACATACCGGCAGCCGACGGAGCGAAGCATCGATGCCGACACCTCACCCGTATAAGCTCCCTCCTCTTCGTAAAACATGTTCTGCGCGCCGAGGCGAACGCCCTTATCGTCCAGAACTCTCCCGACCGCATCAAGCGCTATAAACGGAGGGCAGACGGCTACATCAACACGACCGGTTTCAGGGAGACCTTCGACAACTTGCCGGGCGAGGTCGACCGCTCCGGCGAGGTCGGTGTTCATCTTCCAGTTTCCGGCGATCAGCATGTCCATTTGAGCGTGAAGACTAGGATGAGAGGGAAACGAGAGCCCATGAAACTAGGAATCGAAGAGGCTGCGAAGAGACAGGCCCGGGCGATTCTTCAATTCTTCGATCCGGCAACGCGTACCGGGCGGAACGCAACATCACTCCGGGAAAGTTGCCGAGTAGGCATGAGGCACGCCCTACCCCACGGGCATCCTCGAATGCGCTCACCAGGACCGGGCTATCCCCGCTGCTCCTCGCTCGCGAACAGTGCAGAGATCTCCTGGATGATGGCACGCAAATAGGGGCCTTCGTAGTTGCTTACGATATTACCCTGCCGATCAATGAGAATGCGTTTGGGCAATGCACGAACGTTATACCAGCTCGCAACCCTGCTCTGGAGACCGCCCGGAGCCACTGCGAGCGTTCCGGGAAAATCGACGTTCTCGAGGAAGGCCTGGTTGATGCGCGGATCGCCTTCAAGCGAAATGGAAATAATCTCGAAGTCCTGATCCTCGGCGGCATTGACGAGCGCACTCCTGAGCGGAATTTCTTCCAGGAATTCGCGCTGCTGCGGCGCATAGAACTCGACGAGGACATACTTGCCGCGAAGGCTATCGAGCGAGACGGTCTCCCCCTGGATCGTCATTACCGTGAATGAAGGAGCCTTCATGCCCGGCATGAGATGTTCGGCATCGTAGATGATGCGGCTTGCCCAGGTCGCCCACTCCGACTTCGGATATGCCTGCGTGAGGATGCGTGCATACTGCAACGTTTGCTCCGGGAGGCCGGCATCCATGTAGGTCACGACCCGCTCCGCATCGAGGGCAGCACGCTGCTCGTCTGTCGCGGCTTTGCCTTTGAACTCATCCAGAATGTCCAGACTGCCATTCAGACCGCGCAGACGGCCTTGCGCACGGCGTGCGGCACGAGCCACTTCAACATAGTTCGGATTCTCGGGTGATATCATGCGGGCGCGATCCAGCAGGAGGCGGTCATCGACCCCTTCCAGCATCACGACCGATTCGGCCATGGCCAATTCACCTGCGAGCGTGTTCGGATACACCTCGCGCATACCCCAGAGCGTCGATACCGTGCGGCCTACGCTATGCTCCAGCTCCTGCGTATTCTGATTCCCGGCATTCACGAGTTCAGCAATGGAGCGTTCATATTGAATACGGGTATTCATGTAAGCGATGAGCGCCGCATTCTCTCGCGAACGAATGATGAGCGGGCGATTCCCCATCGGGAATTTTGCCTTGAAGGTAGCTGTATCCTCATGCGCTACAACGATGTCGGCAAGCGTGAGAAGGCTATCGCTGCGTGTGATGGCGAGCGTATAGATGCCCCGTTCCGGAGCATCCACGGCCATGCTGAAAGCACCCTGTTTGTTCGTACTCGCAAAACCCAGTGTGTCTACCAGCCCGCCACTCGTCGTGCGGAACACGAGCACTTCATAAGGGCTGTTACCGAATATGGAATCGACCCGAGCATCTCCGGTGATCTCGCCGGTTACAACCGTCTGGACACCGGACTTTATTGCATCTTTCCCGGTACAGGCAGCCACGGCAAGGGTCAGGACAGCCAGCAGAACGAGGGAAAATCTGCCACGAACGAGGTGCAGCATCTTGGCTAGGATTACTAATGAGGAGGCGACCGCCGACAACTGATTCCGGATCTTAGAGTCGGGGCACGTTCTGGATCATCTGGAACCGATGCGTGCGGAGTAATGCATCAGAATCATTACTCCCTCTCTGCGGAGCTACGAGACATGAACGAACCCACCCCGCAGAGAGGACACAACACAATCACATATATTACAACAATATACGCCTAAACACGCTGCGCTTCCAGTGCTTCCAAGAGTATCTTGCGGACCAGTTTTGGATCAGGAGACCCGGGGAACGTGCGCATGACCTGTCCGACGAAAAAGCCGATCAAAGCCTGCTTGCCGCCCAGGAAACTCTCGACCTCTTTGGGATTGGCTTTGATGACGTCATCCACAACGGCACGGATAGCACTCTCATCGGATACCTGCAGCAGATTACGGCGCGTGGCGATCTCCTCGGGAGCGGCTGCATCCTCCAGCATCGCATTGAAAATCTCCGCGGCGCCGGTTGAACTGACCTTATCCTCCAGACGCATGGCGATGAGCCCGGCCATGCGTTCAGGTTGAATGGGAAACTGACCGAGGTCGATGGCCTGCTCTTTCAGGACGCGCAGCACATCCGTCATGATGTAGTTTGATACGGCTTTGGCACGTGCCCGGTCGTCCGCTCCTGCCCCACGTTCCTTCAAGGCGGAGAAGGTCATGTCGAAGTAGTCCGCTGTGGCGCGATCTTCCGTCAGGATGGTGGCGTCGTACGCCGGCAGGCCAAGTTCCCCGATCAGACGCTCTCGCCGTTGCTCCGGCATTTCGGGCAGGGAAGCGCGAACCCGGTTCATCAGCTGCTCATCTACGACGACCTGCGCCAGATCCGGGTCGGGGAAATAGCGGTAGTCGTGTGCCTGCTCTTTCGTACGCATCGGCCGCGTTTCCATCCGGTTGGCGTCCCAGAGGAGCGTCTGTTGTACGATGCGGCCACCGCTCTCCAGCACCGCTATCTGCCGTGCGATCTCATATTCGAGCGCACGCTCGACGTTACGGAAGCTGTTCATGTTCTTCACTTCCGTCTTGGTGCCGAACTTTTGCTCTCCCCGGAGCCGTACGGAAACGTTGGCGTCACACCGCAATGAGCCCTCTTCCATGTTGCCGTCGCATACCCCCAGGTACCGTACGATCTGCCGGATCTTCTGGAGATAGAGATAGGCCTCACGGGGCGAGCGAATATCAGGCTCCGAAACAATCTCGATGAGGGGCACCCCGCACCGGTTAAAGTCGAGCAGGGAATCATACGGGTCCTGATCGTGAATGGACTTGCCCGCATCCTCCTCCATGTGAATACGGGTGATGCCGATGCGCCGCACCTGACCGGCCTGCCCATCACCTTCGCCATCCAACACGATTTCCACATACCCTCCATGGCAGATGGGATCCTCGTACTGGGAAATCTGATATCCTTTAGGAAGGTCCGGATAGAAGTAATGCTTGCGTGCGAAGACAGAGCGTGGTGTGATCTGGCAGTGCGTCGCGATACCGACCCGCAGCGTATACTCCACGACGTGTTCGTTCAGCACCGGTAGCGTACCGGGGTGGCCGAGACTGATGGGATCGACATGTATGTTCGGATCCGCGCCGAACGCGGCGGACTCGGGACTAAAGGCTTTCGAACTCGTAAGGAGCTGGCAGTGGACCTCCAGGCCGATGACGGGTTCGTACTTTTCGTGCAACATCGAGACGCTTACTTGAGAGTTCCTGCCCCGAGGCCGTTTCACATCGGCGTCCCGGGAAACCATCGGCTGCGAGAGCACTCACCCTCACGAACCGTTTGAGAATCTGAAATTACAGACAATGCCTGCAAAAGTTCGGCTTTTTTCCTCCTCCCTGGTCTGGCTGAGTCTTGCTATGGCGATCACACTGACCGCAGGGTGCAGAAGCAGATCAGCCAATGAAACCGAAGACGGGGAAGAACAGAACATCGTATCCAGCCGGTTCGGCGATCCGTACCAGATCGTGACCAATTTCGCTCCTGCCGACCCGGACTTCATGCCGCAACTCGTCGAAGATACGCTCGTCGCGAAGATCACGTATAGCGGAGGATGCAAAGACCACGATTTCGAGCTCCGAGACGAGGTTGCACAGGATACGGCCAAGCTATGGTTGCGGCATAGAGCCCACGGAGATGATTGCGAAGCACTCGTACAGGACGAGATACGAGTAAAGGTGCCGGACGAAGCGATGAGGGCACCCGTGATCGTACTCCTCCCTCCCGAGGGAGGCCCCCCTATCATCGTAAAATGGCGAGACTGAGCATGCGAGCCCGCGTTGCAATGTGTACAGGAGCCGGCGGGTCCGATTTTCAAATGTCATCAGCCCGCCGGCTCCTGCACTCAACCCGTTCCTACTTCTTGGCGGCCGATTGCTCCGTGCTCGAATCAGCCAGGCCGAACTTCCTCAAAATCTCACCGGCGTGATCTTCCACGTTGGGGCGTTTGAAGACGTGCACGATCCGGCCTTCCTCATCGATGAGGAACGTGGTGCGCTTGATCCCCATGAACTTATTCCCGTACAGGTTGCGCTCCCCCCACACACCGTACTCATTCACGATGTGCTTGTCGGTGTCTGCCAGCAGCGGAAACGGAAGCGAATATTTATCGGCGAATGCTTTGTGGGACTCCTCGTCGTCTGCAGAAACCCCGATCACGGCGATGTCTTTGCTGAGCAACAGACTGTAGTTGTCTCTCAGGTTGCACCCTTGTTTCGTGCAGCCCGGGGTATCGTCCTTGGGGTAGAAGTAGAGCGCAACCTTGCGGCCCCGATAGTCGGAAAGGCGGACGGTGCTGCCGTCCTGTGTCCGACCTTCAAAGTCCGGCGCCAGTTGCCCTTTCTCAGGCATGGTCACTGTTTCGGCCATGGTTCGTTCGTATTCTCTCGGTAGGTGGTGATAACGGATGCGCTGACCCGGCATGGAGACACTGCGCCACCAGGCAGTCCAGACGCACCTAAGATGATACGTACACTGAAACAGGCTGTTCTGGTAATAAACGATGCGCATTACGCTCCGACGTAAACAAGAGAAGGCTCTCCGCAGAGGATATCCCTGGGTTTTTTCGAATCAGATCGAGGATGTCACCGGCAATCCGGCCAGCGGCGACGTGGTTGAGATCGCCGATGCCGGCGGTACAGTTTACGGCCTCGGACTCTACCACAGCGAGTCGCTCATCGCGGTGCGGTTTCTCACCCGCGACCTCGATGCGACGATTGATGGCGCCTTCTTCGAGGCCCGCCTCCGGCGTGCCCTGGCCCACCGTGAGACGGCGTTTCAGGGCATCGACCATTACCGGCTGGTCTACAGCGAAAGCGATGGCCTACCGGGCACCATCATCGACCGGTACGGGGATGTACTGACGTGGTCTACGTTGAGCTACGGTATGGAGCAACGGCGCGAGCTCATCCTCGACGCACTGGAAGCGATGTTGAAACCGGGCGCTATCATCGAGCGCAACGACAATCCGCTTCGCGCGAAAGATGGACTACCGGAAGCACGAGGCGTACTGCGCGGCACCTATCGGGGCCCGGTACGGATCGAGGAGCACGGGCTGACCTTCGAAGTCGATCCGCTGAACGGCCCGAAGACAGGCTACTTCATGGACCAGCGGCACCATCGCGCGCTGATGCGGCGTTTCGCCGCAGGACGGCGGGTACTCGACGTGTTCTGTGCAGATGGAGGTTTCGGACTGCACGCCGCAGCAGGAGGCGCGGCCTCTGTCCACATGATGGATATCTCCGGATACGCGCTGGATCGTGTGCTGGAGAATGCGGAACGGAACGACCTGCGTGACCGGATTACCGTAGAGCAGGCTGATGCACTGGACCGGCTCGGTGAGATGGCCGACGAAGGGCGGAAGTACGACCTCGTCATTCTAGATCCTCCGGCCTTCGCCAAGAGCCGGCGGCATAAAGAGTTCGCCACGAAAGCGTACCAGCGCATCAACATCAACGCCTTCCAGATGCTGCCGCCCGGCGGCATCCTGGCAACCGCCTCCTGCTCTCAGGCGATAAACGAGGATGATTTCCTGAAGATCGTCCTCTACGCGGCTCGAAAGACGGGCTCACCGATCCGGCAACTCTACCGGGGCACGCAGCCGCCGGACCACCCTATCCTGGAGTCGATGCCGGAAACACACTATCTCAAGTTCTATGTATTCCAGAAACTGGGTGACGAACTCCCATCCGGTGAAGGAACCGTAGCCTGACGCGGTACACCGGCCGCCAGCTTGTAATTCGGTGTTGCTCCTTCTCGCCGCGCGATGACGAGTTCCTGACGCCCAAGCCCATCACAAGCAACCGGCCCAGAGGAGGATGCGGGCAGCAGGCTCCAGGGCTGCGCCCTTTCCAATGCACCTGTGCTACCCGCAAAGCCACGAAACAAGGCATCCCAGGCATTTCCGTCAACGTAGGGCCGGTGCATGTTTCAACATCTGCGCAACCTCGTCGCAGGTCGTGGACAACTTGCGGATGCAAAACCATGTACACCGACCTCAGTGACGGCCGCCTTACAAAAAATTACAGGCAAAAACAATGACAAAATGCATGCCCTCCACTGTGCTGGCGCTTCTGGTCGTGACGGGCCTTACGGGATGCGCTAGTATGAAAAACCTCGACTGGCCTCCCGACGTGCAGGACACGAATGCGCTCATGTCCTATTTCGACCACCGGAACGTGGGTTTCATGTATGAAGGCCCCTCCGTAGCTCCTCGATTCTCCGTTCCAGCGAAGCAGTTCACCGTAGGCAACGGCGCTACGATGCAGGTATTCGAGTATGCGAATGACGGTGCTTTACTGCTGGACGTAACGTCACTGGACGACTTCATGAACGGCCATAATGCGCCCCATCTGTATCGTGGCACCCACATCATCGTGGTCTATTATGGCAATGATATCGGTGTGATGAACGCGCTTTCCGACGTGCTTGGCTCGCCCGTCGCATGATACACCGACGAGTGAAGCACGGGGGCTGAGCTGGGCGGCATGTCGATCCCACCTCAGCCCCTTTCTCGTTTGCGGAGACGCGCTCCGAATGCGCCGTCAGTCTGGTCCCGTGGCGGGAAGGTTCGGTAGTATCCTTCCGGTGTGACCATCGCTTCGGGGACGTACCCCTTCGCAGATTCCACCGAAAAATCGGGGTGGCGATTCAGAAAGGCCACGACACGCTCCTCGTTTTCCTCCGGCTCGATCGTACAGGTGCTGTACACGAGGAGACCGCCCGGACGAACGGCCTGCGCCGCCGCGTCGAGAAGCTCGTCCTGTAACTGCGTAAGCTCCCGGACCTCTTCGGGCGAACGGTTCCAGCGCAGATCGGCACGCTTGGAGAGCACACCAAGCCCCGAGCAGGGAGCGTCCAGCAGCACCCGGTCGGCCTGAAAATCCTCCTGCGGGGCCGTCTCCCTGAAATCGCCTGCACGCGTCTCGATAATGGGGATGCCCTGATCCCGGGCACTTTGTTCTACCAGACGTAAGCGGCCTTCGTGCACGTCGCAGGCGATGATCCTGCCGGTATTCTGCATGCGCTGCGCCGCGTGGGTCGCCTTGCCTCCCGGCGCGGCGCACGCATCCACGATCGTCTCGCCGGGCTGCGGATCGAGAAGCGCGACGACCAATCCCGCGCTCTCATCCTGTACTGCACAATACCCTTCCACCAGCAGTCCGGCCCGGACGAGCCCCTGGAGCTTCGGTACACGTACGAAATAGTCCAGGTACGGGGACGGCGTGAAGGCGATGCCACGTTCATTCAACACCTGTTGGAAGTCCTGGACGGCGTTCTTCAGCGTATTGATACGGACGCCGTACACCGGACGGCTGTTGTTCCACGCCAGCAAGGCGATCGTTGCATCCCGACCGTAGCGGTCCAGCCACCGCTCCACCATCCAGGTCGGATGCGAATAGCGAATGGCCAGATCCTCAGCGACGCGCCCGGTATGCGGTTCCGGCAAGTCCTCCTTCCGGCGCAGCAGGTTGCGCAGGACGCCGTTCACTAATCCGCCTGCCCCCTGGCGAACGCGCTTCTTCGCCAGTTCAACCGCCTCGTTCAACGCCGCGTGAGGTGGCGTCGCGAGAAAGAGGAGATCGTACAGACCGATTCGAAGCACCTGC
>Ga0180216_1003871_pt1 | contig 11576 bp, 12 predicted proteins | sample eDN3rd37CBELigMG_FD_128879 | JGI IMG/M metagenome (GOLD analysis project Ga0180216, IMG submission 128879) | Enriched Miracle-Growth compost microbial communities from Emeryville, California, USA - eDNA 3rd pass 37_C BE-Lig MG (version 2)... ...
CGTATTTCTCGCCGAACAAAGCGCGCGCGCCGGAGGCGATCGCGTCGTCCTGCGCCATCAGCCGCGTCGTCACCGGCGCGTTCTGCAGCACGATGTCGTTGGCGATGTCTTCGACCTTCTCCAGCTCCTCGATCGTGATCGGCTTGGGGTGCGAAATGTCGAAGCGCAGGCGGTCGGGCGAAACCAGCGAGCCCTTTTGCGCGACGTGATCGCCCAGCACCAGGCGCAGCGCCTCGTGCAGAAGATGCGTCGCGGAATGGTTCTGACGGATCGCCGTGCGGCGCGCGTGATCGACTTCAAGCAGCAGCGGATCGCCGGCTTTCACCGTGCCCTCTTCCACCTTGACGATATGCGCGAACAGATCGCCGGCCTTCTTCTGCGTGTCGGTAACGGTGAGGCGCACGCCATCGCGCCGCATCTCGCCGGTATCGCCGACCTGGCCGCCGGACTCGCCGTAGAACGGCGTCTGGTTCATGACGACGACGCCGGTGTCGCCCTTCTTCAGCTCGGTGACTTCCTTGCCGTCCTTCACCAGGGCAGACACGACGCCTTCGGCGCTCTCGGTCTCGTAGCCGAGGAATTCGGTGGCGCCGAGCTTTTCGCGCAGCGCGAACCACACCGCTTCCTGCGCCGCTTCGCCGGAGCCCGCCCATGAGGCGCGCGCCTTCTCGCGCTGGCGCTCCATCGCGTCGCTGAACGAAGCGATGTCGACGGAAATGCCGCGCGACTTGAGCGCGTCCTGCGTCAGATCGAGCGGGAAGCCGTAGGTGTCGTAGAGCGTGAACGCGGTCTCGCCGTCGAACATGTCGCCCTTGGTGAGCGACTTCGACGCCTCGTCGAGGATCGACAGGCCCTTGGCCAGCGTCGCGCGGAAGCGCGTCTCTTCGAGCTTGAGCGTCTCGGTGATCAGCGACTCCGCGCGGCCGAGCTCGGGATAGGCCTGGCCCATCTCGCGCGTCAGCGCCGGCACCAGCTTGAACATCAGCGGGTCCTTGGCGCCGAGCAGTTCGGCGTGGCGCATGGCCCGGCGCATGATGCGGCGGAGCACGTAGCCGCGGCCCTCGTTCGACGGCAGCACGCCGTCCGCGACGAGGAACGAGGAGGCGCGCAGATGGTCGGCGATGACGCGGTAGGACGCGCGGTTCGCATGCGTCGGGCCGCGGCCGATGGCGTTGGACACGGCCTCGATCAGCGCACGGAACAGATCGGTGTCGTAGTTCGAGTGCACGCCCTGCAGGATGGCGGCGATGCGCTCCAGGCCCATGCCGGTGTCGATCGACGGGCGCGGCAGCGGCACACGGTTGCCCGGCGCGACCTGCTCGTACTGCATGAAGACCAGGTTCCAGAACTCCAGGAAGCGGTCGCCGTCTTCATCCGGCGAGCCCGGAGGGCCGCCCTGCAGGGCCGGGCCCTGGTCGATGAAGATTTCCGAGCACGGGCCGCAGGGGCCGGTGTCGCCCATCTGCCAGAAATTGTCCGAGGTGCCGATGCGGATGATCTTGTCGTCCGAGAAGCCGGCGATCTTCTTCCACAGGCCGTGCGCCTCGTCGTCATCGGCATAGACCGTGACCAGGAGCTTGTCCTTGGGCAGCCCGAATTCCTTGGTGATCAGGTTCCAGGCGAGCTCGATCGCGTTCTCCTTGAAATAATCGCCGAAGGAGAAATTCCCGAGCATCTCGAAGAAGGTGTGATGCCGGGCGGTATAACCGACATTGTCGAGGTCGTTGTGCTTGCCGCCGGCGCGGACGCACTTCTGCGCGGTCGCGGCGCGCGAATAGGGGCGCTTCTCGAGGCCGGTGAAGACGTTCTTGAACTGCACCATGCCCGCATTGGTGAACATGAGCGTCGGGTCGTTGCGCGGCACGAGCGACGACGACGCCACCGGCGTGTGGCCGTTGCGGGCAAAATAGTCGAGGAAGGTCTTGCGGATGTCGTTGACGCCACTCATCGGTAATACGCTAGCGCGAGCCCCCTCTGCCCGTGGGGGCTAAATCCCCATCCGGCTTGATGTTTCAGGGACTTATTTAGCGACGGGGGGCACGAGAGTCGAGGGAAAGGCCGCTTTTGGGCACGGCTCCCCGGTGCGGCCGCACGCGGGCGTCCCCCGCCCCGCTCATCGGGGGCTGAAGCGCGGCAAATACCGGCGCCGGCCGAGACGATGGTGAAAGCCGCCGCCGCCAATCAGGGGCGGCCTTACCCGGCAAAGGACCTCCCCCGCCTGCGCGCCGGACGCTCCCCGGCCGAGGCAGGGCAAGGATGCCTTAGCCCGGACGCCTTAGCCCCACGGACCGCGGCGGGCGGCACCGCTACCCCAAGGCCCTTCCGAAGGAGCGCCCGCCGAGGGACGGCGCGGCGCCGCCGTGCCGCCGCCCCAGGGACCGTGACGCGGCGCGGCCGGCTCAGGCCGCGTAAAGCCACGGCCCATCCGCGCGGCGAGGTCCCGCAACGCCGCGATGCGGTTCTCGGTCGCCGGGTGGGTCGAGAACAGATTGTCCATGCGCTCGCCCGAGAGCGGATTGACGATGAACAGATGCGCGGTCGCCGGATTCGCCTCGGCGCTGTTGTTGGGCACGATATGCGCCGCCTGCGAGATCTTGGCGAGCGCGGAGGCGAGCGCCATCGGCTCGCCGCTGATCTGACCGCCGAGATTGTCGGCGGCGTATTCGCGCGTGCGGCTGATCGCCATCTGCACCAGCATGGCGGCGAGCGGCGCCAGGATCATCATCGCGATCGAGCCGATGACGCCGAGACCGTTGTTGTTGTCGCGGTTGCCGGACAGCCCCGAGAACAGCGCCATGTTGCCGAGCATCGAGATCGCGCCGGCAATGGTCGCCGTGATCGTCATGATCAAGGTGTCGCGGTTGGCGATGTGCGCGAGTTCGTGCGCGATCACGCCCGCGACCTCGTCGCGCCCGAGCGTGTGCAACAGGCCCGTCGTCACGGCGACCGCGGAATTCTCCGGATTGCGGCCGGTCGCGAACGCGTTCGGCTGCGGATTGTCCATGATGTAGACGCGCGGCATCGGCAGATTGGCGCGGCGCGCCAGCTCCCCGACCATCGCGTAAAGATCGGGCGCCGCGCGCGCATCGACCTCGCGCGCGCCGTGCATCGACAGCACCAACTTGTCCGCATTCCAGTAGGCGAACAGATTCATGCCGCCGGCCATCAGCAGCGCGACGACCATGCCGGATTGACCGCCGATCAGGAAGCCGACGCCCATGAACAACGCGGTCAGGCCGGCCAGCAGAATGGCAGTACGAAGATAGTTCATCTTTCCCCTCTCCGACGGGCCGGGCCGCACGCGTCCCGATGGCTTTCGCCCGGACGGCCCCTTGGCTTTGGAGCTGTCCCGACGGCAGTTGACGGACGCGGCCGCAACGGCCTCTTTCTGGGAAAAATGTCGGTAGTCCCGGGGGTTGGCGCAAGACCGCCGGACAGGATGCCGCACCGGCGCGAGCCGCTGCGTGCACGCCGCGGGTACTCCGCCCACGCCGCCAAGCTGTGGCGTCACACCCGCCGACAAGCCTTCGCCCCCGTCCTCGGTGGCGGCTGCTTTACGCAGCCGGGTGCCGACGGGGGCGAATGCGTCACGCTCTCCTCAACGCGACCTCGGGCGACTACGCACCGCCGGCACGCTCGCGCGGCCTTTGGCATCCGCCTTCGGTCGTCTACGCGGCGGCCTATCTGGTCGCCTTTCTGGCCGCTGACTTCGCAGCTTTCTTGGCGTCCTTCTTGGCGCTCTTGGCAGCCTTAGCAGCGTCCTTCTTGGCGTCCTTCTTGGCTTCCTTCTTGGCCTTGGCCGCCGCCTGCTTCGCCTCGGACTTCGCCTTTACCGTCGTATCCGGCGTGGTCCCGTCCTCAGCGCGATCGGCGGATCGATCCTTCACCTTCTCGCGTGCTCTTTCCTTCGCGTTCTTGCGCTTCTCAGGCTTGGGCCGAACGGTCACGAGACCGTCGGCCCTGACCGCATCCGCCGGCGCCTCCGGCGCACCACGCACGATCATTGCGCTTGGCGCGTCCTGCTTCGTCTCAGGAGCCGGCGGCTCTGCGACAGACAGCCCGGCAGCACGCCCGGCAGACACATCAGCCAGCCCATCGGCAGGCGGATCGGCCGCGCGATCGGCCGTCGGATTCAACGTCGGATCGGCAGTCAGATCCGTATGCAAATTGGCAGACTTGGGCTGTACAGCGGCCGCATCAAATGGCTGCTGCGCCGGTCCTTGTTGAGGGGCGTCACCCACCTCCCCGTAACCGGCACCGGCCGCTAGCGTCGGATGGCTAGCGGACGGCGTGCCCGCATCCTTTCAAGCTTCCAGCTCGTCGTCGTCGTCTTCTTCCTTCTCGCCGGTCACGATCGCTTCGGCGATCAGGCCGGAGTTCTGCCGCACCGCCGCTTCGATCTTGGCGGCGAGGTCCGGATTTTCCTTCAGGAAGTTCTTGGCGTTCTCGCGGCCCTGGCCGATGCGCTGGCTGTCATAGGAGAACCAGGCGCCCGACTTCTCGACCACGCCGGCCTTGACGCCGAGATCGATCAGTTCGCCGATCTTGGAAACGCCCTCGCCGTACATGATGTCGAACTCGACCTGCTTGAACGGCGGCGCCAGCTTGTTCTTGACCACCTTGACGCGGGTCTGGTTGCCGATGACCTCGTCGCGCTCCTTGATCGCGCCGGTGCGGCGGATGTCGAGGCGGACCGAGGCGTAGAACTTGAGCGCGTTGCCGCCCGAGGTCGTCTCGGGCGAGCCGTACATCACCCCGATCTTCATGCGGATCTGGTTGATGAAGATGACCATCGTCTTCGACTTGTTGATCGAGGCGGTGAGCTTGCGCAGCGCCTGGCTCATCAGGCGCGCCTGCGAGCCCGGCTGCACGTCGCCCATCTCGCCTTCGAGCTCGGCGCGCGGCACGAGCGCGGCGACCGAGTCGACCACCAGCACGTCGATCGCGCCGGAGCGCACCAGCGTGTCGGCGATCTCCAGCGCCTGCTCGCCGGCGTCCGGCTGCGAGATCAGGAGGTCATCGGTGCTCACGCCGAGCTTGCGCGCATAGACGACGTCGAGCGCGTGCTCGGCGTCGACGAAGGCGCAGATGCCGCCCTTCTTCTGGGCTTCGGCGATGGTGTGCAGCGCCAAGGTGGTCTTGCCGGACGATTCCGGCCCGTAGATCTCGACGATGCGGCCGCGCGGCAGGCCGCCGATACCGAGCGCGATGTCGAGGCCGAGCGAGCCCGAGGAGATGGACTCGATGTCCATCGCCTTGTCGTTCTTGCCGAGCTTCATCACCGAGCCCTTGCCGAACTGGCGCTCGATCTGGCTGAGCGCGGCTGCGAGGGCCTTCGATTTATCCATGGACGATCCTTCGACGAGACGCAGGGCAGGCTGACTCATTGTCGCGCTCCTTATGGCCTAAGATTCGGACCTCCGACAACGCGGGTCGCCGCCGCCGTCGTGGATCAATTAGTGTAAAATCAATGTACCCTATTTGTTCCGCGTTCGCAATATGTTCTTTTTGGCCCTGGTGGGTACTGGTCTGTTTTGACCCCCAGTGGCCAGTTTTGAAATTGGGAGTGGCCTAGTTTGCATTTCAACGAAGACGTGCATACCTGCCGGCTACCACCACCCGGAGGGCTGGGAGCAATGTTCGACATCTATCAACACACGCGGAAGCCGGAATATCGGCTCATTGTCCCTAAGGATGCGCCATTACCATCGCAAGCACCGGCATTGGACTGGCGAAAAGTCCATACCGTAGAAAATGTTTGGCCTGAGGCGGCCACTAACGTGCGAGCAGATGGCTACCACCTTACAAAATGCAGGTCACTTTCAAGGAGATCGGGTAATGGTAGGCTGCCCTAGTTGGCGGCCTCTTTCGTGCAGGAACTTGCATTCCGTGCAAACGGCCCAATAGGAAGGCCGTACATGCGTTAAAAAGGCATTTTCGAGAAAAACACCCCTGACGGGGTCGGTTTGTCGGGGGTAAAAAATTTTAAATATTTGATTTAAAAGTACTTTTTTTAAAGAAGCCACTCCAAAAATGGAGGGATTCTTGAAACCTTCACTGGTTGATGCTAGTTACCTAGTCACGGAAACGGTTTCGAGGTGAGAACGGCCTCCTCACGCGCCTAGGTGTCCGAACGTTCACTTAGGCAAAGTAGCTGAGAAATCGGCGAAGAGATCCGGGATTGGGCATCCGGCGACTTCCGTTTCCAAGCTAATACTCTTGAGGGCTCCGAGAAATCGGAGCCCTCAAGCTTTTTGTGCAATCTTTAAAAATCCCCGTTCGCGGCGGCTTTGAATTTTGCCTTCGGATACAGGGTAAAAACTGACAACGTTGTAGCGGCCGTGCTTGTCCTTTTCGAGAGTGACAGCAATCAGCATCCAAGCGCGGGTCCCGACCGGGCGACCTACCAGCTCGATTCCAGAATTTTTATGATCGTCTCCAATATACATTGGGTCAGCGACGATTTCGTCTAAATGCGGCAGTAGCGTTGGGTAATCGGCCGGATGTCGCCGGGCAGCATGTGCTTGAGCCGCGCGACTCAACACGACTTCGCCAGGGTCGAGTTCTGTCCCGATGGTCTTATTTATCTGTGCGACCGGCATCGGTCCCAACAGCAGGTCGGGCTGTTTCGATCGACGCTTCGACATAGGACGAGTTCTCTGGCGCGGGTCCTATTCATCTTCTTCGCCGGGCCGAGACGCTTTGTCCGCGCGTCGCTTCGCCTTTCGAAGAAAAATGGCGAGATGATCTGCAAGGTCCTGATAGGAGTCAGCCGAAAGCTCAACCGGAAAAGTGAGTGTCACCGGCCCCTCTTCCAGATTAAAAACCTCTTGCAGTACGGGCCGTTTAATGGCGCTCGGGTGCCGATCTAGAATACTGCGGCTCGTTTCTAAGGATGGGGCCTGCATCGTTTCCTCCGGTAGTTCGGCGAGGCTTTCCGGGGGATTGTAACTGGTTTCGCCATCATAAACAACGCGCATAGTGGTGAGAAAGGCCTTAGTCGCCTTGCCAGCGGCGTCTTGGGTAAAACCGTTCTGAATGAGCCAATAAGTCAAATTGCTCTCACTCGGCAGAGCCGATGGGAACTGCTTTTTGATGTCGGCAAAGAGCGACGGCTTAAGTGCTAATCGCTCCATTGCTTCCCGGTATTGGAGATTGACCTTATCGGGGCTTGCCAAGACGGTTACAGCGTCATCGCTCACCCGCAAATCGTCCCCCGATCCGTCAATCAGGCCGTAGGCGCGCACTGCGCCGATCTTAGCTAATGCGCGGCCATTAAGGCTCGTATAGCCAAGGTGACGCGCCAGCACGGCCTTTGCCATCTTGTTGCGGTGCTCGGCCTTCCAGACCGGCCGCATAGCCTCAATAGCACCAGCCAAATCGAGCGCCGGGTAGTTCGGACTGCGCACTTTCGCCATAGCACCCTCCATCGGAGCAAATACAATATGCCGTCAGATGGAGAAAAAAGCAAGAGATTAAAATTATCCACTTTCCAAAATTAATCCGCCATATTTAACTCTGTCTTGCCACAGCGGAGACGGCCATGACTAGGAGGGGTTTGAGCCCCCGGCGCGCTAGCCGAGCAAAGGGGCCCGGAAAATGGAAAGGCCGCCTTCCCCGGGCTGAAAACTAGGGAAAAGCGGCCTTGCAATCGGCTCTAAGTTCATCTCGGGGCTCGTCTAACGGTAGGACACCCGCCCGTACAAGTGAGGAAATGTCGGTCCGAATCCGACGCCCCGATCCTCAAACCAGTGGGACCGACGCCGTTGGCGCGGAGCCGGTCCCTGATCAGCAACGCCGGGATTTGACCCCCCGAAGTCGTGACCGTACTGGCCTATATAGCGGATTCCGCTCGATTTTTCCAGAGTCTCCCTTCGGGCCTTCCCTAAAATTCATGGATTGGCCCCATGAACATCCTTCCCACGCGAAAAGCTATTCGGGCCAGTACCAGCCCTGTGGGCGGCGGCTTGTTTCGCGGCTAGTGGACCATTTCCCCGATTATGAGACTGGCCTGATTTCATTTTTTCGCTACCCTCGCGCCTGGGTTGAGGGGGGCGCATGCCAAATAAAAACGTGTTGTTTTTCGTTCTGACCGTTGCGGTCGCAGTAGCAGGGTGTGCCGGCCGAGACCCGGAGCCAATTCCTACCGTGCAGCCTTGGGATCAGACTTCCAATTGCGATCAGATCAGAGCCGAAATCGAGGCCAACAACGTAAAAATAAAAGCATTGGCGGACGAACAAGGGCTCAAGGTTGCACAGAACGTCGTCACCGGCGTTGGCGGACTATTCACGTTCGGCATTGCTTGGGCTGGGATGGATTTTAAAGGCTCTGCGAGCAAGGACGTGGCGTCCCTTCAAGCACGCCAGCAATATCTTGCAAGTCTGGCGACACAGAGGTGTTCAGGCTCCTCTCCAATGCAACGGCCAAGATAATGAGCAACAAGGAGGCGGATCCTACTTAGCGGCCTCTCCTCTGCCGGATGGAGCGCGGCTGAATTGAACGAACCCGCGCGTCCATACGTCTTTTTGAAGATAAGTCGAACATCGCGTGAGGTAGCCGCTGGAATCTCGACGCCCCGGTCGAGGTGGACATCCGCCCGACCTGGGACTGGTCGCGGCACGGGAAATAAGCATCGACACGCCGGAGGAACGGGCCCACTGTTTCCCATCACTGGCTGAGGCACTGTCCCTAGGCGTCGGTGGCTGAGAGACCGCTTAGCGCTCCCGCCTGAAATCGGGAGCCAGCCAATGGTGCGATCTGATGAGCTCGATAGGCAGACCATTTTGCATGAGATCGCCGAATCCGAGCACCGCATTGCCGATGCCCAGAAGGCCATGCACGAGATAATGATCGCCTCGCATAAGATGATCATCGAATCCGAAAAGCTGATCGCCCGCACCGACAGACAGCTCACCCGGCGATAGGCCGCGCCGTTTTCGCAGGCATTTGCGACTGGGGGCGTCCCGCCGCTCAGGCAATTCGGACCGGGTGCGACCAAACGCGCATCGACATACCGCGCGCGCGGTGCCCTGATCGGCGAAGGCAAGCTCCCTCTGAAACCGCCAATTTTATTTCTCGTAAAAGTTTTGACGTTTCGGTGACTTCAATTTTACGTTGCTGGTCGCGACTCTTTTGAATCTATCTAATCATCACTATCCTGATGTTGGATTTAACTGGCCGAGGTTCGCGTGGATCGCACCATCGCCCGTCTCAACATCGAGCACTACCGGCGTCTTCTCGCCCACGAAATCGACGAGACGCGGCGGCAAACGGTACTGTGCCTGCTTGCTGAAGAAGAGGCCAAGCTGGCCAAGCTCATGACCCCGCCGCCACCACCCGAGCTGAAGCAGGGCCCGCGCTAATCGGCGTGGTGATTACCCCATTGCCGCCAATGCGTCGGGTGCACGTCGAGCCGTTCGCGGGTGTCGGCGTTCATCCATCCGTTGAGGATGCGGCGGCAGGGGAAAACGAGCGCGTGCGGTCCGTCATCGTCAACGACGGCCAATTCGAGATCGCGATCGAACGGTGCGCTCGATATTGTTTCCCACATAGTACAATACTCCGCCGCCGACCGACCGCCGCTTTGACGTAGATCAGAAACGGTGCGTTGTTTTTTCGGAACGCTTCGCGTCGATCTCCCGGCACCTTGATCTGGATCAAACGAAAGGCCGGCTCCTTCCCTCATGCAATGCGGATGCATTCGCATTCCCGCCCCCCGTTGCGGAATTGCCCGGTTTGTAAGATCGCCATGCAGGCGAGCAAATCGAACGGCCATGGCACCCGCTTCGACACGTATGAGTGCCTGACCTGCGACACCAAGATTGTCGAAGGGCCCCGTCCTTCGGCCCGCCACGCCCCCGGCAGCGGCAACTCCTGATCGGCCAGCCTCGCGCGTCACGCGCTTGGGGTTATTTGCCGATCGTTTGACATTCCTCAATGTTACACATTCCGTGGCTGTTATTTATACCGACGGTCGATCGTAAGACGTTTTTGAAAGCCACCAGGTCGACGCCAAGGAGTGACTTATGAAGACTGCAATTATCAAAAGATCGATCGTGCTCGACGGCCACAAGACCAGCGTGTCGCTCGAGAATGAGTTTTGGGATGGCCTGCGCGAGATCGCCGATCGCAACCGCGCGAACGTGTCGAGCCTGGTCCGCCAAATCGATCATCAGCGCACCGCCGGTAATCTGTCGTCGGCGATCCGCGTCTACGTGTTCAATCACTACCGCTCGCTCATCAAGCCCGAGCAGACGCCCGCGGCCGTTGAGCAGCAGCCGCAACATCGCCCGGCTCTATCCGCCTGATAGCGACGGGAAAAGGCGGCGGAACCAGGACCGTTGCTGCGCATTGATCTTAGCGCCGGCCGGCATTGGCCGGCCCAGGAGCAATGCGAAGGCCTCTATGCAACCAGTCGTGCACAAGCGATCGGTGATCATCGGCGGTCACAAGACCAGCATCAGTCTTGAGGAAGCGTTCTGGCGGGAAGTCCGCGCCATCGCCGACTCTCGCCGCATGACAGTGTCGGCGCTGTTGCGTGAGATCGACGAAGCGCGCCGCACACCCAACCTCTCTTCGGCCATTCGCGTTTACGTGCTCGAACATGTGCGGGCGCAGGCTGACGCCGCGCACCCGCACGTGGCCGTCAACGCGTGACGGAAGGCGCCGGGGCAACCGCGCCTTACAGGTCGCGCTCCAGAAACAGCCAGACACCACCCTGCCGCGACGACTGCACGCGCAAGCGCAGCTGCCGCTTGGGATTGGCGTAATCGTTCGGCCAGCCGAATTCGAGATCGACGCGCCCGGTCTCGCCCGCCTTCAGGATGAGCGCCCGCAGATCGTCGCCGCCGCGCGCGCGCGACAGCGTAAAGAAATTCTGACCGATCGCCGGGCCCACATAACCGGACTGCCGCGCCTCGGTTTCGCTGTAGAACGTGATCGTGCCCTCGCGATCGAGGAGGATCACCCCGAAAGGCAGCCGGTCGAGTTCGTATTGGGAAAGCTGCTCGACGCGCCTGGCGAGATCCGGCGCGTTGAAATCAATTGACGCCATGGGCGCACTTATCCTCTTCGTCAGTTTACTACGCGCGTTTCTTGTTGTTTTTCAATCAGACGCTGACACGCTGACGCATAAGTCTCAAGCGTGAATCACCCGCGCGGGCGACATCGTTCCGCATAGGTAAATGCTATCCTGGGCCGCTACTCACGTAGGGTGCGACACGCTGCAACCCACGCGAGCCTAGTCAGCGCGCGCGAAGACTGTCATTCTTTCGCGACAAGACGGCAAATGACGGCGGACGGCGAGGAAGCCCACCAGGGCGACTGGTTACGAACCGCTTTGGGGAATCAATACATGTTTCATCGTACGCTTAATCGGCTGCCGCTCGCGTGGTTGGCCGCGGTTCTTTGTATGGGGCTGCCGCTGACCGGCGCTCAGGCCCAATCGACCTATCCGGACCGTCCCGTCCATCTCTACGTACCCTACCCGGCCGGCGGACCGAACGACGTGGTCGCGCGTCTCCTCGCCAACCAGCTCGAACAGAAATTCAAACAGCAGATCGTCGTGGAAAACCGC
>Ga0180216_1003873_pt1 | contig 11576 bp, 10 predicted proteins | sample eDN3rd37CBELigMG_FD_128879 | JGI IMG/M metagenome (GOLD analysis project Ga0180216, IMG submission 128879) | Enriched Miracle-Growth compost microbial communities from Emeryville, California, USA - eDNA 3rd pass 37_C BE-Lig MG (version 2)... ...
AAGGAGAATGTCGGCAAGCCCGTTATCGGGGACGATGAAGCCGTAACCCTTTGATGCATCAAACCATTTAATTGATCCGACGACCTCGAAGACCTCGATCCCCGCTTCCTCGGCCCGCTCGCGTGTCATGTCCGCGACTGGCTCGAACTGCGGAAATTCCGGACGCTTTGAGGAATCCCCCATTTTGGTACCCCGCTACTTTCTCAACGTTTGCTTTTTGACGCCGCGCGCAGCGGTCGGATCATGGAAGAGCCCTCTTCATGTCCCGTGCCGCGTCACGAAGCAGTGGCGAGAATACCATTTGTTAACCAGCTCGCTAGGGCGTTTGTTCTATTCACGCACTTGCGGCCGGAATGTCACGCAGATGTCCACATTAAATGACACCGGACAACACGCTGAAATCACGATATTTTTTTGATTTCTATTTCATCCCCAATTTTCATATGGAACAACTCAGGCACAGGTCCTGCGATAAATCTGCGACGGGAAATAGAGCGGCCGAATAGCCGAATTGCAGCGACACTGATTCGTTATCCACACCCCTGTCCGGGAGGCCAACTGCTGCCCCTCTCCCCTGGCCGCCTCGGGCGTGGAAATCCGTACCTGCAATGGGACGCGCATCGCGCCCTCGACGTCCGCCGACAGTATGGTAAAGGCTGTTCGATGTTCTCGACGGCCACGGCGGTGCGCCGGCTGCGGCAGAACGGCGCCGGACATACGGCACACGGTTCCAAGAAGGTGCTACCCGGCAAAAATTTCCCGCTCCAGCAGCCTAAGGGAATGTGATCCTATTTTTATTTCTGGCGGGAGCTTCATGTAGAATAGCATTTCTACTACTTTCGGGGTCCGAGACAGGGACCAAGATGACGATCAAAACCTCACCCCGGCGCGGCGCCGACAGCGCCTTCGACGCCCCGAGCTCCCTCCATCCAACCGACGGCCTGCAGCGGGCAACCGACCGGGTTGCCGGCGCATCCACGCTCGACCGGCGATTGGCAGCGCTTCCGACCCTGGAAGATCGTCTCCTGGAGATCGTGCGCTCGGTCGAAGGCCGGGTCACGTTCTCCACCAGCCTCGGAATCGAGGATCAGGCGGTGCTGAACGCGATCGCGGCCAGCGGCGCGGACATCGACATTTTCACCCTGGACACGGGACGCCACTTCCCCGAGACGCTCGAAACCCTGGAAGCCAGCGAGAACCGCTACGGCCTCAAGATCCGCGTCATGTTCCCGGACGCGCACGAGGTCGAGGAGTTGGTGGCACGGGACGGCATCCTGGGCTTCCGGCTCTCCATCGACAACCGCAAGGCCTGCTGCGAGGTGCGCAAGGTGCGCCCCCTGAAGCGAGCCCTCGCTGGCGCCGCTGGCTGGGTTACGGGCCTGCGACGCGAGCAGTCCGCTGGGCGTTCCCATGTCCCCTTCGCGGCCTGGGACGGCGCCGATGGCCTCGTCAAGCTCAACCCGCTGGCCGATTGGACCCTCGATCAGCTCGAGAGCTACATCGCGGCCAACAACGTGCCCGTGAACCCGTTGCACGCCCGCGGGTTTCCCTCCATCGGCTGCCAGCCGTGCACCCGTGCCATCAGACCCGGCGAGGACATTCGCGCCGGGCGCTGGTGGTGGGAGAACGAAGACGGTAAAGAGTGCGGCCTGCATAATCGCCCCCGCCAGAAGGATGCTGCCGCATGAATGCGCAACTATCGCATCTCGACATGCTCGAGGCCGAAGCGATTTTCATCTTCCGCGAGGCTGCGGCTCAATTCCGCAAGCCGGTGCTGATGTATTCCATCGGCAAGGACTCCACCGTCCTGCTGCACCTCGCCCGCAAGGCATTCTGGCCGCAGAAGCCGCCCTTCCCGCTGCTGCACATCGACACCACGTGGAAGTTCCGCGACATGATCGCCTTCCGCGACAATACGGTTGCGGACTTCGGCCTCGATCTCATCGTGCACACGAACGAGGACGGGCTGAAGAAGGGCGTCAATCCCTATGACTATTCGCCGTCCGTCTACACGGACGTGATGAAGACGCAGCCACTGAAGCAGGCGCTCGACAAGCACGGCTTCGACGCAGCCTTCGGCGGCGCGCGCAGGGACGAGGAAAGCTCGCGCGCCAAGGAGCGTGTGTTCTCCTTCCGCTCGCCGGGTCACCGCTGGGACCCGCGCCGCCAGCGCCCCGAGATGTGGAACCTGCTCAACGGCCGCCTCGGCCCGGGGGAGACGGTGCGCGTCTTCCCGCTCTCCAACTGGACCGAGCGGGACGTGTGGCGCTACATCGCGCGCGAGAACCTCGACGTGGTGCCCCTCTATTTCGCGGCACGCCGCCCCACCATCGTTCGCAATGGCCAGCTTCTCGTCGTCGACGACGACCGTCTGCCGCTGCAGCCCGGGGAAGTTCCGCAGATGAAGAGCGTGCGCTTCCGCACGCTGGGCTGCTGGCCCCTCACGGCCGCTGTACCCTCGACGGCTACGGATCTTGAAAGCGTCGTCGCCGAAACGCTGGGTGCTCGCACCTCCGAGCGCCAGGGCCGGCTCATCGACCATGATCAGACGGGCGCCATGGAGCGCAAGAAGCAGGAAGGCTACTTCTAATGACGGCGCTCACGGCTGTACGGCGCGAGGATGTCGCGCCCGCTTTCAACCAGGAGCTCAACGGCATCCTGCATCTTCTCACCTGCGGTTCGGTGGACGACGGCAAGTCGACGCTGATCGGGCGCCTGCTGTGGGACGCCTCCGACCTCTATGACGACCAGCGCGAGACGATCAACAAATCGTCGAACGCGGCGACGGGCGGCGCTCACCCGGATTTCTCGCTCCTGCTCGATGGCCTCGTTGCCGAGCGCGAGCAGGGCATCACCATCGACATCGCCTGGCGTTACTTCGACACCGAGCGACGCCGCTTCGTCGTCATCGATAGCCCAGGGCACGAGCAGTACACGCGCAACATGGCCTCCGGCGCTTCCCACGCCGATGTCGCCATCATGCTCGTCGACGCGCGCGCCGGCATAAAGCGCCAGACACGCCGCCACGCCGCGATCCTCGACATCGTCGGCGTGAAGCGTGTCGTGCTCGCCGTCAACAAGATGGATCTCGTCGACTGGTCGCAGGAGAAATTCCGCGCCATCGAAGCCGACTTCCGCGAGCTCACGCTACGCTTCGGCTTCCGCGAGGCCATCGCCATTCCGGTCTCGGCCGTCGGTGGCGACAACGTTGCTTCGAAGTCGGAGCACATGCCCTGGTATACGGGCCCCCACCTGCTCGAGCACCTGGAGCGGATCCCGTCGCGCGACGTCACCCCGCGCGGCTCCTTCCGCATGCCGGTGCAGACCGTGTTGCGTGACGGCCTCGACTTCCGCGGCCTTGCAGGCACCGTCTCCTCCGGTTGCATCAGCGTCGGCGACCGCATCACCGATGCGCTGAGCGGCCAGAGCGCGCACGTGCTGCGCATCGCGACCATGGATCGCGACCTCGAGATCGCCAAGCAGGGCCAGGCGGTGGCGCTGCAGCTCGATACCGACATCGACGTTGCGCGTGGCGCGGTCATCTCCGCGTCCCACGAGCTGCCCACCCTCGCTTCGCAGCTCGAAGCGCGGCTCGTGTGGCTGTGGGAGACGCCGTTCGAACCGAGCAACGGCTACTTCCTGCGCACCGTGACGGATCTGGCGCCTATCTCCTCCCTCACGATCAATTCCCTGCTCGATCTCGAAACGCTGGCGGTGCAGCCGTCCGAGACGTGCGCCGTCAACGACATCGCCAACGCATCGATCACACTGGGGCGGGAAGTTGCCGTCGACACCTTTGCCGACAACCAGCAGACGGGCATCTTTCTCGTCATCGATGCGCTCACCGGCGCCTCGGTTGCAGGCGGCGTCATCACGGCTGCGAGCCAGGGGGAAGCGAGCGACGGCAAGATCTTCCGCCTGACGCGGGAGCTGCTGGAACGCGGGCTGTGCCGCGACCTGGGGGACAGCGAGGACGACCGCCGCGAGTTCCAGCGCCGCGCGAGCGAGACGGCGCTGCTGCTCCACGCGGCCGGCGTTCAGGTCAAGATCGAGCTCTAACTCGATGTGGGAAGACGTTCTGCTGTTCATCGCCGTCGGCTTTGCGGCGCAGATGGTCGACGGCGCCATCGGCATGGCCTATGGCGTCACGTCCTCGTCCGTATTGCTGAGCCTCGGCGTGCCGCCTGCCACCACCAGCGCGTGCGTACACGCGGCGGAGACCTTCACCACCGCCGTTTCCGGTGTCTCGCACTGGAAGTTCGGAAACGTCGACCGCAGGCTTCTGGCGCGGCTCGCGGTACCGGGCATGATCGGTGGCGCGCTCGGCGCCTACGTGCTGACGAACGTCGATGGGGATGCGATCAAGCCGTTCATCAGCGCCTATCTTCTGCTCATCGGTGTTCTCATCGTGTGGAAGGCCGTCACCGCGCGCGTTGTCGAGGGCGCCGAGCCTTCGCGGGTTGCTCCGCTCGGCTTCGTCGGGGGATTACTCGATTCCATCGGCGGTGGCGGATGGGGGCCGATCGTCACCTCCACGCTCATCGGACAGGGCACGACGCCGCGCTATGCCATCGGCACGGTGAACATCGCCGAGTTCTTCGTCACCTTCACCATCTCCGCAACCTTCGTCGCCACGATCGGCCTCGAATTGTGGCCCATCATCGCCGGTCTTATCATCGGCGGGGTTGTGGCCGCTCCGTTTGCCGCGTACGCAACGAAGGTTCTGCCCGACAAGGTACTGATGATCCTTGTCGGTTGCATCGTCGCAATTCTAAGCCTGCGCACCATCGTAGCAGCCCTTACCTAGGCGGAGTGGGATCTCGCACCTCGCGGGTCCCCCTTGCGTCGCTTGCAACGTTCAAGATAACGGATAAGGCTGCGCCGAGGCGCCTACGCGATCACTGGTCGGACCTTGATGGAATTTCTGTATTCAGGCGCCTGGCCCATCGTCGTTTTCGGTGGCTTCGCCGTCGGTTTCCTGGTCGGCCTGACAGGCGTCGGCGCGGGTTCGCTGATGACGCCGTTTCTCATTTCCGGGATCGGTATCTCTCCGGTTCTGGCCGTGGGGACCGATCTTCTGTTCGCGTCCCTCACCAAGGCGAGCGCCGCCTGGCGCCATCACGCGCTCGGTAACGTCGATTGGCCCATCGTGCGATGGCTCGCGCTCGGCAGCCTTCCAGGCGCGGCTGCGGTGCTTTCCTGGATCTATCTCGCCAAGCCCGATCTCCACGTGCTCGCGGTGATCATCCGCGAGGTGCTGGCGTTCACGCTGATCGCGAGCGCGCTGTGCGTTGCCGCCTATCCGCTCATAAAGCGCGCCACCAAGCGCAACGGAGATGCTCCGGCATCGCCCGCCGTGCGTCCGATACCGACGATGCTGCTCGGCCTCGTGCTCGGCGTGCTCGTCGCGCTGACTTCGGTCGGTGCGGGCGCGATTGGCGTCGTGGCGCTGACGGCCCTCTATAACGCCCTTGCCGCGCGCCGGCTCATAGGCACGGACATCGTGCATGCGATCCCGCTCACGTTCCTCGCCGGCGCCAGCCATTTCGGCATGGGGAACGTCGACCTCGGCATCCTGGGGCTACTGCTCATCGGCTCGGTGCCCGGCATCGCGCTCGGCTCGCGCATCACCGGCATGATGCCGGACTGGCTGCTCCGCATCGTGCTGGCGATGGTGTTGTTCTGGGCGGCCTACTCGCTGCTCTCTCCGATGGCCCACTGAGCGGCGGCCCCGCGCCGCACGGCACGCATTCCCTCGGCGTTGGCCTGACGGCTCAGGGGATGGACGCGAGCACGCGTGACGTCGCGCACTGCGACCCCCATGCAGCATCTTCTCGAGGAGTTAGATGGCGGCAGCGCGCCGGGATAATGCCGGCGCGCGCCTACGGTGAGCGCTCACTCCGCCGCCTGCACCTTCACCGGGTTGAGGTCGGCATGGAAGGCGTTGGGCGCCGTCGTCGGTCGCACGTAACCGGCGCGGATGGCAAAGTCGCCGAAGTGCTCGCCCTGCTGGCGCTCCTTGGCGTAGCGCACGAAAATCGGATCGAGCAGACGCAGAATGCCGGCTTTGTCCACGTCCTCGGCATAGAGCTTGTTCATGCGCTCGCCGTTGAACGCGGCCCCGAGATAAAGGTTGTAAAGGCCGGGGTTGCGACCGACGAGGCCGATCTCGGCGAGGTACGGCCGGGCGCAGCCGTTGGGGCATCCCGTCATGCGGATGACGATCTCGTCGTTCCTGAGCCCCGCGCGGTCGAGAGAATCTTCCAGCGCCGTGATGAGCTCCGGCAAAAAGCGCTCGCTCTCCGCCAGCGCGAGACCGCACGTCGGCAACGCCACGCATGCCATGGAGTTGCGGCGCATGCCGGACAGATCCGTGCCGATGGCGATGCCGTGCTCCTTCAGAATCGCCTCGATCTTCGCCTTGCCCTTCGCAGGGACGTTGGTGACGATCAGGTTCTGGTTCGCCGTGACGACAAACCCGCCCGGATGGTTCTCGGCGATTTCCCGCAGCGCCGAGCGCAGCGTCCAGCCCGGCTCGTCCTTGATGCGTCCGTTCTCGATGAAGAGCGTCAGGTGCCACTTCTTGTCGGCGCCCTGGATCCAGCCGATGGGATCACCCGTCGATTCGAACTTGAACGGCCGCGGCGGCTGGAGATCGTAGCCGAGACGCCGGTTGACCTCGGCGACGACGTTGTCGAGCCCGCGATCCTCGATGGTGTACTTGAACCGCGCGCGCTTGCGGTCCTCGCGGTTGCCCCAGTCGCGCTGCACGGTGACGATCTTCTCGGCGACGTCGACCGCCTGCTCGGGCGTGCAGAAGCCGATCACGTCCGCCGTGCGCGGGAACGTGTCGAGATCGCCATGGGTCATGCCCATGCCCCCGCCGATGGCGACGTTCCATCCGGCGAGCGTGCCGTTCTCGACGATGGCGATGTAGGCGAGATCGTTCGCGTAGATATCGATATCGTTCGACGGCGGCACGGCGATGACCGTCTTGAATTTGCGCGGCAGATAATGCTGGCCGTAGATCGGCTCCTCGTCCTTCGGCGCCGGCCCGGAGCTGTCGATGACCTTCTCGCCGTCGAGCCAAACCTCGTGATAGGCACCCGTGCGCGGCAGCAGATGCGCGCTGATCGTAACGGCAAGCTCGTGCGCCGCGGCGTGTACCTTCGACAGATACGGATTGGCGACGGCGAGAACGTTGCGGTTGACGTCGCCGCAGGCCGCGCGCGTATCGAGAAGTGCCGCGTTGATCGCCTGCATCGTGCGCCGCATATTCGTCTTGATGACGCCATGGAACTGGAACGTCTGGCGCGTCGTCAGGCGCAGCTGCCCGTTGGCGTAGGTGCCCGCGATCGCGTCGAGCTGCAGCCACTGCTTGGACGTCGTCACGCCCGCCGGAAGGCGCACGCGGATCATGAATCCGTATGCTTTCTCCAGCTTCTTCTTCGAGCGTTCGCCGCGGACGTCGCGGTTGTCCTGCAGATAGGTGCCATGAAACTTCGTGAGCTGGCTGTCGTCCTCGGAGATGGCGCCAGTCGAAACGTCGGCGAGGCCCTCGGCGATCGTGCCGCGCAGCTGGCGGCTCGCCTCCTTGATGAACTCGTTCTTGGAGCGCTTGTCGGTCATGGTCGTGGATCCTGTCGCACGGCCCTCGGGCCGGCCTGTCAATAAACGTCGCGCTGATAACGGCCCGCCTTGGCGAGCTCCTTCAGCTTGGCGCGCCCCGCCTCGTCATCGCCGCGCGCCGACTCGGCGAGAATGCGAGAGAGCATGACGTCGACGTCGCGCGCCATGCCCTTCTCGTCACCGCACACGTAGATGTGGGCACCCTCTTCCACCCATCCGAGAAGCTCGTCGCGCGCTTCCCACAGACGCTGCTGCACATAGATCTTCTCGGGCTGATCCCGCGAGAAGGCCACGTCGATGCGTGTCAGGGATCCGGAAGCCAGATGCTCCTGCCATTCGAGCTGGTAGAGGAAGTCGTTCGTGTAGTTGCGCTCGCCGAAAACGAGCCAGCCCTTGCCCTTCTGCTCCAGCTCTACGCGCTCCTCGAGGAAAGCACGATACGGCGCAACGCCGGTGCCCGCGCCGATCATGATGATGGGGCGGTTGCCGTCCTCGGGCAAACGGAAGTGGCGGTTCGGCTTCACGTAGACGCGCACGGCATCGCCCACCTTGCGCCGGTCGGCGAAATAGGTGGAGGCAACGCCACCGCGCTTGCGGCCATGGGATTCCCAGCGCACCGCGCCGATGAGCAGATGCGCTTCGCCCGGATGCGCCTTCGGGCTCGAGGCAACGGAATAGAGCCGGCCGGGAAGCGGGCGCAGCAAGCCGAACAGCTGCTCGGGCGACAGCTTCTCCGCATAGGTCTCGAACAGATCGACGAGCTGACGGTCGGCGGCGAACCGCGTGAAGGCTTCCTGTTCGGCCAGCTTGGCGGCATCGGTGCGCCGTGTGAGCTTGGCGTAGGCCTCCACCAGCGGGCGCGACAGGGTGGTGATGTCGTAGCGCTCGCGCAGCTTCTGCACCACGGAGCCGTCGGAGCCGAGACCCACGGCCTCCGCCACTTCCAGCGCGAGCTTGGGATCGTTTTCCGGCACCACGCCGATGGCATCGCCCGGCAGATAGGAGAAGCCCCGCGCCTCGGCGGCGATCTCCACGTGCCAGGTCTCTCGCGTCGAGCCGCTGCCGTTGAGATTGACGAGGGCGGAAATTTCACCCGTCAGCGGGTTTTCGACGGTGAACTGCGGCTCGTCATCCTCGGCGACCAGCCCGCTGCCCTTGAAATCCACGTGGACGACGGTTGCCGTGCCTGCTGCGTCCGCCGCGGGCGCCAGCTCCCCTAGAGCCTTCTCGGTCCACTCGGCCGCCTGCTTGGCGTAATCGAGGTCGAGGTCGACACGGTCGTGGGCGCGGGTTGCGCCCAGCGCCTCGAGCCGGGCATCGATGGCCTTGCCGGTGGCGCAGAATTGCGCGTAGGCGGTATCGCCGAGCGCAAGCACGGCGAAGCGCACGCCCTCGAGACGCGGGGCCTCCTCGCTCATCAGCGCGTTGTAGAAGTCGACGGCACGGCTCGGAGGATCGCCCTCGCCCCATGTGGCGGCGTAGACGATGATGTTCTTGGCCTTCGAGAGCGTCGCAAAGTCGGCATCGGCGAAATCGATGACCTTGGCGTCGAGCCCGTGCTTTTGCGCCAGCTTCTTGGTGCGCAGGGCGAGCGCTTCGGCATTGCCGCTCTCGCTGGCGTAGAGCACGGTCAGCGGCTGGCGCGGCTTGGGTGCGGCCGCCGGCTGCGCGGCTCCGCCGGCCTGCGCTGCCTCGAAGCCGGCGAAGAAACCTGCCAGCCACGCGCGCTGCTGCGGCGTGGTGCGCGCAACGACGCTATTGAGGGCGTCGATCTCCTCCGGCGTGAAGGGCGCATTCTTCGGTAGCAACGGCTGGGCGGTCACAAGCGCCTCCTCGATCTTCTCATTCCGTTCCGCGCGAGGGCGGACGTTCCAAATCTCCCGCATGCGCGGGCACGTTCCTATCCCGCGTGCGCTGGCACGACGGGCGCTGCAATAGGGGAAGTCTCCCGGGCAGGAGCGGCCCCGTATACCTCGACCCTCGACGGACGCGACAGTCCCGCGCTCGCCCAGTCGAGGCCGACGAAGATCACGGCGGGGCCGCGGATACCCGTTTCATGGATAGCCGCAGAAAGCGATGCAAGATCCGTCTCGACGCAGCGCTCGCTGGCGAGGGTGCCGTTCTCGACGATGACGACCGGCGTCCGGCCCGCGGCGCCGGCGGACAGCAGCCGCTGCTGGAAATGCTGCGCGGTGCGCACGCCCATGTAGATCGCGAAGGCCTGCCCGGGCTGGGCCAGCGCCGGCCAGTCGAGTTCGACGGGTCCATCGGCCGACGCCCCGGTCAAAACGGAGAACTGGCGCACCTTCGAGCGCAGCGTCACCGGCAGGCCGACGCTGGCCGCGCAGGCATGGGCCGCCGTAATTCCGGGCACCACCACGACGGGAATGCCCGAGGCACGCACCACGGACATCTCCTCGGCGGCGCGGCCGAAGACGAACGCATCGCCACCTTTCAGGCGCGCCACGCGGTGACCCTTCAGAGCCTCGCGCACCAGGATGCGATTGATCTCTTCCTGGAGGGCGGAATCCCCCTCCGAACCTTTGCCGACATCGATGCGCACGGCATCGCGCCGGGCGTATTCGAGCACGCCCGGGTTGACGAGCCGGTCAACGACCAGAACGTCGGCGCCTTGCAGATACTGCTGCGCCTTGAGCGTGATGAGGTCCGGCTCGCCGGGTCCGCAGCCGATCAGCGCCACGCTGCCGACCGGGTGTGCGTTCGCGCGCGCGCCTTCGATCTGGCGGTTGAGCTCATGCTCGGCCGCGGTGTCGTCACCCGCGAGCGCCGCCTCGCGCCAGGGGCCTTGCAGCAGCGCCTCCCACGTGCGCCGCCGCATAACTGGATCGGCGATCGCCTCCTGGACCTGCCGCCTCAGCGCCTGGGCACGGCGGGCGATGCGCCCGAATTGCGCCGGCAGCCAATCTTCCAAGCGCGCCTTGATCTCGCGGGCGAGGATCGGCGCGGCGCCCTCGGTGCCGATGGCGACGACGACCGGATCGCGGTCGACGATGGCCGGCATGATGAAGGTGCTTTGAGAGGGCCCGTCGACGACATTGGCGGGAATGCCCCGCGCCCGGGCCGCGGAGGCGACGCGCGCGTCGAGCCCGGGATCGTCGCTGGCAGCAAAGACGAGCGCGGCGCCGGTGACGTCGCCATCGGTGAATGCGCGGCGCTCGATCGCAAGGTTGGCGATGCCGGCTTTAAGCAGCTCATCGCTGACGTCCTCGGCGACGATGCGCAGGCGGGCCGTCGTCTTGCCGAGCAGACGCAGCTTCTGCAGCGCCTTCTCGCCGCCGCCAACGATCAGCACATCCCGCTGATCGAGATCGAAAAAGATCGGAAAGTATCGCAACGCCTTGCCTCTCGCTGCCTTCGCGCCGAGCTCAGGTGACCCCTATACGGTGAACCGGCCGTCCGCGGCAGCCCATGCGCCAACCCGGCGGGTGACCCTTTTTATAATTTACGGAAGTAGATTTTTCTATTGCGGCAGAGCGTCCGCCGTAAAATAAGAAAGAGGTTTCCCGTTAAGCGGCGCATCAGGCATGCGTTTGCGCTTCATGCCGCTTTTTGGTGCTTAACGCACGGACAGACGGCGTTCGACCGCCGATCCGCCAGAACGGGGTCCGCCGCGCGGCACGACGGGCATTGCGCCGCCCCCACGAAGACCCATCGAAATCAGCAGATTCAGACGATTCCCGATGACGGGCGCCACACGCGTTTGTGAGAGCCTTTGACTTTCGTTTGGCCGGTGCATGTGGTTTATAGCTGCACATGGCGGTCCGGGCTGCGTGTCCTGGATCCGCGGACTGGAGCGGGCCGAAAAGGTTAACGCTTCAGTGGGTGGGCCCTCGGCGGGGCCATCCAATTTTGGACGGCATCTTGCCGAATAGGAGGAAGTTATGAAGGTTTGGACGAAGCCCGCAGTTCGTGAGCAGGAAGTTGGC
>Ga0180216_1003875_pt1 | contig 11575 bp, 7 predicted proteins | sample eDN3rd37CBELigMG_FD_128879 | JGI IMG/M metagenome (GOLD analysis project Ga0180216, IMG submission 128879) | Enriched Miracle-Growth compost microbial communities from Emeryville, California, USA - eDNA 3rd pass 37_C BE-Lig MG (version 2)... ...
GACCTCCGTGAACCCGAACAGGTCAGCTCCGATGCCGAACTGGAAGACCGCGACCAGCGCGCCGTAGGCGGCACCGACGGAGAGGACGTTCATCAGGATCGACGTGAGCGGCACCAGCACCGAGCGGAAGGCAACGAGCAGCAGCAGGAAGCTGAGCCCGAGCACGAACCCGAACACGATGGGGAGGCTGCCCACGAGTGCATCGTCGAAGTCGATGGTGTCCGCGGTGGCACCCGTGATGTAGACGTCGCCTGCCTGACCACCGAACACGTCGGGCACGACCTCGTTGCGCAGGTTCTTGACGACCTCCTCGGCCTCGTGTGAATACGGGTCGGCATTCGTGATCGCGTCGACGACCACGATCTCGCCGTCCGGGCTGGACTCAGCGACAACCGCTCCGAAATCCGGATCCTCCTGAAGGGTCGCCACCAGGGTGTCGACGCCATCGCCATCGACGGCATCACCCGAGACGACGATGCGGACTGGCGCGTCCATGCCGGCCGAGAAATCCTCGGCGAGCACCGTGAAGCCACGCTTGAAGTCGGTCTCCGGCAGCGAGCCGGTCTCCTGTGAGCCGATGTTCATCGAGAGCACCGGCGCCGCGAGGGTGAGCAGGATCGCCAGCGAGGCCACAAGCCACACAACGGGTCGTCGCATCACGGCACTGGCGAGGTGCCCCCACAGCCCGGATCCGGTCTTCGTCTCGAACTCGCCGTACCCGGTCTCATCCTGGCGGCGAAGCTTGCGGATGAGCCCGAAGCGCGGCGCGTTCGCCCAGTCGCCGATGAGGCGAACCATGGCCGGCAGCAGCGTCATCGCGGCGGCGACCGCGACCACGACCACCAGCGCGGCCGAGATACCCATGCCCTGGAAAAAGTTGATCGGCAGCAGCAGGAGTCCCAGCAGGGCCAGGATCACGGTCGCGCCGGAGAACATGACCGCCTTGCCAGCGCTGCCGCCCGCCCGCTCAATCGCGTCCATCTTGCGCGCGCCGTTGCGCCGCTCTTCGCGGAAGCGCTCGAAGAAGAACAGGGCGTAGTCGATTCCCACAGCCAGACCGATCATGCTGACCAGGCTGGTCGTCGTGCTGTCGAGCACGAAGATGTTGGCGAGCAGGAGGACCAGTGCCGTCGTGATCCCGATCGAGATCAGGCCGATCGCGAGCGGCAGGATCGGCGCGATCAACGCACCGAACACAGCCAGGAGCACGAGACCCGCCACTGGCAGACCGACGCTGACCTCCTTGCTGAGGTCCTCCTCGGCGATCTTGCCGAAGGTGGCACTGCCACTGATATCCCCGACGGAGTAGACCGCGACGTCGTCGGTGGCCGCTACCTGGTAGTCCTCCAGGTACTGCTCACCCTCGTCGTAGTATTCGTCCGCTTCCTCGGCGAACGTGACAGGCATGATGAGCGAGTTGCGGTCCTCCGAGACGAGCTGCTGCGCTTCGGGCGCGCCGGCGTCAACCAGCTCGTAGTAGTTGGTCAGGGCGGTGATGTCGTCCTGCCACGGTTCCAGACCGGCGATGGTCCCATCCACCACCTCACGGAACTCGGGATCGTCTACCGTGTACGTCTCGGAGTGGAACACGATCGTCTCGCTGGCGGTCGTGTCCTCGCCCGAATGTTCGTCGATCAGGTCATAGCCGACCTGCGAGTCGGGGTCGTTGGTGAACCCTGCACCCTCTCCGGTCATCGGCCCGCTGAATGCATTGCCGAGCACGGTCGCGACGACCAGCAGCGCGACCCACACGGCGATGGTTCGCCACGGGTGACGTGAGCTGGCCCCGGCGAGGGACTGAGGCGATAGGAACGATAGTGACATCGACTCTCTCCTTGAAACCTGCAACGTTGCGGGCCGGGCGCGCATGGCTGGCACCCCAGGTCCAGTTGCTGTTGTGACTGGGTCCCGGAACCGTTTCATCGGTGATGAGCCGGCTCGCGTGGCGGCCGAGGCACGTCGGCGGGCCTGCGTCGCCGGTAAGAGCTTGCGCGGGATGCGCGACATCCTTTTGGCGGGGATGTCACCGTTCTGTGTCCCGGCGCTTCTCCATAGTGCTCTCCGGCGAGTCATCTTCGAAGCAGGGAATCGGGAGAGTTGGGAGTCAGGGTCACCGCAGGGCAGACGGAGGGATAACCCCCAGTTCCTTCGAGTGGAACGGGGGCAAACCGGAACGGATTGCGTTGGGGGGAGGTTGATACGGAAGTCTTCGCTGGCCTGCCGGGAGGAGGCAGCACCGGAACGCTGACGGGCCGCCCGTTCCGCTCCTCGGCCATCCACCGGCCGACACAACAACGGGGTGCGCACCCACGGGACCGGGCACCACGCGTTGAACGGGAGATCGTGTGCCCCGCAACCCGCGGCAGGAGGGTTCAACGGATCCCGCCGCCAACCGTCCTGCGGGTGGGAGAGGTCCACACCCCTCCGTCAGACGATGATGACGACGGAAGGCCAGCGTCTTCTCGAGCAGATGAGCGTGACGCTCCGACACTCGACGCATTCAGATGGAGACGGGCACGCAATCGAAGACCTTCACGGGACCATGCCGGATGGGCCACGGCCTGTACATGGAGTGGAGGCAATGACCCGCAGGTCTGCCTGGTCAACAGCGAGACGATCCACGGATGGCGAAATCCACTCCGAGTGAGCTCATCAGGGAATGGCAAGCACCCTCCGCAAGCAGGCGCTCACACAAGGAGAGGAGGGGACACGAGAACCCCTCCTCTCTTTCTGCTCAATCGCAGTCCGAATCTGACGTGGCCGGTCAGGAGGGGGGCCTCAGTCGCACCACGCGTGGGAATTCACCACGAGGCACTCACCTCAATCCGCCTGGCGATCGACGGCTATTCGGCATGCATCGATATGCTCTCAGCTGTCATGTGCCTGGACACGGTCGCAGCCATCGCCATCGCCCTTGGCGATTTCGAACATGCCGCCTGGTGCACTGCCGCCGTTGACGGCGAGCTCCACCTGCGTGGTCAAACACGAGGCCGGCTGGCTGGGGCGGAGCACGAAGGTCACATGGCGACCCTCTTCGCCGCACCAGAGTCAGAGCGTCATCAGGTCGCATGGACCACCGGCTGCCGACTCGCTCCGGACGCTATCGTAGCTGGAGCGCGTTCATGGCTAACGCAACATCTCGAGGGCGGGTCGAACTGATTGTCACGATGCCTCGGTCAGTCCTCCGGTCGTCGTGTTTGATCTGCTACGAAGTCGGCTCGCACAGTCGAAACATGGGTGACGCGCCGCCTCGCTTATTGGCGCTTGCGACCGACTCGCTGGAGGGAGGTGGCGGGATGTGGTCGGTGCTGCAGACTGCGTCATTGCAGGCGCCATCTTCACTGAGCCTCATGGACGGGTCGGTAGAGTCACATCCGTCCATCCATGTACTCGACGACTTCAGCCCTGCTGAGCCCACCATCTGACGAGCCGATCGGGCTGTTTCCCTGCAGCATGTCTCGTGCGGAAATGCGCACTGTCGTGCGGGTATCCGGATCGTGGGTGGAACAGTGAAAGGGCCGATCGGGTAACCGTCACCAGTCCGAAAGGTCTTCGCATGCGATAGGGGGAAATGATGAAGGCGCCAGAGGTCCACTCGGAGAAAGCAGGCACCCCATCGACATCACCTTTCCGGGCGCTCCAGTCCCTTCACGACGTACACGAAATCCCGATGCTGCATACCCGCTTCCCGACAAGAGGGAAACGGCATGGGATCCCACGGATGTGCCGTTGTTCCGGAGTGTCCCTTTGGCGGACCACTCTTGTCCTCTACCACGGTTGCGTTCGAATCCCCTGAAGGAATTCGCGGTTCGCAGCCACCTGCCAGTCGCGACGAAGCGGGATACCACGCAGAGAGGCGGACGCCCCCGCATGCGAGAGCATGCGGGGGCGTCCATGCCACGACGGCAGGACTCCCGCTACGCCGCCGGGAGATCGTCGAAGTCGATGTCCGGCTGCTCCTCCGGCGTGACCTCGAAGGCCATGCCGTGGCTGACGACGATCACGGTTTCGCCGAGCGCGAAGGCGTCGGCAAGATCTGGGTAGCGATCCAGCAGCACGAAGTAATCGTCACTCGCGAACTGCACTCTTACCGTCTCCATGGACGTCGGATCGAAGGTTGTGTCCGTCCAGATGCCATTCTGCTGGACGAACGTGCGACTCCCCACGATCCGAAGCCCGTTGCCCTCTCCTCCGGGATCACTCGACGCCGGGGCCGCCACATCGCTGTCCGCAAGGCCACCGACCGCCTCTGCCTGCTCCACCGAAGCCTGACCGGTGGAAGCCGGCGCCGCCGCGTCCGCCACCTCGCGGGCCGCCTCGTCGCGCCCCTCGTCGGAGAGGATGTCATCCTCGGTGATCAGGAAGCTCGTGTAGGGCGTGACGATACCGTAGCGGAGCGACAGGTCGACGATCGCGTCGACAAGCTCCGGATTCTCGCCCTGCAGGCGAATCTGATTGAGAAGATAGCCAATCTTGCGGGTCGCCCACAGGCGCGGCAGGAAGTCGTCGCCCCCCTCCTCCCGGAAAAGCTGATCCTCGTAGACGTAGGTGCGCGTCTCGCCATCCACCTTGCCGGTCAGCGTGATCGTGGCTGATCCGCCCTCCCGGTAGGTTCCTGCCACGATGAGCTGCGTGCCGGCAAAGATGTCCGGAAGCGGCTGCGGATAGACCTCCTCAACCGTCACACCGTCGACCTCGAGCTCGACATCTGTCAGCAGCGGCGCGCTCACCCGCGCGTAGAAGGAGGAAACGACCTCGTCCAGGCGCTCGCCCGGCTCGACGTAGGCACTGCTGCCGTGGTGCTCCTGCACGAGCGTGTCGAGCAGCACCGTATCGACGTCGTAGCCAACGCCGAAGGTGAAGAGACGGACATTCTCCGGTGCGGCGTCGCCGACGTTGTCGAGAATCTCTTGCACGTCTGTCTCGCCCTCGGTGGGCAATCCGTCCGTGAGGAAGAGCACGTAGGTCGGCCGCTCAGGGTCCACGATCGACATCGCTTCGAGCAGGGCCTTGTTGATGTCCGTGCCGCCAGTCGCCTCGAGGGTGCTCACCCAGTCGAGCGCATCGTCGGCATCCGTCGCTGGCTGCAGCTCCTGGTCGTAAACGCGTACCCCCGTACTGAACTCGATCACGGTGAACCGATCCTCGGGATTGAGGTGCTCCAAAACGTAGGTCAACGCTGCTCGCGCCTGCTCGATCTTCTCCCCCTCCATGCTTCCGGAGGTGTCCAGCACGAGGATGATGTCCTTGGCGACCGCCGGCTGGTCGACCTCGACGCCGGGTGCCGCCAGGAGGAGGAACGCCCCCTCTCCGGTCTCCGGATCCCGGTAACTGAGCAGGTTCGCGCCGATATCGTTCTCACTCACCGTGTAGATCAGCTCGAAGTCGGTATCGGGCCGTACATCGCTGGCCTCCCACCCGGCCGTGAAATGACGGTCATCCTCGCGGTCGACCGCGATATCGTGCGAGGGCGAGTACACCGCCCGCACGGGCTCGGCCGAGTCGACCGTGACATGGACGCTCGCCTGCTCGAGTGGAGCGGCAGAGAACCGTTCCGTATTGAGGGGGTAGACGTACCTGACGATGCCCCCCTCGAGAGGAACGACCTCGCGGTACTCGATGGTGATGCGCCGATCCTCTCCGGCAGGGATCGGGAAGATGCTCGCCTGGATCGCCCCCTGCCCGATGTACTCGAGCAGCGCAGGATCCCGCATGTTGCGCACGATGTCGTCGTAGATCTGTCGTGCCTCGTCGGCCGACAACACCCTGGACTCCACGGGCTCGCCATCGATGTGCATCACGAAGCTGTCGATCGTCGAACCATCCGGGATGGGAAAGACGTAGATCCCCTCAGCATCCCACTCCTGGGGGTTGTGAAAGACCTGATCGATTCTGGTTGTCGCTACCTGGTCGGCGATGGTCACATCAACCCGATGGGACCGAACCTCGAGCTGGTCACCGACCGGAAACGGCTCGGTGCATGCCGGATCACACGGTGGCGGATCGACGATGATGACGCCGTCCGCGCGTGCGGCGACCGGCGTGACGAGACTGACGATGACGGCGAAGAGCGCCAGGAGCCTGGCGATATTGCGACGTGACATGAACGCACCCCCTGGGGCGATGTGCGACGGCACTCGACCTGCCGTCTCCCGCTTCCCTTCCCTGCATCCCACGACGCTGCTCCGCTCCATCTGGTTCCCTGCCCAGGGGAGACAGATCCAGGAGGCGCGGATCTGCTCCCCCGCGACGCCACGCATGGTCGAGGCGGAGGAGCATTCGCGTACGGCACAGGTCGAAGCACCGAGTGACCGCATACGTTCGCGGCAAACTAGCCCAAACGGGGGTATTGACATCCTGGCACAGACAGCCGTATGATGCAGGTGCATCGGGAACGTGGTCCCGGGGCGGCGGGGAAACCCAAGGCACCGGTGAAGAACGACCCGATGCATCTTCTTGTCCCCAGCACCCCCATCCTCTCCCAACCCACACGACACCGGCGTGCGGTCACGTCGGAAGCCCGGTCATATCGGTGGTCACGCGTCGAGGCCGCTCCGACGTGGACGCAGGAGCCACCCCGGTGCGAACAGACCGAGCCCGTGTCGTCCCCTGCGAATCGATGCCAGCGCAGGTCGCATCGAGGTCCATTCCGACCGGGCCGTCACCAGGCTCGCATGACGTGGCGTGGCGGTCTCCGGGTCAGCGGGCCCGTTCGAGTGGGATTTCACCGACGGGCTCCCTGCTTTCCCGGGTGCGACAGGGGCGGGGCGCCATTGGTCCGAGATCCGGTTCCAGCGGTGAACGAGCCAGGCACTCGAGGTGTTCCTGGTCGATCCGCCTTTCGGGCCGTGCAGCAAGCCCTCCACCCGGTGCATGGTGCTACGTAATGCGGGCGCGGTGGCGTTGGACCTCCCGTGCATGTGCCTGGACGAGCAGCGAACGGGCCCGGTCGGCGGTGGCATGCCCTGGTTCGACGATCGAGACCCAACCCCGTTCGGCACAGACGGGATGCGGGATGACGCGGTCGACTTCGGTGTCGTCCCACGTCGCGTGATGATCGGCGTGCGCGGCGGGCGGATATCCGAGAAGCTCCTCGAAGGCGGTGCGAAAGCGATCAGGTTCAGCCGGAAGACACCGGGTCGGTCGAGCATCGAGAAGGTGTCGAACCCAGGGTAGTCGCTGACGACGATCGTCGCGAAGCCAGGCTGCCGATTCTGCGGCGAGTCGTCCGGGTCGTAGAAGATGAAGGTGTCGCCCCAGGCGGCCCGCGGAGTCCCACGCTCCTCGCTGGCGGTGTGCACGTCCACGCCAGGGAGGTGGCTGACGAACGCGATGATCTTTTCCGGAATCATGTGACCGCCCTTCACGTCGCTGGTGCCGATAACCGATGGGGCGATGGCATGCAGGGCGGGCTCGTGTCCTCCACCTCGAGCCACCCGCACCCCCGGACCTGTCCGGGGCGCTCGATCCGGTACGATTGCGGCGTGTCAGGCGCGATCCGCATCGAACCCATCGGAGCCAGACCCATGGTGCGATACGTCGCCCTCCTGCAGGGCATCAATGTCGGCAAGACCAAGCGCGTCGCCATGAGCGATCTCAAGGCGCTCGTCGAGAAGCTCGGCTACACGGACGTCAGGACCCATCTCAACAGCGGCAACGTCGTCTTCACATCGCCCGAGAAGCGAGCGAACGACGAGATTGCCGACGCGATCGAGGCGGCGATCAGGTCGACCCTTGGACTGGACGTGCCGGTGGTGGTTCGCGCCGGCGAGGAGATGCGGGCGATCGTCGATGGCAACCCCTTCCCCGAGGCGGCCGCGGACCACAAGACGCTTCACGTCGCCTTCATGAGTGCCGAGCCGGATCCGGAGCTCGTGGCGGCGATGGCCGAGGTCGAGCGTGGCGAGGATGACTACCGCGTGGTCGGCCCCAACGTCTACCTGTACTTCCCCAACTACCTCACCGGGGCGACATTCAAGCCGTCCGGACTGGACAAGGGGTTCGGCGTGACGGCGACCAGCCGGAACTGGCGCACCGTGACGCGGCTGGCCGAGCTGGCGACGTGAGCCAGCAAGGGATCCTGGGGCCGCTCGGGACGGACCGCATGCTCCGGGCAAATCCCCCGATCCCTCACACGGTATTCCATGCCGGTCGTCTCATGGCTTTCCAGGGAGTCCGAGCCAGAGGCGTAGCGGCCAACCTCGTGTCGGCCCGTCCGTGGGGCCAGATCGCATGGATAGAGGCCCACCCTGTCGACGAGAGCGCCTCGGTTTCGCTACGGGCGCTCGGGACGCTCTGAGACGGCTCGGTGCCGGCGGCCTGACCCGCAGTCGCGGCAGATGCCCTGTCGCGATCTGTGGGACGAGCCTACAATGGAGGTCTGACGACCCGAATCCGGCGAGGAGGTGTGCGGTGAGCGAGCCGACCTGGGTCCGTGTCTATCGATCGGTGTTCGGCCTGCTTGCGCTGGTCGCCGTGGTGCGGAGCTTCCCCCGGTGGGATGAAGGGGGCACCGTCGATTTCCTCAGCATGTTCACCTACCAGTCGAACACCTTCGAGGGGCTGGTCCTGCTGGGTGGGGTGGTCCTCCCACCAGCCATGCTCGCGTCGATCGGGTGGGATCGCGTGCGAGGCGCGGCCGTGATGTACGGTGTCACGACCTTTGTCGTGTACGGAGCGCTGCTCGAGGGGTTCTACAACCCGTTCGACTCGGATCACTACTGGACCACCACCGTGCTCCACCAGGTCATGCCGGTGGCACTGGTGGTGGAGCTGCTGTTGCGACCACTGGCCAACCGGCTCGACTGGCGCACGATCTTCTTCTGGATGGTCTACCCGATCGCCTTCCTCGCCTACAGCCTCATTCGCGGGGCCATCGTCGACTGGTACCCGTACGACTTCCTCGATCCGAACGAGGCCGGCGGGTATGGGGCCGTGGCACTCTACTCCGTCGCGATCACCATCGGCTTCGTTGCCGTCGGCAGCCTGCTGATCTGGGTGAGCCAGCGGCACCATCGGTCGGTGCCGCGGCCGAGTGAGCAGCCAACGACGGAGATGGTCGTTCCCTGACATCGCCCGCAGCCCATGGCGCCAATTGAATGTGTCTGGTATTCTTCGGCGGGTCCCATAAAGCGACACCGGTCGAGGGAGTGTTTCTTGTACCTGCCGATATGGATTCGCGTGTACCGCACGCTGGTCGGGGCGCTCGCGCTCCACGCCGTCGTCGACAAGCGGCAGAATTCTCCGTTTTCCAGCCACTTCTACGAGTTCTTCACCAACCGGGCGGGCATCATCGTGGGCGTCGTCCTCGTGCTCGGTGGCACGCTCCTCGCCCTGCGCGAGCCACCTCCCTGGTGGGAGTTATCTGCGCGGGGCCGCCGTGGTGATCGCGGTGCTCACCGGCCTCGTGTTCGCCCTCCTGCTTGACGGCATCCACAACCCGATCACCGACCCATTCCTGCACTGGCAGGACACCGTTTTTCACCAGGTGCTGCCGCAGGTGATGGTGGCGGATCTCGTCATCGTGCCGCTGGACCGACGTGTGGGCCGGGAGGCGTTCGTCCTGTTCGCGTTGTATCCGCTCGGGTACCTCCTCTACTCTCTCGGGCGCGGCGAGACCACGGGCTGGTATCCCGATCGGTTCATGGATCCCGATACCATCGGCCGATACGCGCCCGTGTCGGGCTGTGCCGGGGTGGCCCTGACCAACGGCCTCCTGCTCACCGGGGTGATGCTGCTGACCGCAGTGATGCCCCTTGTGCCATTTCACTGGCTCGCTACAATGCCGCGGAAGCGGTGTGAACACCGGGGAGGCCGAATGGACGAGGGTCCGTTCGGATCGGTAGCTTCTCCGTGGCACCATGACAGGAGCAACGTACCTTGGTCACCCCAGCGAAGAAGAAACTCCGGGTTGGAATCCTGGGCGCAGGAGGGATTGCCACCCAGCACGCGCGTGGCTGGGCCGCGTATCCCGAAAGTGCCGAGATCGTGGCGTTCGCCGACATCGACACGGCGCGCGCCCAGCAGATGAGCGACCAGTACACGGGCGGCTCGGCTCTCGCCTTCGGATCCGGTGAGGAAATGCTCTCGGAGGTCGAGATCGACGTCGTCGACATCTGCCTGCCGCACCACCTGCACACCGATGCGATCATCAAGGCCGCCGAGGCGGGCAAGGCGGTGCTCTGTGAGAAGCCGCTGTGCACCACCCTCTCGGATGCCGCCCGTATCCGCGACGTCGTCAACCGCACCGGTGTCACCTTTATGGGTGCGCACAATCAGCTCTTCCAGCCGTCACTGCTGGAGGCCCGCCGTCTGATGGCGGGTGGCGCACTGGGCACCCCGTACCTGCTTCGCTCCATCGAGACATTCCAGAGCCGCACGTGGCAGAAGTTCGGGCGGGCTCAGAGTGACCAGCGCGACTGGGGCTGGCGCAGCGACATCAAGCAGACCGGCGGCGGCGAGCTGATCGACACCGGCTACCACGGCACCTATCGCCTCCTGTCGCTGGCCGAGTCGCGACCGGTCGAGGTCACCGCGGTGTTGAGCCGGTTCTTCCAGAAGGGGCTGAAGACCGAGGACACCGCCATGGTGATCGTCCGGTTCGAGTCGGGCGCCGTCGGTGAGATTCTGACCAGCTGGGCGCTCGATGTGGTCGGGTCGAAGCACTTCGAGGTGGAGGGTGAGCTCGGCGCACTCAGTGGCGGTCCCACCAGCCTCGAGCACCAGCTCTACGGGTGGCCGGACTCGGCAACGAGGAAGTTCGACCCGGTCCACAGCTTCACGCTGGAGATCGGTCACTTCATCGACGTCGTACGCAGTGGTGCACCGAACCCGGCTGACATCGACGAAACCGCCCGCACGCTACAGGTGATCAAGGCGGCGTACCTCGCGGCGGACCTCGGTCGCACGGTACAGCTGCCGGAAGATCCGACGCAGCCGGCGACGGTGGGCGACGCGGCGGTGCAGACGCCGGCGAGTGTCTCCGTCGTCGATGACGCGAAGGCGTAGACCGTCCGCCGAGTGCCATCCGTCATCCCGAGACCCCTGCCCCTCCGGGAGGCTCGAGCAGCGGCCGGGCCCACACAATCCGGCCACACCCCGCAGCCCGTGCAGGCTCGCCGGGCGCGGGTTGGTCTCGCGGGGCTCGGGATGACACCGACACGATACCGATCAAACAACAGATGAAGGGCACCGACTTATGAATCAGGGCGTGATACCGGGTGCGATCGGCGTTGGAGGCCTCAACCTCCAGGAGAGCGTCTCCTTCGCCGGACGGCATGGCTTCGAGACGGTGATGGTCAACATCCGGGAGGTGCACGAGATCGCCGCCGAGCACGGCACCGACTACGTCGTCGACCTCTTCGGTGAGTACGGCGTGAAGCCGGGTGGCTGGAACCTCCCTGTGAGCTGGTCCGATGACGAGAAGCGGGCCGAAGGGCTGGCCGAGCTGCCGGCATTGATGGAGACGGCCAACGCCATTGGCTGCACCTCGGCGACATCGGGGATCAGCCCGGGATTCGACGATGGCAGCTTCGACGAGCGCTTCGACCGGGCGGTGCGCCAGCTCGGCGAGGTC